>Ga0134127_10004179_pt1 | contig 10402 bp, 11 predicted proteins | sample KB31753_FD_96459 | JGI IMG/M metagenome (GOLD analysis project Ga0134127, IMG submission 96459) | Terrestrial soil microbial communities with excess Nitrogen fertilizer from Kellogg Biological Station, Michigan, USA - KB3-175-3 | ecosystem: Environmental > Terrestrial > Soil > Unclassified ...
ACTGCGGCCTCAACTACCCGGGCTGCGATGAATTGATGGATAAGATGCGCCACGACGTACGACTTCGTCTGACCGCGGACACACGCTGGAACAACCACCCCGTTCAGCTGTACGAGGTGCTGCGCCCTGAATGAATCATCGGACCTCTGATGCCGTGACGCGCGGCGCTACTTCTCGCGAATATTGGATCCCGTTCCTCGCGAGTAATACCGGCCGTTCACTTCCATTCCCATGAACTCCGCCGTGCGTTTGGACTTGTCCCGCGGCGGATGGGCGATGATCTTGACGCGATTCCCAACCTTGAGAATCTGCGGTGAGATCCCGGACGCGACCATCGAGGCGGCGCCGGACCCTTCGAAACCCCAGCTCTCGATCTTGCCGTCGGCTACCGGCACGTCCATGGTCACCCACATGTGCGGATTCCTCCACTCGACCTTGGTGACCACTCCTTCGACCGACACCAACTCGTTCACATCGAACATCGCACGTGAATGATGGGCCGACAGCGATGCCGTCATCGGCACGAATCCGAGAAGCGCTGTCAGGATGCCGACTGCCTTCCACGCCATACATGCCTCCCTCAAAACCGCAGTTGCCGTCGAAACCACGAAGAGACGAAGGTCACGAAGGAATTATCGTGGTTTGACTGATTCATGATCTGATTCATGATCCCAGGCGCGTGAGATACGTATCCGGACCATCCTCCGGTCGGCACAAGACGTCTTCGATTCTCTCGACCGCCTGACGCTTGAAGGTGATCGCCGGGGCCTCCCACGGCATCGTCAGCGTTTTCGGATCGTCGACTCTCGCCTGATACTCGAGCGTGTCGGCATCGACACGACGCCACCGCTCGACGACGTGCAACGCGTCAGAGGTCAACCAGACGCCCGTGCTGGCGCTCGTCGGTTTGTCGAGGGGACTCGCCAGCCAGCCTTCCCCGTTGAAGGAAATCACGTCGACCACCAGCGTGTCGCCTTCCCAGCGCGCCGTCGAATCGCCCATGTGCGTGGGAAACAGATATTGCGGTGCAGTGTGCGGCCTTCCGGTCGTCGGAATGATCCGGAAGACCGGATATGCCTCGGTGAACACGTATGCGAATCCCGGTCGCTGAATAATCTGGACCGAGTGTCCCAGCATCGCGGCGCGAGGAAAAAGGGCAGGAGCGCAACGCATCGTTGGGTCGTCGTTCGCCGAGAGTGCCTTCATTCGTGCGCGAGCCTCGGGCGTATACAGTTCCTCGAGCTTCGCCAGGTTGAACGTGTCGCGTCCAGACCGAGCGCCAAGCGGCGCGGCCCGCCATACACCAGTCAGGTCTCGTTCTCCCCATGCGGTCTGCGCGGTAAAGGAAGCGGCATCGTTCACCATCATGCGCACACCGCCCAGCAGGGCAGCGCCGACGACGACCGCGCCGACGACGACGGCCAGCGCGCGTCTACTCATCGGAGCGCCCTCTTCTTTGCTTGCTCGGCGGCAAACTCCCGGTGTCGTGCGTCCAACTCTGGATCCAGGAAGCACAGTGATTCCTGGACCGAGTCGTACGGCAATATGCCGCGGCGGCTCGTCGATCCGGTCCACGAACCCGTGAGCATCTTCGGGTCTTCCACGACCACCTGGTATTCAAAGATCTGCGCGTCCGGCCGGCTCCAGCGCTCGACGATGTGCAGGGCGTCGGACGAGGTTTGCGGCGGCCGGTCCGGAGGCTGCGCATTACCGAGCCACGGTTTGCCGTTGAAGTTCGTCACTTCGACAACGAGCGTGTCGCCCTCCCAATGCCCGACCGACGAACCTTGAAAGGACGGCGTGCGGGATGCGCTCGGTTGTCGTCCGTTCTCGCCAACGATTGGAATGATCCGGAAGTTGCTGCCGCCCTCGTTGAGCAACACGAGGTAACCCGGGGCTGACACCAGTTGGACGGTTCCTCCCATCGACCCCTCGACGGGGGATGGCGGCCAGCAGTGATAGTTCGGGGTGTCAATGCCACGCCAATTGATCAGGCCTGCAGCCTCACCGCCTCGCTCTCTGTATTCGCGCGCCTCGGGACGGTAGAGCGACTCGAGCGCCACCGGGGGTTGGGTGACTACCGCGTCGGGCCAATAGACGCCCGAGAAGTCCGGTTTCCCGTTCCACGGCGTGCGTGGCACGGGGTATTTCACAGGATCGGGTTGATAGGCAGCGACGCGTGCCGTCGCCTCGGCGCGACTTTCCACGCCGGGAGGAAGAATTTCTTCGATGCGCTTGGTCCAGTCCGCGCCCGGTGCCGCCGTTTGTGGCGGCGTATACGTCCGGATCTGCGCGGAAACACGGGAAGCGCCGATGGCGACGACGAGCGCCAGTCCTGCGATGCCGGAACAGGCCAGCATCACCATCACAGCAAGCTTTCTCACGCTCACAGCACACCTTCCTGTGCGAAAGACGAGAGACTCCGGGAGAGGGTGAGAAGGTAGCAGAAACTTTCGAACCTCGCCACTCGGCGGTTGGTGTATAAGGACGGCCTGCACAAGGAGGGGATCGATGAAGCGGTTCGCGCTGTCCGCAGCGGTTCTGGGCGCCCTCATCGCGGTTCTCGTGCTGCAGCCTGGCGCGGCTCGAGGCCAGGGGACAAGCAGCGGGTTCAGGCTGACCCTCGTCGGGATTGCGGTCAGCGACTATGCAAAGTCGCAGGCGTTCTACGAGCGTGTCATGGGGTTTCCGGTTGCCTTCAAGTTTTCGAACCAGGACCGCACGCGGACGAACACGTTTTTCCAGATAGGCCGAGATTCGTTCCTTGAAATGCAGCAGGCGACCGCAGATGTGCGGCCCGGCCTCACGCACGCGCATTTCGTTGTCGACGATCTGAACGCCACGCTCACGAAGTTGCGCCAGGCGTGGTTGTTGACAACATCGCCGAATAGGCAGCCTGCAAGCTCGGTGAGCGCGGCTGGCTTCTCTCAAAACATCTTCGTGAAGAATGCCAACGTCTACGATCTGGATGGCATCAGACTGGAGCTGAACGAGCTCGTTCCCGAGTCGCTCATGAAGAAAGCGACGGAATCGTGGACTGCCGCTGATGACGCAAGGGGCCTGACGCTGAGCGTGGTGGGCGTCGCCGCCACAGACGCGCCAGCATCGGCGAAGTTCTATCAGAATGTGATGGGGTTTCGCGTCGCATTCACGTTTGGCAGCACGGATCCGCAACGAATGAGTGTTTATTATCAAACCAGCCGCGATACGTTCCTCGAGATGCAGCCTGCGGGCGCAAATCTTCGTCCTGGGATGACGCACTTCCACTTGCTGACCCGCGACCTCGATGCCACGATCGCGCGGCTCCGGCAAGCCGGCCTCACCGCGGCCGCTGGCAATGCGCCCGGCACCATCGGCCAGGCGGTGACGGTTTCTCCAGGCGCCCACGTCAAGAACGTCAACGTGTTCGATCCGGATGGCACTCGACTCGAGCTGAATGAGTACATTCCGGAGTCGCTGCCAAAGAAGGCGGTCGATTCCTGGTAACGAGGAGGCAGACCATGCGCAACTCCATCCTGGCTTCCATGGCGGTGGTGCTGGCGCTGCTCATCGCGCGCGTCGGGAACCCCGCTGCTCAAGGCGGACAGCGCATCAGTGGCGACGGATTCGTGTCGGAGGGCATCCCGAAAATGCCGAACGCACCCGGCCCCGCGCCGAAACGGGATCTGTCCGGAACGTGGGTGGGACCAGGCACAAGCAACAAGCCCGATCCGGCACCGCCGATGACGCCGGCGGGCCAGGCGATTCTGAAGGAACGCAAGGCGTACACCCTCGCCAGCAATCTCGGGAGCAACGCGGACGCCGCTCCGGGAGCGTCGAATGACCCGTACATCACGTGCGATCCGCTCGGCTTCCCACGCAACGTGCTCACCTACGCGGTCACCAACCGCGGCGGAGTACTGTTCGGCTCCGCGCCGAACCGCATCCTCATCGCCTATGAGCAGCAGCGCTTATGGCGTGAGATCTGGATGGACGGCCGCGCCCTGCCGAAGGCGGTCGATGTGAGGGGTGCTCCCGAATCGCGCTACTACGGATATTCGGTCGGCCATTGGGAGAACGACACGACGCTCGTCATCGATACGACCGGTCTGGACGATCGCGCGTGGTTGGACGCAGCGGGACATCCGCGCAGCTCAATGGCGCACATTCAGGAACGCTACACGCGCGTCGATCAATACAACATACAGCTGACCGTCACGGTGACCGACCCGAAGTTCTACACCAGGCCGTGGACGTTCATGCGCGCGAACCTGTATTGGATGAAGGCGCAGGAGTTTCCCGAGACGCTCTGCGTTCCGTCGGAAGCGATCGAGTATCGGGACACGCTGGCGAAGCCGTCCGGCATCCAGATCCCGTAGCTCCCTCGACTCGGTGACGCACGCTCGGGATCGCTGCTGTTACCGCGTGAACCTGCATGTCCTGAAGTCCACATCGTCAGTCGTGGAGTAATCGACCTCCGCGACGAGCACCGTGTCTTCATAGTGGCCCTCCATGAGGAGGACTCCACGCGTGTCCGAGACGATGTTCAGTCCCTTACTCTCCCACGTCCAACGAGCGCGCTGTTCGCCCGCTCGGTTGCTGTAGGTGACCGACGCGGTCGCTCGATCACCCAGAACAAACGCCTGGATGAAACAATCGTTGTTCGCGGCGCGCCACGCGCCTCGCGCATGCTCTTGAGCGGCGGCCGGCGCGAACGCCGCGTCGGCCAACAGCGCGGAAAAGAGAACGCCGGAAAGCGCGCTCGCCACGCCTACGCAGACCGATGCGCGCGCAGGAACGAATGGATCTGGCGCACGGCGAGCGGAATCCGCTCCTTCGGTTCTTTCCACGGGAACATGCTGAGTTCAGCCTTCGGCGCGAGCATCGCACATTCCATCGCGACGTCGTACGGGTGTGCGGGGACGTCGTCCGGAAGGATCAAGACCGGATTCTGGCAACTCCGCACGAAATCGCGTGTCACGGTGAAGACGAAATCGGGGTTGGTCTCGAACATTTTGGTCACGAATTGATCCGTCGTCTGCAACGAGATCTCGGGGCGCTTGGCCGTCAACAATGCACCCCAGTTCGCCCAAAACGACCCCGGGTACTTGCGGTCGCGCATCTCGGGACGCCAACCCACGGGTTGCGCCACCACGGCCGCGGCAATCCGATTCGGTGCGCGTTTCAAAAGGCTCCAGATGAACGGGCCTCCAATGCAGAAGCCCATCACCATGAACCTGTCGATGCCGAGATGATCCATCAACCCAAGCTGATCGTCGGCATAGGATTCCCACGGCCGATCGACTTCGACAGGACCCGTTGACTGGCCGTTGGGGGCGTTGCGCAGGTCCGCCGTGATGCAGCGGTATTCGCCCTTGAACTGCTCGATCGCGTTGAAGGGTGGATTGCCGGTGAAGAAGCCAATGGTTGCGTTCAGGCCTCCGCCCGGAAGCAGCAACAGCGGGAAGCCGGCCCCGGCTTCCTCATAGTAGATGCGGACCGAGCCTCTTTCGTAAAACTTGCCACCGGTGCGCGTCTGCTGAGCAAACAGCTGCGGAACGGCGGCCGCTGCGGCAGCCGCTACACCCGCGGTCAGTATCGAGCGTCTCGTCGGGTCCATAATCAGCGTCCTCCTGGCCTGCCGATAGTAACTGCAGTTTGACCGCGGTGGTCACGCGGTTCCTTTTCGACGAATTCAAATCCCGCGAATACGTTGCTTTACAATGGTGGCGCCGGTGGCATGCGGACCCTCACTGGCCGGACTTGATGCCCGAGGCCCAGGAACTTCGATCCGTTATCGAAGCGGCGGATCAGGCCGCATCCGGCGGCGATTTCGTCACCGCCGAGATAAAACTCCGTGAGGCCGCTGCGCTTCAGGAGGCACAGCTCGGACCATTCCACGCGGACCTGGCGAACACGCTGAACAACCTCGGGGTGATATACGAGCGTGTCGACAGTCCCGCCGAAGCGGAGCTGTGTTATCGGCGCGCCTACGCGATCGCAACAAAGGCGCTCGAGCCAAGCCACCCTTTTGTGGCGACGAGCCGCAAGAACCTCGAAGACTTCTGCAAAGCGCGAGGACGACCCTTTGATCGATCCGCGATCGCACCCGAAAGGGTGCCTCTGCGCAAGCCCGTGCGGAGGTCTGCTCGCCCGATCGTTGTCAGCGCGGTGGGTGCCATCGGTGTGGCGATGGTGGTTGGCGCAGCCCTCTGGTTCCGTTCATCGGATCCGGGTGATTCCTCGTCAAACAGCCAACCGCCAACATCGGCGCAGCAGCAGGCGCCAACGGACGTGGGCGCTCCGGTCGAACCCACACAAGGACCGCAAGACGTCACGGCCGGAGGCAACAGCGGGGCAGCTCGGGACAGCCACAGTTCGATTGCGCACGGCGGCAAATCGGCGCCGCCGGATAGTGGACGTTCCGCAGCGCGAGAGGCTCGCGCGCCTGCCACATCGGCACCCGTCACCGTCACCATCGCCGAGGCGCAACTCTGTCGACGTCTGTCGACCAGAGATTGGCGTTGCGACCAGGTAAGCAGCCCGGTCAGACCAGGATTGCTCTTTTTCTACACGCGGGTGCAGGCCTCGAACACCACCACGGTTGAACATCGTTGGTATCGCGACGATCGCCTGAGCCAATCGGTGGAGCTTCGTATTCAAGGCAGTCCTGGAAATGGATACCGCACCTACAGCCGTCGTACCGTCAGTGCTGAAAACGCAGGGAATTGGCGGGTCGAGGTCAGGACCAAAGACGGATCGCTTCTGCACGAGGAGCGGTTCGTCGTTCGCTGATGTAGCATTCGCCCGCACCGCGCTTCTGGAGGGAACGATGCTCGCGAGGACACGGACGCTGGCCATTGTTGTCGCCGCTCTGCTGGCGGCAGGGCTCGGATACCTCCACGCTGCGGGACAGGCACCCGACTCTCGTGCCGAGCGTCTTCGCAGGGAAACGAACAACGCCGCTTTGCAGAACGTGGCGCCCTTCAAGGTCTTTGACAATCTCTATTACGTCGGCGTGGGATATGTGGGGTCGTGGCTCATCACGACGAATCAGGGGCTTATCCTCATCGACACGCTCGAGGGCGCCTACAAAGAGCATTCGATCGAGAGCGTCCGGAAGCTCGGGTTCGATCCCGGCAACATCAAGTACGTGATCCTCACGCACTACCATCTCGACCACACCGCGGGTGCAGCTCGGATTCAGGAAGCGTACGGACCGAAGCTGGCCATGGGCGATGCTGACTGGGATGCGCTGACGCGGGCGCCGAATCCGAACAATGAGCGGCTGCCGCGCCGCGACATCGCGGTGACGGACGGAGACACGATCACCCTCGGATCGACGACCGTCACGCTCCACGTGCTCGGCGGTCACACACCGGCCACGCTCGGCGTCGATTTCACGGTCTACGACGCCGGAAAGCCGTACCGGGCGTTCATGTTCGGCGGCGCCGCACCCGGCCCCGGCCGTCAGGCGGCCGAACAGTTCCTTGCCAGCGTGAAGCGCATCGAGCGGATGCAGGACGGCGTGCAGGTGCGCGTCGTCACGCACGCGTGGATGGATCCGGATTTCTGGGACCGCGTGGATCGTTTGGCGGGTCGAAAACCCGGCGAGCCACACCCGTTTGTCGCGCCTGACGTGTTTCGGGCATGGATCGCCGAGCTCGATGCGACTGCTGCGACGCGGCTCAATGAAGCGACGGCTAAGGAGACGTCGAGCCCGAGCCGTTGAACCCGAACAGACACCCATTCACCGAACCGTCGTGGCCATTGCCTCGAGATCAAATGGTTCTTCGTGCCCAATCTTGACGGCTTCGACGCGCGCCAGGTTCTGCATCGCCTTCCCGTAGCCAGCGTCCGCCGTCAACGCGCCGCGGTACTGCTCGGCGGCCGCCAGAAAGCGCCCAGTGTGCTCGAGCGCCATCCCCAGGTTGTTGTGGAACGCCGCCTCGTCCTTCCGCAGTTGCACCGCGCGACAGAGTAGCGGCAGCGCCGCGTCCGCCTGGTCCTGTTCGAGGAACAGCACGCCAAGGTTGTTCATCGACCACGCGTCCCGTGCGTCCAGTGCGATCGCCCGACGATAGGCGTTCACGGCCTCGTCGGTCTTGTGCTCTGCGGCGTATACACGCCCCAGAAGGCGCTGCACGTCAACCGAGCTGGGATCGACTTCGCCCGCGTGGGTGAGGCGGACGATCGCATCGTCGTAGCGGCGTTGATCGATCAGGACTCGGCTCAGGTTCACCAGACTCTTGACGTGATTCGGGTCGATTCTCAACGCCTCCCCGAATGCGCCCTCAGCCTTCGTGAGATCGCCGGCTTTCCACGCCGACAGTCCCAGCATGAAGTGTCCCCACGCGTTATCGTGTCGCCGCTCGGTGTACTGCTCGAACAGGCTCGTTGCTTCGCTATAGTTCTTCGCCTGATACGCCGCGTCGGCGTCAGCGAACGACACCGGTCCCGCACTCTTGGTCGGCACGTACCCGCTCGTTGGCACCGCAATGGCCTTCGCCGGCGCCGACGGCAGTTGCTGCGTCTTCGTCGCTGGCTCTTCGAATGGTTTCGAACAGCCGATGGCTGCGAATGCTGCGAGCAGCAGCAGCGCCGTTAGTTGTCTGTTGGTCCTCATATCGTCCTCCCGTAGTGGCCGGCCTCAGAAGGGGCCGAGCGTTCGGGCGACATAAGGGCAAGCAGACAGCCATGCCCTCCGACGGAAGTGAGAAGCGTTAACTGGCTGAAATCGAGAGAGTTCTCGATTCGATGATGATTCGTCGACGCAAAGTAGCGTCGCGCCGCCGCGTGCGAGGTGACACGGTCGTGTCTCCCTCCACACACCCGCCAACCTATTCCGATGCGGCCTCAGTGGATCAGCGATCAGGCGTCTTGCTGATGCTTCTTTCAATGGTGAGCCGGATTGCGATGCGCTGTACCTTCCGGACGCTCGGGTTGGTGTGGTCGGGACGGGCGTGTCGCCATCATCCCCGATGGGAACGGCGGTTGCTGTCTCACCGGCATGGGTACGCTGTTCCCTCGAAGATCGTGGACCAACTCGACCGCCAGTACGCTTCCTCGCACCGAAGTTGAGCGTCGCGATCCAGATGAGCGGGCACGACTCTTAGAAACAGTTGTGGCTATCCTGCGTATTCGGGATCAGATTTCGCTCGGTGAACTTGCCCACGCGGCCGGCGATGTGCCGGAGCGAATCGCCGAGCGATTACTGAAAAGGTTGGCGCTCCGGGGCCTGGCTTGTTACATATCGCAGGGGTGCTGGACCGCTACCGCAGCACTGAGAACCGAACCACCGCTGCAGCCAGTCGCTGTGTAACGCCGTACTCACCCGACCACCCGAGTCAGGTCGCGGGGCACCGTCGAGTTCAGGGCCGGCTGACGCCGGCCCTGAACATCAATCACTAGCGGTCGGTGCGAGGCGCCCACGCGTCAACCTGTCGTTGCGCCTCGTCTCTCGCCACCCCATACCGCTCTTGGATTGTCCCGACGAGTTGTTCGGTCTCCCCCTCGATCCGATCGAGATCGTCATCAGTCAACTTGCCCCACTGTTTGCGGATGGTCCCCTTGAGCTGCATCCATTGACCTCTGAGCGTGTCCTGGTTCATCTGTAACCTCCGTCCCGGGGGAGATGCACACATTGAACCCTCACGCCGCCGCCGCTTTCGCCACACTCTTGATGAACGACAACAGATCCTTGTTCACCTGGTCCTGGAGCGTCGCCGTCAGGCCATGCGGCGCGCCCGGATAGTAGATTTCCTTCGCGCCTTTAATGAGCCGGGCCGATTTCTTCGCGGAGTCCTTCACCGGCACGATCTGATCGTCTTCTCCATGCATGACCAAGGTGGCGACGTCGAACTTCTTGAGGTCTTCGGTGAAGTCGGTCTCTGAAAAAGCTTTGATACTGTCGTACGCGCCTCTGGCCCCGGCCTGCATGCTCCAGAGCCAGAACTGATCGAGGATGCCCCGTGAGACCTTCGCCCCAGGCCTGTTCGCTCCATAGAACTGAATCGCGAGGTCCTTGTAGAACTGCGAGCGATCACCGGCGACTGCCGCGCGCATTTGGTCGAACACCTCCATCGGCAGGCCTTCTGGATTTGTCGCTGACTTCAGCATCAGGGGAGGCACGGCTGCGATCAGGACCGCCCTCGCCACACGTTTCGTTCCATGGCGTCCGATATAGCGCGCGACTTCGCCGCCACCAGTGGAGTGACCCACGAGCGTGGCGTCTCTCAGATCCAGCGCCTCGATGAGGGCCGCCAGATCGTCGGCGTAGCCGTCCATGTCATTACCCGTAGCGGGTTGACTCGATCGTCCGTGGCCCCGGCGATCGTGGGCGATCACTCGGAAGCCGTTCTGCGCCAGAAACAGCATTTGGCCATCCCACGCGTCAGCGTTCAGCGGCCACCCGTGCGAGAAC
>Ga0134127_10004180_pt1 | contig 10401 bp, 10 predicted proteins | sample KB31753_FD_96459 | JGI IMG/M metagenome (GOLD analysis project Ga0134127, IMG submission 96459) | Terrestrial soil microbial communities with excess Nitrogen fertilizer from Kellogg Biological Station, Michigan, USA - KB3-175-3 | ecosystem: Environmental > Terrestrial > Soil > Unclassified ...
ACCAAGGGACTGGACCTCGTCGCCACCGTCCCGACCGGCCTGCCGCTCGCCACCGGCGACAGCAAGCGGATCACCCAGTGTCTGATGAACCTGGCCGGCAACGCGCTCAAGTTCACGCGCGAGGGGCGCGTGGAGATCCGCGTGGTGGCGGAGGGCGAGTCGCTGCTCTTCGCGGTGTCCGACACCGGGATCGGCATTCCCGTCGACCAGATCGAGAACATCTTCGAGGAGTTCCGTCAGGCCGACGCGACGGTCAGCCGGGACTTCGGCGGCACCGGGCTGGGCCTCTCGATCACCCGGAAGCTGGTCGAGCTGCATGGAGGACGGATCTGGGTCGAGAGCCAGGCCGGCAAGGGATCGACGTTCTTCTTCTCGATCCCGGTCCGGGTGGCGAGGGAGGCGGCCGCGTGAAGACGGTCCTGTACGTCGAGGACAACGAGTTCAACCGCAAGATCGTCCGCCAGCTCCTCGTCCGCACCTCCTACCGGCTGATCGAGGCGGTCGACGGAGAGGCCGGCGTGACGACCGCGCGCGAAGCGGGGCCCGACCTGGTCATCATGGACATCCAGCTCCCGAAGCTGTCCGGGCTCGAGGCGACCCGCCAGCTCCGCGCCGACCCGGCGACCGCGGGCATCCCGATCATCGTGATCACCTCGTTCGCGCTTGCCGGGGACGAGGAGAAGGCGCGGGAGGCTGGCGCGGCCGCCTACCTGGCCAAGCCCTACAGCCCGCGCGAGCTGCTCGCGATGATCCGGCAGCTCGCCCCGGAGAGCTGACGTCGCACATTCCTCCGCGAGCGGGAGCGGACCGCGCCCGTGGCGCGTGCTCGCGGCGTCCACCGCGCTCAACGCGCCGATCGGGTCGCTCTACGCGTTCAGCGTGTTCCTGCATCCGCTGGAAGCGCTGCTCGGCCTGACCCGCGCCGATCTCGCGGTCGTCTTCGCCCTGGCCGCCGCCTCCTTCGGCGCCGGCATGATGGCGGCCCCCGCCCTCTATCGCGTCGCCTCGACCCCGCTCCTGGTGGTGGCCTGCGCGGCCGTGAACGCGCTGGGCCTGGCCCTGGCCGCGACCGCGGGCGGCCTCATTCAGCTCGCGGTGGGCTACGGCGTGCTCTTCGGCATCGGCGGTGGCGCGGCCTACATCCTCGTGCAGCAGATGGTGAACCTCGCGGTGACGCGCCGGCAGGGTCTGGTGAACGGCTACATCGTGAGCCTGCTGCCCGCGGGCGCGATGATCGCGGCCCCGGTGTTCGGCTGGGCGATCCGGGCCTTCGGGGTGCGGGCCACGCTCGGCGGGTTCGCCGCGGTCCTGGCCGCGAGTGGGCTGACCAGCGCGTGGCTGGTGGCCCACGGCGGCGTGGCGGTCTCGGCGGGGACCGGACGCGTCGAGCTCGCGGAGAACGAGCGGCGCCGCGCGGTGTTCTGGCGGCTCTCGATCGTGTTCTTCCTGGCCGCCTCCGCCGGGCTCATGGTGCTGAGCCAGGCCGCGGGCATCATCGCCGCGTACGGCGGCGCGGCCTCGCTCGCGGTGTACGGGACCACGTTCATCACCGCCACGATCGCGGTGGCGCGCCTGGGCGGCGGGTGGATGGTGGACTGGCTCGCGATCCCCACCGTCGCGGCGGGCGCCCACGCGGTCGCCCTCGCCGGCAACATGGCGCTGACGCTCTGGCCCGGCCCGCTGGTGGCCGTCTTCTCGCTGGCCCTGGTCGGGATCGGCTACGGGCTGATCTCGGGCGTGACCGCGGCGGCGGTCGCGGTGTACTGGCGGCGCGCACTCTACGGTCGGATGGCCAGCCGCGTCTACATCGCGTGGTGCGCCGCCGCCATCGTCCTGCCCATCCTCGCGGGCCGCCTCTTCGACCTCACCCAGGGCTACGGCGCGGCGGTGCTCATCGCGGCGTCGGGCAATGCGCTCGGCATCCTGGTCTCCCTCGGCCTGCCGCGCCAGCGCCTGTCCGCGAATCCGGCGCCGGGACGCTGAGGTACTATCTCTTCCGTGCCCACGATGCCCCGGCCGATCTCGCTCGCTCATCTCACGGTGCTGGACACCACGCCGCCCGAATTGATCACGGTGGCGGACGCCGCGGGCTTCCGGACCGTCGGGATCCGCTTGACCGCCACCCCGAGCGTGGGCGTCCCGCCCTACGACGTCCTGCACGAGGGCCCGATGCTACGAGAGACCGTGCGGCGCCTGAAGGACACCGGCGTCTCGGTGCTCGACACCGAGTTCCTCCGCTTCGAGCCGGAGCGGCCGATCGGCGTTCCCGAGGGCTTCCTGGAGGTCTCGGCCCGGCTCGGCGCGAAGCACGTGCTGGTCATGAGCGCGGAGCCCGAGGAGGCGCGCACGCTCGAGCGCTTCGGCGAGCTGTGCGACCGCGCGGCCCCGTACGGGCTCACGGTCGGCCTGGAGTTCGCGGTCTACACGGGGGTGCGCACGCTTGCCCACGCCGCGCAGATGGTGGCCCGGTCGAAGCGGACGAACACGTCGATCGTGGTGGACGCGCTCCACTTCAGCCGGTCCGGAGGATGGCCCGCGGACATCGGGCAGGTGGATCCGGCCCTCTTCCGCTACGCGCAGATCTGCGACGCGTCGGTGGACATGCCCGGTCCCACCGATACGCCGAACCTGATCCGCGAGGCCCGGACTGGCCGGCTGCTCCCCGGCGAGGGCGTGCTGCCGCTGGCCGAGCTGGTGGCCGCGCTCCCCGCCGGCATTCCGCTGGCGATCGAGGCTCCGTCGCGGGCCACCGCCGATCTGCCCGCGCTCGAGCGGGCGCAGCGCGCATACCGCGCGCTGTCGGCCCTGATCGGGGCCGGCTCCGCGTGACCCGCGCCGCTCACGGGTCGAGGTAGAACCGTAGCACCTCGTTCGAGCCGCGCAGGCCGCCCAGCTTGTCGTCGATGAGCTGGTACAGCTCACGGGCCAGGCTGGTGACCGGCATCGCCTGGTGTACGCTCCGCCCGCTCTCGACGGCCGCGGTCAAGTCCTTGAGCCCCAGGAACGTCGCGGGCGGATACTCGCCGCGCAGGATCGCCGCCTCCAGCGAGCGCAGCACCCAGCTGTCCGCGGTGCACGTCCGGAGGGTGTGGTAGAGCCGGTCCAGCGGGACCCCGGCCTGGCGGGCCATCGCGAACGCCTCGCCGATCGCCAGACGCCCGACCCCGATGATCAGGTTGTTGGCGAGCTTGCCGACGAGGCCCGCCCCGAGCGGACCCAGATGAACCACGTTGGCGCTCATCGCCTCGAGCAGCGGACGGTGCGCCTCGACGGTCCCGGCCTCGCCGCCGCAGAGCAGGGTGAGGGTGCCGTCGTTGGCGCCGGTCACGCCGCCGCTCACCGGGCAGTCGATCACGGTGACGCCGCGCGCGCGGGCCCGCTCGGCGATCGGCAGGAGCTCCGAGAGCGCGATGGTGCTGCAGACCATCACGGTGCCGGAGGTCATGGTGTCGAGCAGCCCGTCGCGTCCGCCCAGTACCGCCGCGACCTGCGCCCCGTCGACGACCATCAGGACCACGCTCGAGCACTCGGCGCCGATTTGCGCAGGGTGGCGCGCCGCCCGGCCGCCCGCCGCCGTGAATCGGGCGACGGCCGCGCCGTCGACGTCGTGGGCGAGCACGTCGTGGCCGGCCTTGACGAGGTTGCGGGCCATGCCGAAGCCCATCTGGCCGAGGCCGATGAAGCCGACGGGGCGGGCGGCTGCGGACACTAGTGAATCTCGACCAGCTCGATCGCCTCGCGGCTCGGCCCCTCGATCATCACCGCCCGCGTGTCGCCGAGCGGATAGGGCTCTTCCAGGAACCGAACCCCTTCCGCGCGGAGCTTCGCGACCCAGGCGTCGAGATCGGCCACGCTGAGCGCGAGGTGGTCGTGGAGCTGCCCGCGCGAGCTGGCGAGCGGGCGGTCGCCCTGCCGCGCGTACCAGGGCAGGGCCACGTCGCCGAACACGACCGCAGCCGACGGGGTCCGGAACATCCCCTCGCGATCGAGCGCGGGCCAGCTCCGATCGGGCCCGCGCGGCACCGTGCACGTGCTCGCGGTCATCGGGGTGCGGCTGGTCCGCCCCGCGTAGATGGGCGCGTTCAGGTGGGTCTGGTACCAGAGCTGCGCGCAGAACGGGTCGTCCTGGTAGAGGTGCACGTGATTGAAGCGCTCGGCCGGGTGATTGCCCGCGTACTCCACGAGCGCGCGGTCGGGTCCTCTCATGTAGCCGAAGCCGCCGGTGCGGGTCGGCTGGACGCCGGCGGCGCGGGCCTCGGCGATCTGCGCCTTGGTGAGTCCTGGGGTCGGGCCCTTGCTCGGCCACGTGTCGCTGCTCACGAACACGGAGCCGCCCTCGTCGGTCGTGTAGAGCGGCAGGAGCTCCAGATCCGGCCGCGCCCCGAAGACCATGCGGCTGGCCTGGGTGTCGGGCACGTGCCAGCCGAAGTGCCATATCGCGCTTTGCGGAGTCGTCGGGGCGGGGGTGGCGACCCGCGTGAACAGGATCAGTACGTCGTTGGGCGCCGCGAGGGCCGGCAGGCCGGCCCAGGTCGTCTTCGAGGAGGTCGGGAAATGACGGACGTAGAAGGCGATCGCCGCGTCGGGATCGAGCGAGTTCAGGTGGAGATGATGAAAGCCCGGCGGCGGGAGCATCTCAGCCATCGTCATCACCCTCGGCGGCGCCTTCGGCCTTGGCCTGCTTCACGAGCCGCTCGATCACCTCGTAGGGCTGCGCGCCCACGACGCCGCGGTGCCCCGCGACGAAGGTCGGCACGCCGGTGATCCCGTACTCGCGCGAGAGCCTCCAGTCCGCGTCGACCGCGGCCTTGAACGTCCGCTTCTCCAGGACCTCGGTGGCGGCCGCGCGCGGCAGCCCCACTTGCTCCGCGATCTCGAGCAGCACCTCGGGCCGGGAGATGTCGCGCGCCTCCACGAAGTAGGCGCGGAACATCGCGTCGTGGAAGGCCTCGCCGCCGGGCTGGGTGTCCGCCCACTTGCCCAGCTCCTGGGCCAGGCGGCTGTTGTAGGTCATCGTGCGCTCGCCGTAGGGGAGGCCCTCGGCGTCCATGCGCGCCTTCATCTGCGCGTGCATGGCCTTGCGGTCCACGTTACGGCCGCGGAAGAGCTCCTCGAGCGACTGGCCTTCCGCCGGGGTCTCCGGGTGGAGCGGGAAGTGCACCCACTCGATCTTGACGCCGTGTTCCCGCTGAAGCTTCTCAATACGCACGGTACTGAGATAGCACCAGGGTCAGACGTAGTCGGAGAAGACCTGGAGTGTGATGGGCTTGGTCATGTCGCCTCCTTGACGAGCTTTTGCAGGCTTCGCAGCCCGGGCGGAATCGGCTGCCCCTTGTAGCGATTGCCCCAGTTAGTGTACGACACCTCGCCCACGTAGATGTCGCCGCGCGAGTCCACCGCGAGGCCGTGCGGAGAGACGAATTGGCCGGGCTCGAGGCCGGCCAGGCGGTCGCCCAGCCGGGCCAGCCGCTCGCCGCGGTGGCTGTAGATGCTGACCCGCGGGCCGATGTTGGGCACGTCGTAGTTGACGGGCAAGGCACCGCCGATCTCGCCGACGTAGAAGCGCCCCTGGCCGCCCCGCTCCAGGAACAGGCCGGAAGGCCGGTGCATGTCGTGCCACTGCGTCTCGAAGCGGCCGTTGCCGTCGAAGACCTGGACGCGGTGGTTCTCGCGGTCGGCCACGTAGACCCAGCCGTCGGCATCGCAGCAGATGTTGTGCGGGATATTGAACTGGCCCGGGTCGGTGCCCGGCTCGCCCCAGGAGCGGAGCAGGGTGCCGTCGGGCGCGTACTTGTGGATTCGCGCGTTGCCGTAGCCGTCCGAGACATAGAGATCGCCCTGCGGCGAGAGCGCGGTGTGGGTGCAGCGATGGAAGGGCTCGCCGCTCATGTAGGGCCGCGGCTTGCCGGGGATCCCGATTGTCAGGAGCACCTTGCCGTCGAGCGTGCAGTGGCGGACGGTGTGGTCGCCGTCGTCGGTCAGCCACAGCGTATCGTCGGGGGCCACGTGGACGCCGTGCGCGCGGCGGAAGACGCCCTCGCCCCAGGAGCGCAGGAAGTTGCCCTCACGGTCGAGCACGACCATCGGATGCGCGCCCCGATTGAAGGCGTACACTCGGTCCTGCCCGTCCACCCCGACCGCGGCCACGTCGGCGTTGAACTCCCGGCCGGGCGGTAGCTTCGCCCAGTCGCCCACGACCCGGTAGCGGTAGGCGCCGGTGCCGAGGATCGGCGCGCTCACGGCTGACGCCCCTCGAAGATCGCGCGCGGATTGCCCACGAGCGTCTGCTGGATCTGCTCCTCAGTAACCCCCGCCCTGCCGAGGGCGGGCAGGATGTCGCAGTCCTCCTGCACCCCCGGCGAGCGGGTGACGATGTGCTCGCGCATCAGCGTGGCGCCGAGCTCGGCCGTGGCCACCGGCCCGCGCGCGGTCTCCACCGTGGTGGTAGTCATGTCGCGTCTCCTATCCGGAGACCGCGCGCACGAAGCGCTCGATCTCGGTCTCGTCGTTGTAGTAGTGGACGCTGGCGCGCACGAGGGCGTCGAAGCCGCGCGCGGGCAGGTCGAGCCGCGAGGAGCGTGCCTGGGTGTGGGTGACGTTCATGTGGAGCGCGCGAAGGCGCTCGCGGGTGGCCCGCGGCGCTTCGCCCGCCTTGAGGAAGGTCACGATCCCGCACCGCTCCGCGCCCAGGTCGTGGACGGTCACGCCCGGCCGCCTGGCCAGCTCCGCCCGCAGCAGCGCCCCGAGCGCCTTGACCCGCGCCTCGATGGCCTCGATGCCGAGCGCCAGGGCGTAGCGCACCGCGACGGCGAGACCGATCTGGCCGGCCACGAAGCGCTCCCAGTTCTCGAAGCGCCGGGCGTCCTCGCGGAGCGTGTAGGTCTGCGCGTCGATCCAGCTCGCGGCTTCCAGATCGATGAAGGGCGGCTCGAGGGCGCCGATGGTGTCCCGTCGCACGTAGAGAAAGCCGGTGCCGCGCGGGCCGCGCAGGTACTTGCGGCCGGTGGCCGAGAGCATGTGGCAGCCGATCCGGCGGACGTCCACCGCGAGCTGGCCGACCGACTGGCAGGCGTCGAGGAGGTAGAGGATGCCGTGCCGCGCGGCGATCCGGCCCACCTCCGCGGCGGGATTCACGAGGCCGCCCTGGGTGGGCACGTGGGTGATCGCGATGAGCCGGGTGCGCGGCCGGATCGCGCGCTCGAGCGCGGCCACGTCGAGCTGCCCGGAGGCGTCGTCGTCCACCACGTCGATCTCGACACCCACGCGCCGCTTCATCTGGAGGAACGCGAGATAGTTCGAGGCGTACTCGGCCCGGGCGGTGACGATGCGGTCTCCGGCGCGGAAGGGGATCGCGTAGAAGGCCATGTCCCAGGCCCGCGTGGCGTTCTCCACGAACGCGATCTCGTCCGGAGCGGCTCCGATCAGCGCCGCGACCGCGTCGTAGACGTCGGCGAGCCGGTCCGCGGCCAGGGCCGCGGCCTCGTAGCCGCCGATGGCGGCCTCGCGCTCCAGGTGGCCGGTGACGGCGGCGAGGACCGGCCGCGGCGGCAGGGCGGCGCCCGCGTTGTTGAAGTGCAGGACGCCGGCGACGCCCGGCGTGTCGGCGCGGAGACGCGGGATGTCGAGCGTCACCGCGCACAGATCTCGAGCACCGGGTCCTCGGCGCGCAGCGTGGCCAGCACCACCGAGTGGATCGCCGGATCGCGCAGGAGGCGTTCGGCGGTCTCGCGCGCGGGCGCGCGAGACGGCAGGCCCTCCACCTTGTTGATCAGGACGACGACCCGGGCGTCCGCCGGCACGCCCTTCCGCCCGCCCTGGGGATCGGCGAGGACCCGGGCCACGATCGCGGGGGTGACGGGCGCCCCCATCGGCGCGCCGCTCAGCGTGGCGACCAGCTCCGGGCGGTGGACGTGCGCGGCGTCGAGGCTCCGGCCGAGGACGTCGGCGCCGACCACCACGACGACCAGCGTGGTATCCGCCGGGATCACCGGCTCGTAGTCGGCGGGGGCCTTGAAGGGGCGCATGCGGGAGCCGTCGGCCTCGTTCAGGAGGCACACGTCCGGAAACCAGGCGCGCACCTGCCGGAAGAGATCGAGGGAGATGCCCTCGGCCTTGCCGCTGCCCGCGTCGGTCGCGCCGATGACGAGCACGTGCCGGTGGAGAGCCAGCTCGGCGGAGAGGCGTCCCCGGGTGACGCTCGCGGCGGGGACGTGCGCGGGGGCCAGCGCGATCTGCGCGCCGAAGATGCGCGTGGTCGTGGTGGTGATCGCGCGCCCGCCGCCCTCCACCACCTCGCGAGCGAGGCGGAACATGGCGGTGGTCTTGCCGCCTCCTCCCACCAGCGCCACAACCTCGTCCGGGGCCATGCGCAGCGCGTCCGTCAGCTTCACCGGCGCGCGCGGAACCGGTCCAGGACGTTGCGCAGGATGCGGGAGACGTTGTTGTCGTAGCGGTTGTGCGACAGGCTCCCGCAGAACGTGATGGAGCCCACCGCAAAGACCGCGCCGCCCCCCGGCAGCTCCGCGTAGGTCATGTCGGCCCGCAGCAGCCGGGCGGGCTTCTCGCCGGTGACCGTCGCCAGGTGCGACAGCAGCTCCTCGGGCACCACGATGAAGCTCGGGCCGTGGCCCTCGGAGCTGGCCACCACGATGGCCCCCGCGGGTGTGCCGAGCGCGGGGTCGGCGCGGTCGAGCTCGAAGCCGGCCGCGCCGCCGCCCGAGAGGCCGAAGTCGCCGATCACGGTGTCCGTGACGCCGTCGAGGATCCAGGCCGCCTTCGGATCGTCCGCGCCGGGCTGGCGGCGATAGTACGAGCCCTCGAAGAGCCCTTGCCCGGAGAAGCCCACCGCCCCGATGCGCTGCGGCGGCCGCCCGTTCCGGCGCCAGAGGCCGCCGTAGGCGCCGTCGAGGGCGTGGTAGTACTCGCCGGTCTGGGCGTCCCAGGCGCGGATGCCGCCCTCGGCGCGCCGCACCTCGATGACGCCGGGCACCGCGGGGCTGGTCGCGATGCGCCAGTAGAAGCCGTTGCCCCCCAGGTAAACGAGCCGGCCGCCGCCGTCCAGGTAGCCCGCGTGGGCGTCGAGCGTGCGCGCGGTGTGGTACTCGGGGTGCGAGCCGGTGAGGACGGCCGCGTACGGGGCGAGCAGCGCCGCGCCCTCGGCCTCCACGTCCTCGTCGGTGACGACATAAACGTTGATCCCCTGCGCCTCGAGCCAGTCGAGGAGGTGGGTGTCCGCTGAGTAGTGGCGCAGGCCCGAGCCCCGGGCGTCGAGGAACGTGAGATAGCTCGGCCGGAACGTCAGCACCGGACGGAGCCGCGAGGAGTAGCAGATGCCGCTACCGTCCCGGTGCCGGTTGTAGGTGGACCAGCCGTAGTCCGGGTGGCTGTCCGGGGTGTGGGGCGACGCGCCCCACGCGGCGACCCGCTCGCGGTACGCGGCGTCGGTGGAGCCGCGCGCGTGGTTGGCGTAGGCCTGGTAGGTGTAGGTGGACGCGATGAAGAGCACGTCCGCGCGCGGCCGGCCGAGCGGGGGGCGCACGTAGAACGGCAGGTCGTCCGCGTGTCCCTCCGCGGAGAGGCGCATCAGGTAGGCGCCGCTCGGCAGGTCCTCGGGCACCGTGAACTCGAAGTCGGTGGCCCAGCCCGCGTCGTACACGTCGTCGTCGTGGAAGTGGATGGCCGCATACTCGCGCGGGGCGTGCCGCCAGCACATCTCTCGGCCGGTCCAGCGCGCCCCGGTGACCGCGCGCGTCGGCAGGTTCACGAGGCGCCCGCCCAGGCGATGCGGCCCCACGTCGGCGACGTCGAGCCCGTCGATCCCGTGGGAGAAGTCCCAGCCCGCGATCAGACCGTCGGGCGGGAGCAGGGGATCGAGCACCAGGGTCTCCGGCGTGGCCGCCGCCCGGGCGAGCAGCATCGGGTCCTCGATCTTGCCGTTGTAGTGATCCTGCGCGGCGGGCGCCAGGCGCGCGCCGACGAGCAGGGGCGCGGCCGCGTCGAGCCGCGCCGCGCGCGGGAGCGGCGCCGACGCTTCCTCCCGGCCGCCGCCGGTGAGCGCGGCATGGCCGACGCGCAGCGTGCCCGCGGCCGGGTCCGCCACGAGCCAGATGCGGTGCCACTGCCGGAGCGGAAGCGTGTGACCGGTGCCGACGACCAGCGGTCCGCCGCCCGCGGTGCCGACCCGCGCGGTCGCGCCGCCGGGTCCGAGCGACAGGGCCCAGCCGGCGCCACCGGCCTCGTCCCAGCGCGAGATCACGCACTGATCGCGCGTGGCCGCATAGGTCGGCCAGACCAGCGCGGTCACGGTGAGCGGCCCAGGCGTGCGCAGGCCGGTCGCCGCATCGACGCGCACATAGGAGCCCTGGGCGAGGGGCTGGGCGCGGGACGGCCGCTCGATCGAGA
>Ga0134127_10004181_pt1 | contig 10401 bp, 10 predicted proteins | sample KB31753_FD_96459 | JGI IMG/M metagenome (GOLD analysis project Ga0134127, IMG submission 96459) | Terrestrial soil microbial communities with excess Nitrogen fertilizer from Kellogg Biological Station, Michigan, USA - KB3-175-3 | ecosystem: Environmental > Terrestrial > Soil > Unclassified ...
CGCCGCGCGCAGGTATTGCCGGTCGATGGTGTGCACCCCGGCGATGGTCTGCACGGTGATCGGGAACACAGAAGAGAGGAAGATCAGGAAGATCGGCGACAGGTCGCCGACGCCGAACCATAGGATGGCGAGCGGGATCCAGGCGATCGGCGAGATCGGCCGCAGGATCTGGATGATCGGATTGAGCATGGTGAAGGCGCCAGCCACCCAACCCATCAGCAGGCCGAGCGGCACGCCGAGGGCCACGGCGAGGAAGAAGCCCACGCCGACGCGGTACAGCGACGCGCCGATATGGTCGAGCAGCGTCCCCTGCTCCACCAGCTCGTAGGTGCCGGTCACCACCTGCCACGGCGTAGGGAAGATCACGCTGCCGGACTGCACGACCGTGATCCACCAGGCGGCGATCAGCATGCCGACCACTGCCAGCGGACCAGCGATCTGGCCGAGCTTCCTCATCCCAGCCCCCTCACCATTGCCTCGAGCCGCCAGCGCAGGCGCGACCAGCCCGCCTCGGGCGCCGGCGCGACAACCACGGTGAGCTGCCCGTTCAGGTGCGCGGGGCAGGCGAACTGGTAGCTCGACGCGACGGCGAACGGCATGCGGAAGCTCTGCCCCGGCATGATCAGCACCGGGCCGACCATCTGCGGCACGTCGTCCTGGTTGCGCATCACCAGGACGTCGGTGACGCCGACCGTGAGGTGGATCTCGGAAGGCAGCACTTCGAGCGGCTCGCCCGCGCTGCGGCGCGCCCAGGTTCCCTTGGGAATCTCGAACACGCGCTCGCGCGAATCGACGCTGATCGGGCAGAACGCCCCCCAGGCCGTCGCGGCCAGCGCGAGGCCGAGCGTAGCGATGAGGAGCGTGGGCGCCAGTCGCGGCTTCATCGCTTACCTGACCACGGCATCGACCGGGATCTTTCCGGCCCTCTCGAACTCCAGCGTGACGCGCAGCGTCTCGCCGGCCTTCAGCTCGTGCTTGAGGTTCACCAGCATCAGGTGGAAGCCGCCGGGCTTGAGCTCGACCTTGCCGCCTGCCGGCAGCGCGAGCTTCTTCACCGGGCGCATCATCATCATGCCCATGCTGCTGTAGGTCTCGTGGATCTCGACCGCGCCGGCGGCGTCGCTGGCGGCGCCAACCAGCGCGTCGGGTGCTTTGCCGGGATTAACCAGCAGCGCGTAGACTGCGCCGTTGCTGCCGCCCTTCTTGTCGATCATCGGCGCACGGCGCGCCCAGGGGTCCCGGATGCGCAGCCCCGCTTCGCTGCTCTGCCCGGCGGCGGCGCTCGCAAGCAGGATCCTGACGTCGTGCGCGACATCGTCGGTCGATACGCCGAAGGGTTTCATCGCGCGCAGCCGCCCTTCGCGATCGATGAGATAGACGTACGACGAATGGTGCACCTGGTAGGCCACGCTGCCCGGGTAGTTCTTTTTCTCGATCTGGATGCCGTACGCCTTACGCACCTCCTCGAGCTGCGCCGGCGTTCCGGTGCCGCCGACGAAGCTCGGGTCGAACGCGGTCAGGTACTGCCGCAGCACTGCCGCGGTGTCGCGCTCGGGATCCACGGTGACGTAGATCACCTGCAGGTCCCTGCCGGCATCGCCCAGCGCCTTGCGTGCCTGCGCGAGGTCGGCCAGCGTGGTCGGGCAGACGTCGGGGCAGAAGGTGTAGCCGAACCCCAGCGCCACCACCTTGCCGCGGTAGCGGCTAAGCCTGAGCTCGGCGCCGTCGGAACCGCGCAGCGCGAAGTCCGGTGCCATCCGCGGCGGATCGAATTCGCCGGACTTGAGCCCGGCGCCCTGCGCCGTGCCGGCGGCGAGCGCGGTGCAGAGCAGCGCTGAAACTACAGCCCACATCCTAGGCAAGCGCAATGCGCGCCGGGGTCGCAGCCCTGACGAAGCTATCGTCGACGTAGCGCTCGTAGGGCACGTGGCGCTTCATGGTGCCAGCGGCGAGCGACAGCTCCATCAGCTCTTCGAACTCGGACTTGACCAGCTTCAGGTCGCCGTAGGTGACGCGGTCGGTCGGGTTCTCCATCACGAACTTGAGGACGTTGACATCCTGGTTGAAGAACTTCGGCCGCGCGGCGAGCTCGATGCCCTTGGTGCGGTTGGCCTGCGCGCGGTCGAGCCATTCACCCGCGCCAAGCACGTAGTTCACCAGCTGCTGCACCAGCGGTCGATCTTCCTTGAGCAGCGATTCATGCACGCTCAGCACGCAGCAGATGTAGAGCGGCCAGTGATCGCGCGTCATGCTGAGCGGCCGCGCGTAGCCGGCGCGCTGCGCCACCGCCCCGAAGGGCTCGCCGGTCGCGTAGGCATCGACCGCCTTCGCGTACAGCGCCGCCGGCATGTCCGGAGGCGCCATCTCGACGAGCTGGATGTCCTTCTCGGTCATGCGCTCGGCCTGCAGCATCTTGCGCAGGAACAGATAGTCCACGGCGAAGCGGCTGGGGATGGCGACGCGCTTGCCGCGCAGGTCCTGGAAATTCTTGTACGTCGAATCGCTGCGCACCATGATGACCGCGCCGGAGCGATGACCCAGCGCCACCACCTTCACCGGGATGTTCTTGTCGGCAAGATCCATCATCAGCGGCGCGAGCATGTAGGCGGCCTTGATGCGCCCGGTCATGAGCGATTCCTTGATCTCGGGCCAGCCGCTGTACTTGGCGAACTCGAACAGTTGTCCGTCCTTGGTCTCGCTTGCGTGACACGCGACGGGCAGCGTCAGGTTGCAGGTCACCGGCAGGCCGCCCACCTGCAGCGGCTTTGGTTGGCCGAGCGCGCGCGAGAATGGTGCGAGCGAGCAAAGCGCCGCTCCGGTGCCCAGCAGCAATTGCCTGCGTTTCATCTGCTCCCCCCTGGTCGGCAGACTTCGAATCCCTGCAGCGATTATACGGAACTCGGCGGCCTTTCCATAGGCAGCGCCTTGATTGTCATAAGTTGACACGGCGCGCAAAATGGGGGGGCCGATGGATGAGCTGATCGAGGTCCGCCACCTGCGCTACTTCCTGGCGGTGGCCGAGACCGAGAATTTCACCCGCGCCGCGGAGCGCCTTGGCATCAGCCAGCCGAGCGTTTCCCAGCAGATCGCCCACCTCGAGCGCACCCTGGGGGTGGCGCTGTTCCGGCGCATCGGCAAGCGCATCCAGCTCACCCAAGCCGGCGCCGTGCTCCGTACCGGCGCGGCGGTGGTGCTGCGCAAGCTCGAAAACGCCCGCGACTCGGTGCGCGATCTGGCCGGCGTGGTCACCGGACACGTGGACCTTGGCGTGATTCCCGCGCTGCACGGCGCCTGGGTGCCGCCGCTGCTCGAGCGCTTGGCGCGCGAGCGCCCGGGACTGACCCTCGGCGTGCACGAACACTCCTCGAGCTGGATCGAAACCGAGCTCGAGGCCGGGCGCCTGGACCTCGGCTTCGGCTTGATGACGCGCGCTTCGCCGGGAATCCGCTACGAGCTGCTGCGCTCGGAGCCGTTTTCGCTCCTGGTCGCGCGTGCGAGCCCGTTCGCGCGCCGCCGCTCGCTCGATCCCGCCGAACTTGAAGGAGTGCGCCTCGCGATGCTTCCCGCAAGCTTCGACATGCGCCGGCTGGCCGACGACATATTCCGCCGCGCGCGCGTGCGCCCGCGAGTAGTGTTCGAAATGAACAACATCGATCCCGTGCTGGCAACCGTGGCGCGCGCGGGAACGCCGACGCTGCTGCCGGCCATCGTGCTGCGCGGGCGCGAGACGCTCGGCCTGCGCGCCATTCCTCTCGCCGGGAAGGCTCGGCAGATCGGTTTCGGCCTGCTGTGGCTCGCGGGCGGCGCCGCGAGCGCGGCCGCACTCGCCGTCGCCGCCGCGCTCAAGGCGACGGTCCGAGGCAATTCTTGATACGATCCTGCGCTTGACTCGCGCACCATCGTTTCGCGCAGGCGGCCTGTTCTGGCGCGCGTTGCTTGCGTTCATCGCGCTGCCGGGCCTCGTCGCTTATCTCGGCCCGGCGCTGATCGCGCGCTACTTCGCCGATCCCGCGCGCTTCCAGCCCCTCGGGCTGGCGCTCCTCGCGCTCGGCACCTTCCTGCTGCTGTGGTGCGTGCGCGACTTCTTCGTCGCGGGCAAGGGAACCCTTTCGCCGTGGACGCCGCCGCGCCGGCTGGTGGTCGTCGGGCTGTACCGCTACTCGCGCAATCCGATGTACGTCGCCGCCAGCTTGATCCTGCTCGGCTGGGCGGCGTCATTCTGGTCGCTTGCCCTGCTCGTGTACGGCGTCGCCTGGATGGCCTGGTTTCACCTGCGCGTGGTATTTGGCGAGGAGCCTTGGCTCGCGCGGCTGCACGGTGAAGCCTACGAGCGCTACCGCGCCGCGGTGCCGCGCTGGCTCATCTGATCGGCAGCCAGCCGCTCATCCGCAAAGCGATCAGCGCGGGCGTGATGCGCCCGTGCCGGTCGCGAACGCGCCGGGCGTCCATGTCGCAGCGGCGCAGCTGGAAGCGCTCGTCCCGGCGCGCGTTCAGTCCCCACCGCGTCGTGACCGCGCGCAGATAGCCGGCCCCGGCGGCGGCCCCGGCGGTGCGCGCATCGCAATCGCCGTTCGGATAGCAAAAAGACTCGATCGGCCGGCCGAGCCGTGCCTGCAGCACGCGGCGCGATTCGGCGAGCTCGTACCCGAGTGCCGCGTCGTCGCACTCGGGCAGCATGCGGTGGGTCATGCTGTGCGAGCCGATCTCGTGGCCGTCGGCGGCGAGCTCGGCGAGCTCGTCGAAAGTCATGAGGCGCGCGAACGACGGTACGCCGCCCGCGCCCGCGGCGTGCTCCAGCTCGTCGACCAGCCGCAAGCGCGCCTCGGCGCCGAGCCGCTTGGCTGCCTCGACCACGTGCTCCCCGGAGCCGCCGGCGATGCTCGCGGGCAGGCCGGCGGCAGCAAGCACCCGCGCCAGCGCGTCGCGCCCGCGGCCGCGTAGCGCGAGCACTGCGAAGCCCAGCCGGTCGTGCCATAGCGGCTCCTGGCGCTCGACCGCCAGCACCGGAGCGAAGAACGAGGCCTGCAATCGATGGCGGGCGAGCAGCGCGCGCGCGTAGCGGTGGTTGTCGTACTGGGCGTCGTCGAAAGTGAGCGCGAGCAGCGGGCGTGGCGGCGTCGCACCGCTGACGAAGCGCGCGTGCTGTGAGGCGAGCGTGCCGCAATCGAAGTGGGCGGTGAAATAAGCGAGGAAGGCGTCGAGATCCTGCGGCGTCACGGCGAGACCCGGGTAAGGGTAAGCTTGGCGCTCGACCTCGGGGAGTACGCGATGGAAAGTGACGATCGCAAGGCGGCCGCGGCTGCGCCGCTCGGGCGCGGCGAGCCCCGTGCGGAACAGCAGCCGCGCGGCGCCGTCGCGCACGCCGGTCTTGAGGCTCATGCGCCGATCATACAAGCCCCGCGCGCGGCGCACGAACGCGCGCGCATCGCGTATTTCGTCAACCAGTACCCCAAGGTCAGCCACAGCTTCATCCGGCGCGAGCTGCTGGCGCTCGAGCGCCAGGGATTCGAGGTGCACCGCATCGCGCTGCGCGGCTGGGATGCCGAGATCGCGGATCGCGAAGACGCGCTGGAGCAGCAGCGCACGCGCTACGTACTGCGCGACGGTCTTGCCGCGCTGGTCCCGGCGGTCTGGCGCACGCTGCTGCGCGCGCCGCGCTCCTTCCTCGCGGCGCTCGCGCTGGCGGTCCGCGTCGGCTGGCGCGGCGCGCGCTCCCTGCCCTACCACCTGGTCTATCTCGCCGAGGCCTGCCGCACCCTGGAGTGGCTGCGCGCCGCCGGCATCGATCACGTGCATGCCCATTTCGGCACCAACTCGGCCGAGGTGGTGATGCTGGCGCGCGCGCTCGGCGGGCCGCCCTACAGCTTTACGGTGCACGGGCCCGACGAGTTCGACTCGCCGCAGCTGCTGTTCATCGCCGAGAAGATCCGCCGCTCCGCCTTCACCGTGGTGATCAGCTCGTTCGGGCGCGGCCAGCTGTGGCGCTGGCTCGAGCACGCTCACTGGCCCAAGGTGAAAGTCATCCATTGCGGTCTCGAGCCGGCATTCCATGAAGTCGCGCCGGTGCCGCCGCCGGCGGCACCGCGGCTGGTGTGCGTCGGCCGGCTGTTCCCGGGAAAGGGCCATCAGCTGCTGCTCGAGGCGGCGCATCGCCTCGCCGGCAAAGGCGTCGCCGTCGAGCTGGTGCTCGCCGGCGACGGCGAGTTGCGTGCCGAGCTCGAGGCCCTGATCGCGCGCTACGGGCTCGGGGCGCAGGTGCGCATCACCGGGTGGATCAACAGCCAGCAGGTGCGCGCCGAGATCCTCGCCGCGCGCGCGCTGGTACTGCCGAGCTTCATGGAGGGCCTGCCGGTGGTGATCATGGAGGCCATGGCCCTGCGCCGGCCGGTGCTCGCCACCTATGTCGGCGGCATTCCCGAGCTGGTGCTACCCGGAGAGACCGGCTGGTTGTTCCCGGCGGGCTCGGTCGAGGATCTGGCGGCGGCCCTGGAAGCCTGCCTGCGCCAGCCGCACGAGCGGCTGGTCGAGATGGGCGAAGCCGCCTACCGGCGCTTCGCCGAGCGCCACTCGATCGATGCCGAGGCGGCGAAGCTCGCCGAGCTGTTCCAGGCCTCGCTCAGCGAGGGCCCGGCTTCTGATAGTCCTTGTACTCGACGTAGCTGAAGGCGCGTCCGCGCAGGTATTTCCACAGGAACCAGGCGACGCCCTGGAACTCGGCGATCTTGCCGATCGCGATATAGAGCGCGTAGCTTCCCGCGTCGCGCGCGCTGTCGTTCATCTCGCGCATGCGCCAGCGCCGCACCCGCCACCAGAGCGCGCCGTTGAGCGCGACATAGACCAGCAGGCTCACACCGGACGTGAAGGGCGCGAGCGCCAGCCCCGCCAGCGGGAGCACCAGGCCCCATGCCACGATGGTGCGCAGATTGCGCAGCTTGGGCGTGCCCGGCGCCCCCCAGTTCAGCGCCGCCGTATGCGCGTAGGAATACCCGCCGCGTGCATGGCGTTTCCACCAAGCGCTGAAGCGGTGGATCGAGACGTCGTGCCACGTCATGTCCGCGTCGATGCGCGCGACGCGCAACCCGGCGGCGCGCAGGCGATGGCACAGCTCGAAGTCCTCTCCCGACACCATGCCTTCGCGGTAGCCGTCGAGCCGCCGCAGCGCGTCCACGCGCAGCAGCATGTCGCCGCCGCAGTCGCTGTCGCCGATCGCCGTGTTCCACTCCATGTGCACCAGCCGGTTGTAGATCGAAGCCTCCGGCGCGATCTCTAGGCGGCGCCCGCAGACGGCGCCGAGCGCGGGGTCGCCTTCCATCCGGGCGCGCGCCGCGTCGAGGAAGCCGGGGACCAGCTGGCAATCGCCGTCCATGAAGAACACGTACTTGACGTCCGCGGCGAGCTCGAGCAGGCGCTGGAAGCCGGCGTTGCGCCCGCGCGGCTGGTTCCAGGGCTTCTGCAGCTCGACCACCTCGACGCCCATCGAGCGCGCGTGCGCCGCGCTGCCGTCGCTCGAGCCCGAGTCGGAGAAGACGACCCGGCGCGCCACCCCGGCGCAGGAGGCGAGGCAGCGCTTGAGCCGCTCGCCTTCGTTGCGGGCGATCACCACGATACCGGTGTCGTACAGCACCGGCGTGCTACAGCCCGAGGAGAGAAGCGGCGAGCACGCGCTGGATCTCCGAGGTGCCGGAGTAGAGCCGGCTGCCCAGGGCATCGCGCAGCTCGCGCTCGACTTCGTACTCCGCCATGTAGCCGTAGCCACCGAGGATCTGCAAGGCGTCCTCGGCGCAGCGCACCCAGTTCTCGCTGATGGTGAGCTTGGTGAGCGCGGCCTCGAGGAACACGTTCTTGCCCCTGCCGCGCAGCCAGGCGGTGCGGTAGAGCGCGGCGCGCGCCTCGTCCAGGCGCATCTTCATGTCGACGATCTTGCTCGCCACCAGCTGGAACTTGCCGATCGGCTGGCCGAACTGCTTGCGCTCGCGGGCGTAGCGGATCGCCCCTTCGAGCAGGCGCTCCATCGCGCCGACGCCGCCGGCGAGAATGCAGCTGCGCTCCCAGGTCATCGAGTGGTTGAACAGGTTCTTGCCGGCGCCCTCGCGGCCGAGGCGGTTCTCCACCGGCACTTCGCAGTCCTCGAAGAACAGCTCGCACATCGGCGAGGTGCGCAGCCCCATCTTCCCGAGCTTGGCTCCGGTCTTGAAGCCGCGGAAGCCCTTCTCCACCAGAAAGGCGCTGACGCCGTTGGGTCCCTTCGCGCGGTCCACCGTGGCGAACACCACGATCACGTCGCTGACTGGGCCGTTCGTCACGAACACCTTGCTGCCGTTCAGCACATAGCGCTCGCCGCGGCGCTCCGCCGTGGTGCGCAGGCTGTACGCGTCCGAGCCCGAGCCCGGCTCGCTCATGGCATTGCCGCCGATCAGCTCGCCCGCGCACAGCCCCGGCAGGTACCTGCGCTTCTGCTCCTCGCTGCCGAAGGCGAGCAGCGGGATCTGCAGCGTCCACAGCTGCGCGTTGATCGAGAATACCAGGCCGTTGTCCCTGCAGCCGTAGCCCAGGCTCTCGAGAACGCCGACCGTGGTGAGCGCGTCGGCGCCCATGCCGCCGTAGTCCCCGGGGATCGGCAGCCCCTGGATGCCGAAGCGCGCGCACTTCTTCCAGCCGGCGTGGCTGAATTCGCCCTCGCGATCGCGCTCGACCAGGCCTTCGTTCAGCTCCTTGCGGGCGAAGCCGCTCGCAGCCTGGCGGAACTGCGCCTGCTCTTCGGACCAGTTGAAGTCCATGGCCGCCTAGCCGAGCGCTTTCAGCGCCTGGTAGTCGACCTTGTCGGTCGAGGTCTTGGGCAGGGCGGCATGGAAGCTGAACACGTCCGGGATCATGTAGACCGGGATGTGCTGCCCGCAGAAGCGCTTCAGGTCGATGAGCGACAGCTTCTCGCCGCTGCGCGAGGCGACGTGGGCATGCACCTTCATGCCGAGCGACTCGTCGGCGACCGCGGTGACCGCGACCTCGCGGATCTCGGGGTGCCGGTACAGGCAGGCCTCGATCTCGCCCAGCTCCACGCGGAAGCCGCGCTTCTTGATCATGCGGTCCCGGCGCCCGACGTAGCGGAACTCGCCGTCGGGCTGCTCGACCACGATGTCGCCGGTGCGGTAATAGACCGGCCCCGTCCCGGCGCTCACGAAGGCGTTGCGCGACTGCTCGGGCAGGTTCCAATAGCCTTGGGTCACGCTGGGGCCGCGGATACACAGCTCCCCCTCGGCGCCACGCGCCACCGGCTTGCCCGCGGGGTCGATCACCACGCCTTCCAGGTGCGAGCACACCTTGCCGATCGGCACCGGCTCGGCGCGCTCCGCGGGGATCGGCGTCGGCACCTCGTAGAAGTTGCACACGTTGGTCTCGGTCGGACCGTACAGGTTGAAGTAGCGCGGGTGCGGCCACTGCCGCACCAGAGACTTGAGGTGCGTGATCGGAAACACCTCGCCGGCGAACAGCACCAGGCGCAGCCCCGGGCAGGCGCGACGCTCGAGTTCGCCGAACTGCGTCATCAGGCTGAGAATCGACGGCGCGGAGTACCACACCGTGATGCGCGCGTCGGCGACCAGTTGCGCCAGCTGCTGGGGGCTCTTGCCGGCCTCCTCGCCGATCAGGATCAGCGCGGCGCCGTGCTTCACCGCGCTGTAGATGTCGAGGATCGACAGGTCGAAATGGAACGGCGCGTGCGACGAGAAGCGATCCTCCGGCGTAGGCGCGAAGGCCTGCGCGCACCATTCGACGAAGCTCACCGCGTTGCGGTGCGTCAGCATCACGCCTTTCGGCTTGCCGGTCGAGCCCGAGGTGTAGAGCACATAGGCGAGCTGGTCGGGCCCTGGTGGAGCGACCTGCGCCGCCGGCGCCGGGTCGTGCCGGTTTACCTCCTCCAGCGCCGCGCGCAGGTGAGCGCCGCCGCCGCTGCCGCCGATTGCCAGCACCGCGGGGTGCGCGCCGTGCTCGGCGAGCTGCTTGCACAGCGCCTGCTCGAAGCGCTGCTCGACGACGAGCGCGGCCACCGCGCAGTCCGCCAGGATGTAACCGTTGCGCGCCGGCGGCGCGCCGGGGTCCACCGGCACATACGCGGCGCCCGCCTTGAGCGCGCCGAAGATCGTCGCCACCGCGTCGATTGACTTGCGGATCCAGAACCCAACGCGGTCGCCGGGACGCACGCCGAGCCGCACCAGCCGGTCGCGCAGCCGGTCCGACAGCTCGGCGAGCTCGTGGTAGGTGATCGAACCGCCGCCGGCCTCCTGCACGGCAACGCGCTCGGGCCAGTTGCGCGCCGCGTTGTCGAGGTATTGGTGAAGCAGCATGCCGCGCCAGCCGGTCCGCTGCGGTCAGCCGGTCGGCGCGACCTTGCGCTTCGCCTGGACC
>Ga0134127_10004182_pt1 | contig 10401 bp, 10 predicted proteins | sample KB31753_FD_96459 | JGI IMG/M metagenome (GOLD analysis project Ga0134127, IMG submission 96459) | Terrestrial soil microbial communities with excess Nitrogen fertilizer from Kellogg Biological Station, Michigan, USA - KB3-175-3 | ecosystem: Environmental > Terrestrial > Soil > Unclassified ...
AACCCTTTAGCGTTTGGAATCTCGCAGCGCGAGCGAATACTGGCGGCGCGCCTCCGGGAGGACAGGGAATCGATCGACCGAACCTCGTCGGTGATCCCGAGCTCCCGGCTAACCAGCGGACGGTCGCACGATGGTTCAATACCGACGCGTTCCAGCAGCAGGAGCTCTTCACACTCGGTAATTCGCCGGCGACGGTGATGCACGGACCGCCGCAGCGGCGAATCGATCTGTCGGTGTTCAAGGAGTTTGCGACCGGCGGTAGTACACGGCTACAGGTCCGGTACGAGGTCTACAACCTCACCAACATCGCCAATTTCCAGAACCCGAACAACCAGCTCGGAAGCCCCGCGTTCGGCTCTATTTCCAGCACGGGCAACTCGACGCCGCGCCAGATGCAGTTCGCGGCGAGGCTGCTTTTCTAGCCGATGTGTCCGACAGATCGTAGAAGGATGTGCATGATGAACAGACGTGACATGTTAAAGAGCCTTTCGGCCATGGCCGCGCTGGGAGCCGTACGCGTTCCCGACCTCTTCGCGGCCGCAAAGGTGGATTCCACGTACAAGAACGTCAAACTCGGATTGATCACTGGTTCACTCAATCCACTTCCCAATGTGCCAGGCAAGGATCCGATTGACGTCATCATCGAGAACTGCCTGGCGATCGGCGCGGCGAACGTCGAGCTGGTGAACGTCGGCAATCAGATGCCGCCTCAGGTGACCAACGGCGGTCGCTTCGGACAGGCGCCGGATCAGCGGACGCCCGAATATCTGAAGACGCGCGAGGAGCTGCGGCAGTGGCGCATCAACCTGCCCCTCGACCGCTTCCGCGAGGTCCGGAAGAAGTTCGACGATGCGGGGCTGAACCTGTTCTCATACGTCTACACGATTGATGACGACATGACGGATCCGGAGATCGATGCCGTGTTCCGTCAGATGCAGGCGCTGAAGGTTGGTCTGTTCTGTACGAACCAGACGCGAGTGACGATGGCGCCACGGATGGTGCCGTTCGCCGCGAAATACAAGGTCAAGCCGGCGTGGCATCCTCACGACAACATCGATTCGCCCGTCGAAGTCGCGACCGCTGATACGCTCGAGAAGCTGCTCGCCATGTCGAAGGACTTCGTGATCAACCTCGACATCGGTCACTTCACGGCCGGCAACAACGACGCCGTGGCGTTCCTGAAGAAGCATCACGACCGTATCTCGCACCTACACATCAAGGATCGGAGCCGGAACCACGGGCCGAACGTGCAGCTCGGCACGGGTCAGACGCCGATCAAGGAATGTCTGGCGCTGATTCGCGATAACAAGTGGCCGATTTACGCGATCATCGAACGCGAATTCCGTGGACCCGGAACGCCGGTTGATGAGACGAAGTGGCAGATGGACTATCTGAAAAAGGCCCTCGATACGACCACGACGACCGCGTAATACCCGATGCGCATCGCGGGTTTGCTCGTTGCCGCGGGGCTGACGCTCGCAGCGTTGGCCCCGCTCGCCGCACAATCCTCGGCGACGCTGACCCCGCAGACGGCGGAGTGGACGGGGCCGCGCACGGCCGACGGTCAGCCGGACGTGCACGGGTCATATGCAAAAGACTGGATCGGAGCGCGGGGACCGAACTTCGATCTCGAAGAAGGTCAGGATCCCGAGGAGATGCGCGCAACGGGACGCAAGCCGGAAGATTTCCCGAAACCACAGATGGTCCGCACCGCTGACGGCCGCATCCCTTATCAACCGTGGGCGCGCCAGCAACGTATCGAGAACCGCAAGAACTTCTTCAACCCGACGGAGCTGTGGCACCTCGACTCCAACGCGCGATGTCTGCCGATGGGGTTTCCGCGCGAGAGCCTCGATCAGGGTGCTGAAATCATCCAGGCGGCGGGCCTCATCTTCTTCGAATACCCCTACAACAGCGTCGTCCGCACGATCTATCTCGACGGACGCGCGCCGCTCAACGATCGAGTGAAGTTGTGGTACGGCGATTCACACGGCCGCTGGGAGGGCAATACGCTGATCGTTGAAGGACGCAACTTCAACGAGCACGGGTGGTACGACACCTACGGGAATTTTCACAGCTCCGATCTCCGCATCGAGGAGCGTTTCACGTTCGTCGACAACCGCATGTACTACGACGTGACGAGCCACGACTCGCGGGTCTTCTCGCAGCCATGGACTGCGCACGGGGAGTTCAGAAAGAACACCGGCAATGTGGACGAGCCGTGGGAGACGGCCTGCTTCGAAGGCGAGCGCGATATTCAACATATCTTCCCGGGGAAGACGCCGCGGAAGTGAATCGCACCAGGCTCGTTCTCGAAGTGCTGATCGTCATGCTCGCGGCGGGCGCCGTCGTATCGGCGCAGACTCCCAGTCAGACGGTGCCGCGTACGGCTGATGGCAAGCCGGATCTCTCCGGCGTGTGGCAGGTACTCAACAGCGCTGCCTACGACATCGAGGATCACAACGCGCAGCCCGGTGTGCCGGCGGGCGCCGGCGTGGTCGTCGGCGGCGACATCCCCTACCAGCCGTCGGCACTCGATCAGCGCAAGCGGAACTACGAAAATCGGTCGACGGAAGACACCGATGCGAAGTGCTACCTGCCGGGCGTGCCGCGCATTACCTACATGCCCTATCCGTTCCGCATCATTCAGACGCCAGAACGGATTGACATCAGCTACGAGTACGTCGGCGCGTTGCGGCACATCTTCATGAATACCCCGCACCCACGCGGTCCCATCGAGTGGTGGATGGGCGACTCACGCGGGCACTGGGAAGGCGACACGCTCGTCGTCGATGTCGTCCACTTCAACGACCAGACGCGCTTCGACAAGGCGGGGAATTTTCATAGTGAGATGCTGCACGTCGTCGAGCGCTACAGCTTCATCGACACGACGCATCTGAACTACGAGGTGACGATCGAGGATCCGAAAGTCTTCACACGGCCGTGGAAGATGCAGATGCCGCTGTACCAGCGGATCGAGGCGGCCCCGCGCGTGCTCGAGTACTACTGTTACGGATTCAGCGACGTCTTCACGCTGCCCTCAGGGCGCTAAGGGGTCTTCGCGTCCTTTCCCTGCCAGATTTCCTGAAGATGCTCCAGGTCCTTGTTGTTCTCGCAGAGATGCTCCAGCAGCTCGGTGTCGGGCTGGAGGTTGAAACGCAGCGTATCCGACATCCAGGGCCGCGAGTACGCCTTCGGATCGTTGACGGTGACGACGAGCTCCAGGCGGCCGAAGTTGATCCGGCGATAGCGTTCGGTCAACTGCAGTGCCTCAGTGTGCGGGTGGCCGCTGTTGTCGAGCCAGCTGCCCTCCTTGAACCCAGCCGTCTCGACGACGAACGTGTCGCCCTCCCATCGGGCGACCGAGTAGCCGTACCAGGCGGGATCGGGATCCACGGGCAGCTTCCGACCGTCGGTGAAGAGTTGCCGGTAGACGTGGAACTCCTCGAACAGCACCATCGTCACGCCCGGAATCTGAATGATCTTGAACGGGAGACCCGGGACCGTCATCGCATCGGGCACACCGTGCGGCATGCACCGAGTCATCGGTCTGTCGTAGCCCATGGTCGCGACGCGACGCTTGTAGAGTTCAGCTGACGCCGGCAGCATCGGCGCCTCGGTTCCTGGAGGCAACAGGTTCTCGTTGTAGCGAGGACTATCCACGCGCCAGATGCCGGACAAATCCGGCTTGCCGTCGGCGGCGCGAGGCGTCGGCGCGTTGAGATTTGGTTTGCCGTCAGGAGTGCGTGGAGTGCCGGGAAGCGGCAACGACAGCCACTGGGCCGTCGCTGTGCCGCCAATGGCGCACACCAACCCCAGCACGACGATCAGACCGCGCCACGCGAGGACGTGATGAAGCCGCATGCAACCTTCCTCCAGCGGCCGATCTTACGTCGTCAGCGCCGCCCGGGCGTAGTTCAGGCATTTCTGGACTTCTTCGACCGCTGTCCCCTTCCCGTTGTATTCGTACTCGATGCACGCCGGGAACGGCGACCTGCGCTGCTTCATCAGTTGCAGCACCTCCGTGATCGGCGCGTCACCCTTTCCCCACTCCGTGGTGTTGGTGTCGTTCCGATCTTCCGCGCGCCGCAGCCGGTCTTTCAGGTGAAGGTTGGCGATGCGGTCGTGGTGGTCGCGGACGAATTTCACCGCGTCACCGCCGAACGCGGTGAAGTGGCCCGTGTCGAGTGTCACCTTGATGAACGGAGAGTGCCCGAGCGCCGCCTCGAGGTTTTTCGTGTACGCCATTCCGTCGGGATTGCGATCGAACGGCGCATTCTCGCTGTGGGCGGATACGTACACCTTATGACGATCGGCGAATGCCGCCGCGCGTTTGATCGACGCGACCGTGCAGTTGGCGCTGATGATGTCGGTCTTCAGCGCCTTCGCGAAATCGAACGCCGCCTCGATCTCGTCGTCCACGAGGTCGTCCGAGAAGTTGAACATGCACGAGTAAATCTGAATGCCAGCGTCGTCGAACTTCTTGCGAGCGCGCTCGAAGACATCGAGCGGACGTGAAATGCGCCACTGGCGCAGCTTCTCGCGCGCGCCCTGATCGGTCGGGCCCCGGCCCGGACCTCCTGGCGGCTCGACGAACGCGATCCAGAATTCGGCGAGGTCGATGCGATTCTGCAGATATGCGTTGATGGTCTTGTCCATCAACTGGTCGACGCCTTCACGCGACCAGGGCTGCGCCGTGTCGCGCAGCGAGCGATAGCAGTACGTGATCGCACCGATACGGACGCCGCCGAAGCGCGAGCTGTACCTTGGCAGCTTCGTCTGCGACCACGCGACCGAGGCCGCCGCAAGTGAACCAGTGACAGCTTTCCCGAACTCTCGACGTGTCAGCATGATGTTCTTTCGACTAGAAGCGAGCCGGAACGGGACGGTCTGTCAGAAATCGTGCGCGATCGGCGTCGTTCTGAATGCAGTTCAGCACGCGGGGCTCGGGAATCGAGCGCACCTTGTAATACCGCAGGGTGTAGGAGTGGGGCGTTCGGAACACTGTCGCGTCCGTCCACGTGAACGTGACCGTGAGCTGATCGGCGGAGGCCGCCAAACGGTACGACTCGGTCAGATGCGATCGGGACGTCCGATAGCCGCCGCCTGGAATGGCTGTGATGCCGCGCTCGTTGAAGCCGACCGTGTCGACCACGAGTACCTCGCCTTGCCATCGGCCGATGGAGTGGCCGTTTGTGGTTCCTTCCAGTTCCTCGGCGTCCGGATGTTTCCGTCCGTCGGTGTAGATATACCGTGTGGACGACGGCGCGCGCGCCACCATGCCGACGACGGACGGACTCTGGCGAATGTCCAGAACGCCGCGATCGTCCATGACGGCCGGCATCCCGACGTTGACGCAGCCGCGGATGGCGTCCTGATCTTTCGACCGTCGCATCTCGAGCGCCCCTTGTGCGGCCGTGGTCAATGACGCGCGCGGCACGTTGAAGCTGTCAAACCGCAGCTCCCAGTAGCCGGAAATATCGGGGCGTGCCGTCGTGGCTCCGCTCTGCGCGAATGCGGAGATGGACCACGTAAACACCACAAGGAGCGCAGCGAAGCGTCGGAACGCCACTACTTCTGGGCCTTCTCAGTGGTGTATTGCTGCTGCGGCTGCGCGCCGGGCTCCTCGTTGTTCTCGATCGGAATCCCTTCAGCCAGTCGCTTGTACGTATAGGAATACGTGTGCGGCGCCAGGAACACGGTCGAATCTTCCCAGGTGAAAGTGACCGACAGCTCGTCGGGACCCGCAAGCCGGAATCGTTCGACGAGGTGAGTCGTGTCTTTCGCACGGCCGCCTCCAGGTACCAACATCACCGGCCTGCGACTGTCGCACACACGTGGCGGAAAGCCGATCGTGTCTATGACGAGCGTGTCCCCTTCCCAATGCCCGATCGAATGACCGAAACCGCTCGGTACGTAGGAGGGATCTTTTACGTCAGGATGTGACCGTCCATCGGTGTAAATAAACCGGCCGCGGCCCGATTCGGAGCCAATCAGCACCTCGTCGCGTGACGCGACGATGTTCAGCGGCGGTGAGGACGCCATCATCATCGGCAGGTTGCCGACCGGACACGCGGCGGTTCGCGGCATCCGATTCACGACGTTGCCCGCGGTCTCGCTCGCGACAATCCGTTGGTTGTCCGCGATGATATCGGGCTGGAGCGTCGGCTTCGGCACATTGTCGAACCATTCGGCCCAGCTGCCCGAGCCCGGATCCTGCACGATCCACAGCCCCGACATATCGGCAGCAGGTGCTGCCGCTTTCTTCTCCTGCGCGTGCGCGAGCGGCACCGCGAACAGAAGGCTCGCCACCACACCCGCAGCGATAGCTCTGATCGTCATCCTGTCCTCCGCATTAGGGTTCGCCGATGCTATGGATTCACCGTGAACGCAAACAGCGTGTCGCCCGCCGCAACAAGCACATACTGACGTCCATCCACCATGTAGGTTTCCGGCGCATTCGACACCTGACCCGTCGTCGCGTGCCAGAGCGGGTTGCCGTTGGCGACGTCGTAGGCGACGAAGTTGCCGTCGGGGTCGCCACCGAACAGCAGCCTCCCTGCAGTCGTGAGCAGTCCCTGTCCACGTCCTTCGGCGACGGTGCGGTACTTATGCTTCCACGCGATCTTGCCCGTCTTCGGATCGATCGCCATCAGGTAGCTGCCCACCGTTCCGACACTTCGCTCGTCCTTTCCTCCGAGCCCCATCGCACCGCGAGGATCGAGCTCCGTCAGGTAGTACATCGCGTAGGTGTCGGACGCCGGCAGGTAGAAGAGACCGGTATCCGGACTGTATGCAGGCGGCGGCCAGTTCGTCGCGCCCTGGTTGGCGCCGGAAACGAGCGCTCCGCCGACGTGATAGTCCTTCGCCGGGTTGCGGACCGGCTGTCCCGATTCGTTAAGTCCCTTCGCCCAGTTGGCAGTCTCCGAGAACTTCGACGTGACGACGTGCTGGCCGGTGACGCGGTCGACGGTGAAGTAGAAACCGTTGCGGCTCGCGGTCAGTACCAGCTTACGGCGCTGACCTTCGACCATCGCATCGACGAGAATCGGCGTCTGCGCCGAATCCCAGTCGTGGGTGTCGTGCGGAGAGGTCTGGTAGTACCAGGCCATCTTGCCGGTATCGACGTTGATCGCGACAAGCGCGCAGGTAAAGAGGTTGTCGCCTTCGCCTCGCGTCTGTGACGTGTACGCGGGCGTCGGGTTGCCGGTTCCGAAGATATAGAGGTGTGTCTCGGGATCGTAGGACCCTGGCACCCATGGATGCCCACCGCCGTGACGGGCAGCGTCCAGGTTCTTCCACGTGTCGAGTCCGGGATCGCCTTCGTTCTGCGGCGTGACGTACCACCGCCACTGGGTCTTGCCGGTTTCCGGGTCGAACGACTCGAGCCAGCCGGGCGCGTCGAGATCGTTGCTCGTCCCGACGAGAACATGGTTGCCGATCACGACCGGCGCCATCGTCGAGAAGTACTGCTGGCTGAACGGGCTGAATTCGCGATGCCACCGCTCTTTGCCCGTTCTCGCGTCCAGCGAGACGAGGTAATCGTCGGGGGTCACGAAGTAGAGATAGTTGCCCCACATCCCCACACCACGGTTGCCGATGTGGGTCCCGCCTTTTGTCTTCCAGAAGTAGTGCCACAGCTCGTGGCCGTCGTTGGCGTCGAGCGCCCACGTGTTGTCGGGCGTCGTCACGTAGAGCACGCCGTTGACCGCGAGGATGGAGCCCTTGATCTGTGTGGGACCGGCGACGGTCACGCTGCCGTCACCTTCACCGGCGACGATGATCTCCGGGTCGCGCGGACCACGCGATCCGCCCGGGCCCGGTCCGTTCGTCAGCCGCCGCTGCCACGCAAGCGTTAGGTGTTTGACATTCGTCTGGTTGATTTGCGTCAGCGAGCTGTAGCGGCGGCCGGTGTAATCACCTGAGTAGGTCGGCCACGATTCGCCAAGCGGCTTGTTGATCGACGCCGGATCGAGTCCCTGCGCAAAAGCGAGCGCGGACGCTCCGACCACGAGTGCGGCAAGCAGCAGTCTCTTCATATCGCTTTACTTGAGCGTGACGAGAAACGCGGTGATGTTGTGAATGTCGTCGTCGCTGTAGGTCTGGAGCAGATCGCGGTGGCCTTTCAGCGGATCGCGCAGCTCCACTTTCGGTGCATTCGCACCTTCGGTCCGGAAAGTTCGGTAGGTACCGTCGGACATCTTCAACGACACCATGAAATCGTCGATGCGATTGAGGGTTCCCTCGACTCTCTGCCCATTGGCCAGCGTCACGACAGCGCCGATCACCGGCGCCGGTCGTGGCGGACCGCCACCACGTGTGCCGCCGGTACCCGGCAGCAACCAAGTCTGCTGCAGCAGTTTGGGATCGGTAAAGCGGCCCGCGACACCCTGCAGGTCGCCGGTTGCTGAATGACACGTCGTGCACTTCGCCTGGAAGAACGACCGCCCTGCGTCGACGTTGCCGACGACGATGTTGACCTGGCGCTCGCCGGTGCGGCTGCTGACGGGAAGGCTGTGAAGGAACGCAGCGATGTCAGAGATCTGCGCCGGCATGAGCATGAAGGGCGGCATGCCTTTGTCAGCACGTCCGCCGAGGACGACCGGGCCGATGCGCTCGCCTTTGTCGTCGAGGAGCACGACGTCGGAGCGCATCAGGTTGGGACCGCCGTTGTCACCGCCGCGCGCGTCCGGTCCATGACAGAACGCGCAGTTGACCGAGAAAAGGGCTTTGCCCCGTTCAACCGCCGCTGGGTCGCTGACGGGACGCTGCGGGTAGGCGACGAACCCACCTTGCCCACCGGCTGGCGCGCCGCCCGCGCGCCCCGGCGGGTTCTGACCCGCTGCACCCTGTCCGACCTGGCCCGCGGTCTGCGCCGAAACGACGCCGAGCCACAGCGCGATGCCACCGAGCACACATCCGCACGCGCGACGTCTGTTCATGAGCGCTCGAACTCCTCGACCGTTGAGGTGTTACGACTCTTCGCCTTTGGGCCTTGCGATGTCGTGATAGAGACGCTTGCCGTCGGGCATGATGACGTAGAAGAGCGACGCGCCCTTCGAGCCGTCTTTCAGCGGATGCGCCACGGCCGTAATCTCGTCACCGGCTTTGAACGTCACCTTGTTCCACCCCTGCCGGCCCATGATGTTGGTGCTGCCGCCCTCGATATCCCACGTCCCGACCGTCTGAGGATCGACGCCCGGACCTGGATCCACTTTCATGACGATGTGCGAGTGCGGGTTGACCCAACGGTACTCGACCACCTTGCCCTTGTAGGTCACGTTCTTGTCCATCGAGAAGATGGAGAACGAGTGATGGGCGAACGCGGGAACCGCCGCCGCAAGGGCGAACACGGCCACTGCGGCGGAGCGTCGAAACGCGAATTTCATAGAGGTTGCTCCTGTGTCAATCGGACGTAGGCGGTAAGGAAAAGTTCGGCGAATATTGTCGCTCGATTTGCAACCGGTTACAAGCGCCGGTTTATGGGGAAAACCCAGCATTCTCGCCTTCCCGCGGTGATAGGATTCACCGCCTATGGATCAGCCGTATTTACGCTGCAATCGCTGGCTCTTCGGCCTGCTATTTACGGCATTTTGCGGGCCCGCGTCGGCCCAGTCAACACCGTTGCCACTGAAGCCTGATCACGCCACGGCCGCCGTCGTCGACCTCGACCGGGCCGTTCGCTGGTACGAAGGGATGCTGGGTTTCAAGGTCGTGAATCGCGGCGATCGGCCAAACGGCGCGCGCTTCGCCGACCTGACTATTCCCGGGTTCGGGATCGGCCTGGTTCAGAACGCAGGTACGGGCACACCAACAATCAACGGCTCACGGTCAGGCTGGATTCACATCGTCTTCTCCGTGCCGGATCCGGCGCAAGCGTTCGCGACGCTCAAATCGCGCGGCGCGGATGTTGCGACGCGAGGAAACCCGGCCCCGGCACAAATCACGACATTTCTCCTTCACGACAGCGAAGGCAACGAAATCGAGATTGTTCAGGGGCAGGCGCCGACGCCTCCCGCGGCCGCTCCGCCGGCAGCCGTCGTCAAGCCGGTCGCCGATGGCGTCTACATCTTCGAATTTGCGGGCTATCAATCGATGTTCGTGATTGATCCGGCGGGTGTCGTCATCACCGATCCGATCAGCCCGGCGGCGGCGCCCGTGTATCTCGCGGAAGTGAGGAAGCTCACCGCCGCGCCGATCAAGTACGTCGTCTATAGCCACCATCATTTCGATCACATCGCCGGCGGCGCGCCGTTCAAGCAGGCGGGCGCAGTCTTCGTCGCCCACCGGAATGCAAAGGTGCAGCTCGAGAGATTGAAGAATCCGGCGGTCGTGCCGATTGACCAGACAGTCGACGAATCAAAGACGCTGACTGTCGGCCGGACGAAGGTGGAGCTGCTG
>Ga0134127_10004183_pt1 | contig 10398 bp, 6 predicted proteins | sample KB31753_FD_96459 | JGI IMG/M metagenome (GOLD analysis project Ga0134127, IMG submission 96459) | Terrestrial soil microbial communities with excess Nitrogen fertilizer from Kellogg Biological Station, Michigan, USA - KB3-175-3 | ecosystem: Environmental > Terrestrial > Soil > Unclassified ...
CGCTACCGGTGAGAACGATGCCAGCCTCGAAGGTCTCGCCGATTGCATAGTTGAATCGCGCCTTGCGGTTATCGGCGACCACTTTAAAGCGGCGCTCGGGCTTTTTTGCCATGTGCGAGGGTACGGTTCAGCGCGATTTAAGTTGGTCGCGGATTTCCGTGAGCAGCTGCTCAGTCTTCGACAGTTCAGGCACCTTTTCCTCTTCCTCTTTCTTGCGGGCAAGCCGATTAAGGGCGCGGATCGCAAGGAAGAGCACAAACGCAACGATGATAAAGTTAAGGGTGACTGTGAGAAAGTTTCCCCAAGCCAGCACAGCACCTTGTTTTTTTGCCTCTACAAGACTGCCGGCCGTCACTGTCGAGGACATCGGGAGAAAATAGTTCGAAAAATCGATGCCGCCGGTGATCGCACCGATCACCGGCATGATGAGGTCGCCAACCAGCGAATTCACGATCCCCGAGAAGGCGGCGCCGATGATCACGCCGACTGCAAGATCGACGACGTTTCCGCGCAACGCGAATTTTTTGAATTCGTCAAGCATGTCGGTCAACCCGTTAAGTGGCCCGGCCGAGTCGCGCGGCCGGAACTGCGCTAATTGATCAGGCCGGCGTGCACCATCGCCTGGCGCACGGCAGTCTGTGCCTTATCGCTGGCCGGCACCATCGGCAACCGCACCGTGTTGGCACACTTGCCGATAAGCGACATTGCATACTTAATGGGGGCCGGACTGGTATCCACGAACAGATTAATGTGCAGCGGCGCCAGCTTGTCCTGCAATTTGAGGGCCGTCGTGAAATCGTCCTTCAGGCAAGCCGCCTGGAATTCGGCGCAAAGACGCGGCGCCACGTTCGACGTCACTGAAATGCATCCGTGTCCACCATGCGCCATGAAGCCAAGCGCCGTGATGTCTTCGCCTGACAGCTGATTGAAGTCGGAGCCCATGGCAGCGCGCTGCTGGGAAACGCGCGCCATGTTGGCCGTCGCATCCTTCACGCCTGCAACGTTTTTCAGCTCGAACAAGCGCGCCATCGTCTCGACCGACATGTCGACGATCGACCGTCCGGGAATGTTGTAGATGATGATCGGAATCCCGATCGCGTCGTTGATCGCTTTGTAGTGCTGGTAAAGGCCTTCCTGCGTCGGCTTGTTGTAGTAAGGCGTCACGATCAGGACGGCGTCGGCTCCGGCGTTCTCCGCATGACGGGACAGTTCGATCGCCTCTGCGGTTGAATTGGAACCGGAACCCGCGATGACCGGCACCCGGCCATCGGCCTGGTCGATACACCATTCGACCACCTGCTTGTGCTCGTCATGCGACAGAGTCGGACTTTCCCCCGTGGTTCCCACCGGAACCAGGCCATTCGTGCCCTCCGCGATCTGCCATTCGACGATGTCGCGAAACGCCTTTTCGTCGAGCGAGCCGTTTCTGAACGGCGTGACCAGCGCGGTAAAAGAGCCCCGAAAGCTCGTGTTGGCGGTCATGACACGACTTCTCCACAAAAGGCAGGTTTAAGCCCCATTGATATCGGGTCGGAGAGCGCGAAGAAAGCCCTCCGCCGCCACCGACAGGCTGGAACTCGCCATGCGACAACGTGTTTTTGCCCGTCTTGCCGCCCATAATGCCGACGGATGAAATTTTTCGGTATCATTCATCAATAGTTTTGGCCTAATGGGCTGGCAGATTTGCTGTTTCGGCGCTGAGTCGGACGGATTGAAGGACAAGTGCGGGGTTTGATGGACGCGACTGGCCACAGCCGCTCGGGCTTATTTTTGGTGGTGATTGCAGCCTGCGGGCTATGCGCGGACGCGGCGCTGGCGGCCGCGCAAAAGGTGCCCTTGCCGCGCCCGCGACCCGCTGCGGCAGCGGCCAAGCTAACGATTGCACCCGTGCGGCAAGCAGCGCCCTTGCCTCAAACGCGGCCGCAACCCAACGGCAGCGGGGTGACGGCCTTTGCCCAAGCCAATGTCGGTTTGCATGGGGCACTGTTCGAAAGCCGTGCTGAATTCAAACCGCTTGTCCGCCCAGCCTCTGGGCCATTTGCTGTTGCGCCTAACGCGGCCACCTCGGCGAATGATGTCGCCGCGGTGAAGCGTGTGATCGAAGCAGCGCGCAAAGGCAGAGACGCCGACGCCAATTCGGCCCAGGCGAGTATCTCCGATCCGGTTGCTAGCAAGTTGGCCGAGTGGGTCATCCTGCGTTCGGATAACACCAATCCCTCTTTCGAGCGATACGCCGCTTTCGTAAAGACCAACCCCGCTTGGCCGCATGTGCCGCTGTTCCGCCGTCGCGCCGAGAACGCGCTCTGGAATGATGGTGTTGATTCAGCGGCAGTGCGAGCCTTTTTCGCGACGAAGACGGCGTCAACCGCCAAGGGTCGCTACATGCTCGCGCGTGTCCTGCTCACCCTGGGCGATCGCGACGGCGCGGCGGTGCTGGTGAAACATGCCTGGCGCTATGACGACTGCAGTGCAGAGGTCGAGAAAAAGGTACTCGAGATGTTCGGCAGCATGCTCACTGCTGCCGATCACAAAGTGCGCATGGAGGCCCGCTTTTACGCCGGCGATGCGACCGCCGGGCTGCGCGCCGCCGAACGTCTCGGCGGCGACGACCTTATAGTCGCCAAGGCCCGCGCCGCGGTGTTGGCAAAGGCCCGCAATGCAAAGGCACTCCTCGACGCCGTGCCCGCTGCCTCGCAGCGTGAGCCGGGCTACATTTTTGCCCGCGTGCAGTGGCTACGCCAGAACAACAAGCCGGAAGAAGCCGGGAAGCTTATTCTGACCGCGCCGAAGGATCCGGAGGCGCTCGTCGATCTCGACCAATGGTGGCTCGAGCGGCGCCTGCTGGTACGCACACTGCTGGACCAGCACAACCCGCAGGCTGCCTACAACGTCGCGCGCGAAGCGGCGCCCCCGATGCGCGGAGTGTACCGCGTCGACGCCCACTTCACCGCTGGCTGGGTGGCACTGCGCTACCTGCACAATCCGAAGACTGCTGCACAGCACTTCGCGCACATTGTGGAAGGCACCCACAATCCGCATGCACTATCGCGCGGCGGCTATTGGCAGGGCCGCGCCGCAGAGGCGATGGGTCAAAATGCGCAGGCCAAGGCTTTTTACGAGATGGCCGGGCAATACATTGCAACTTACTACGGCCAGCTTGCACGCGCTCGACTCGGGCTCAAGGATGTCGGGTTGCGCGCACCGCCTTCCTTCACGCCGCAAGAAACAAACGTGCTGAGCAATCTCGAAGTCGTGCGGGCCGCGGCGATTCTGTACGAACTCGGCGAGCGAGATATGCTGGCGTCGATCTACGCCGAGCTTGGCGAGAGCGCGACCGATGTTGCGGGAATGGCGATGCTGGGCGAACTTGCGGCGAAGCATGGAGACGGCCGCGCCATGCTCCTGCTCGGCGAAGCTGCCTATCGTCGCGGACTTCCGCTCGAGCATTATGCCTACCCGACCATCGGCCTGCCGGACTACCGGCCGATTGCTCCGCCGGTCGAGCCTGCGGTTACTTATTCGATCGCGCGCCAGGAAAGCCACTTCAACCAGAAGGTCGTCTCGATCGCCAATGCGATGGGTTTCATGCAGGTGACGCCCGCAGCCGGCATCGATACCGCCGCAAAATACAAGGTCGCCTACAGTCGTGAGCGCCTTCTCAAGGATCCGGTTTACAACATGCAGATGGGCGCTGCCGAACTCGCCAATCTGTTCAGCGGCTATAATGGCTCGTACATCCTCACGTTTGCCGGCTACAACGCCGGCCGCGGCAGGGTGAAACAATGGATCGCGGCCTATGGCGATCCGCGCGATCCTAATGTCGATCCCGTCGACTGGGTTGAGCGCATCCCGATTTCCGAAACGCGCAATTATGTCGGGCGGATCATGGAAAATCTGCAGGTTTACCGCGTGCGCTTTGGCGGTGGCAGTAGGCTGCTGATCGAAGCCGATATCAGACGCGGCGGCGCGCATTAATCGGCCGATGACCGCGCCTGCGTCATCGACAACCGACACGTCGTACAGCACGTTTGTCGCTGCCCCCGACGGTCTGCGCCTGCATGCACGTTGCTATGGTCCCGCCAGTGCAGTCGGCATTCCTATTGTGTGCCTACCCGGCCTTGCCCGCACGTCGGCGGATTTTGACCTTCTGGCAACAGCACTCTCGCGTGACGGCTCTCGGCCTCGCCGCGTTATTGCGCTCGACTACCGGGGCCGTGGCCTGTCGCAGTACGATTCGAATCCAGCGAATTATTCGGTTGCGGTTGAGCTCGCCGACGTTCTGGCCGTCGTCACTGCTCTCGAATTGCTGCCGGCTATCTTCATCGGCACATCGCGCGGCGGGATCCTGACGATGCTGCTGGCAGTTGTCCGGCCGTCAGCAATCGCCGGTGCCGTGCTTAACGACATCGGTCCGGTGATCGAGCCCCAAGGGCTGATGCGCATCAAAAGCTACGTCGGAAAAATGCCGGAGCCGCGAACCTTCGAAGAAGGGTCTGAAATCCTGCGCCGTCTGTTTCAGTCACAATTTCCGCGACTCGGGCCAGACGACTGGCTGGCTGGCGCGCGCCGTGTCTTTAAGGAGGAAAACGGTCGTCTAGTGACGACCTATGATCCGAAACTCGCGACCGCCCTGGCAGGCGTCGACCTCGAACGACCAATCCCGGATTTGTGGAAGGAATTCGACGCGCTCGCGAGTGTGCCGGTGATGATTATTCGAGGCGCCAATTCGGATATTCTTTCCGCTCACACCATTGAGGCCATGCGCACGCGCCATCCGGCGCTGGAAACCATGGAAGTGCCCGAACAAGGCCACGCGCCTTTGTTGGCCGAAGTAAACACGATTGCGCGAATCGATGCATTTGTCGGACGTTGTGGCGGACAACGCATTCAATAGACCCACGCTGGCCTATTCTCTTCAGAAATATCAACGTCTTTGCAATCGAACTCGGGCCAACGCACTATGCACTTGGCTCAACAGAGAAAGATGCGGGTGCAAGTCCACGTTGCATCTTGTCGCGAATTGTCGTGAAGGCGGACTCGAGATGCCGGGTAAAGCGCGCGGTGTCGAAAAGCGGATAAGTATCCCGATTGCGGGCAAGTTTATCCTTGATGGCGGCCAATCGAACCGGATCACGCGCAAGCTGGAGCGCCAGATTTTCGTATTCGCTACCCGATTCCGTGACGAGTTCGGGAAGCCCGACCGCGCACAAAAGGCTGCCTGCCATCCGCGCAGCAAAGCTTTCTCCGGAATAAGTAACTATAGGTAATCCGGCCCAAAGCGCGTCGCTGGCAGTCGTGCCGGCATTGAATGGAAACGTATCCAAGAACAAATCGGCAAGACGATATCGAGCAAGATATTTCGTATAGGTGGTTCTTGAACAGAAAATCAACCGAACGGGGTCGACACCTCTGTTTTCTGCCTCGTGACGCAGATTACGTTCCAGATCGTTATCGCCACCCAAAAGCCAAATCACGCTCCCCTCTACTTGATTGAGAAGACGCATCCAAATATCGAAGAATGCGGGTGTGATCTTGTAGCTACTATTGAATGAGCAAAACACGAATGCATTTTCGGGCAAGCCAACTTCGATGCGAGACGGTACACCCTCGGCGATGTCCCGCTTGATGTCATTGGCTTGAAAGGTTTCAGGAAGATAAATAATTTTTTCGCTATAAAGATCCCGCTGCGCTTCGGGAATGAGAAACCGGTCTGCGATAATATAGTCAACAAATGACGCGCCCATGCTGCCCGGATAGCCAAGGTAGTTTACCTGGATCGGCGACGGGCGAAATGCAAGAACTGAGGGTCGCGCCCTTCTTGTGTAGCCCATCAAGTCGACGGCAATATCAATTTCAAGATCCCGGATCAATCGAGCCACATCACGGTCACTTTGGCTGCCCACATCCACAAATCGGTCGAAGGAGCCTTTCACGCGTGTAAGCATTTCGCTTTGACCGTGCGCTTCAAACGAAACAGCGATCGTTTCAAACCTCTTGCGGTCGTGGCATTCAAAGACCCCAGTCAGCAAAGTGCTGACAGCATGTTGGCCAAAGTCAGCAGAAAGATATGCGAGACGAATTCGATCATGATCGGGGCGCCGGTCACGATACATCGGGTTTTTGGCGGTCGGGTACTTTGCCTTGCTAAGCACCATCGCACTTTTTAGTTGCACATCGGCAGAGGCAGAGATGGCAAACAGCGCAAAGGGCTGGCTCAAGATTTCTTTTTTGACCGATAAAATGAGGTGGGCGTATTCAGAATCAAAATTTTGCCAGTTGCAAAGATGCATCTTTGCATGAAGACGAGACGTCTCGGCATATTCGTGATCAGGTTCAAGCGTCAGTGCCTTGTCATATGCTTCAAATGACGCAGCGAAACGCTTTAGTTCGAAAAGTATATTGCCGCGATTGTAGTGGAACCCGGCGTTTTGGGGCCGGAGAGACAGTGCCACAGAAATGGCAGCGAGGGCTTCATCGTAACGTCTCAAGTCATGCAGCACATTCGCGCGGCCTGCGTGAAATTCTGGATTGTTGGGACTGATAATGAGGGCGGAGTCGTAGCTTGCGAGAGCTTCGTCGAAGCGCTTCAATTCTTCTAATGCATTGCCACGATTGCAGTAGGCATCGCCGTAATTCTGATTGATACGAATGGCGGCATCGAAGCAGCCTAACGCCTCCTCATAGCGTCTTTGCGACAACAAAATGCCGCCGCGATTAAGATGGGCTTCCGCAAGGGACGGGTTCAGCGCCAGTGCGTTGCCAAAAGCCTCAAAGGCCTCGTCGAATCGCTGCAATCCAAGCAGCACGTTCCCATAGTTGAAGCGCACATCGGCATTGTCTGGGTTGATGGCCAATGCGCTACGCAGGAGACGCTCAGCCTCCTCCAGCTTGCCGCGCTGGGCGCTCAGCATACCGAGCATCATCAGAACGGGAAATTGCTTGCCGCCGATTTTCAGGGCGCGCCGGTAAAGACCTTCCGCTTCGTCGAGCCGGCCCGCCTGATGCGCAGCCATAGCCTCGCGAAGGCCATCAATCCCGGCTCCCGATTTTGATTGTTTTGCCATCCAGAGCTAGCGGGCCTCGACGTTGACAAATCGGCGTACGGTCATAAAGCACATGACAGGCGGGTACGGAATTGCGTTATTCGAACTCAGTCGTCGATCGTATAACATTCATTTAGAAGTGATCTGTCGATGAGTAGCGGAGACCGGCAATGACCCAGGATGCCAACAAAAGGATGCCGACGTTTCGCTGCCATCCAGGGCTTGAAGAGGCGACCCATCCAAGCCGTCCTCGGGAGGTGCACCCCCTACGGTCCTTAACTTTTTGCGCTCGGAAGGCGGTGAGATAAGCTACCGGGAGAATGCCCGAACCCCCGATCACTACGGTCACGCTTGACGTGCTCGGCCGCAAGGTGCCGTTTCGGTTTCCTAACAGCGGGAACGTGCAACAGCATCTGCAATCGATATTGTCCGGCCGCGAGTATCCGGCCCCACCCCTGCCACCTGGTTACCGGATAAACACGATCGTTGATATCGGCGCGAATGTCGGCGCATCAACGTTATGGTTCCTCTCGGCCGCGCCGCAGGCTCGTGCGGTCTGTTTTGAACCTGCGCGTGCTAACTATGACTGCCTTTGCCACAACCTCAAATCGTTTCCGCAAGTGGAATATTTTCGATGTGGCCTGTATTCCTCGGAGGGGTCACAAACACTTCACCACGGCGCACAACAATGCATGCAACATTCGATCTTCGCCAGCGTCGAAACGGGAGAAGGGCGCGAGACCATCAATATCAAAAGAGCATCGACGGAATTTGATCGGCTAGGTCTCAAGCAGATATCGATACTCAAAATCGACACTGAGGGCTGCGAAGTTCAAATTATCGATGATTTGGGCGCAAGACTTGAGGGCGCGGACATCATTTATGTCGAGTGGCACTCAGAAGAAGATCGCCGAGCAATCGATGGTCTGCTCGGCAAATTTATTCTCGCCCAGTCCTCGTGCGCGACGCCACACCGCGGAAACGCCACCTATCTCGCAAAACGGATAGCCGAGGCGGTGCCGAATCTTAGCGCCGTGCGGATCAAAACCTAACAGCTACTTCCCCTTTAGCAAGCTCAACCCTCCGCGCAGCCTCGACTGGCCACTCTTCTGCTGGCCATCTCGGGGATTGTCGGCACAGCGCAATAATTATCCACAGCCAGGGTTAGTATCTCCGCTAAGCGCCAATACCAAAACCGTCAACCTGCCCGCTGCCGCGCTGCATGATCGAGAAATTTCTCAAGTGCTAAAATACATTCGCGATCACGATAGATCCGTTGCTTTCTTTCTGCAATTTTTCGGCCAAGCGCATGCCGTTCATCAGGATGGTTCGCCAGTCGCACCGCGATCGAGATATAATCATCAATTGTGTCGGCGATCGTTTCCTCGACACCCATCATTTGTAGAATAGCAGCGGTATGGCGACTGCGCATAAAAGGTCCCGGCATCGTCACGATCGGGATGTTGTGCGGTAGACTCTCCAATGTTGAGTTACCGCCTGACCAGAGAACACTATCCAGAACCACATCGCATTGTCCGATCGCCCCAACGAATTGACCGATACTTAGACGCGGTAGCAACACGCAATGGTATGATGCCTCGAGACCAAACGCCGCAAATGCACGATCGAGTCTTTCCTGAAACAGCTCAGTGATCTTAGGCGAAAAATGTTTTATGAACACAAATTGACAATTGACCGCTTCCTCCGCAATCCGCGGAAATACATGATCAAATTGCGGTAGATATTTGAATAGTGACTGCCCTGACCAAAAGACCGTCGCATCCGAACGCAAGCCAAGCTCTTCACGAGTCATTGTAATGTTATCTGTCTTAATCGGTTCGTAATAAATAGATAGATTCGGAAGCCGGACTAATTTCTCGGTGTAATGCTGCTCGGCATCCAGCGGCTCCATGAGGTCACTGCTAAGAAAATAATCGAGCGTCGGCATACCGCTGGTCTCGGGATGACCCCATGAATTGCACTGAACCGGCGCTAGTCGTTGTGCCGCGAGCTGAATAGAAATGTTCTCCATCAACTGTCCGGGATATATCAGCACATGCGGCGCATCTGCTAAAATTTCTTGCCGGCAATCCTCAACGGCCGAAATGCGATGGGCAAAACGATCGCAGATCGTGGCGGCAACATCTGTTTCCGCGTCGCGATGCGTCCCGATGTGGTAGCCGAAGATTCGGAATCGCTTTCGATCCAATTGGGTAATCCAGCCCTTGATCAGAAGGTTCCAGACCGGATGCTGATGAAAAAAGGCGCTGACAATCCCAACCTTTACTGGTTCGTCGGGCGCGGGCGGCCGAGGTAGAGAAGGAGCCGGATATTCACGCTCTATTATGTGGCACGCCAATGAGCCGTAAAGTGTTTGGAGATAACGATCATTGTGGCCTTGATAGGCGAGTTGAAATGGCTGTCTAAATTCAATCGCTTTGACAAGGTCGCCTTGCATCCGTCCGGCTGCAACGTCAGCGCAAATTGCTAGTAGCTTTTTTTCATAGGCCTCGCGACGCCGAACGATTTCATTATCGTCGGCATACAAGATCGGCAATTCGGCGATGCACGCTGCGAATCTTGCCTCGACAGAATCTGGACTAATTTCAACGGCTCTCTGGAAATCCGAAATTGCTTTGTCGTTGAAATTAATTTCGTAGAAAACAATGCCCCGACCGAGCCAGGCATCAATAATTTCGGGTTTGAGTGCAATCGCTTTGTCGTAAGAAGTGAGCGCTTCTTCATAACGACGAAGGTTTCTCAGCACATCCCCCCGTGTGCTCCACGCCTGGGCAAAGTTGGGATCCAGCGAGAGCGCCTTGTCGCTTACAGCGGATGCCTCTCCGAGGCGATTGAGGTCGAGTAACGCACTGACCTGATTGCAATAAGCTTCGATAAGAAATGGATTCAGTCCGATAGCCTTTACGTAATCAGCAATTGCTTCGTCGAAACGCCTGAGATCCAAAAATGCATTACCGCGATTGTTAAATGCCTCGGCATAGTCCGGCTTGAGTTCAATCGCCTTCCCATAACTCGATATTGCATCATTAAGTTGTTTGAGCGCTCTTAAGAGATTGCCTTGGTTGTAGAAGGCTTTTGCAAAATCCGGCTTGAGGGTGATGGCCTTTTCGTAACTCGCAGCTGCCTCATCCAGGCGTCCAAGCCTAAACAATGCATTGCCACGATTGTTGAATGCGTCGGGGAAATTGCCATGGAGGGCGATGGCCTTGTCGTAATCTTTCAGTGCCTCTTTCGGCCGATTCAACTCCAACAGAGCATTGCCGCGATCGTTGAATGCATTGAAAGCACTTGGATTGATTTTGATGGCTCGACTGAACTGTTTTTCCGCATGCTC
>Ga0134127_10004184_pt1 | contig 10398 bp, 11 predicted proteins | sample KB31753_FD_96459 | JGI IMG/M metagenome (GOLD analysis project Ga0134127, IMG submission 96459) | Terrestrial soil microbial communities with excess Nitrogen fertilizer from Kellogg Biological Station, Michigan, USA - KB3-175-3 | ecosystem: Environmental > Terrestrial > Soil > Unclassified ...
CTGGCTGTTTCCTTATCCAAACACGATGGGGATCTGGCCGCAGTTTCGCAGCCCGCTGATGTGGGACGTGTTTGCAGTTTCGACTTACGCCACCGTCTCCGCGATGTTCTGGTTCGTCGGACTGATCCCCGACTTCGCCACGCTGCGCGATCGCGCGCGCAGCAAACCGTTTCAAATTCTGTACGGCATGCTCGCAATGGGCTGGCGCGGTTCAGCGCGTCACTGGCATCGCTACGAGATGGCGTATCTGTTACTCGCCGGTCTCGCAACGCCGCTCGTGCTGTCAGTTCACACGATCGTCAGTTTTGACTTCGCGGTCGGCATCATTCCAGGTTGGCACGCGACGATCTTTCCGCCGTACTTTGTCGCCGGCGCGATCTACGCGGGCTTCGCGATGGTTTTGTTGCTGACGATTCCGCTGCGACGTTTCTACGGTCTCGAAGGTTTCATCACCATGCGCCACATGCACAACATGGCAAAGGTGATGCTCGCGACCGGACTGATTGTCGGTTACGGCTACATCATGGAAGCGTTCTTCGGCTGGTACAGCGGCAACAAATATGAGCGCTTCATGATCTGGAACCGCATGCATGGCCCATATCACTTGTATTACTGGGCCTTGATCCTCTGCAACATCATCACTCCGCAATTTCTCTGGATCAAGAAGATCCGCTCGAACCTGCTGGCGCTCTGGATTATTTCGTTCATCGTCAGCATCGGCATGTGGCTCGAGCGATTCGTGATCGTCGTGACGAGTTTGCACCGCGACTACTTGCCGTCGTCGTGGGGGATGTACCAACCAACGCAATGGGACTGGGGCATGTTCATCGGAACCATCGGTTTCTTCTTTACGCTGCTCTTCCTGTTTATTCGCTTCCTGCCGATGATTTCGATTTTTGAGATGCGGACGATTCTTCCCGAGGCGGAGATGGAGGAGTAGGTTGGACCGAGAGGACAAAAGGTTAGCTCAGCCAATTGCGGCAGGCAGCGAGCCGTTGCCGGGACATCGCCGTCATGAGCGTCCGATGTATGGCGTGATGGCTGAGTTTGAAAATCCAACCGATCTGGTGGCAGCGGCACGCAAGGTTTACTCACTCGGATACAGGCGCATCAACGGTTATTCGCCGTATCCGATTGAAGAGCTTTCGGAAGCGATCGGGTTTACGCACACGAGCCTTCCGTTGATTGTCTTTATCGGTGGAGTGGTCGGCGGGTTGGGCGGCTTTTTCATGCAGTACTGGATTGAAGTGATCAACTATCCGATCAACGTTGGCGGCAAGCCGTACAACAGTTGGCCGGCGTTCATTCCGATCACGTTCGAAATGACAGTGCTGTGTGCGGCTTTTGCGGCAGTGTTGGGAATGCTTGTGCTCAACAAGCTGCCGCAACCGTATCACCCGGTTTTCAACTTACCGAATTTCGCGATGGCGACTCGCGATCGGTTCTTTCTGGCTGTTGAAGCGAACGATCCGATTTTTGAGCACGCCAAGGTTGTGCAGTTGTTGAAGGATTTGGGTTCAGTGGAAGTTACTGATGTCGAAGTCTGAAAGAATAAAATCCAGCCACAGATTACACAGATTTTTGTCTGCGAAGAATCTGTGTAATCTGTGGCTGGTTTTACTGTTCGTGTTCGTGACCTCAGGGTGTCGTCGCGACATGCAGGACCAGCCGAAAATGAAACCTCTTCGGGGCACGACATTTTTCGGCGACGGGCTCTCAGCTCGACAGCCAATCCAGGGAACAGTCGCGCGTGGCTTTCTGCGCGCTGACACGGAATTTTTCACGGGTAAAAAATCAGGAACGACTGCCGCTGCCGCGCCTGCGCAAACTCAGCCACCAGGACAGCTGAACTCGTTTCCAGACGATATCGACTACTTCCCGATTCCGATCACCGAGGACGTCGTGAAGCGTGGCCGCGATCGCTACAACATCTTCTGTATCGCGTGCCACGGCATGACCGGCAACGGCGACGGCATGATCGTGCGTCGCGGCTTCCGCCGTGCAGCTTCATTCAACGACGACCGTCTACGGCAAGCACCCGTCGGTCATTATTTCGACGCGATCACGAACGGCTGGGGCGCGATGCCGTCGTATGCAGCTCAAATCGCGGTGCAGGATCGCTGGGCCATCATCGCTTACGTCCGCGCGCTGCAGGAAAGCCAAAGGAATCTCGCAACGCCATCCGGAAGCCCCGCACCGGCCGCTTCGCCCACGCCGGCGCCTGGAGGACATCAGTGATTCAGACGTTCAATCCTCCAAGCATGTCGGACTTTCAGAAGCGCGCGCTCATCGTAGGCGGACTGTTTCTGCTTGCCCTGCTTGTGGGCCTCTTCCTCGATCGAAAACAGTTCTTTCAAGCATATCTCGTCGGCTGGACGTTCTGGACCGGACTCTCCATCGGCTCGCTCGCGCTGTTGATGCTTCAGCATCTCACCGGCGGCGGCTGGGGTCTCGTGATCCGGCGTTCACTTGAAGCCGCGACCAGAACACTTCCCGTGATGGCGCTCCTGTTTGTGCCCGTGATTATCGGCGCTCACGACGTTTACCATCACTGGCTCGATCGTGAAGAGGTCGCGAAACACGCGGTGGTCCAGTTCAAAACTCCGTATTTGAACCTTCCGTTCTTCATCGTTCGCACGGTGATCTATTTCGGCGTGATACTCGCGCTCATGTTCTTTTTGAACCGGTGGTCGCTCGCGCAGGATCGCACAGCCGATAATCGCTACACCAAGAACATGCGCGTTCTGAGCGGACCGGGAATGCTGCTGCTGATATTCACCGTCACGTTCGCGTCGGTCGATTGGTACATGTCACTCGAACCCGAATGGTTCTCGACCATCTACGGGCTAATCTGGGTCGCAGCATGGAGCTTGAGCGCGCTGGCGTTTGTGATCGCCGTGATGGCACGCCTTTCGAAAGAAGAACCGATGCGGCGGATCGTCGCGCCGCTTCATTTTCACGATCTTGGAAAACTGCTGCTGGCGCTCGTGATGTTGTGGTCCTACTTCGCGTTTTCACAGTACCTGATCATCTGGTCGGGAAATCTGCCTGAAGAGATTGGCTACTACCTCGATCGCACGCACAGCGCCTGGGGCGCTGTGATCATTACCATCGGGATACTGCATTTCGCTGCGCCGTTTTTGTTTCTGCTGTCGCGCAACTTCAAACGAGATCCGGGCAAGCTCGTCTTGATTGCATTGCTGATACTGGTCATGCGCGCGGTGGATCTTTTGTGGGTGCTCGTGCCTGCGTTCGGACCCGAACACAGGTGGATCTGGTTGGACGTGATCGCGTTGATTGCGTTTGGCGGCTTCTGGCTGTGGCTGTTTACGTGGCAATTGAGTAAGCGGTCGTTGATTCCGATCAACGATCCGCAGTTTGAGTCGACGATGGAGCAGATGCACGCGGGCGGACATTGAGCCACGGATTTGCACTGATTTTTTACGGATAAGGCAATGGCAAGAAAGAATCAAAGCGACGGTCATAAAACCGAGACGCCCGACGTTTCGCACATTCGCAACGTCGAGGTCACGCACGAGACGAGCGACGTGAATGTGCGCGGGGTGCTCACGTTTTGCGCGGTGCTTGCGATCGCGTCGATCGCGATCTCCACCGGCCTCTGGTTTCTGTTCAAGTTTTACAACCAGCGGGAAGCGAAACAGCCGAAGCCTGGACCGATGGCGCTGACGCAGCAGGAGCGTCTGCCTCCCGAGCCGCGACTTCAGGCCGCCCCCGGATTCCACGTGACGCTGGAAAACGGACAGGCGGTGAATCTCGAAAAAGCCGCACCGCAAGAGGAGTATCGAGTGCTGCGCCGGCAATGGGAAGAGAATTTGAAAACGGGTTTGAAGGATCAATCAGGAAATATCGTCGGTATGTCGATTGACGACGCGATGAAGAAAGTCGTGTCGCAAGGGTTGCCGACCAGAACAAAAGAGCCTGCAGGGAAACTGCAAGACTACGCGATTAGTCTGCCGACCGCCGCAAGCTCCGGAAGGGAAACTGAAAAGAGGCTGCAATGAAGTTTCGAAAACAATTAGCCACGGATAACACGGATAAAATCCGCATCTATCTGTGTAATCTGTGGCTGGTTTTACTCCTTTCTTCGTCTGTTCTGGCGCAGAGACCGCCCGGACCGAGCTCTCCGTTGTATGGCGCGCGCCCGGAGAATGGCAGTCCTTCAACCGGACTCCCGGCCGCTCTCAAGGAAGTGAAGATCGAACAAAAACTCGATCAGCAGTTGCCGCTCGATCTCGTCTTTCATGATGAGTCCGGTCAGCAAGTGAGACTCGGGCAGTACTTCGGCAAGAAACCGGTCGTGCTCGCGCTCGTCTACTACGACTGTCCAATGCTGTGCACGCAAGTGCTCAACGGCATGGTGACGTCGTTTCGCGTGCTGCCTTTTCAGATCGGAAACGAGTTTGACGTAGTCACCGTCAGTTTCGATCCGCGCGAGACAAACGCTCTCGCAGCGTCGAAGAAAAAGGTTTACGTCGATTACCTGCCCGAGAAAATGCGCGCCGGCGCAGACAACGGCTGGCATTTCCTGACCGGCGACCAGGCAAACATCGACAAGCTGACTGAAGCCGTTGGCTTTCATTACGCCTGGGACGAAGCGACGAAACAGTTTGCACACGCGAGCGCGATCATGGTGGCCACGCCGCACGGAAAACTTTCTCGTTACTTCTACGGCATCGATTATTCCGCGCGCGACCTGCGCCTCGGCTTGATCGAATCGTCTGCAGATAAGATTGGATCGCCGGTGGACCAACTGCTGCTCTATTGCTACCACTACGATCCGGCGACCGGTAAGTATGGCGCCGCGGTGATGAGGGTAATGCGTGTCGCCGGCGTTATTACGCTGCTCGGAATCCTTGCCATGCTGTTCTTTCTCAAGCCGCGCAACCGCGACGTAGTGACTGGAGGCGTTGCTCAGTAATGCAGTCCTGGATTCCATTGGTGCCCGAACAAGCATCGACCCTGTCATCGAAGGTCGACGCGCTCTATTTTTATCTTTCGGGCGTCACGCTGTTCTTCACGATCCTGATCTCGGCGACGTTGATCTTTTTCGTCATTCGTTACCGGCGGCGTTCGCCATACGAGATTCCGCGTCCTGTCGCAGGCTCACACAAGCTCGAGACTGTTTGGACCATCATCCCGTTCATCATCGCGATGACGATGTTTTTCTGGGGTGCAACGGTCTATTTCCAGCAGTACAAACCGCCCGAGAATGCGATCGAAGTTTACGTCGTCGGCAAACAGTGGATGTGGAAGCTGCAACACGCAACGGGCCAACGCGAGATCAACGAGCTGCACGTGCCTGTTGGCCGAAAGATCAAGTTGATCATGACGACGGAAGACGTGATTCACGACTTCTTCGTTCCTGCGTTCCGCACGAAAGCAGACGTCGTTCCGGGCCGGTATCAGACGCTTTGGTTTGAAGCGACGAAACCGGGCCGCTATCACCTGTTCTGCGCGGAGTATTGCGGTACGAACCATTCGGGCATGACGGGATCTGTGATCGTCATGGAACCGAGGGAATTCGACGATTGGCTCAGTGGCAACACGGGCAACACGACGCCGGCAGTCGCGGGCCAGCAGTTGTACCAAACACTCGGCTGCGCTTCGTGTCATGGACCAAATGGTGAAGGTGGACGCGGTCCAACTCTTGCGGGTGCTTTTGGAGGTCCCGCGAATTTAGAGAGCGGACAGTCAGTGACGATCGACGAAGGTTACATTCGCGAATCGATTCTGAACCCGCAGGCCAAGCTGGTGAAGGGGTTCGGACCGATCATGCCAACGTTTCAAGGGCAGGTCAGCGAGGATCAATTGGTGCAATTGATCGCGTACATCAAGTCGTTGCACGCAGGCGCCGAAATACCGGCGAGAGCGCCAGGCCCGTCGCCGGCGGGTACTGCGCAACCGGGCGCATCGCCAACACGGAATTTGAGGTAGCCACAAAAGGCACATAAGGCACAAATAAAACCTTTTTGCGATTTTTGTGCCTTTTGTGGCTAATGAGAAGTTTATGCAACCAATAGAGTCATTCGAAGTACCAGCGCCGCCAAAGGTCAACTACATCAACGCCCAATACGGGTTGAAGTCGTGGTTGTTGACCAAAGATCACAAGCGCATAGCTCTGCTTTACCTTGGTTCGATCACGTTCTTCTTTTTCATCGGCGGAATCTACGCGTTGATGATTCGCCTCGAGCTCCTCACTCCGCAAGGCGATTTCCTGCAGTCGGCGACTTACAACAAAGTCTTCACGCAGCACGGCATCATAATGATCTTTTTCTTCCTCATTCCGTCGATTCCCGCAACGCTCGGAAACTTCCTCATCCCGATGATGATCGGCGCGAAAGATCTCGCGTTTCCGCGAATCAACCTTTTGAGCTGGTACATCTATCTGCTTGGCGGCGTGATCACGATTTATGCTTTGCTCGCAGGCGGCGTTGATACGGGCTGGACGTTTTACACGCCCTATAGCACGACTTTCTCAAACTCGTACGTCGTCGCGACCGGTCTCGGAATCTTCATCAACGGCTTCTCTTCGATTCTCACCGGACTGAATTTCATCGTCACGATCCACACGATGCGGGCGCCGGGAATGACGTGGTTCCGCATGCCGCTCTTCCTCTGGTCTCACTACGCCACCAGCCTGATCATGATTCTGGGCACGCCCGTCATTGCCATCACGATTCTGCTGCTCGCGTTTGAGCGCGTCGCAAAAGTCGGGATCTTCAATCCGGCGCTCGGCGGGGATCCGGTTTTGTTCCAGCACCTGTTCTGGTTCTACTCGCACCCTGCCGTCTACATCATGGTTCTGCCGTCGATGGGCGTGATCAGCGAGCTCGTTGCAAACTTTTCGCGCAAAAACATCTTCGGCTACAGCTTCGTCGCGTTTTCGAGCCTCGCGATCGCCGTGTTTGGGTTCCTCGTGTGGGGACACCATCTGTTCGTGACTCCACAATCGGTCTACGCGGGAATGATCTTTTCGTTTTTGAGTTTTGCGGTAGCTATTCCTTCGGCAATCAAAGTCTTCAACTGGACCGCAACACTCTATAAATCATCGATCTCGTACGACACGCCGATGCTTTATGCGCTCGGGTTCATCGGACTATTCACAGTGGGCGGCATGACGGGACTTTTCCTTGCCTCGCTCGCGGTCGACGTCCATTTGAGTGATACCTACTTCGTCGTCGCACACTTCCACTACATCATGGTCGGCGGCGCGTTGATGGGATATCTCGGTGGTCTTCATTACTGGTGGCCCAAGATCACCGGGCGCATGTATCCCGAAGGTTGGGGACGATTCAGCGCGCTCGTCATCTACGTCGGATTCAACCTGACGTTTCTGCCGCAGTTTGTCGCGGGTTACCTGGGCATGCCGCGCAGGTATCACGCGTATCCGCCGGAGTTCCAGGTGTTCAATGTGCTTTCGACAGCAGGTGCATCGATTCTCGGCTTCGGCATGTTGATTCCTGCGATTTACTTCGTGTGGTCCATGCGCTACGGCCGTCATGCGGATGCGAATCCATGGCACTTGCCGGGGCTCGAGTGGCGCACACAATCGCCGCCGCCCACTGAGAATTTCGAAGTCACACCGATCGTGACGTGGGACGCATACGAATTCGCACCGCGAGAAGAGACGGAGGTCGTCGGTAAATTCCGTCCCGAGCTGGAACGTACCTGACGCGGGAGTAATTGATGAGTCACGCAGCAACAGAACATGTTCACGGCCATCCGGCGCTACAGCACCATTTCGAAAACATGGAGCAGCAGCGTGAAGCCGGCACACTGGGCATGTGGGTTTTTCTCGTGACTGAGATCATGTTCTTCGGAGGTATGTTCCTCGCATACTCGCTTTACCGCTGGAAGTACCCGGCAGCGTTTGCATCAGCCAGCAATCACCTCGACATTTGGCTCGGGGCATTCAACACAGGGGTGCTGATTCTGAGTAGTTTTACGATGGCGCTGGCCGTTTACTTCACGCAAATCGGCAAGCAACGCCCGCAGGTGTTGTGTTTGGTACTGACGCTGGTGCTCGGCTTAACCTTTCTTGGCGTGAAGGGAGTCGAGTATCACGACAAGTATGAAGACAGCCTGATTCCTGGCCAATTGATTCCCGGCCGTCCATTCGGTCCCAAGGTTCTGAAACACGGCGAGCCCGAGGATCATCACAAGCTGGATCTGCAGGAAGGCGCAACGCTGGGACAGGTGGAGATGTTCTACTGGATCTACTTCGCCATGACCGGCATGCACGCGCTGCACATGATCATCGGCGCGGGTTTGTTGACTTACCTGCTGATCTTTTCAATCAAGCGGCGTTTCGGTCCTGAGTATCACAGTCCGGTCGAGGTGATTGGTCTTTACTGGCACTTCGTCGACATCGTGTGGATTTTTCTGTTTCCGTTGCTCTACTTGCTCGGGCGGCACGTTGGGCACGTATCATGAAAATCTTGTTAAATCCTGAAATCCTGTAAGACATTGTGTTTCCCTACTAAGCTGTTTACATGATTTCAAGATTTTCAAGATTGACAAGATTATGAGCGAACACATAGTTCCAGTCAGAGTTTATGCCACGATCTTCCTGATTCTACTCGTCGGAACAGCGCTGACGGTGTGGGCAGCGTTCATGGATTTTCCGTGGCGGCTAAACACCATCGTCGCGTTGACGATAGCGACAGTGAAAGCAACGTTCGTCGTGCTGTATTTCATGCACGTCCGTTACAGCGCGCGCCTGGTTTGGGTGATTATTATTTCCGCGCTTTTCTGGATGGCAATTCTGTTTGCGTTTACGTTCGCCGACTACGTCACGCGCGACTGGCTGTCGCTTCAGATCGGATAGCGATTTTACTCGCCGGGTTGCAACGCCGTTCCCCGCACCTCGATCAAGCGCTTACATGACGGGCAGTTCAATCGAATGGTGGCGTCTGAGGTTTTGATCGGCGCGCTGCAATACGGGCAAGGGCCGTTGACCTCGTTGTGCTGAAAGAGGTCGCGCATCATGAAGATGGGCAGCACCAGGCCGGCAATCAGAAGCGGGACGCCGAAGATTAGACCCACGGTCGCGCCCTGGCCGAGCGTGAGACTGATGACCAGGCCCGCGATGAAAAGAACCAGACCGATGGCAATGCTGAAGGAAAAACTGTAGGCACTATCAAACGTACGGTGTGACTTGGCAACGTCTGGTCGATCGTCCATCGTAAAGCCTCCTGGAATGCGTTGGTTTTTGCTGGGGAGACCGCTGCCGGGCTCGGTGAAATTGACTTTTACTCCGGCGGGCGAGGCTTGTCAATGTCAGCCACAGATAGCACGGATGAAGACGGATTTATGACGACACCATTTGAAACTTTTCTTAAACAACACGATGAAGAGTGGTGGTCGGCGACGCTGACCACGCTGCTGCGCTCGATACATGAAGTAGATCGAAACGCTACTCAGATCTGGTTCGCGTTTTACCCGCTATCGCTGTTTCAAGCGCTCGAGCAGGCTGATGACGCAGAAAAACTCGCACAGCAATTATTGATGCAGGGTAACTACTACCTGCGCGATCAGATCGATTCGTCGCACACGTTTCTCTACGGTCATCGTTACTGGCCGGAAGTGAAGTCGGTCGTGCAAAAACATGCGCGCGCGTTTTCGTCGAATGAAAACCTTCCGGATCAGATCCTGTCTGTCGCTCAAACAGCCGCCGCGCAGGCAAAGGTGGACCGATCGTTAGTTATCGGCATCGCGGCAGTCGCTTTCATGACGATTCAGCAGGCAGGGTTGGAGGCGTTTGAAGCAGCGCCGGGAAAGATCTCGATCGACAAGAAGCACGCGAAGAAGTCGCCCGCGCAGGTTTTGAAAGAACGTGCCGTTGACGATAGCCAGGGACTGTTGGGGTTTCTCAGAACAGTCGATAAGAAATGGACGATTACGTACGACGAGAACGACGACCACGCGCGATATCGCATGAATCACGTGCAGGATCTCGCGTGGGGCGCCGCTGACGACCGTTCGCGCAACTGGCGCGAGATCGATCCGCGAAGAGTCGAAGGACCGATTCCGGTTGAATGCCGCTCGGCGTCGTGCGGTACGTGCTGGGTTGGAATTTTGGGGGGCGCTGAGAAACTGACGGACGTTGCGGCGCGTGAAGGCAAGAAGATCAAGGAGTTTGGCTACATCGACACGACTGAGGCTAAACCGCTGATCCGGCTTGCCTGCCAGGCGCAGGCACTCGGCGCTGTTTCGATTGTCATTCCACCGTGGAATGGCGTGTTTGGGAAGTATCTAAAACAAAGGAAAGACAACTCGTAGGTTTCGCGCAAAGGCGCAAAGACGCAAAGGACTCTCGATCTTCTTTGCGGTCTTTGCGCCTTTGCGCGAAATATTCTTCAGCATGTCACGGACCCC
>Ga0134127_10004185_pt1 | contig 10397 bp, 6 predicted proteins | sample KB31753_FD_96459 | JGI IMG/M metagenome (GOLD analysis project Ga0134127, IMG submission 96459) | Terrestrial soil microbial communities with excess Nitrogen fertilizer from Kellogg Biological Station, Michigan, USA - KB3-175-3 | ecosystem: Environmental > Terrestrial > Soil > Unclassified ...
CGCCAGGTTACCTGCTCTATGTGAATCAGGGTGCACTCGTGGCGCGTCCTTTCGACACCAAATCTCTGAAACTTACAGGCGATCCGACCACACTCGTCGAAAATATCGCGGAAGTCGGTTCTAATCACGAATTCGATTTCTCGGTATCAGAAAACGGGGTGCTTGCTTACCAGACTGGTAGTTCCCTATCTCAACTGGTTTGGTTTGATCGAAGCGGAAAAAAACTTGAGTCCATAGGCGAGTCTGACAACTATGCTTCGATCACTCTCTCTCCTGACGGCCGGCGTGTCGTGGCCGGGATGCTTGACGCTGACGGTCGCCAGAGCGATCTATGGCTGATCGATCTTTCGCGTGGCACCAAATCGCGACTGACTTTTCACGCGCAGTCGGATGGCGATCCACTCTGGTCGCCTGACGGCAAGCGGATCGTGTTTACATCAAACCGTGCCGGCGATGGTCACGTTCATCTCTATGAGACAGCGCCGAGCGCCGCCGGCGACGATCAATTGTTACTGTCAACTGATGCGGACGACATTCCGACAAGCTGGTCGCGTGACGGTAAGCACATTTTGTTTATGCGGTTTCGAAACGGCGCTCGCGGAAGCGTGTGGCTGTTGCCGGTAGGCGAGCGCGAGGCGAAACAGCTTTTGCAATCCAGCGCATTCGATCAGGCGGCCGCAACGTTCTCGCCAAATGGACGTTTTATTGCCTACACGTCGGATGAATCGGGCAAATTTGAAGTTTACGTGCAGCCGTTTCCGGTGTCGGGTGAGAAGTGGATGATCTCTTCCGGAGGAGGTTTCCTGCCGTTATGGCGAGACGATGGCAAGGAACTCTTTTACGTCACTGCAGATGGCCGAATGATGTCGGCGGAGATTAAATCGGACGGAGCCTTTGACAGTGTCGTCACGAAGCCCCTTTTCCAAATCGATATCAAACGAGCACCCGGATATCCCTACGCGGTTACGCCCGACGGTTCTCGTTTTCTCGTCAACACGTCTGTGGAGGCAACGAACCCCGCGCCGATGACGCTCGTCCTCAACTGGCCCGCCACGCTCAAAAAATAAACTTGATCATTCTTCGGACCTTCAAAGACGCAACTTTCATGAATAATGCGTGTTCGAAGGAGGGGCGGCCACACAGGGCCGCCCTACAGTTGCCTCAAAAACAACCTGGTTTCACCAACAACTGCGCTCTTTCATCAACGCCTCTTCCAGATCGCGACGAAGGTAGACATCCGACGGCGCGGCGGCATTGAGCTGTTCACGGATCTTAACCGCCTTACGATAATTCGCGAGCGCACTCGCAGTTCGACCCATCGCCGCGTCAACATCACCCACCTTGATTAACGCGACAGCTTCGTTGCTCAGTAGCTGCGCATCAGCAGGATCCGCGGCCACCATTTCTTTGACTAAAGATAACTGCTTGTTGTAGTGAGTCTCAGCGAGCTTCACGTCGCCGAGCTTGAAATACATGTCGCCAACGTAACGATAGCTCTCGACGAGCATCAATCTAAGATCTGTGTTGAGTGGATCTGAGACAACGAGAGCTTCGCGCCTCTGCAATCCGCGTTGTTGAAGCTCGAGCGCCCGCTTCGTATCGCCTGCCCGATCATGCGCGAGCCCTAGATACTCGTAGGAAATACTCAGCGCTCGTCTTGACCGCGCCTCGTCGGGATCCAACGACGCCAGCTCCTCTTTGATCTGCAAAGCCTTTTGCTGATTCTGAACCGCGCCATTCGCGTCGCCCGTTTGCATCAACAAGCTGCCGAGGTAAATGTAAGTGGCGGCGAGATTGTAACGATCGAGAAACGCATTCTTCTCGGCGGCCGCAAGCTGTTCACGCTCGGGTAACTGACGGCTGATGATTTCCAGTTCCTGGGCCATGTGGCCCTGCCTGCCGAGTAACGTCGCGATAAACCAGTAACTGTCGAGCAGTTCACGACGGTAATCCGCATTGCCTGGATCCGCGGCGAGGAGCGCCTCGCGAAGCGCTGCCGCCTTGCGATGACTCTCGAGCGCGCCTGCCAGATCACCGAGATGGGCCACGGACGGCGTGTACTGCACCGTGCCGAGTTTCTCGTACGCTCCAGCGAGCTCGCGCTGAAGTCCGCGATCGCCGCCCGCGTCCTGGGCGAGGCTGTCGAGATACTTCAGACCACGTTGCACGATCAACGAACGAGCGGGTGTCGACCCCGGCAAGTTCGCCACGGCATCGTGAACTTCGAACACGAACGAGTTTGCAAGCTGCCTGACTTCTTCGAAGCGTCTTTCGGCACGCGCTCGTTCGGCGCGTGCGACTCGTGCCTGCCAAACTGTCGCAATGATGCCGACGAGCAGTGTCAGCGTTATGAGAACGGCCGCGGCCACACCGAACTTGTGACGACGAACAAACTTCCCGGTTCGATAGCCGAACGTTGCCGGACGTGCTCGAACAGGCAGACCGCTGAGATGGCGCTGTATGTCTTCCGCGAACTGCTCGGCCGTGGCGTAACGTCGCTGCGGTTCCTTGCGCATCGCCATTAAGACGATGTTGTCGAGATCAGCATTCAGCCGTTTTTGCGCTGTGCTTGGCCGTCGCGGATCGTCGTCACAAATCGCTTTCGCGACTTCATGTGCGACGCCGCTCTTCAATCGATAGGGCCGCCGTCCGGTCAGTAGTTCATACAAAACGACGCCGAGTGAATAGACGTCAGTTGCCGTAGTCACAGCGACGCCGCGAACCTGCTCGGGACTCGCGTAATGCGGTGTCATGAAAGGCATTGCTGTTGCCGTTGCGTCCCTTCTGTCCCGGTCGAGAAGCTTTGCGATGCCGAAGTCGACGAGTTTCGGTAAACCGTCTTCGCTTACGAGAATGTTGCCCGGTTTGATGTCGCGATGAATCACGAGGTGCTGGTGCGCATATTGGACGGCGGCGCAAACGGTCGTGAAGATTTTCAAGCGTTCGTCGATCCGAAGTTGTTGCTCCTCGCAGAACACGTCTATGGGCCGGCCTTCGACGTATTCCATTACGAGATACGGCACGCCATCGACAGTCTCGCCACCGTCGAGCAGTCTTGCGATGTTCGGATGGCTGAGCTCGGCGAGGATCTGCATCTCATTGCGAAAACGTTTGCGAATCGCGTCGCCACCGAGGCCGGGTTTGATCAGCTTGATCGCGACTTGCTGTCGATAATGTTCATCGTCGCGCTCCGCGAGATAGACTGCGCCCATCCCGCCATGGCCCAGCTCGCGCAGGATTTTGTACGGACCGATGTGCGTGCCTTCTTTGGTGCCTTCATTGAGTCGGAGGCTGGCGGCGGCGTCGGAAGCGCATTGCTCGATCATGTCGTCGCCTGTATCGACTTGCTGGTCTAACAACAGATCGATCTCCGCGCGTAGCTCGGCATCGTTTGCGCACGCTGTATCGAGGAACGACCGACGAGGCCCGGTGTCGAGCTCGAGGGCGTGCGAAAGCACTTGCTTTACTTGTTGCCAACGCTGCGGAGTGATGTTTTGCTACCTCCTCGCACCGAGCTGGCGTCGAAGCCAGAGTTTTGCGGAGTCCCATTCGCGCTTCGTCGTGGCCGGTGAGATCTCCAGCACCTCGGAAACTTCCTCGATCGTAAGCCCGCCAAAGAAACGCAGCTCAACGATCTGAGCTTGTTGTGGATCGAGTGTGGCAAGCTCGTTCAAAACTTCATCGAGCGCCGTCAAATCGAGCTCCGCCTTTTCGAAAAAGTTTAGTGCGTCGTCGAGGGAAATGCGTGTCGTGTAGCCCTGACGTTTTTTCGCGCGCCGATCGTTGGCGTGGTTGATCAGTATTCTCCGCATCATGCGCGCTGCGATACCGAAAAACTGCGCGCGGTTTTGCCAGTTCACTTGTTTTTGATCGACGAGACGTAGATACGCCTCATGCACGAGAGCGGTGGTTTGCAGCGTGTGATCGGGGCGTTCTCGACTGAGGTAGTTCTGCGCAAGCCGGCGCAGCTCGTCATAGACGACGGGCATCAGTTCGTCGAGTTCTGTTTTGGGATAAACCATTTGAAACGGGGGAGGGCCGCAAAATCTTATCAAATCAGCCACAAAGAGGCACAAAAGGCGCAAAAGATTGTTTTGTGCATTTTGCGCCTTTTCCTCGCTAAAACTTTTTTGAGCCTTTTCGTCGCGAATTACTGCGTTAACTGCTGAAGGAGAAAACTATGACTTCAGCATTCCGGAAATCAGCCACGCTCGTTTTCGCCTTAGTCATTTACGCGGGCGCCGGCTTTGTCGCCAAAGCTCAGTCAGACGTCAAAATCCGCCAGCGAATGGGGCCTGGCATGGAGACCGTCCTTTATATAAAAGGACCGCGCATGCGTTCCGAGATGGGCGGTAGTGTCGGAATGACGACCATCCTTCAGTGCGACCTTAAGCGCACCCTCACGATCTACGAGAAAACGAAAACCTATCTGGTCACGAACACTGACGGAACCGGCAATCCCGTTATGAGCGGTGAAGGAGACGGTGGCGGAGGCGCGATGAATCCGGCTGCCGTTCCATCCGCACCTCAGCGCGGCGGCGTAGTTAACGTAACTCAGACGCTTACAGACACAGGTGAGCGCAAACAGATGTTTGGCTTCACGGCGCGTCGTATCAAAACGTCGCTGGTGAAAACGGCGAGTCCTGACGCGTGCGACAAAGATCTGAAAGTCGAGACTGACGGTTGGTACATCGATTTCCAGTACGCCTTCGAGTGTCCTGGTCAAACGCAGAAACCTCAACCCATGCCCGTGCGCCCGCAACGTCCCGGGTGCCAGGATGAGATTCGCACCAAAACCATTGGCTCCGCGAAACTCGGTTTTCCGCTTCTGGTAACAACGACGATCTACCAGCCCGATGGAAAAACCACCACGTCTACTCAGGAAGTGTTGGAGCTCTCGCGAGAACCACTGAACGCAGCACTGTTTGAAGCGCCGGAAGGTTACACGCTCGCCAAAAACATGCAGGAGTTGTACGGCATGGGCGCGGCTTCAACAGTCGCTTCGTCTTCGCGACCCAACACTTCGAGCGCGAATTCTCCAGGCATGAGCCCGTCACCGGCAAACACTGCCGCGAGCAATGCCGGCCCGAAGAAGGCGGGCGTGATCCGCATCGGCTTGATCCTGCCGAAGGTTCAAATGAGCGCTGGCGATTCGGTGCAGGCAGCGGAAGCTGTGCGCAGTAATTTTGCGAGTTATCTCAAGACGCAAACCGTCGAAGTAGTTCCACTCTCCGCGCGTCTTTCACCGGCGGCAATCGAAGAAGCCCGCCAGAGTGAATGTGATTACGTGCTTCATGTCTCGATGTCAGTGAAGAAAGGTGGCGGCGGATCGATGTTTGGACGCGCGATTGGCAACATCGCGGGCTCGGCTGCGGGTCACATTCCGGGTGGCGGATCCGCAAGTACTGGAGCTGCGCGTTCGGCAGCGATCGGCGGCGTTTACACGACTGCCACGATTGTCAGCTCGATAAAAGCGAAAGACGAAGTGACGCTCGAATACAAGCTCGAACCGACAAACCAGTCAAACAAGGGATTGGCAAACAACGCGAAAGCGAAGGCAAGCCGCGATGGCGAGGACGTCTTGACCGCGTTGATCGAGAAAGCCGCGGGCGAAGTAGTGGCGACGGTCTCGCAAAAGCAATGACGCTTAAAAACACAGCGCACAATTGTAGGGGCGGCCCTCTGTGGTCGCCCCTCGGCAGTCAGTTCAAGCTTTTAACGGCGCTGAGCCTCGTAATCATCCTCTTGGTCCAACAAGGGGCGCCCACGGAGGGCCGCCCCTACAAAACGTTTCAAGGCACGCGTAAACAGGAAAAGCTCAAGCGCTCGCCGAAGGCGCTCGTGATGGCGAAAGCTTTTGCCGAAGGCAAACTGCCGGAACCCGCTCGTCTCCCGCGCGGAAACGCCGATCAACAGGCAGCGGCATTAGCTGAAGCCGTGGCCCTGCGCGACGAGTCTTCAACTGCAGCGCTTTACGCCGCAGTGCTCGCCGCCGGTTTCGGAGTGCGCGACACGGACGGCAGCGTCATGCAAACGCGCGAGCGCGGCCAGGGTTTAGTCATCAACGCAGCCGACCTGGCCGCCACCGCCAAACTCTATGGCGAAGACTATGGCGTGATGCTCGCACACCTGAGCGACGCCTTTGTTAAGACTTTGCCCGAGTTGAAAGACGTGCCCCTGGCAAACGTGGTGCTGGACGGGATTCGCGCAGGCGCAAACAGCACGAATCCTTCGGTGCGATTTCTGTCGCGATTCATTGTCGAGCTGGGCCGAAAGAACGAACCTTCAAACGACTTGCTCGGCAACGTCGATCCAGCCAAAACGCGGCTTGACGCGATACAAGTCAGTTTGATTCTCAATCGTCTTACGGGTGATCTCGCAGCGCTGCAAAATACGACAGCTCATCTCAACCGCCAGTCGAAACCTTCAAGGATCGCAAACTACTCTCACGCACAGCCGCGGTTCATCCGCGTGCCACCAGCGAGCCGACAATCGCCGTGTCCGACAAACGACCTGGACGATCTGATCCTCGACTACAACACGCTTTCCTCGACGTTTCTGTTTGGAATCCTCTCGAACCGAATCGGAGGAAAACTCAAGTGGTATGGAGATAAGGCCGGCATCGCGAGTATCGTCGCCGCCGTCTTCAAGTTCATCATGAGTTACTCACTGCTCAACGTCGAGATCACGATGGACGCTGAGATGTTGGAGCGCACGAAAACCAGGACTCCAGGTGAGACCAGAACGTTGACGGCGAAGTTGAAGATCGACAAGAGCCCGTGGGAGACACTGAACTGTTTCCGTCCGATTTTCAGCATTGCCAATCTCGATATTGAGTTCCCGAAATCCGGTCCACTAGCGGATACCACAGTCGCATGGTCCATTGTCCTGGGTGGCGATAGTCGCGGTGCATTCGGCACGGCGGTCGATCTGATCAGCGGCGAAGATCACCGCGACGATCTTATTTATCTGAAGCCCAAACCCGGCGCGCATCCGATGCCACAAAAGCAAACGGCTGACAGCAACGGCGAATCAGTGATCGATGTTGTCGGCGCGCCGCAGAAAGAAGACTTGTCACGCCGGAAATTGTTCGAAGTCTACAAGGGCGCTGGTGTGACAGTGGGTGTGCAGATCAAGCCGATGAAGATAAAGGATGCAACGGCTGCGTTATCAAACCTTGTGGACATTGTTGGCAACGTGGTCTCGCTTTTAACTGGAGACGCAGTTGGCGGTGGACTCGGTGTGGTCTTTGAAACGATGTACCGCTCGAACTGGTACAGCGCAAAACCGTTCTACTTCCTCGTCAAAGATTGGGAGCCGTGCAAAGGACAATGGCAAGGCACGATTACTTACTCGACGAGTCTAAAGGAACAAGGCTCAGCGGAAAATCTGGTTAATAAGAGCTCGTGGAACGATGTCGAGCAGTACGACTTAACAGCCCAAATTTCAGGTCGCAGAACTGACGAGGGCGCGCCGTTAGCGCTTGTAAAAGCGACTGCCAGCCTGACAAGAGAACGGATTTCGACTGGCAAGGGCGTTTGCTACCGCACATCAACACAGATTCAGCATGTGCAGGGGGCGGAATCTGCAACCACGACCGGTTTCAGTATTACTGAAAACCCGCGTTCCGGCGAATACCACGTATCAGCTCCGACAATCGTTGTCGAAGGTTCAGGCTCGTCTTCGGTTGACAGCGAAGTCAAAGGTACTTGCAACAATCCATATAACAAAGATCTACATCAACATACTCCCGAGAAGGGCTTCAAGCTCAGCCCGGAAGGACCAACACTGCAAGGTCGAGGAAGGATCGACCCAGGCAATCCCGACCTTATAAGCGGAACCGATTCAATCACCGTTCCTACGAACAAGGGTGGCGAAAGGAAAGTGACCATCACATGGAATCTAAGACGTTGCCAGGATCAATAAGCGCAATCTTATTTATCGTCTTCCTGACCTTCGTACCCGCCGCGTTGGCGCAAAAGGATCTCGCGCCGCGCGCTGGAACGATCGCTTATGTGCGTGGCGGTACTGAGGTCCGTCTCGTCAACGCCGACGGCACAAACGATCGCAAGCTCTGGACGCATGCGGACGCGAAAAAGGAGCTCGGTATTTACGACGTCGCGTGGCGCCCAGACGGAAAGGAGCTTGTCTTTTCCAGCGGTCACGCTGCGGCGTACTCGCTTTATCACGCCGATCTCTACGCGATCCGTCCTGATGGCACTGGCTTTCGGAAAGTAACTAACTCACCGGATCGCGCTGAGTATGTTCGTTATCCGAAAGGCTCAGTCAGCGTCACACTCCGCAACGACCAACCCTTCTACCGCCAGTCTCAAGCAAGCTCGGGAGTCTTCATCGTTTATGTCGCGGGGGCGGACGAACCGCAGCAGATCACTCTGCCGCCGGGTTCGACGAAGACGATTCTTTTCAAGAACGTCGCGGATTTTGGAAACATGGCCCAGGCAGTGGTCGCGATCTGGGGTAAGTATCGCTGGTTCACGCCGGGCGTCGACGTACACGCCGCGCAGATGGTGAAGGCGCCTGTGTTTGGTATTTCGGGTGATGGGATCGATTTGTTCGGTGCGTTTCATCCCGTGTGGCGCATGGACGGATCGCGTGTGAGTTATCGTTCGGGCCTCTGCACGTTGAACAGCGTGTCGGCTACACCCACGCCGGGTGAATACGAGTATCATCCGTTGTTCGCGGGAAAGAATCCGATGGGCACGTGCGTGTGGGATTGGGGCCCGACGGCGGCCACTGCTAATCAACTGCTCTACTCCGAGAATGGCTCGGACGAGTCGGCCATCTTTCGTATAGCTGAAGGTGGTAAACATCCCGGCGAAAAGCTGGCCGTCTACTCCAACATTGCTTATCAAATACTTTTCGACCTGCATTGGCTTCCCGATGGGTCCGGTTTTCTCTTCTCGAATCAGACCCTGATGAGAGACTCCGCGAACATCTTCCGCTACGATTTCGGCGGGCGCAAAACCACGCAGATCACGGACCTGCAAAACGAGTTCACGGGAAACTTCAGCATCTCACCTGATGGGCAGTGGATCGTCTTCGAGCGTTCGAAATCGTTGGACGACGATCGCGCCATCGACCTCTGGGTCGCGCCGCTCGATGGCAGAAACCCACGCCTGCTGGTACGTGACGGCTTCTCACCCTCCTGGCGATAACGAATGCTTGGCGTGGTACGATGCTGCAAATGAAAAAGCGGCGCGTGGAAGTGAATGATCTGATGCAGTCGAACTACGTCTACTTCTGCACCGAACCAATCGGTAAGAACTTCGATCCGGAGTTTCAACCGCAACTCAATCCGAAAGAGATGCTGGAGCTCGGTGTGTTTGGTGGGAAGTACATGACTGACTGCGTCGACGAGTTTCCGGCATCGTGGTTTCGTCGCGCTAAGCTGTCCCCGAAGCGTCGCAACGCGAAGCTTAACTATTTCGGCGTGAATGCATCAGTGTCGCTCGAGGTGTGGCGAAAGAAGGGCTGGATCTACCACGAAGATCCGCGTGGCTGGTTTCAATGGTACTGCCGCTATTACATGGGTCGCCGTTGTCCCGATGATGAACGGCAAATAAAACGCTGGCGCGCGATGCGCCGTCACATTGCGCAGATCGAGAAGCATTGTCCGAAAGGCGAAGCCGAATGCCGCCCACGACAACGACAAGCTTTACTCCACTGGGCGTACGATTCACGTGGGATCTAATTTTAGACAGGATTTACAAGATGTTTTCAAGATGTGCATGTCAATCCTGAAAAATCTTGTAAATCCTGTCTAACATTTGTTCTCAGAACACGAGCGTCTGCATGGAATGCGGGAGGCTCTCCACCTCGGCAGCTTGCCCATCGAGCCAGAGGTAGTACGCGATCTTCTTGTCGGTCTTGTTCATCACCACTACCGCTACACTCCCATCCGCATTGAGGAAACCCGTTGAGAGCAGGGGACTCCGGCTCGGCGAGCTCGCGATTCGCTTCGCGCCAGGGCGCGCGAACCTGGAGATGTGCCCGATGTAGTAGTAAGAGTTCGTATAGATCAGCTCGCCCGTCTTCGTGTCGGCGTGCACTGGCGCGAAGCAGAAGTTCTGCACGTGGTTCGGCCCGCCCGTTTCGTCCAACAGAACATTCCAATCGGTCCAACCAACAGTGCCGCTGTTGAAGTCGTTGATCATCGAACGCCCGTACAGCTCCCCCAACGCCCAGTCCTTAAGCCTTTCAGGTTTGAACGAATCAGCGCAGCCTTCGGTAAAAATCAGGTGCTTGTCGGGGAACGCCTCGCGCACGAGCTTGACGTTGTCGAACATCGGCTCGCCACCGCTCCACGGCTCATACCAGTGATAACCGATGCCCCAGACGTACTGCGACGCTTTAGGATCGGTAAGAATCGTCCGCGC
>Ga0134127_10004186_pt1 | contig 10397 bp, 8 predicted proteins | sample KB31753_FD_96459 | JGI IMG/M metagenome (GOLD analysis project Ga0134127, IMG submission 96459) | Terrestrial soil microbial communities with excess Nitrogen fertilizer from Kellogg Biological Station, Michigan, USA - KB3-175-3 | ecosystem: Environmental > Terrestrial > Soil > Unclassified ...
CCCTGTTCATGCTGAGCCGCCGCTGGTTCTTCGCACGCTTCAAGCCCGTTCTGAACCTTCCACACACCGGTCATTGATTAAGAGGGGGGACCTCGAGGGTCCCCCAAGCCCCCTGCGGACAGAGGGCTTGATCGGTTAGTCGTAGGAATCAGGTCCTTTCGTTCGGTCTCACCGTGGTGGCGATCCTACAAACGGCAGAGAGTTGGACGAAGGTCTCATTGCGATGTGATAGACCGCGGGCGCAGGTGGATTGCAGACACCCCAAGGCGTTGACCGTTGCGAAGCGAATCCTCATCGTCCGCACGAAACTCCTCAAGAGGAGGACACCATGACAGCTGACCAGACCGCGATTCGTCCGTTTCAGGTGAATGTGCCGGAATCCGAGCTGACCGAATTGCGCAGGCGCATCCACGCGACCCGGTGGCCGGAGCGGGAGACGGTCACGGATCAATCGCAAGGGGTGCAGCTCGCGACGATGCAGAGACTCGCGCAGTACTGGGGGAAGGAATACGACTGGCGCCGATGCGAGGCGCAGCTGAACGCCCTGCCGCAATTCATCACCGAGATCGATGGGCTGGACATCAATTTCATTCACGTTCGCTCGAAGCATGAAAATGCTTTGCCGCTCATCGTCACGCACGGATGGCCCGGTTCGGTCGTCGAGCAGTTGAAGATCATCGATCCGCTGGCCAATCCCACCGCACACGGCGCCAGCGCATCGGACGCTTTCCACGTGGTGGTCCCGTCGATGCCGGGCTACGGCTACTCGGGCAAACCGACCACCACCGGGTGGGATGTTGTCCACATCGCGCGCGCCTGGGACGTCCTGATGAAGCGACTCGGGTATTCGCGATACGTGGCGCAGGGCGGCGACTGGGGCGCCGTCGTCGTCGATCAGATGGGTGTGCAGGCGCCGTCCGGGTTGCTGGGCATTCACACGAACATGCCCGGCATCTTTCCAGCCGACATCGACGCGGCGGCCTTTTCCGGGGCGCCGGCGCCAGCGGGTCTCTCAGCCGACGAGAAGCTTGCGTACGACCGTCTGCAGTTCGTTTATCAAAAGGGAATCGCCTACGGGTTCCAGATGGGTCTGCGACCGCAGACGTTATATGGAATCGCGGACTCACCCGTCGGACTGGCGGCGTATTTCCTCGATCACGACGCCCGCAGCTACGAGCTGATCTCCCGCGTCTTTCAGGGACAACCCGAGGGCCTCACGCGCGACGACATCCTCGACAACATCACGATCGCCTGGGTGACGAACACGGCGCTGTCTGGCGCCCGTCTCTACTGGGAGTACTGGGGGAAAGGGTATTTCAACGCCAAAGGCGTCTCCATCCCGGTTGCCGTGAGCGTCTTCCCCGACGAGCTCTATCCTGCTCCACAGAGCTGGACGGAGCGGGCGTATCCCAGGCTCATCCACTACAACAAGCTCGACAAAGGCGGGCACTTTGCGGCCTGGGAACAGCCGAAGCTCCTCTCGGAGGAGATTCGGGTGGGCTTGAGATCGCTGCGCAAATAGCGAAGCAGAGCGTCTTCTCCCGGGGGGAGCGGCATCGCTCCCCCCGATGTTCAGTGTAGTAGAGTATCTGCGTGCTGACGGTTGAGGAAGCGCTCGAGGCGGTTCTTTCACGCATCAAGCCGCTCGCGGTGGAGCGGGTGGATGTGCTGTCGGCGCTCGGGCGGGTGCTCGCGGAGTCCGTGGTCTCGCCGTCGACGATCCCGCCGTGGCCGAATTCATCGATGGACGGCTACGCCGTCAGGGCCCACGACACGGGCAGGGTGCCGGTCGAGCTGGCGGTCGTCGGCCGAATCATCGCCGGGTCGATGCCGTCGCGCGCGCTCCGCGCGGGCGAGGCGATGCGGATCTTCACCGGCGCGCCGCTTCCGGACGGCGCCGATGCGGTGGTGCCGCAGGAGGACGTGGCCGCCGACAACGGGCGGATCACCATCGCCGCAAGCGTCTCGTCCGGCGCGTACGTGCGTCCGGCCGGCGAGGACGTCCGCGCCGGTGACGTGGTCGTCCAGCCCGGCGGCTCGATCGGCGCCGCCGAGGTCGGGCTCCTGGCGACGCTCGGCTATTCGCAGGTGCGCGTGTTCCGCCGCCCGCGGGTCGCCATCCTCTCCACCGGCAACGAGCTCGCCGACCTGGGGACGGAGCCGGGTCCGGGCCAGATCCCGAACACCAACACGTACTCGCTGATGGCCCAGGTGATCGAGGCCGGCGCCGAGCCCATCAATCTCGGGGTCGCGCCCGATCAGCTCGAGGCGATCACCGAGCGGGTTCGCTGGGGCTTCGACGCGGCCGACGTCCTGGTGAGCTCGGCGGGCGTGTCGGTCGGCGAGCTCGACCTCGTGCGCGACGCGCTCGAGCGCTGCGGCGCCGAGCTGCACCTGTGGAAGGTGTCGATGCGGCCGGGCAAGCCCATCACGTTCGGCACGCGCGCCGGCCGCCCGGTATTCGGTCTCCCCGGCAATCCTGTCTCCGCGATGGTGACGTTCGAGCTGTTCGTTCGCCCGGCGCTGCGCCGGCTGTCGGGCGCAGGGTCGTTGCACCGTCCGCGTATTTCCGCTCGCGCCCTCGAGCCGATCGACAATCCCGGGTCGCGGCGCGGCTACCTGCGCGTCACGCTGGCGCCCGAAGCTCACGGCTTCGGCGCGCGCCTCACCGGCGATCAGGGCTCGGCCATTCTCCGCTCGATGGTGCTGGCCGACGGCCTCGCCGTCGTCCCGCCGGACACGACGATCGCCAGGGGGCAGCCCGTCGACGTCATCCTGCTGCGCTCGCTCGAGCCGCGAACCCGCTGAGCGTTGACATAGTTTTCAGCCGCGTGCTACGGTCGAATTGAATGACCGGAGCCCTCGGCGCGCTCGCGGCGGTGGCGATCCTCGCTGGCGGTTGCGCAAGTCAGGGCGCCGTGTCCGACCTCAGCTCCGAGGTCAAAAAGCTCCGCTCCGAGCTGGCCGAGCTCCGCGTCGCTCAAGAAGTCACCGGCCGCGATCTCGCCCGCGTCGGCCCACAGATCGAAGCCCTCGACGCTCGAACCAGCCAAACGCAGGCCACGGTACGGACCATGTCCGGAGAGCTCCAGCGCTTCTACCAGCGCGTCGACTCGGTGGACACCGCGGTGGGCGAGACGCGGGCGCGGGTGGAAGCCCTGACCCAGGCGCCGGCCGCCCGGCCAGCCCCAGCGCCCGCTCCAGCGCCGCCTCCGCCGCCACCGTCGCCGTCCGCCATCGCAGCGGTCGAGCGACCGCGCGTTCCCGCGGTGCCGCCGCCCGCGGTGCCGCCCGCGCAGACTCCGGCGCCCGTACCGCTGGTGCCGCAGGCGGTACCGTCCGAGTCGGTGCCGCCCATCTCACCCGTCCAGCCGCCACAGCCCGCGCCGCCGGCGCCCGCGGCATCGCGCGCGGGCAATCCCGAGCAGGAATACAACGCGGCGCTCGCCACGTATCGCTCGCGCGAGCATGGACAGGCCGTGCTCGATTTCATCGACTTCATCGCGAAGCATCCCAAGCACCCGCTGGCGGGGAACGCTCAGTACTGGATCGGCGAGGCGTACTGGGCGCAGCGCGACTACCGCCAGGCGCTGGTCGAGTTCGAGAAGGTGGCGGAATACGGACCGGGCAAGGCGCCGGACGCGCTCGTGAAGATCGGACTCTGTCACGCGCGCCTGCGCGATGCGTCGCGCGCCGAGCAGGCGTGGCAGCGAGTCATTCGCGAGTATCCAAAATCTGACGCGGCGGGGCTGGCGCGGTCTCTCCTGCGAACGAACGCCGCCTCGCGCCAGTAGCGACCGCTCACCGTATCTGTTCGGAATCTTTAGCTGCCCCGACCGCATCTATACACTTACCCGCTGGTACCACGCCGATGATGGAGATCCGACCCGGAGACCCGCGTTACCCCGTGCTGCTCGGCGCGATTCCTACGCCGCCGCCACTGTTCGTGCGCGGCGAGTTGGTGGATGACGATGCGCTGGCGCTCGCAATCGTCGGGTCGCGCCGTCCGACGCCCTACGGCCTCGCGGTCGCCGAGCGCCTGGCGTCCGATCTCGCCGCACGCGGCGTGACGATCGTGAGCGGACTGGCCCGCGGCATCGACACCGCGGCGCATCGCGGCGCGCTCGCGGCGGGCGGGCGCACGATCGCGGTGCTCGGCTGCGGTCTCGACGTCGTCTATCCGCGGGAGAACGTTCCGCTCGCGCGCACGATCGAGACGCGCGGCGCAGTTGTCTCGCAGTTCCCGGCCGGCATGCCCGCGCTGCCCGGCCACTTTCCCGCGCGCAACCGCACGCTGGCGGGACTCGCTCTCGGGGTCGTCGTGGTCGAGGCGGCAGAAAAGAGCGGCGCCCTGATCACCGCCGGATTCGCCGGCGATCTCGGCCGCGAAACCTTCGCCGTTCCTGGCCGAATCACGTCGCCGTCGAGCGCCGGCGCGAACCGCCTCATACAGGACGGTGCTAAACTCGTTACATGCTGGCTGGACATCGTGTCAGAATTGCCAGAGCCGTGGCGTCGAGCCGTGCGCGGCCCTCTTGCGTCGAAGGACGAGTCGCCGCAACCCGAAATCGGGAGTGACGAGGGCCGAATGTTCCGGTTGCTGGCTCCGGACGAGCCACAGCACATCGAAGAGCTCATCGCCCGCGCGGGAATGGATCCGGCGCGGGCGGCGACGTCGTTGATGACGCTCGAGCTGGGCGGTTGGGCCCGGCAGCTGACGGGACAGCGGTGGGTCTCGGTCGACACACGCGTGAGGAGAGTGTAGGTGGCGACGAAGCGGGCTCTGGTGATCGTGGAATCACCCACGAAGGTGAAGACGATCCAGAAGTATCTGGATTCGAAGTACGTCGTCAAAGCCTCCATGGGGCACGTCCGCGACCTCCCGAAGTCGAAGCTCGGTGTCGATCCGAAAAAGAACTTCAAGCCGCAGTACGTCGTCACCCCGGCCAAGAAGAAGGTGCTCGACGACCTCAAGAAGGCCGCCGAGCGCGCCGACACGCTCTACGTCGCCACCGACCCGGACCGCGAGGGCGAGGCGATCGGGTGGCATCTCGCCGATGAGCTCGACGTTCCCAAGAAGAACGTCTTCCGGATCACCTTCAACGAGATCACCGAACGTGCCGTCAAGGCGGCCTTCAACAGTCCCGGCAAGATCGATCTGAAGAAGGTCGACGCCCAGCAGGCGCGGCGCGTGCTCGATCGCCTGGTCGGCTACAGCCTGTCGCCCTTGCTCTGGGAGAAGGTGCAGCGGGGCCTCTCGGCCGGCCGCGTGCAGTCGGTGGCGGTGCGGCTCATCGTCGACCGGGAGCGCGAGATCCAGGCGTTCGTTCCCGTCGAGTACTGGTCGCTTCACGCGCGGCTCAACGCTTCGCGGCCGCCCGAGTTCGTCGCGACCCTGAAGGAGGTCGCCGGCGAGAAGGCGTCGCTTCCGAACGAGGAGACGACGCGCGCCCTCATAGCCTCGCTCGACGGCGCGCGCTTCGTGGTCAAGTCGGTCACGCGCGGTGAGCGGCGCCGGAATCCCTTGCCGCCGTTCATCACCTCGACCCTGCAGCAGGAGGCCGGGCGCAAGCTCGGCTTCACGGCGCGCAAGACGATGACGATTGCCCAGCAGCTCTACGAGGGCATCGACCTCGGGTCGGAAGGCGCCGAGGGTCTCATCACCTACATGCGAACCGACTCGGTGCGGGTGGCGCGCGAGGCGCAGGCCGCGGCGCGCGGTTGGGTCATCGCGCGCATCGGCATGGACTACGTGCCGGAGGCGCCGCCGACCTACAAGTCACGGGGCAGCGCCCAGGAGGCACACGAGGCGATCCGGCCCTCCGAGCTCCGCAACGAGCCCAGAGCCGTGGAGCAGCACCTCACGCCAGATCAGATGAAGCTCTACCGGCTCATCTGGGAGCGGTTCCTGGCCAGCCAGATGATGCCCGCCGTCTACGACACGGTCGGCGCGGACATCGAGGCGGGGCAGTGCCTCTTCCGCGCCCAGGGGGCGACGCTCAAGTTCAAGGGCTTCACCGCCGTGTACGAGGAGAGCCGCGAGGAAGGCGAGCCCGTGCCCGAGCAGGATCAGGAAGGTGCGATCCCGATGCTCGAGGAGGGCGAGGTGCTGACGCTCGTCGCGCTCGACCCCAAGCAGCACTTCACCCAGCCGCCGCCCCGCTTCACGGAAGCCTCGCTCATCAAGGCGCTCGAGGAGCTCGGGATCGGCCGGCCATCGACCTACGCGTCGATCCTGGGGACGATCATCAACGATCGCGGCTACGTGCATCGCGAGCGGCGCACGCTGAGCCCGACCGAGCTGGGCATGGCGGTCACCGACAAGCTCATCCCATACTTCCAGGACATCATGAACGTCGAGTTCACGGCGCAGATGGAGGACAACCTCGACAAGATCGAGGAAGGTCAGCGCAAGTGGGTCGACACGGTGAAGGCCTTCTACGAGCCCTTCAAGCGTGACCTCGCCCGCGCCAAGCGCGAGATGCGCAGCGAAAAGGTCGGCGAGCCCACCGGTGAGACGTGCCCGGAGTGCGGCAGCGAGCTCCTGGAGAAGCGCGGGCGGTTCGGGAAGTTCCTAGCGTGCTCCGCCTATCCGGACTGCCGGTACACCCGAAACCTTGACGGTAGCGGCCGCGCCGAGGACGAGCCGGCGAACGAGAATTGCCCGACGTGCGGCAAGCCCATGGTCATCAAACACGGGCGCTTCGGCAAGTTCATCGCGTGCTCCGGCTACCCGGAGTGCAAGACCACCAAGCCGGTCACTCTCGGCATCGCGTGCCCCGAGCCGGGCTGCACCGGGCAGCTGGTCGAGCGCCGCTCGCGCAAGGGCCGGACCTTCTTCGGGTGCTCCGCCTATCCGAACTGCAAGTTCGTGGTCTGGCGGAGGCCGGTCAACGAGCCGTGCCCGAAGTGCGGCGCCGCGTTCGTCACCGAGCGCTACCTCAAGAACCGCACCGTCCGCAGCTGCGCGCGGGAAGGGTGCGACTTCGAGCGGGAGGTCGAGCTCCCGGTGGCATGAAGGATCCGCTGGCCGCGTTTCTCCGCCACCTCGCCTCGGAGCAAGACGCCTCGCCGCACACGCTGCGCAGTTACCGCGCCGACCTTCTCGAGTTCGTCCAGCACGCCGGTCACGGCAATTCCGGTGACTGGCTGGCCGCCGTGGACTCCCGCACCGTGCGTGCCTTCCTGGTGCGCCTGCACGACCGCGGGCTCGACGCGGTGACGATCGCGCGCAAGCTCGCCGCCGTGCGGAGCTGGTTTCGGTTCCTGGTGCGGCGCGGTGTCCTCGAGCGGAACGTCGCCCGCGAGGTACGGGGGCCGCGGATGCCCAAGAAGCTCGTCTCGTTCCTGCCGATCGACGAGGCGGCGGCGCTGATGGACGGCAAGCCGATTGCCGGCCCCGAGGGCCCGCGCGACGCCGCCGTACTGGAGATTCTCTACGCGAGCGGGCTCCGCGTCTCCGAGCTCGCGGGGCTCGACCTCGATAACGTCGACCGCGACCGGCAGACGGTAAGGGTGCTCGGCAAGGGCCGCAAGGAACGGATCGTTCCGTACGGCGGCCGCGCGGCGACCGCGCTCACCGCCTACCTGGCGATGCGCGGTGACGCCCGCGGGCCGCTCTTCGCCAACCGACGCGGCGGGCGGCTCACCGTGCGCTCGATCCACACGATCGTGCGGCGTCGCGCGCAGGCGTGCGGGATCACGCGGCGGGTGAGCCCCCACACGCTGCGCCACACGTTCGCGACGCACCTGCTGGACGCCGGCGCCGACCTCCGGATGATCCAGGAGCTCCTCGGCCACAGCCGGCTGTCGACGACGCAGCGCTACGCCCACGTCGGCACCGACCAGCTGATGCGTGCCTACGACGCCGCTCATCCCCGCGCCCGCGCACAATGACTCCGGACGCGCCGGCGTGGAGCTTCTCGGCCACCACGGTCGTCGCGGTCCGTCACCGCGGGCAGGTGGCGATCGCCGGCGACGGCCAGGTCTCGATCGGCGCGACCATCGTCAAGGCCGGCGCGCGGAAGGTCCGCAAGCTCTACCAGGACCGCGTGGTCGCGGGCTTCGCCGGAGCCGCCGCCGACGCGTTCACCCTCTTCTCCCGCTTCGAGTCGAAGCTCGAGGAGCACCGGGGTAACCTGTCGCGGGCGGCGGTGGAGCTGGCCAAGGACTGGCGCACCGACCGCGTCCTGCGACGGCTGGAGGCGCTCCTGGCAGTCGCCGACCGTGAGCACTCGTTCATCGTGTCCGGCACCGGCGACGTGATCGAGCCCGACGACGGCCTGATCGGCATCGGCTCGGGCGGCCCCTACGCGCTGGCCGCGGCGCGCGCGCTCGTCGCCCACTCCGAGCTGGACGCCAAGTCGATCGCCGCCGAAGCCATGCGCGTCGCCGCGTCGATCTGCGTCTACACGAACGACCACGTGACGGTCGAAGTCCTGTGAGCCGGTACTACGGGTTGACTGCGGACCGGAGCCGGGTCGCACCTGTCTCAGGCCACCCTCGGTCCAAGCCGGCCTCAAGGTGCCCGCTACAATGAGCTTGACCCTCACGCCCGCTCAGATCGTCGCCGAGCTGGATCGCTACATCGTCGGCCAGGAGAAGGCCAAGCGCGCCGTTGCCATCGCGCTGCGCAATCGCTGGCGGCGCCAGAACCTGCCGCCCCACCTGCGCGACGAGGTGGCGCCGAAGAACATCATCATGATCGGCCCCACCGGCGTCGGGAAGACCGAGGTGGCCCGGCGCCTGGCGAAGCTCGCCCAGGCTCCGTTCCTGAAGGTCGAGGCGTCCAAGTACACCGAGGTCGGTTACGTCGGGCGCGACGTCGAGTCGATGATCCGCGACCTCACCGAGCTGTCGATCAACATGGTCAAGGCGGAGATGACGACGCGGGTGCAGGAGCGAGCCGAGCAGCTGGCCGAGGAGCGCCTGCTCGACGTGCTGCTGCCGCGCCGATCGCAGGAACCCTTCTCGTCGAGCTCGCTCGAGGAGATCACGCCCGACGCCTCGCGCGAGACCACCAAGGACAAGCTGCGGGCTCAGCTCCGGGCCGGCCGCCTCGACGACCGCCTGGTCGAGCTCGAGATGCAGCACCAGGCGACGCCGATGATCGAGGTCCTCTCCGGCCAGGGGCTTGAGGAGATGGGCATCAACCTGAAGGACATGCTCTCGAACGTGATGCCCACGCGGACCAAGCGCCGCAAGGTCACGGTGGCCGAGGCGAAGCGGCTTCTGGCCCAGGAAGAAGCGCAGAAGCTGATCGACATGGACGAGGTGGTGACCCAGGCAATCCGCCGGGCCGAGAACTCGGGCATCGTCTTCCTGGACGAGCTCGACAAGGTCGCCGGGCGGGAAGGGGGGCACGGCCCCGACGTCAGCCGTCAGGGCGTGCAGCGCGATCTCTTGCCCATCGTCGAGGGGTCCTCGGTCACGACCAAGCACGGGGTCGTCCGCACCGACCACATCCTGTTCATCGCCGCCGGCGCCTTCCATGTCGCGAAGCCGTCGGACCTCATCCCGGAGCTCCAGGGGCGCTTTCCCATCCGGGTCGAGCTCGACCCCTTGACGCGCGACGATTTCGTCCGCATTCTTACCGAGCCGCGCAATGCCCTGGTCACGCAGTACGAGGAATTGCTGAAGACGGAGCAGGTTGTCCTCCGGTTCACGCCGGATGCGGTGCAGGCGATCGCGGAGACCGCGATGCAGGTGAACGCGAGCACGGAGAACATTGGCGCCCGGCGCCTGTACACGGTGATGGAAAAGCTGCTGGAGGAGATCTCGTTCAACGCGCCGGCCATGCCGGGCAAGGAGTTGACCATCGACGCCCGCTACGTGCACGACCGGCTCGCCGAGATCACGCGGGACCAGGATCTCTCGAGGTTCATTCTCTGATGGCTATGGCAGTGCGCAGCCGGAGCCCGAAGGGCGAGGCGCGCCTGTGACGGACCCTCGCCGCGCCGAGATCTTGCTGGAGTCCCTCCCTTATATCCAGGAATTCCGCGGCAAGACGATCGTCATCAAGTACGGCGGGGCGGCGATGGAGCGGGCCGACCTCAAGGAACCCTTCGCCCTGGACGTGATCCTGCTGCGCCTGGTCGGGATCAACCCGGTCATCGTGCACGGCGGCGGTCCGCAGATCGGCGCCTTGATGAAGCGCCTGGGCAAGGAGCCGCGCTTCGTCGGGGGCATGCGCGTGACCGACGAGGAGACGATCGAGATCGTCGAGATGGTGCTGGTCGGCAAGATCAACAAGGAGATCGTGGGTCGCATCAATCACCACGGCGGCCGCGCGATCGGCTTGTCGGGCAAGGACGCCGGGCTCCTCAGGGCGCGGCGGCGTCCCCACCGCATGCCGAACGGTGAAGAGGTCGACATCGGGCTCGTCGGCGAGGTCGAAG
>Ga0134127_10004187_pt1 | contig 10395 bp, 6 predicted proteins | sample KB31753_FD_96459 | JGI IMG/M metagenome (GOLD analysis project Ga0134127, IMG submission 96459) | Terrestrial soil microbial communities with excess Nitrogen fertilizer from Kellogg Biological Station, Michigan, USA - KB3-175-3 | ecosystem: Environmental > Terrestrial > Soil > Unclassified ...
CCTGAACCTGGATCCACAGGTAGTCATTCAGGCCCTCGAAACCAAGCTGGATCAGCGCGACTACCTGGGCAGAGGTATGAAGATATCCGACCCGCTCCGGACCCTGTTGTCAAACGCGTTGAAACACTCGCGCGAACAGGGCCGCAAGCTTATAGAGTCGACCGATCTCTTTTATGCGCTGTTCACAGACACTCACGGTTATCCGGTCGAACTGCTCCACCGACTCGGCGCTGACTTCGAGGTTGTTATGCGAAAGATATGGAACCCGTCGATGAAAGAACCAACTCCCAGCCGGCCCCACATGCCCGGGTACGGAATCCTCGACGCCGATAAAGGCAAAGGCCTGCTTCCCTGGACATGGGCGACGGAGCGTCTCGGCAAAGCGCATACCTACTGGCTCGCCACAACTCGAAGCGACGGATCGCCGCACGTGATGCCGGTGTGGGGCGTGTGGCTGGACGATAAGCTCTTCTTCAGCACCGGAAGCCAATCGCGAAAGGCACGCAACCTCGCGAAGGATCCGCGATGCGTTGTATCTTGCGAGGTGGATCAGGACCAGCTCATGGTTGAAGGCGTGGCCGAGTTAATCGCTGGGACCGAGATGTCCAGACGCTTCGCCGAGACGTATGGTCCGAAGTATGAATGGGATATGGAAGGCTTCTCAGAACCTGTTTACGCGGTTCGGCCGCGCGTAGTTTTTGGTTTTACGACAGCCGAAGACGCGTTCACCAGCACCGCGACAAGATGGACATTCACGGAGGGGTGAATCGCGAATTGATAATTGAATTGGTGTCAATCGCAAAATCATTTTCTATTTGAGATTTTGATTTTTGCGATTTGCTATTTATGAGATTGTCATTCTCGATCGTCATTTGTCATTTTGTTATTGCAAGAGTTACCTTCGACGACGACACCCAAATGCAAATAGCAAATCTCAAATAGAAAATCTCAAATTGCAGATAATTGCAAATTCTCGATTTGCAATTTCCTATTCCTCAACCTTCAGCTTGCGTCCCCATCCGCGGAGAGCCCTTTATTATATATCTTGCTTATAAGGTCTCTCATCGAGCGTCCATCAATCGGTTTTGACAACAGGTAGCCCTGAACGAATTCACAATTCAACCCGGTCAGCTGAAGCACTTGTTCGCGAGTCTCGACTCCTTCCGCAACTACGTCCATACCAAGATTCCGCGCAAGCATCAGAATCGTTTTGATCATCTCGGCGTTCTTTGGAAGATTGATCCTGGACACAAATGAGCGATCAATCTTCAACGTGTCGATGGGAAACCGGTGCAGGTAGCTGAGCGAGGCGTACCCGGTGCCAAAATCGTCCAGCGACAAACGAGCACCAAGCGCTTTGATTCGCTTGAGGACCATCGCCGCGGTATCGATGTTCTCGATGATCGAACTCTCGGTGATCTCGAGCTTCAGACTGTTGGCATCCAGACCCGTCTCCTTGAGGATCTGTGATATGCAATCAATCAGATCGGGCTGCGAAAACTGCTTGCCCGAGAGGTTAACGGCGATGCTCAACGGCGGGTCTGAAGGAAACTGTTCTTGCCACACACGGAGTTGCCTGCAGGCTTCACGCAACACCCATTGGCCCACTTCGATAATCAGCCCGCATTCCTCGGCAACGGGAATAAACTTCAACGGGGATATGTAACCGTGCTCTGGATGCTCCCATCTCAGCAGCGCCTCGAATCCGCTGATCCGCCAATTCTCGAGCGAGATGATCGGCTGGTAATGAACCCGGAACTCGTCCCGCGCCAGCGCTCGACGCAGCCCCGTTTCCAATTCTGAGTGCGCGGCGCCTCGCGAGTGTTTGCCTTTATCGAACAGCTCGAAGCAGCCGCGGCCCTGGTCTTTCGCGCGATACATGGCAGTGTCCGCGTTGCGAAGAATCTCGTCGGGCTCCTCCGAAGCGGTCTGGTTGAGTGCAATTCCGATGCTCGCGGAGATTAGGACCTCGTGCCCGCTCAGATTGAAGGGCGACGCAAGCCGCTCGCGAATACGCTCGGCGGCCTGGACGGCGTCGCTCACATGCTTGACGTGGTCGAGGATCACGGCAAACTCGTCTCCTCCCAGCCGCGCAACAATGTCACCGGGACGCAGGCAGGACTCGATCCGGCGCGCGGTCGCTACTAGCAATTGATCGCCGATCTGATGCCCAAGGCTGTCGTTTACGATCTTGAAACGGTCCAGGTCCAGAAACAGCACTCCAAACGAATAGCCCTTGCCTTTCTTCACCTCCGCCGACGAGTCTTTCAGCCGATCCATGAACAGCGCGCGATTGGGTAGCCCGGTCAATGCATCATGAAATGCATTGTGTAATAACTGCTTCTCGGCCTGCTTCTGCTCGGTGATATCAGTCAACGAGCCGGTCATTCGATAGACCAGCCTGTTGGAATCGAGCGCCGCCAACCCCCGGCTCAACATCCAGCGATAAGTCCCGTCGGACCGTCGCACACGGTGTTCGCTCTGAAACTGGGTTGAGGAACCCAGAATGTGCGTCATTATTTCCGACTGAAGCCGCTCGATGTCTTCGGGATGAACGCGATTGAACCATTCATCGGGATGGCTGCCTAAGTCCGCCGCCCCGTAACCGAGCATCGCCTTCCAACGCTCGCAAAAGTGCATCTCGTTCGTCTTGAGATCCCACTCCCACATTCCATCGCTTGTGCCGCGGAGTAGCATCGCGCAGCGCTTCTCGCTCGCGGCTAGCAACTTGAGCGCTTTTTCCTGGTCGGCCCTCGCTTGTTCGAGTTCAATGCTGGCGCGCTTTAGCTCGAAATGAGCCTGCACGGCGGCCGCCACCGACCTAAGGGCTCGGGTCTGAGTCTCGTTCAGCTCCCGCGGCTGTTCGTCGATCACGGACAGAGCCCCGAACGTCGATCCGTCAAGCCGCGACAGCGGAGCTCCAGCGAAGAACCGAAGCGAGCTCTTCGCAGTCTGCCCGTCGAGATCCGTCGCCACATAAATATCGTTTTGGAGCATCGCCTGCGAGATGAGACCGTCCTCCTGACTACAGGCGGGCAAAGACCCGATGCGCGAAACATGCTGAAGGCTCCCGGCTTGCCCGATGCTCAGAATTGCCGCCGGAGTCGAACAGACCTCAGCCGCTAAGAGAGTTAAGTCGTCGAAGAGGTGATCCGGATGGGCAGCCGCCGACTGTGGAAGGAGCGCATCGCTCGTGACCGCACCCTCTCCTTCCCGCGCAATTCGTAGTGACTCAAAGTCGTGTGGCTCTGCGCTCAATGGTATCCCGCTATGATTGCTAACCCTTTGCCCCCAGGCGAGAGGTCCGAACGCTTTCCTTTGCGTGGCTTTTCGCCTCGTTTCATAGTGGCAAGGCCGATGCCACGAAGCGAGATACTAAATGTCGGGTGAAATGAACAGTCGAGGATTCGCTGCCGCAACGCAGAACCAAAATGACTGATCGAGTTGACGAAAGAAAAGCAGATTGAACGAACCTCGGTGTACCGCAGACTGTCCGTCTGCGGGTGTTCGCGATATTCAGATGCTAAAGATCCGCAGACTGGACAGTCTGCGGTACGCCGGGGTGTCCGTTTGGGTTATCCAGGCACACCTTCCAGCTCATCTTCGAGAGCCGTGAACACATCCCTCAGCCGATCCAGCACCGATTGCTCAGCGGACCACAAACCGCGTCCTGACGCTTCAAGCAGACGGCCCACCAGCGACCGCGCAGAATGAAGATTAAGCGACCGGAGTCGCGCGAGCATCTGCTCGTCGAGCACAAATGTCGCGGCTACTTCGTCGTAAACCCAGTCGTCTACCGCATCAGCAGTTGCCGACCAGCCGAACGTATTCGAAACGTGGTGCTCGATTTCAGCTACGCCGCTGAACCCGTGCCGAAGCATTCCTTCAAACCACTTCGGGTTAAGCGTTTTGGTTCGAGTCTCCAGCCGCACCGTTTCTTCGAGCGTTCTGATCTTTGCGCCCGGCGAGAGTGTGTCTGAAAGATAGATATGCGGACGTGCCCCCGTCTGTTTTTCGACTGCCTTCGATACCCCCCCCAGGTACTCGAAGTAGTGATCCACGTCGGTAATGCCGACTTCGGTTGTATCGATGTTTTGATAGGTCACTTCGACTCGTGACAATGCGCGCTCCAAAAGCCTGCGGGCCTCTCGGCCGTCAAATCCCCTTCCCTGCGAGTCCCTGCCATATGCAAAACACTTTCGGGTGACGAACAGATCACCCAGCTCGCGTGCGTCTTCCCACTGGCTATCAAGCACCATGAAATTCACGTTGGTTCCATAGTTACCCGCCGCATTGGAGAAAACCCGAACAGCCGCTTCGTCAAACGAACAGCCCGTTTCAGCTCTCTGTTCTTCGACGTGCCGCCTCACGAAGTTCATATCGAACGGTTCATCGAGCGCTGCAACCCTCCGCACCGCGTTGTCCAGAAGTGTCATGGTCGCGCCGAAGAGATCGCGAAAGATTCCCGAGACCGTCATCACGATATCAATGCGCGGACGCCCTAATCGATCGAGCGGGATCACATCGACATCGGTCGCTCGATTCATGGCGTCGCGCCGCGGCGTCACGCCCAGCAGCCATAGCGCCTGAGCCACCGCTTCGCCTTCGGACTTTATGTTGTCGATTCCCCACAGGACCATTGCAATACTTTCAGGATAACGACCGGCTTCGTTGCGATGACGCTCAATCAGCGCGTTGGCGATCGGCTCGGCGCGGCGGACAGCAGCCGGCGACGGAACCGAGTAGGGGTTTACCGCGTGAGTGTTGCGCCCTGTTGGAAGGATGCCCGGATTCTGAATGATGTCGGCGCCCGGCCCGGGCTGGATATATTCCCCCCGGAGAGCTCGAGCCAGGCCGTCCAGTTCACGGCTGTCTCCAAGCCGTTCACGAATTGATGATAAAAAATCGAACAATCGCAGCGACTGTTCAGCAGGGATCGCAGCAGCCTCCAGCAAGAACTTGATTGCGTCTTCTCTCCCTGCGCCGGTCGGGTCCCCCAGGAAGAGCGCAATCGCTTTGTGGACCACTGATTCGACTCGTTCGCGTTCGCCCAATCGTTGTTCAGAACGCGAGCTTTCTTTGATCAACTCACCGTAAGCCGGCAGTCCGAGTCCTTCGGCGACTAGATCTGGCAGTGAGCGGATCTCGAGTTCCGGGCGATCGAACGACGCGACCATTCTCAAGAGATCGGCGATCTCTGGTGTATCCGACGGTCGCCCGAAGATGTGCAGACCGGTCGGTATCAGCCGCTGCTCGATCTCGAGTACCTTCTCGTAGAGTTCGAGCACCCGCCGGTCGCGTTCGTCGTTCTTAATTCGCTCGCTCATCAAACGTTCTCTGTCGGTCTCCTCGCTATCGACGAAATCGCGTTGTGCACCGCGGCGGCGTCCGCTCGTGGGAGATAGACATAATGCGAACCGAGCGTACGGGCAAGCGCTTCAGCCTCGCCACTCGCGACGAACTTCGTTTTCGTATCCACCACCACCGATTGTATTTCTTCCAAACGCAACAAGGCGCCCAGTTGCTTCAACTCGTCGCCGATTGCCGACGCCGAATCGATCGTCCGACGCTGTTCCAAACCAACGTTGGCCCTTCCATCGGTGAACAGCACAAGTATAGTTTGCGACGACTCTCGCAGACGAGCGACCCGTGCCATTTCAATCGCCTTTAAAACCGCGGCAGCGAGGGGGGTCCCTCCGCCGGCCGGGAGTGCGTCTATCAGTCGTCTCGCAAGCTCGACGCTGCGAGTCGGCGCAAGCAATACGTCTGATCTTGATCCTCGAAAACTGATTAGAGCGACCCTGTCCCGATGAACATATGCCTGCTGCAACAGTCGAATCAGCGCACCTTTTGCGTGCGCCATTCGGTTGAGCGCCATGCTTCCGCTTGCGTCCACGGCGAAGAGAAAGAGAATCCCCGACCGATGCTTGAACTCTTTGTACCTCAGATCGCCGGGCTCGATCCTCACGTGCCGAATTTGACCCTTGTCGCTCGCTTCGGTAAGCGCTTCGAACATGGACTTAGCGGCCTGTTGGCTGCGCTGTTTACGGAGACGCTGATGCGGCGCCGAAGCCCGAAGCGTCGCGTCGATCGCAATCCTCGCGTAATGCTCGCGATTAGCATTAGCGCGCACGTAACGTCCGCGCCGCGCCGGTGACGCCTTGAATCTCTTGCCGGCGCGGGAGCCCCGAGACTTTGGCTCCGCTGCCGAAAGCAAATCCCGCGGTACACGCGCGTCTATCGCCTCAACGATCAAGGACTCTACAGAGCCGGGCATGGGATCGCTGTCCGTATTTTCCGGGGCGGCATTATTCTCTTCGGTCTCGGGCCGTGCCTGTTCGGTCCGTTCCTCGGCTCTCTCTTTTGCCAATGCTAACGTCGTCGCGCGGGGCACGAGAACCAATTGAATCGCCGCTACCAGATCATCTTCGCTGACCTCGAGGTGTCCTGCGAGCGCCGCACTTGCCCTCGCCGCCTTCAACGCAAAAACATCGGCTCGATTCCCTTCTACGCCAAGCCTGAGAGCAATGTGAGAGATCTGCCGAATCTGACTCTTCAAAACCCGAACCCTCGGCAAGCGCTTCCTCGCGTCCTCGATGTCGCTCAATAGCTGAGTGGTTTGATACGCAAACTCCTCGGCGAAACTGATCGGGTCACGATCGAATCGGAATGCTCGTTCGACAATTTCAGCTCTCTGATCGGGCGACCAATCGACCGGCGTGTCGAGGATCAACCCAACACGGTCGCGCAACAACGAGCTCGGCTCGGACTCCACTGAATTGAAAATTCCGATGAGCAGGAAATCTGCGTCGTGGATAACACTGATTCCCTCCCGCTCAACGCCGACCTGCCGAGAGTCGAGAGCTTGAGCGACGTGGGTTGCTACGCCCGGATCAAGCAGGTTGATCTCATTGGCTATGAGTACCCGGCGGTTGGCACGCGCAAGAAGGCCGGTCGAGATCTCGCGTTTCCCGGTTGAGATGGTGCGCTCGAGATCCAACTCGCCGAGCAACCGGTCCTCGGTAATGTTAAGAGGAAGATCGACAACCCGGCTCCCGAGTTCAGGGTCAATGGAACGTTCCGATTGACCAGCTGACAGCAAAGCACCGAAGCTTCTGGCAAGCATCGCCTCATCTGAGCCGCCGGACGATGCGATCAGCGCTCCACGCAACCCTGGCTCGATTGCCAGCAGCAACAAAGCGCGTTTCGTTGCATGGTGTCCAACAACCGCGGCAAAGGGATATCCGGCGTAGGTGCCCGACCTCAAATGATTTCGGGACGAATCGGCAGACTCAGTGGTTTTTTTCGGAACTGGCATTAACTGCGTTCTTTACCAACTTCAACCAATTACTTCACTGCCCGCAGTCGCGCCTTAGTTGAAAGCATCGGGATCAACTCGCCTAGAACCAGATCGATGCGCGCGGCGCTCTCGACAGTTTCAAGCGCATCTTTGCGCAGCCGGTGGCGCAGCGACATCGCCGCAACCCGCTCAACGTCCGCGGCTTCAACTTTGACGCGGCCTTCGAAGGCGGCCAGAGCACGCGCCGCCCGAGCGATAGTCAGTTCACCTCGATGGCCGTCAACTTTGAGTGAGACACAGAGCCCGGCGATCAACATCAGCAGCTCGTGTTCGATCTCAACCTGGGCGAGCAACCTTCCTGCGCGGGTGATTCGCTTCCGCAGCTTGTCTTGCGCGACCGACTGTGAAGCCAGGAATGCATATGGGTCATCATCGAACCGCTCGCGGCGCCGAACAATCTCAACACGCTGTTCGATGTCGGTGATCGTCACTATTTGAGTGTAAAGCCCGAAGCGATCGAGCAATTGGGGCCGCAATTCGCCTTCCTCAGGGTTGCCAGACCCTACTAACACGAAACGCGCGGGGTGCGTAACCGAAATGCCTTCGCGCTCGACCACATTGCGCCCTGAAGCTGCCGCATCGAGCAACGCGTCAACCAGGTGATCGTCAAGCAGATTGACTTCGTCAATATAAAGAAAGCCGCGATTAGCGCGCGCAAGCAACCCGGGTTCAAACGCTTTTACCCCTTCGACCAGGGCGCGCTCAATGTCGAGGGTCCCACAGACGCGATCTTCTGTTGCCCCAAGCGGGAGGTCGACAACCGGTACGTCGCCCAGTTGGGCGGGCAAGTGATCCTGACGTGAGAGTCTGCCGGCGCAGTCTGGACATAACTCGTTTGGTCGATCCGGATCGCAACCGTAGAGGCAACCTCTCACCTTCCTGATCCGCGGAAGCAAGTCGGCGAGCGCGCGGACGCCCGTCGATTTCCCGGTTCCGCGGTGACCCATGATGATGACGCCGCCAATGTTCGGGTCAATCGAGCTCAATAGCAGCGCCAGCTTCATTTCATCCTGGCCCACGATCGCGGTGAACGGGTAGACCACGCGACCGTTGAGCGAACGGTTTGTAGCGCGCGCTCTCTTATCTTCTAGTTTAGACTTAAGCTTTTTGGGCATGATGAAGCAGCGGCGGGCGCAGAGGTCACAAGGCCTTAGGCTGCGCTCAGCAACCGGCTTCAATATAGAGGGCGGATTTCAGATCAGTCAACCATCGCTATTTTGCGTGCTTGTCCGGCTCCAGGGAATCGCCGGTTTGATGATCTTTGATCTGGTAACGAAGGAACTCGTGAATCGCCTGGATTGCTTCGGCGTTCGCACTGACAATTCGCACGCGAGCGCCACGGTCGATGGTCTCAAAGGTATAGCTGACATCAGATCTAAGGCGTTTCATCGCCGGGACACCAGGAGGCTCCTCACCATGTGTGAACATTGGCTTGCTGAAGTCACCTTCGTTGAACAGCTTTGTAATCTGTTGTAGATGAGTTCTGATGTGTTCCTGGCTGCCAACATCGTCTCGCTTATTGGCGGTCACCTCGATCGAACCGCCGTCCCGGGTCAGACGAAAGTGATGTGTTGTCTTCTCGTGGCTGAACCCCATGGCCTGGTCCCCGCGTTTGTTCACACCATCCATACGCTGGTCGTTGTGCTGATGATTGTGATGTTGATCCGGCTGCTGCGTTCCGGCTGCCAGACCCGCGAGCAGCATTACCGCCAGTAGAAGCCCTAAATAGTTTTTCGTTGTCACAATTAAGTCTCCTTGAGTTGATTCAGGACACACGTAGACGACGATTCTGGGCCGGTCACCGAGCTGCGCTTTACCAGTTTCTGGTTTCTAGTTTCTGGTTGATGGTTTCTGTCGGAAGGCGGAACAAGAAACAAGAAACAAGAAACCAACTACATATCCGCCTTGATTGCAAGAGTCTCCAAAAGACTCGCACGCTGTTGAGGCGATGTCTTCGCCAATAACTCGTCCCAGCCCTTCAACAGGCGCCGCAGTTCATCTCGCAGCACGGTAAGCTCGCGAAGTTGAGTCTCGATTTCGTCAAGCTTCGCCCCCGCGAGGGCCCTCACTTGACGGCACGGCGCACCGCCCCGATCACGCACACTAAGGATACGCGCAAGTTCATCCAGGGTGAATCCGATTCCGAGCGCGCCGCGCACGAGACGCACTCTATCCAGATCCGTTGCGAGATACTCACGGTAACCGTTCGCGGAACGGCGCGCTCGCTTGAGCAGTCCCTTACGCTCATAGTGCCTCAAGGTGTCGGTGCTCACGCCGGCAAGCCGTGCAAGTTCTCCCGACCGGAAGTAATGCCGTGTCGACTTTGTTTCCACCTATATTCACCTTCGAGCGATTATAGACCCCGGAACCAGTTCCGGGGTCAAGCGATTTTTTTTGGCTATTCCGAGGTTACGGTGACACCGTGATAGCCCGACGAGCCGCTCGGCGCGGGCGTAGCGTACTGAGAAGTCTGAACCTGGCCACCGCCATCTGTCGCTCTTACCACCAATCGATGCTTACCGGCCTGAGCCGGACTCCATCGCTTGTGCCAGAGCACCCAACTAATCGGGGACAGCGGGGGTTTTATCTCCGCCTGTTCCCAAGTGGTGCCGCCGTCGGTCGACACCTCAACCTTGCTCACGCCCCGATCGCCGGCGAATGCAATTCCGGCGATACTGGTCTCGCCCTTAGTTGTGCCATCCGGCGTGTCAATGCGCGACATCGTCTTGTACTCAGCCCGATCGTCCCAACCCCTTCTCTGCCAATATCCCTTCACATCAACGTCCACCGCTTCGATTCGTGTAATCCATTTTACGTTCTTCATTCCGTAGATCCTCGGCACCAGTAAACGCACCGGGAACCCGTGCTCAGGCCTTAGCTGCTCGCCATTCATCTCGAAGACCAGCAGGGTTCCCTCGGCCGTGGCGCGGTCGAGCGGGATCGAGTCCGTATAGTCATCGCTGGCATGCAGAACGATGTCTACGACTCCCCGCTTTAGCCCCGCTGTTTGGAGAACGTCCTTGAGTCGAACGCCG
>Ga0134127_10004189_pt1 | contig 10394 bp, 8 predicted proteins | sample KB31753_FD_96459 | JGI IMG/M metagenome (GOLD analysis project Ga0134127, IMG submission 96459) | Terrestrial soil microbial communities with excess Nitrogen fertilizer from Kellogg Biological Station, Michigan, USA - KB3-175-3 | ecosystem: Environmental > Terrestrial > Soil > Unclassified ...
GCGGCCCATCAGCGCGATCAACATCGGGAACTGATAGCCGGCAATGACAGCCGGCGCGAGGACGACGAGCACCGTGACCGCCGTCCAACCGGTAATGGCCGCAGGAAAGCCGATGACGCCGAGTGGCAGCAACGCGACGGTGAGGAATGCGACCCGATCGCCGAGCGCGAAGGTCGCCGCGACCGCGGCAGCTTCGCAGAGACAGCACACGGCGAACCCGCGCAATGACGCGGCCCGCAGGCGGCCGACGGTCGCGTACAGAAAACCGCCGATGCCGATGCCGGCGAGCGCGACCGCGAGCACCAGCCCGAAGGTGAAGACCGATCCGCCCAGAAGCGGGCCGAGGAGCCGATACCAGACCAGCTCCATCAAGAAGAACGCGAACCCGACGGTCGCGGCGGCGACCAGCAGGAATGACGTCGGCGCTGCGACCGGCCTCTGCGGATCAACTGCATCGCCCTCAGAAATCGCTTCGGCTCCGCCCGGGCGACCACTCACGCCTGCCCACTTTCGATCGAGACCGCGGGCGATCACGGCCACGAGGGCGTTGGTTGCGGCGGCCAACCATAACGTGGCGCGGGTGCCGAACACTTCGAGCAGAAAGAACGTCGCGATCAGACAGCCGAAGACCGCACCGATGGTGTTCGCCGCATACAGCATCGCCAGATGTTGCCGGCGAACATCTCCTGAGACCGTCACTGCCCGGGCCGCGGCGGGCAGCGTGCCACCCATCGCGATCGTTGGCACAGCCAACACCAGCGTGCTCAACAGCAACCGCTCGATGGTGGCGATCGGCATCCCCAGCCGACTCGTTCCGCCTGACGCGAGATAGACCGCCCGGGCAGCGTAGAGCAGCAGAGGGCTGACCGCCGCCGTGACCGCAACGATGAACTCGAGGACGGAATAGAAGTGCAGCGGCCGCTCTTCGGCGTCGGCGCGCGGCCCCAGCAGCAGGCCGCCGACACCGAGTCCGCCAATGAAGATTGCGAGGACTGCGGCGGAAGCGGCGGTGGAGGCGCCGAAAATCAGCCGGAACTCGCGCAGCCACCCGACCTGATAGATGAGCGCGCAGGACCCGGACCCGAACAACAGCCAGGCCACCGACGCCGCTCTCGAATGCATCGCTATCGCGTCAGCGTCCAGACGAAGGCCAGCGCCGCGCCGGCGCCGGCCGCCTGGAGCCAGAGCTCGATCCGCTCCTGCAGGAAGATCAGGCCGACGCCGACGAACGCCGCGGCCAGGAGCAGCAGGCGCCAGTACAGCTCCTCGTTCGCTACCTCGAGGCCGCGCGAGCCGGCGCGGCGGCGGGTGGCGTCGATGATCGTGTTCGCGATCTCGCGGTCGCCTTCACGATCGAGCTCGAGGTACTCGCCGCCGCCGGCGTTGGCGATCAGCATCAGCGACTGCCGATCGAGCGACGACCGGATCGGCGGCTCGCGCGGCGTCGTGTCGTTCGGCCGGCGCTCGGGCTCGGGGATGAAGCCGCCGACCGTGGTGCCGACGCCGACCACCCAGACCGGCACGTCGTTGGTCCGCGCGATCTTGAGCGCGCGCGCGACCTCGCCGCTCCACGCCTGCCCGTCGCTGACCAGCACGAACGCCTTGGCGTTCGGCGACTTGCCGTAGATCTCGGTGTCCTTCTCGATCAGGCGCATCCCCCAGGCGAGCCCGAGCTCGATGTTGGTGTCCCAGGTGGTGTCGTCCTCGAGCCGGAACGGCGATTCCTGCGCCAGGTGATCGAGGAAGAAGAAGAAGGTGTTCGGATCCTTGGTCAGCCGCACCTGCGGCGCGGCGATGTGCGCGAACAGCGCCATCGCCATCCGGTCGTCACGCCACGCCAGCGATTCGCCGAGCGTGCGCAGGAAGCGCATCGCCCGCTGCCAGCGGTTGCCCGGCACGTCGGCCGTGCGCATCGAGGCGGATCCGTCCTGCAGAACCACCAGGTCGATCCCGGCGGTCCGCACCAGCGACGCGGCGGCGGTCGGCCTCGCCAGGGCGAGGATGACGCACGCCGACGCGAAGATCAGGCACAGCCAGAAGACCAGCCCGCCGAAGATCGGAAAGCGCTCGCGCACCGGCAGCCGCCGGTGCTGGCGGAAACGGCGCGCGTCGCGGCGCCGCGCCGTCAGCTGCCACACCCAGCCCACCAGCAGCGCCGCCGGCGTCAGCAGCAACCAGAGGTAGCCAGGTTCGGCGAAGCGCACAGTTTCCAGGTCAATCCCGAGCATCAGTCACCAGTGGCCAGTCGATGAGTCAGTTGCCAGTGGCCAGTCCATCAGTCGCAGGGAACGACTGCTACTGGCTACTGGCGACTGGTTCATCTGCACTGCAGCCAGCCCCTGCAGCGAAGCGACCACCCCAGCCCCTAACCTTTGCGGATTTTTTGTCCACCCTTCCCAGCGTCGGGGGCGTCCTTGCGCTCCTCGCCGCGCTTTGGGATGACGATCTTGAATTGATTCATGTGCGTCTCCGGCGGCGGGCCTCCGACGCGGCCATGCAGCGTCGGCCCTTCCGGCAGATCGCCTTCATCGTCCATCTTCAGCGCCGCCTTCGCCGCGGCAGTCTTGCCGGGCGCCGTCGGCCGCGCGCGCATCGCCACGTCGCGCGAGCGGATCGCGAACTCGTAGTTGTAGGCGGCGTCCATCGCCCGCGCCTGGCACTCGTGGTCGTCGGCGCTGCAGCGGCCGGCCTCGGTCTTCAGCACTTCGCCGTAGCTCTTCACCACGCTGTCGAGCCGCCGGACGACGTCGGCGCGTTCGGTCGCCGCCTGGCTGGCGCGGAAGCTGGCGTTGGCGGTGAGGAAGAGAATCGCCGGATCGGTTTCGGTGACGACGCCGTTGGCGTCGCGCCGCGGCGCGATCGCTTCGTAGTCGGCGCGCCAGTAGCCGGCCGTGGCCCGCGTGTCGCGAACGTCGGCTTCGGCAGCCCGGCCGACCATCGGCACCCGCCGCTCGAGCCCGAGCCCCTCTTCCACCGCCAGCCCTTCGCTGTCGGCCTCCTCGAAATGCAGCATCGCCAGCTGCTTGTGCATCTCGGCGATGCGCGTCTCGGTCTTGCCGAGCAGCCAGAACGCGCCGCCGGCGGCGGCCAGCACGATGGCGGCGACGAGGGGACCTGCCATTGACTTCATCTCGACCTCACCAGGGTCCGGCTGAAGCCGGACGCGAAACGCAAAGTCCGGCTACAGCCGGACACGACGAGCACCCATCACGGAAACTTCCGGAAGTACGGCACGGTCAGCTGCAGCGTCAGCGCCAGCATCCAGAAGCCGGCGGCAAACAGCGCGTAGCCGGCAAACTTGGGCCGCTGGCTGCTGTATAGCTTGATATCGACGCGCCCCGCCGAGCGGCGATCGATGTCCTTGATCGCGTTGAGAATCGTCGCCTCGTCGCCCGCCGGGTAGAACCTGCCGCCGGTCGATTCGATCGCCGGCTTCCAGATGTCGTCGGGCAACACCGCGCCCAGCGCCTTGTTGTAGCTGGTGCGGATCATATAGACCGGGATCTTGGCCGCCACCGCGCCGGCGACGATCTCCGAGACGTGCTTGCCGTGCACGGTCACCTGCGTGTCCTGCCCGTCGCTGAAGAGCAGCATCAGGTTGCCCGAGGCATCGAGGAAGTTGAACGCCTGGAACAGGCTCGTCGCCTGCTCGATGGCCGTCGCGATCGTCGTCCCCTGGTCGGGGAATTTCATGAACTCGGTCCAGTCACCGACGAGCGACAGGCTGAGCAGGATGTTCTCGTAGTCGGTGGTGAACGGCGTCACCACGTAGGCTTCGTCGCCGAATTCCACCAGCGCGATGAGGTCCTTGTACTTGCCGCCGATGCGCTGCCGGATGAACGCCTCGGCGGCGGCGACGGTGGTGAAGAAGGTGGCCTCGTTCGGCGCCTTGGCGTTGAGCTGCGCCGCGGGGAAGCGCGCCATCATGCTCGACGAGGCATCGATCATCACCGCGATCCGCCGCCCCGGGTACGACACGTCCTCGCGCGTCAGCGACGAGTACGGATCGGCGAGCGCGAGCACGAAGAAGGGCACGCCGACGAGGAACAGGATCAGCGCGCCGTGGCGGATGAGCGAGGTCAATCGCGACCCGCCGCTCCAGTCGAGCACCGCCGGCAGCGCGACCTGCGTCCGCCCCGCCTTGGTGCGCGTCAGCGCCCTCAGGATCAGGACCGCGGCACACAGCGAGATCAGCACCACGGCGGCGATGATCGCGTCGTTTCTGTGCGTGAACAGCAGGTCGGCGGCGCGCGAGTTGCGCCACTCGATCACCGTTTCCCGCAGGACGGCGGGGACCTGGGTTATCGGGACCACACGCGCGTTTCCAGCGGCGCAGGCGCGCGGTAGGCCGCGAACCGCTTCATGACCCAGACCTGTTCGAGCTTCGCCCGCTTGAGCACGTCCCTCGCGGTGGCGAGCGCTTCGTCCAGTGCCGCCTCGTCGAGCGTTCCCTCGCGGCCGAAGTGCGCGATCGTGAAGGTGGACAGCGCCCGGCTGAGCGATTCGAGCAGCGCCACCCGCCGGGCATTCGCCGTCCCCCGCGCCAGCTCGCGGCCGATCGTCTGCGAGGTGATCGCGCCGGAGACCGCGATCCGCTTCGCGCGCGGCCAGCCCGCCCTGAGAATGAGGCGCCCCGCCTCGGGCACGTCCTGGCCCTCGGCACTCAGCTTGTTGGCCGGCATCAGGCTCACCGGCCGGCCGGTCAGATAGGTGCCGGCAATCCGCAGCGCGGCCAGCGCGCGGCCGGCAAGCTCCGGCGTCCAGCCGCCGCTGTCGCGGTCGCGGCGCACCGTCGCGAGCTCGCGGCCCGCGCCGCGCAGCACCGTCTGGTCGGTCAGCAGCCGCTCGCTGGCGGTGGTGGTCTTGCGATACCGCCGCGCCAGCCGCACCAGCGTCAACAGCGCCATCAGGCCGGCGAGCGTGAACAGCACGCCGCCGATGATGGTGAAAAGGTTGGCGCGGAACGCGCGCTGATCGAGATCGCCGAAGGTCTCGCCCGCCGTGTCGCGGATGTCGGTGGCGTCGGCCGGCACCAGCGACATCACACGCACCGACAGCGGCGGCAGGATGTAGGTCTGGTCGCGTCCCTGGAGCGACGCCTGCCGCTCGCCCATCTTCGTCTGCACGTGGTAACTGAGCTTGGTCTCGGGCAGCGACACGTCGCGGCCGAACAGGTTCTCGGCGATCAGCCGCAGCCGGTAGACGTATTGAAAGAAGCGGCGCTGGTCGGTCCGCAGGTCGGCGCCGTGCGAGCCGCCCAGCACCTCGAACGGCGCGAACTGCACGACCGACGGCTCGAGCCGCGACTGGTCGATGACCACCGTCGCCGCGTCGGTCTCGAGCACCGCGCAGGTGAGGATGACGGTGAACGGCTCGCCGACCCGCACCGCGCCGGCGCTGGTGCGCCACCAGCATTGCAGCGGCGAGGTTTCGACGGTCTGCGCCCGGGCGAGCCCGGCGCCGGTGAACGAGAGAAGCAACGCGACAGCAGCCGCTCGAACCATAAGCGTCACCTGAATACCACGAAAGTCACGAAACCACGAAAGACACGAAAACGGCCCAAAACACAAAAGACGGACCACACGAAAAGAAAGCCTATTGTGGTTCAGTCTTTTTCGTGTCTTTCGTGTTTTTTCGTGTCTTTCGTGGCTCGCTACGCCGCTTTCCTGAGCCGCCGTTCGGCGATGAACTCGCTGAGCGCGATGGCGGTCTGCTGCTCGTCGACGCCAATCCGCAGCACGTCGAGGTCGACCGCCTTGGCCCGCCGCGCCACCTCATCCTGCCAGGCGCGGGTCCGCGAGGAGAGGGTCCGCAGCGCCTTGCGCGACAGGACGCGGGCGCGCCCGGTTTCGACGTCGAACGCCTCGATCCATCCGGCCGAGATCGACGGCAGCTCGAAGGCGAACGCGCTGTCGATGAGGACGATGAAGACGTCGTGGGTGGAGTTGAGGTGGGCGAGCTCCTTGAGCACCGGCTCCACCTCGTCGAACAGGAAATCGGAGATCACCGGCACCATCGACGTCTTCCGCATGAAGCCGGCGAGCGACATGCTGAGGCTGTCGGCGCGCTTCAGCGGCAGGAGACCGGTCTGGAACTGGTAGGCCTCGAGGCAGTGAATCACCTGGTTCTTGCCGATGCGCGGGCGCACCGCCGCCAGCTGCTCGAACCCGGCGTCGAAGGTGATCAGGCCGAAGAGATCCTGGAAGAACACCGCCGACATGCCGATCGTGCCGATGGTGCGGGCAATCGCCGCGGCGATCGGGATGCCGTCGATGCCGCAGCGGGTCGACAGGGAAGAGTCGGCCACGGCCACCACCGTCGCCGTGCTTCGCTGCTCGTACTCGCGCACCACCATCGGGCTGAAGTTGGTGAGCGTCGACTGCGGCCAGTCGATGTTCGACATCCGGTCGCCCGGCTGCCAGTCGCGCAGGCCGACGAAGTCGAAGCCGTGGCCATGAAACAGGCTGCGGTGCTCGCCGATCGTGTACTCGCGCATCCGCCGCATGATCAGGAGCTCGATCTCGGTGAGCTCCGACAGGTTGACGAACGGCTCGACGTCCTGTTCCCTCGTTCTCATCCTGTCCTCAGCCAGCCCCCAGCCCCCAGCCCCCTACGGGATCGCCACTCGCTCCACCACGTCGGCGACCACGCTGTCGGTCGTCAGCCCGTGGCTCGCCGCGTGCGGGCCGAGCCAGATGCGATGCCCGAGGATGTAGATCGCCAGATCCTGGATGTCCTCGGGATACACCTCCGTGCGGCGGCGCACGAGCAGCGCCCAGACCTTGGCCAGCCGCCCCCAGCAGATGATCGCGCGCGGCGAGGCGCCCAGATCGACGCCGTGCTCGACCAGCTCCGACGGCGAGTGCACGTTCCAGTCGGTCTCGGGGTTGAAGGGCCGCGTCGCCGCGACCAGGCGCTGGATGTAGGTGGCGAGCCGCGGGTGCAGGAAGACGTGCTCGTTGATCGCGCCGCGCAGCTGGACGATGCGCTCCTTCGACATCAGCTCGTTGAGCCGCACCTTCTTGAAGTCGAAGTGCACCAGCTTGGCTTCTTCCTCGGGCGGCAGGTAACCGATGTTGACCATGATCGCGAAGCGATCGGTCGCCGCTTCCGAGAGCGGAAACGTCCCCTGCCCCAGCTCCACCGGGTTCATCGTCGCGATCGCGAAGCTGAAGGCGGGCAGCTCGAAGGTGGTCTTGCCGACGGTGACGGTGCGATCCTGCAGCGCTTCGAGAAACGCGCTCTGCGATTTCAGCGGGATGCGGTTGATCTCGTCGAGCAGGATCACTTCCGCTTCCGCCAGCGGGCCGAACTCGGTCATCAGCTCGCCGGTGGCCGGGTTGATCATCTGGAAGCCGACCACTTCGGTCGGCTGCAGGTCGGCGCGGCCCTGGAGGCGGACGAATTTCGCGTTGCTGATCGCCGCGAGAATCACGCCGAAGAAGGTTTTGCCGACGCCGGGAACGCCGCGCAGCAGCAGGTTGCCGGCGTTGACCTGGCGCTGCTCCTTCTTGTCGTAGGAGGTCGGGATCTCCGACATCAGGACGACGTTGGCGAGCGCCTTGGCGGTTTCGTATCCGACGAGGGCTTTTCCGCCTTCGGCGACGATCGAGTCGTGGAAGGCGATGGCTTGTTCGAGGTCAGGATGCATCAAAGGGACAGGTATCTTACTTGATAGAATACCGTCCGTGAACAAAGTGCTGGCCAGCGCCGAGGAGGCGGTGGCCGGGATCGGCGACGGCGCCACCATCATGATGGGCGGCTTCGGCCTGTGCGGGATTCCGGAAAACCTGATTGCCGCCCTGCACGCGCGCGGCACCCGCAACCTGACGGTCATCAGCAACAACGCCGGCGTCGACGATTTCGGCATCGGCGTGCTGCTCAAGTCGCGCCAGGTCCGCAAGATGATTTCGACCTACGTCGGTGAGAACAAGGAGTTCGAGCGGCAGTTCCTGACCGGCGAGCTGGAGGTCGAGCTCGTGCCGCAGGGGACGTTTTCCGAGCGAATTCGCGCCGGCGGCGCCGGGATTGGCGGTTTCTTTACACCGACCGGTTATGGGACGCTCATCGCCGAGCAGAAGGAAACGCGGACCATCGACGGCACCAACTACGTGCTGGAGCTGCCGCTGAAGGCCGATTTCGCGTTCGTCAAGGCGTGGAAGGGCGATCGCGCCGGGAACCTGGTCTACCGGAAGACCGCGCGCAACTTCAACCCGGTGATGGCGACCGCCGCGGCGGTGACGATTGCGGAGGTCGAGGAGCTGGTCGAACCGGGCACGATCGACCCCGACCACGTGGTCACGCCCGGCGTTTTCGTCAGGCACATTCTCAAGGGCGAGCGATACGAGAAGCGGATCGAGAAGCGAACGGTAAGAGCCGCGTCGTAGCTGCAGATAGCCACGAAGATAGCCACGAAAGACACGAAAGTACGAAAGACACGAAAAAGAAAAAACAGGTTGGTTTTTTTCGTGTGTTTCGTGTTTTCGTGTGTTTCGTGGTGTTGGTGGGCGTCTCTATGGATATCCGGGACCGCATTGTCACGCGCGTCGCGCGCGAGTTGAAGGACGGCGACTACGTCAACCTCGGCATCGGCATGCCGACGCTGGTCGCCAACCACATCCCGCCCGGCGTCCACATCACCCTGCACTCCGAGAACGGCCTCCTTGGCATCGGCCCCTTCCCGGCCACCGACGAGGTCGACGCCGATTTGATCAACGCCGGCAAGGAAACGGTCACCGAGCTGCCCGGCTCCGCCTATTTCAGCAGCGCCGACTCGTTCGCGATGGTGCGCGGCGGCCACATCGATCTCACCGTCCTCGGCGCGCTGCAGGTCGACCAGGAAGGCAACCTCGCCAACTGGATGATCCCCGGCAAGATGGTGAAGGGGATGGGCGGCGCGATGGATCTGGTGGCCGGCGCGAAGAAGGTCGTGATCGCGATGGAGCACACGACCAAAGATGGCGGCCACAAAATCTTGAAGCAATGCACGCTGCCGCTCACCGGCTTGAAAGTCGTGAGCCTGATCGTCACCGAGCTGGCCGTGATCGAGGTGACGCCGCGCGGCTTGCGGCTCAAGGAAATCGCGTCCGAGACCAGCGTCGAGAAAGTGCGCCAGGCGACCGGCGCCGACCTGATCGTCGACGGAACCCCGGGCGTGTTCTAAGAAGTCGAGTAGGTCGGGTGGGTCAGGTGGGTTGGTTGGGTTCGAGTAAAAGAGGTATGGAGAGCTATCACAATTACGTTGCCGGCGCCGACCTCGCCGCCGCCGACGGTCGCACGTTCACGGCGTTCAATCCGACCACCGGCGGCGTGTGGGGGACGTTCGCGCTTGCCGGTGCGCCCGAGGTCGACCGCGCCGTCAAGGCGGCCGCCGCCGCGTTCCGCGGCCCGTGGGGCGCGCTGTCGCCGACGCGCCGCGGCCGCCTGCTGATGAAGTGGGGCGAGCTGATTGCCGCGCACGCCGACCGCATCGCGGCAATCGAGACCGGCCAGAACGGCAAGCTGTACGCCGAGATGCGCGCCCAGGCGCGCATCGCCGAAGACTGGCTCTATTACTTCGGCGGCCTCGCCGACAAGATCGAAGGCACCGTCATCCCGCTCGATCGCCAGACGATCTTCAACTACACGCTGCGCGAGCCGCTCGGCGTGGTCGGCGTCATCACGCCGTGGAACTCGCCGACCTTCATCGCGGTGATGTCGCTGGCGCCGGCGCTGGCCGCCGGCAACACCATCGTGCTCAAGCCGTCGGAGATCACCTCGGCCTCGTCGATCGAGCTGGCCCGTCTGGCCGAAGAAGCCGGCATCCCGCCCGGCGTCGTCAACGTCGTCACCGGGTTCCGCGAGACCGGCGAGGCGCTGGTCGACCATCCGCAGGTTGCAAAGGTGTCCTTCACCGGCAGCGTCGCGGCCGGCCGGGCGATTGCCGCGCGGGCCGGGCAGCGCCTGGTCAGCTGCATGCTCGAGCTCGGCGGCAAGAGCCCGAACATCGTCTTCGAGGATGCGAACCTCGATCAGGCCGAAGCGGGCGTGCTGGCCGGAATCTTCGCCGCGGCGGGGCAGACGTGCGTCGCCGGCTCGCGCGCTTACATCCAGCAGTCGATTTACGACCGCCTGGTCGACCGGCTGGTGCGCCGCGCGCAGCAGATCACGCTGGGCGATCCGATGATGGCGACGACGCAGATGGGCCCGGTCGCCACGAAGATGCAACTCGAGAAGGACGAGTCGATGGTGCGGCGCGCGGTCAGCGAGGGCGCGTCCGTGTTGTGCGGCGGCGCGCGGCCGCAGCTGGCGGAGTTTCCCGACGGCTACTTCTACCAGCCGACGATCGTGCATCAGGCGGCGAAGGACAGCTTCCTGATGCGGAACGAGGTGTTCGGGCCGGTGCTGGCGGTGAC
>Ga0134127_10004190_pt1 | contig 10393 bp, 3 predicted proteins | sample KB31753_FD_96459 | JGI IMG/M metagenome (GOLD analysis project Ga0134127, IMG submission 96459) | Terrestrial soil microbial communities with excess Nitrogen fertilizer from Kellogg Biological Station, Michigan, USA - KB3-175-3 | ecosystem: Environmental > Terrestrial > Soil > Unclassified ...
CCCGCCGGGCACCGCGTGCAGCACCTGAGCGTCGTCAACGAACGTGGTGAGAAAGCCCCTCTCGCCGTGAGGATCGTCAGTACTGATCGGGTCGTGAACGATGGGACAACTGAGAACAAACTAACGCTGCGTATCACCAGCCTCATAAAAGAGGAAATTAACCTTTACCCGGAAAACGATCCCGTCTATCCCGCGTCCAAATTTACCTTCTGGTTCGATACCCAAACTAAAGACTCGGACAAAGAGTGGACGCTGGCGCCTACGAGCCAACTGGATAAGTTCGAATTCGTCGTATCCACAGATATGAAACCCGGTCGCGGTACGCAGGGCACGGCGCCTTCGTGGTGGATTACGCCCAAGCAGCGCTTCACACTCAGGCCGGACAACTCCATCGAGATAACATTTAATAAAATCACTACTTCGAACCCCGCAGGGAAGTGCAACCTCTACACCCGCTGCCAGAACATCTCTGGTTACCGTGACGGAGACTTTATTTCTCTCGTCGAAAAATCTCCCGTGGTCTACATGGACCAAAATGTCGGCATCGGTACTACTGACCCAAAAGCGAAGCTACACGTCAAAGGCACACTGCTTTGCGAGGGCGATCCATCGATCAGCGGCAAACTCGGCATTGGAACGGATACGCCTGAAAGAGCGGTTCACGTGAAAGGTACCCGCGACCAGGAGATCATGATCGAGAGCACGGATCCGCATGGCGGAGCTAAGTGGACGCTACAGGCCTCAGCTGGCCGCAACATCGACGCCATCATTCCCCCGACTGCAGGACGCTTCGAGATTATCAACCGCTCCGCTCACAGAAATTGTTTCACCATCCTCAAGGACGGCAAAGTCGGCATCGGAACAACGGAGCCGGTTAGAACCTTGCACGTGGCGGGGCTCGGCGACCAGGAGATCATGATCGAGAGTACAGATGACTACAATGATGACGGCTTCAGTGGAATCAAATGGACGTTACAGTCTTCAGCCGCTGCCAGGGCAGGGCGCTTCGAAATTATCAACCGTACCGACAACCAGAACCGTTTCACTATCATGACGTACGGTGGAGTCGGTATCGGGACGGTCAGCCCGACGCAAGCGGCCCTGGTGGTTGCTACTTCCGGGGCTAATGTTTCCATCCCAAACGGCTACCGAGAAGTAGAACTCCACAAATGTGAAAACTACCATGGTGCTCGGAGCGCACCCTATAGTATCTGGTCGGAGGGACGCATCGCGGCTAGCCATTTTAATGCCGTCTCCGATGCCCGCATTAAGAACATCCAGGGCCGTTCCGATAACGCAACAGACCTCGGCACGTTACTCGGTATTGAGGTCGCCGATTACACCTACAGAGACGTGATCGGTAAAGGTACCGGCACCTACAAAAAAGTCGTCGGCCAGCAGATCGAGCAAGTCTTCCCGCAGGCTGTTAACAGGGTCACGGATGTAGTGCCTGATATTTACCAGCGGGCGTCTTTGCGAGACGGCTGGGTAGCACTGTCGACGGACTTGAAACAAGGTGATCGCGTGAAGTTGATCACGGCGAAGGGCCAAGGCGTCCACGAAGTGCTCGAAATAGCTGACGACAAGTTTCGCGTCGATTTGGACCACGACGACGACACCGCATTTGTCTTTGGTCGTGAAGTGAACGACTTCCTCACCGTCGACTACGACGCCATCGCCATGCTCAACGTCTCAGCCACACAGCAACTCAAAAAAGAGTTGGACCACGAAGTGAAGACCCTCCGCGCTGAGAACGCCGAACTGCGTGCCGCCAACGACGCGCTAGCCCAAAGGCTGGAACTACTCGAGAGCAGGCTTGAAGCAGCGTTGGGTGTGACGGACTTCGCCCGCAGATCAAACGGCAACGGCTGGCATAAACATTGAATATGATCGAACAGGCATTACAAACTGAGCCGGGGCGGCTCTCGCAATCCTCCCTCTGGGAGCGACAACAGGACTTCTTTTTGCGTGAGGGTGCGGGGATTTGGACGCGCAACCTCGTCCCGCGTTACATCACCACCAATCCCTTCATCGCACGCGCGTACGCTGAAGTGGTCGCTGCTTACCTAGAAGACTGCGGTGAGGCCGAGGGTTCGAGAGAAGCGCCCGCATACATCGTCGAACTCGGGGCCGGCTCAGGTGAGTTCGCATTTCATTTCCTCCGCCACTTCACGAGACTACATTCGGAGTCGCCGGGTGGGAGCGGCTTCCGCTATGTCATGACTGATATTAGTCAGTCAACCATCGGATACTGGCGGACACACAAACAACTGAGGCCCTTCGTCGAAGCGGGTATTCTTGATTTCGCGGAGTTCAACGCTTGCCGCGATCGAGAGTTGCGCCTGTTAGTCTCCGGACACATCCTCGATCCGGCAGTGAGCGGCGGTCCGCAAGTCTTCATCGCCAATTACGTCTTCGACTCTCTGCCGCAGGACGCGTTCGAAGTGCGAGATGGGAAACTATACGAATGCCTGCCGGAGGCCGATGCGGATGCGTTACTCCCAGTTGCCGGTGATCGCGCTCGGCACAACGAGCCCATCGTATTGACCTATCACGAGCGCCAGTGTTCCCCAAACTTTTACGGTCGTGACGACTGGGACAGAATTCTTTGTAGCTACGGTGCAAGCGTGCGCGACGGCGCGTTTCTGTTTCCAGTAGGGGCCATGCAGTGCGTCGAAACACTTGGGGAGCTTTCGCGCGGACAGTTCATGCTGCTCGTGGCTGATAAAGGCTTTCACAATGTCGAGGCGTTCGCGGGGCAACGCCGTCCATCGCTGATTAGGCACGGCGGCTGCTTTTCACTCGACGTGAACTTCCACGCACTGGGTGAGCAGGCGCGTCACCAGGGCGCTCGGGTCCTCCATCGCTCGCACGACGCTTCGCACCTCAAAATCCTCGCGTTCGTCTACGGCCGAGATCTCGCCGGGTGCACCGAGAAAGCTTTCGAGCGTCACGTCGCCGGCTTCGGCCCGGATGACTTCTACAACATGATGAGCGACGCGACGAGGAACGCGCGGAACATGAGTCTCGAAGCCATCACCTCCCTACTGCGTCTAAGCCACTTCGATCCAGTTATCCTCGTCAACTGCTACGAACGGCTTGTAGAGATCTTGCCCGCGGCGCACGAGTCAACGCAGCGCTATTTCTATGAGGCGATGCGTGCGGTCGAGGAGCACTGGTTCCACCTCGACCCCGAACAGAATCCGGACTTCTACCTGGGAACACTGGCTGGCGCGATGGGAATGGATCAGGAGGCAGTTGCTTACTACCGGCGCGCACAGGCTGTGTGTGATTCGGCGGGCGCGGAACACAACCTTGGGCTCTCGTACTTGATGTTGGGCGATCTCAAAACGGCTCAGCGCTGTTTCGCGCGCGCATATGAACTCGACGAGCACTTAAAGGAAGCGAACCTTCTGTCGGAGAAGCTCGAGGCTTGGCCACACGCCGGTGCGGTTAGTGGTCCTGGCGTGGAGATCGGCGAGACCAGAGTAAGTCAACTTGAAAACGGTCTTGTCGTTCTAGAGCATCTCGACCATCCCGACATCGTCCTTAAGCCGTTACTTCCGTGTCATGCTGAAGCATTTTACCAGCAAGCCACACCCGAGATTCTGGGGCTGACGCGTCTGCCTGCTTTCCAGAGCGTTGAAGAAGTGCGCCAGTGGATACGCGCGCTCACGTCCGACGCGCGCAACTACTCCTTCGCTATTACGCACCGCGTGCACGGCGTGGCCGGCGTCATCTCTTTGCTGAGAGTCGGAGACAAGGCCGGGCGCTTCTTCTGCTGGGTCAGCGGCTCGTTCATGGGCAGAGGCTATGCGACTGCGAGTACGTGTCGACTGCTCCGGTTCGCGCTCGATCAGCTTTCGCTCGACGAGTTGTTTACCAGCGTGCTGCCGCATAACGAGCGTTCGGCGCGCTTGCTGTTGCGGTTCGGCTTTCATCGCGTGCAAATGCCGGGCGAAGAGCTTCATTACTATCGCAACGGTATCGAGCACCTTAGCGACGAAAGTGCGACCAGGCACATGCTTCGGCTCCTCGGCGGCAACGCAAAGAACATCGTCGTCAAGCACATGAGGCTGGAGGAGGCTTAGTTGTTATGGCGGATATGCAAGCAGTTGACACGACGGACGATCCATCGTGGCGACAGGGCACATTCCAGATTTTGTTCCTCTCGATGGGACAGGGCGACTGCTGCGTGATTACGTGCCCTGACGGCCAACACGTCATGATCGATTGCGGCAGCAAAGCGCTCGAAGCCGCGGACGCGATGGCAGATATCCAGTCCCACATCCATTCGCGCGGCGTGATCAATCACAAAGACAGTTTCAACGGCAGGATCTCAGCCCTCATACTCACGCACCCCGACAAAGATCACATCACTAAGGTGGCAGAGATAATCGGCGGCGAAGCATATGAGATCGGCGACGAAACCATGACCTTCGACCCCATTCAGGTAGATACGGTGTACTTTAGTGATCATAAAACCGGGCGGGCTGACTTCAGGAATTCGCCCCTGCGGTATTACGGGACCAGTTTGTGTGCCACCACCCTCTACTACTACTCGAAAGTCCAGGACATGTACTGCGTGACGCTCAAGACCGGGGAAAAGGTTCTCCATAAGTGGGTGCCGCCTTTCGACAAAACTGGATATACAAGCGCCCTGATCGGAAGCGACCGCGTGACCGTTTGCGCGGGAACAACCTACGACGGCGAAGACGAGATCGCATGGGAGGTCTCGATCATAGCGGGCAACGTCGCGCGGGCGGCTGGTGACCAGTCAGACACCGATGGCCGGAACGCCGCCAGTCTCGTAACGCTGGTGCGCCGTGGCGAGGAGACGGCTCTCATCTGCGGCGACGCCACTATCAGCACGGAAAACTACCTGTATAACACCTTCAGAAAGACGGATGTAATTCGTTCTGTCACTCTGCTTCAAGCCCCACATCACGGCAGTTCCCTGACTTCTTCGAGCACTAACTTCGTCAACCTGGTGAAACCACAGCGAGTGGTGATCAGCGTGCAGAAGGACGAACATTCGCATCATCTGCCCGGTATAGATGCGGTCAACGCTTACATCGCAAATGCGATCGAGGACAAGTCACACCCAGCTACCGGATGGCGGACCATGGGGCATGACGAGTTCGACGACGCCACGAACAGATGGGTAGCAGACAAGGTTGATTACTTTGAGGAGGCTGACAATCAGTTTCGTACTGCGCGCTTCGTGCGACAGGGCGTCGATGGCAGCAAATTCACTGGTGACGTCATCCTCGACGGGTTCACCAGGCAGACCAAGTACGCGCTCTACCAGAGGCCGCTCAACAAAAATGTTAAGCAGACCGGTATCGACCATCACCTCTTTTACTACTTCCCGTAAAGCGCACGTGGCCACGGAACAAACATGCAGATAGAGGACTTAAAAAAAATCGTAGGCGCCGCACTCGACCGCGCCGCCCCTAAGTTCGAGCTCCCGACAACCCGGCTCGAATCCGCTGCGGTCAACAGCATCTCAGACGACTTTCTTCCCGGCAATCTCATTCGCCTGAGTGCCACGAGCTTCGGCCCCGAGGCCGCCGATAGCATCACCGTGCTCGGAACGGGCGTTGACCTTCCCTTCAACGGCATGTCTGTCCAGTGTCGCTTCTATCTCGTAGATGGCGCCGCCGCTTTCACCCTCACAGCGACGGGCAACGCAACCTGGAAATTGGCGACGAGCTTCCCTCCGTTCGCCGGCACGCTGGCTGAAGATCTCCATTTCAGCGCCAACGAGCCGCCGAAACTCTTTCTCGAGACGCACCAAAGTGAGCATGGACGACCCAAAGGTCTCACCTTCAAAGGAGTTCTCGACCTCGGCGCGATGTCGTTCGGGCTCGACACGTTATTGGGCCAACTACATCAACCACTCTCGGGCCCCATCGTGTTGAAAGAGAAAGGGTCGAAGTTCCATAGCATCGATCTGGTCGCACTCATCAGCCAAACGGTCGATTTGAAAATCGCGAAGGTCGAGGAGTTGTCCTTCAGAATTGGCAGCCGGCTCAACTTCTTAAAGAGTAAAGAGAAGTACGAAGCTACTCCCTTCATTGAGCTGGCGGCGGCCATCCCCTTCAGCACACAAAAAATACCTATCTCGGCGCGAGTTTCGGCGCGGGCCAAGAGCCTCAACACCGGCTTTCGTTTCCAGGCGGATCTGAGCAAAGCCATTGACGCGGGGTTGGATGAACTGAAGAGCCTCGCCCAGGGGCACGGCATGGGCGACATTCTGCCGAGCAGCGTCCAGCCGTCCGGCGTCTTCAAGCTTAACGAATTCTTCTTCGACTTCAACCCCACGCTGGAGAACAAGGTCACGCTCATCGGCATGGGCGTGCAAAGCGGGCCGTGGCAAGTGCTCCACGTCGCAGAGACTGGTAAGGACTTAACCGTCAAGGATGTCCAACTGACTTTCGTGGTCGGCAATCCCTTCGGCGCGGCGTACAAGTCGCTGACAATCAGCGGCGAATTCAAGATCGGCGACGCAGGGACTATCGAGGCGAGCATGAGATACCCAAGCTGGGTGGTGCAGGCGTATCTCAAGCGGGGGACGACGTTGAAACTGCAAGAGGCCGTCGCGGTCTTTAAGCGTTCGACCGATCGGGTGCCGCTTATGGACGTGAACGAGTTTGAACTAGAGGTGTCGCCGCAGGGCTTTTCCCTCAACCTTGAACTCGAAGGCGAGTTGCTCATTCCCGACACAAAGTTCGGCCTTGAACGCGCCGGCGTCTCAATCGATACGACATCCGGCTCCACTTTCTCTTTCCGCGGGATTCTCCTCGTTGGCGGCGCCATCGTCATGCTCAAGGCCAACTATCCCGGCGCAGGTGAGGGCTGGCTGTTCGAGGGTAGTACCGGTCCAGGCCAGCAGATTCCCATCGGCAGTCTCATTGGAGATCTCGGGAAGAAGCTTGTACACATTGAGGTGCCGGCGGCGATCAATAGTCTGGTCGTCGAAAACGTTAGCGCTACCTTTGAGACTAAAACTAACAAGTTCGCCTTCGGCTGTGACAGTAAGTTTCGTGCTGACGACACGGACGTGAACATCACAGTTCTCCTCGGGATCGAGCAGGTCAATGGCGTTTACTCATACAAATTTGCCGGGACGCTCCTGCTTGGCGGGCGCAAGTTCACTCTGCACTTTGAGTCCGGCGCCTCTAACTGTTTCGTCGCCACTTACCGGCCCGAAGTGTCTGGTCAAACCTTAAAGGTGAAGCAGTTGGTAGAGTCTGTCTCCTCCGCAGTTGCGAACTATGTCCCCGAAGGACTGGAGATCCAGTTAAAAGACGTGATCTTTGCCTACAGGAAGGGCACGCAACAAAGCACGACTGCGAAGTTCCTTTTCGGGATGGATATTGGCACCGGCATCAAGATCTCGAATTTGCCGGTGGTGGGTCAATTGCCGCAGGAAGCAACCATCGGGGTTGACGACCTGCGAATTCTCTTCAACTCGGAAGCGCTGAGTGCGGACGACGTGAAGAACTTCAATAGTGTGATCCCGCAAGGTGTCACCAAACTTCCTGTGCAGACGCCGGCCGCTCCTGTCGCAATCGAGAAAGGTTTCAGCCTTTCGGCTCTGATGAATGTCGCCGGCTCGAAGCATGTCCTGAGGCTGCCCGACCCGGACTCAAAACCGCGGGTCAGTTCGGGTCTGATGGTCCAAACGAAAGACATCGGAGCGACTGCCGGTGCGGCTGAAAACGTTAAGTGGTTCGTCGTGCAAAAGACGTTCGGCCCTGTCTCTTTGGACAAGGTGGGCGTCCAGTATCAGGACGCTACGATTAGTTTCTTACTGAATGCTGCGCTGTCCGTTGCCGGCCTTACTCTTTCTTTCGACGGCTTAAGCGTTGGCTCTAAGCTCTCCCCGTTCAAACCTGAGCCCCATCTTCGCGGGCTGGGTATCGAATACAAGAACGACGCCGTCGAGATCGGCGGCGCGCTCATGAAAACGGGCGACAGTTACGATGGCGTGGCGGTCATCAAGACCAAGCAACTAACGCTCTCCGCTCTCGGCTCGTATACGACACTCGAGAACCAACCCTCGCTCTTCATCTACGCCTTCGTGGATTATCCGCTGGGTGGTCCAGCGTTCTTCTTCGTCACCGGCCTCGCCGCGGGCTTCGGTTACAACCGCAGGCTGATCGCGCCTTCAATTGATAAAGTTTCCGAGTTTCCGTTGGTGAAACAAGCCATCGACGGTCGGAAGGGGGCTCCGTCCGGAGTCATGGAGGCGCTTAAGAGTCTGCGCAACGACGTTCCTCCCAGCGTTGGCGACATCTTCCTCGCCATCGGCGTGAGGTTCAATTCCTTCAAGCTGGTCGATTCGTTTGCACTCCTGACATTCGAATTCGGCAATCGCTTCATCGTGAATCTTCTCGGCATCTCCACGGCAGTCGTTCCGCGGGAATCGGGTGTCACGCCGCTGGCCCAGGTTCAGATCGCGTGGAAAGCGACCTACGATCCCGACGAAGGCTGTCTTGCTATTGACGCGCGGCTCACTCCTAACTCTTACATCCTCTCGAAAGACTGTCACCTGTCCGGTGGCTACGCATTTTATAGTTGGTTCAAAGGCGAGAACGCCGGCGACTTCGTGCAGACCCTCGGCGGCTACCACCCTGACTTCGAAAAGACAATGCCCGCACACTATCCGAAAGTGCCGCGACTGGCTTTCGACTGGCGGGTCAGCAACTCACTTACGATCCAGGGCGACGCATACTACGCACTTACCGGCTCGGCGCTAATGGCGGGCGGACATCTCGAGGTACTCTTCCGGCAGGGCGAACTCCGAGCCTGGCTCAAGCTGGAAGCAAACTTCCTCATCGCCTGGAAGCCATACCAGTACAAGGCGAACGTTTCGGTGAGTGTCGGAGCATCTTACACGTTCGATCTCAACCTGCTGTTCACCCACATCAGGGTCACCATTTCGGTGAACGTGGGCGCAGACTTACGCCTGTGGGGACCAGACTTCTCGGGCACGGCACATATCGATCTGTCAGTCATTTCCTTCACCATCGCGTTCGGCGCAAATGCGTCGCAGGAGCCGAAGAAGATCGGCGAGTGGTCCACCTTCCAGGATTCTTTCCTGCCAAAGGAAAACGTGTGCAGCATCTCTGTGCAGAACGGCCTGATCAGAAAGGTGAAAGAGGCGCAAGCGGAACGTTGGATTATCAACCCCAAGGACTTCTCGCTTTCGGTCAATTGCACGATCCCGTTCAAGACCGCCTTTTCGCAAAAGGACGACAAGAAGGATCTTGTTGAGCATGGCGCGACCATCGACTTCGGCGTCCGTCCGATGGGCGTGAGCCCGGACAACTTTAAATCGACGGTAAAGATCACCGTCACAAGGCAGAACAATCCCGCCGACGGCGAACTCCGTTACACGGTTATTGAAAAAGCTGTCCCAAAGGGGCTTTGGGACAAAGAGCCAGACCCCAACTTCGACCCCGAGTCGTTTCTCCCGCGCGTTCCGTCGGGCATTGAAATCAGGCCGGCCAACGAAGTCGGCGCGGGCGCGAGCGCGAGGATCGATCTCCACGTCTTCGAATACTCGGTCGAGTACTACTACCAGGGCAACGACGAATCCAAAAAATACGCATTCAACTGGGAGCGCGCCGGTGAGTTTAAAGCCACTGCGGGAGAGATCGACGCGAGGGTTGAGAATAATCCAGCCAGGGCTGCTTTGCTGAAGGATCTTGGCGTGACCAGCAAAGTCAAAATCAGGCGGAACGTCGTCGCCGACGATTTCATGAGCGCACCTCAGATCGGAAAACTTCAAAACTAAGAAAGAAGCCGGACGTTCTATGTCACAAGAGGTAAAGCCAGAAACCAGGTATGTTAAGTTCCTCGAACACCACCGGCCCGGGTTAACTCCTGGAGATTATGAGATTGTCGTCAACCAGTCAGTCAAAGTTACGATCGGCGGACGGGATCAGATCCAACCGTTCACTAAGGAGCAGAAATTCACCGTAGCCGGTGAGCGCTTCGAATTGAAACCGACGGACGTGGAGGCGGTTTTCCCACCGGACGGTAACCTCGGCGACCATTCAAACGTGTTCCCACACATCATTCTTAATCGCAGCACCCTACCGTGGGAGCGAGTGGCCGACGTAGAACGCGCACAGGCCGGCGTTCCGTGGCTGGCGCTCCTGCTCTTCGACGCGGATGAAAAACCGAAGGTCCAAAGCCTGACCTTAGCTGAACTCAAGAAGGGCGGTGTGGAGCAGTTTCAACCACAACCACTAATCCTGGAAAAAGGTCAGCACGACGACGACGTGGTCACCGTCATCGACGTGCCCGCGTCTCGTTTAAAAGAGATCATGCCGACCGCCGAAGAGTTAGTGCTGTTGGCCCACGTGCGTTTCGGAAC
>Ga0134127_10004191_pt1 | contig 10392 bp, 9 predicted proteins | sample KB31753_FD_96459 | JGI IMG/M metagenome (GOLD analysis project Ga0134127, IMG submission 96459) | Terrestrial soil microbial communities with excess Nitrogen fertilizer from Kellogg Biological Station, Michigan, USA - KB3-175-3 | ecosystem: Environmental > Terrestrial > Soil > Unclassified ...
CTCTCCTGCCACCCCTGACGAGCGCACTAGTTCGACCTGTGCGCGAACCCCCGCCTCAGTAGCCGAAAGGGAAAGCCCGCAGCCGCGGAGCGTCCTCGGCACGGAGGTAGGTAATCGTGTACGGGCCCTCGAACGTCACCTCCACCACGGTGTGTCCCTTGGTGATCGAATAGTGATGCATCCCACCCGGCGCGGTCGCCGAATCGCCCGGGGCGAGGGCATGGGTCTGCTTCGGGTCGACCTTGTCTCCCATCCCGGCCAACAGGGTTCCCGTCCTGACTTCGACGTGCTCGTAGCCGGGATGAGAGTGCGGCGGGAGCTGGTAGCCGTCCGGCATGGAAACCAGCATGGTCGTTTTGACGGGCGCTGTCGGATCGCCGCTTAGGACGGCGAGGCGAGCGCCCGGCGGCAGCAGGGTAGCCACCACCCACTGCAGGTGCGCCGAGTCGGCTAAGACCTGGGCCATGGCGCCGGGGGCTGCCATCAGCCAGAGCGATGCGGCAACGAAAAGCGTCGTGTTCTTCATTCGTCGTCCATCATTCGTGCGCGGCGCAGTTGGCGGCATGATGACCAGCTCTATCCCTGGCATGCGGACGCGTCAGCTCACCGCCCGATCACTCATCGTTTGGCGAGAACATCGGTCACCAACTTGATCGTTGCCGTCGGATTCTCCTCCATGATCCAGTGACCGGAGTTGGGCACGATCCCCTGTTCGACGTTCGTCCCGGCGAATCGCATGATTTCGGCCATTTGGGGGCCGAACGACTTCTCTCCGCAAAGCTGCGCTCGTTCGATTGCAGTGCCTCTTCAGCCCCGCTGAGCTCACTCTTCTGTTCGAGCACGAGCCCTCTCCTTCCTCCTCCGAATCACCATCCAGCGCGGGTAGCCGGGCTCCGGGTCAAGAGGACCCTGCTCACGACCACGACCCACGCGAGGCCCATGACAGGTGAGATGAGCCGCGAATAGACGCCGTCCGGTGCCCAGAATCCACCGCTCATCCAAGTGGAACCGCCCAACAGGACGAGCACCAGAACTGCGACCCCCGTCGTGAAGAATGCGTTCGAGAGCTGCCCGGCACGCCAGAGCCCGAACGTCCACGCCATGATCAGCATCGCGCGCGGGAACGAGGACAAGACGACGAGAGCCCACGCGAAGTCGTTCAGCCCGGACGTGAGCGTGTCGTTGCCGGAGCCAGCGATCGAGTATGCGAGGACGGCTGCCACCGTGATCTGCAGGAGGAACAGCGCTCCGAACGCAGCGCTCGCGACGGTCGCCGCCGCTCCCCAACCGTCTTGCCCCGCATCCGCCAGGACGGTCCTAACGGCCGTCGTGAACCACAGGAGGTTGAGGAGGTTGAGGCCAAAGAGGAACACGGCGAGTAGGATCCGGGTGCGATCGCCATTGTAGAACGCCGCCAGTGCGTCGGCCGGCGCGCCGACCTGCGGCTGGGAGCCGTACACGAGGGATGCGATGATGAACAAGACTACGAACTGGATGCCGCTCGTGCGCCACAACCGTTCCCAGAACGCGGGCGTGGTGTAGGCGCTGGTGGATGAACTCACGGTTGTGGTGGATGCGCTCATGAGGATCTCCGCTTGAACTGAAGGGGGGCTCGCAGCACGATATCCACTCAGGGCGTCGCGCTCGATACTCTTGGCGAAGGACGGCGGCTCCTCCCGGTTATGAGCCTCTTTGATGGGTCTCTGGGCATTTCGAAAGATCTCCACCGGAATTGCTTGTTTGGCAAGGACGGCCGTCAGCTCCGGGGCGAAGCCGGCCACGACGTCGTGATAGGTGAGGCCGGTCGCGACCGTCGTTTGCTTGATCTCCATCATTCTAGTCTGGGCCGACTCTGTCGTCTGTACCGGAGAACCAGCCAGGCGAGAGTCCAGTAGACGACCACCTGAATCCAGAGCGCCCCCCAGGCCCACAGCGTCTGATCCAGTCGAGCGCCCATCTCGGCCAGCTGCAGGAAGCCTTGGATGCCGAAGGTGCTCGGCAGCACCACAGCCAGCACCCGGACCCAGTCTGCCTGGACCTCAGCGGGGAAGCTCATACCGGACATGAACAGAGCCGGCACTCCCATCGCCGCGAGCGCGACCGTCGAGGACTCGGGTCGATCGAAGAGCTCAGCGATGGTGAGGCCGAGCAGGGTCACGCTGCCGAAGAAAGGCACCAAGAAGAGGATGACCTCGACCCACGAGGCGCGCATGGGAAAGCCATAGAGGCTGAAGACCACGCCGAACATGAACAGGGCGTGTCCGACATAGATGAAGGCCGTCGCGCCGAGCTTTCCGCCGAGTACTGCCCAGAGGGGCTCGCGACTGGGGTCGCCCTCCTGCCGCTCGGCGACTCGCAATGCGCCGATCCCGATCAGTAAGGTCTGCTGCAGGATCAGGATGAAAACCGCGGGTACGACGAAGCTTCCGTACCCGGCGAAGGGATTGAACAGCGGCCAGTTGACGAAGGTCACCGGGCGAGCCCGCTGGAGGGCGGCGTGACTCGTGGCGCCACCCGCTTGGAGCCTGCGTACCGAAATGCCGGCCGAGAGCGTTCCGGCCACGCCATTGATGGCGCGGAGCGCGGTGCTGTACACCAGGAAATAGCTGGCATCGGCATACGCCTCTACATACGCCGGCTCCCGGCGCAGCACATGCCGCTCGAAATCCTGGGGGATCAGCAGAACTGCTCCGGCCACGCCCGCTCGCACCGAGTCCTGCGCCGCGTTCAGATCATTGCTGCGGCTCGCCACGCTCGCGGCCTCGCTGGCATCCAGCCAACGGGTGAGCTGCCGGCTCAGCGCGGTGTGATCACGGTCGACCACCACAATGGGCAGGTCACGCAGAATCTGTTTGAGGTACGGTGTCGGATAGAAAAACGCGTAAAAGACGCTGGCACCGAACAGGAGGATGAGCGTCTCCTCCTCGCGGAAGATCTGCCGGAGGGTCTGGCGGAAGCAGCGAATCAGCACAGTCATTCCTGACCCCAAAAGCGAGAGTCCCGGAGGATCGGGCCCATTCGCGGCAATGCCAGGAGGCTGGCAACGACCGCGGTTCCAGTCAGCACAAGAACCGGTGGGGCCGAAATGCGTAGCGGCGCGCCCACCATCATCTGATCACGGATCAGGAGCATGAAACGGGTGAGCGGGACAACCCCGCTCCACAGCTGGGCGAAGGTCGACATGGCGATCCGGGGGAAGGTCACGCCACTGAACGCCACGGCAGTCCCGAAGAACAGCGATCCCACCCCGAGCGCCTTGCGGAGATTGGCGAGCCACACCGTGAGCAAGACGCTGATTGACTTGCTGGCCAGGGAGAACGCCACGGCTCCGAGCGCCAGAAATCCAAGGTTGCCCAGCACGGGAATGTGAAACCACGCCACAAAGCCGCCCACGAGAACCAGCATCAGCGCCAGGTCGTAGAGAACGTAGGGAGCCAGCTTGCCGATCCACGCCGCGGCTGTCGACCCGCCAGCCACCGTCAGCCACTCTGCGGCGGTCGAGTCTCTCAACTCTCGGCCAACCACGTAGATCGTCGAAAGCCCCGCCACGATCTGTACTAAGCCGACGATCAGGACGAGGCCCACGCCACGGGCGTAGTTGATGGCGGGATTAAAGAGCAGCCGCGAATCCACCCGGACCGGATCGGCCGCGGCTTCAGCGGCCGCCGAGGTCAGACCTCCGCTCTGTTGCAGCCCAAACGCAACCGCGGCGGACCCGGTGTTCACCGCTCGGGCGACATCGGCGGAGATCAAGTTGCCCGCCGTGAGGTATTGCTCGTTGTACAGAAGCGTCACCTGGGGCGCGCGGCCGTGCAGGAGATCCCGCTCGAAGTGGCGGGGAATCACCAGCACGGCGTACACCTTGCGTTGGACCAGAAGCTGCTGCGCTTCCCCGAGATCCTGGACCCGCGCCACGACGTTGACGCTTCTCGCCGCGTTCACCCACCGGGCCGCAAGTCGCGCGGGCTGAGTCCCGTCGAAATCGAGGATGCCGATCGGGAGCCGGCGGGCCACTTCCGAATGAAAGACCCCCGTCAGCAGCAAACCACCCGCGAGCGGAATTGGCCCCAGCAGACACCACAGCACGGGGAAGCGCGGGAGCCGGCGGAGCTCGCGGACGGTCACCCGAGCGATCGCGTTCATCCCGTTGCCTTGGTCGTGCGCTCGGGCGGCCAGTCGATGAGCGCGCTCATCCCGGGTCGAAGTCCATCGATGGCACGGGCAGGACGGGCTCTCACTTCGAACGTGCGCACGTCGAAGCCGCCGGTTTCCCGGGTCGCCCGCCAGGTGGCAAACGAACCCAGCGGCGAGATGTAATAGACGGAAAAGCGAAGGCGCTCGGGTCCAAGCGCTGGAATGACCGCGGTCAGGGTATCGCCGACCTTGAGGCCGGCCAACCGGTCCTCGCGGAGGTTGACCGTGATCCACTGGTCGGAGAGATCCACCACCGTCAGCACCGGCAGACCGGGCGAGACCAGCTCGCCCTGTTCGACTACCTTGACCATCACCTGTCCATCGACTGAAGACCGGAGCGTGTTGTCTTCGACGTAGCTGGTGGCCTCCGCGACCGCTCCCTCGGCCTTCCGCAGATCGGCGATGGCAGCGGCACGGTCCTCGACCCGCGCTCCCGACTGCACCAGCTCGTACTGCGCCTTGGCAGCCCCGGTAGCCTCTCGCGCCGTCCGATAATTCGCCTCGGCCTCGTCTCGCTTCTGAGTGGGGATCACTCCCTCGCTCATGAGCCGGTCAAACCGAGCAAAGGTCGTCTCGGCGATCGCCTCGGCGGCGACGGCCCGCTCGTAGTTGTCACGGGCGGAGCGGATCTCCTCGTCCCGAAATCCGTGCACCGCCCGATCTCGGGCGGCTTTCGCCGCGTCCCTCGCCGCATGCGCCTGTTCCGCACGGGCCCGGATTTCAGTCCCATCCAGCGTGGCGAGCACCTGGCCCCGTCGGACCATGTCGCCCTCCCGCACGTAGATCGAGTCCACCCGTCCCGAGACCTTCGAGGCGATATCGACGTGGGTTGCGTCGGTCTCCCCCTGCAACGTGTGCCCACCCCGGCCACAGCCAGCGATGAGCAGGGCCCAGCCGAACCAGCGGGACAGCGTCCGGACCCCGAGCAGCGCGCGCTCCGGTCCTGCCAGGAAACCAGTCATCGTAACTCCTCCGCGGGCGTTGCCCGGTCCAGGTACTCCAGGAACCGCCCGCTCTCGCCGCTCGCCTCGAGCAACCGGGCAACGGCCAGGTCCAGATCGTACAGCGCGGTCAGGCGATCGACCTGAGCGCGGGAGAGGGACAGCTGCGCATCGGTCACGTCGAGTGAGGTCCCCACCCCAGCGGTATACGCCTTCTGCTCTGAGCGCAGGCTCTCCTGAGCCAGCGCTAGCGTGGTCTCGAGCGACTGGTACTGTTCCAGCGCCGATTGGTACTCGTCGTACCGCTGCTGCACCAACGTAGCCACCTCATGCTGTGCATGGTCATGTTCGAACCCCAGTGCCTCCTCGAGATGTCGGGCCGATCTGAGCCGGTTGAGCCGTCCGAAGCCATCGAACAACTCCCAGCGCGCCCCCACTCCGACGATCCATTTGGGATCGGCCGTGCTGTTGAGGCCTTTCTGAAAGAACTCGTAGCCGCCGAAGGCGGCGATTGACGGAAAGAGCTCGCCGCGGGCGGCGACCGCCCCCTGACGCGCCTGCTCCTTAAGCGCGGCCAGGCGGCCGATCGCGGGATTACCGGAATCAGCCGCCTGGGAGAATGTTGCGAGCGGCTCGAGCCCGGTAATCAGGACCAGTGGGGTGCTGGGCACGGCATCAACCTGATTGCCGAGCGTGGACCGGAGTGCGACCGAGGCCAGCTCGACATCGCGACGCGCCTTCTTGAACTCCCGGTCGGCTTCAGCCTGAGACACTTCAGCTCGAAGCTCGTCGGTGCGGGCGATCTGGCCGGCCGCCCGCAATCGGCGGGCATCCTCGAGATGGCGCGTAAGCGTCTCCAGGGCTCGTCGTCTGACCTCCAGGACGTCCGCGGCCAGCCGGCGCTTGAAGTACCGATCCACCAGTTCGGTCGTAATACCGTGCTCGGCCAGCCGATGCTCCTGCTCCGCTGCGGTAACGCCGGCCTGGGCGCCCCGATTCTGCGCCAGGATGCTCCCGCCGGCAAAGAGGGTCCAGTGCGCGGTCAAGCCGGTACGGTAGGGATCGTTTTCCAGCACCGTGGCGGTGAGCGGGGGGATCGGCACTGCCGGGTTGAGCGAAGAGAGAATCGGCCGAAGCCCTTCGAGATCGACGAACAACCGGTCGTTCATGTGGGCGTAGAGCCCGTTGGCGCTAATGGTCGGGAAGTAGAGACCCCGCGTCGCCGAGCGCGTGGCGCGGGAGCGCTCCACCTGCGCCTCGGCCGCGCGCAGCTGCTGGTTTTGTTGCTGCGCCATGGTAAGCGCGTCGCGGAAGCTGAGGGGGGTCTGCGCGCCGAGCGGCCAGGCTCGGGTCACTGCCAAGGCGCAGCCAAGCCACAGCACGATCACCCCGCAAGCCGGGGCCCTTCCTCGGTCCACACTCCCGCGTGGCACGCTGGTTAAGCGCGTCAAGTGAGTCTCCGTCAATGCTGCAGCGCTACCCGAGGGCAATCGGGATGCCACTCCTACGAGCTCGCACAGCGCGCGCAGGCCCTTGAAAACGCGGCGCGTCAGGCCGCAATGCAGACCGTTCGCGCCGCTCGAATCGCGGACCCTGGGCCAACTGCCCGACAGCTGCCAACGGGTTGGCACCTCAAGCGCGGCGTCCCGGCTCGGCCTCTCCGGCAACGCCGCGAACTCCAACTGAGTGCGGTCGCCCTTCGCGCGGCCTGGTTGTTGCCCGAAGACGATGCGGGCGGGTGTCTTTAATGCGGGGTTCTCGATTAAGGAGTAAAAGCGGTGAGGAGAAGGCTGACGTGCCCTTGGAGCTAACCTTTCATGCCATCGGGGTGAGCCACCATACCGCGTCGGTGAGAGTGAGGGAACAGCTCGCGCTCATGGAGGCCGAGGTGGCCAGCTGGCTGGACAGGCAGCGCGCCGCAGGCCGCTCCACCGCAGTCCTCTCTACCTGCAACCGATTCGAGATCTACTGGTCCGGTGGCGATGACCTCGAGCGGTGGTTTCGTGACTTCGCGCGGGATCGGGGGGTCGAGCTGGGCACGGCTCTCACCCGATCCGATGGGGAGACAGCGGTTCGGCACGTGTTCAGCGTAGCGGCTGGACTCGAGTCCCAGATTCTGGGTGAGACGGAGATCCTAGGTCAGGTTCGCCGAGCGTATCAAACAGCAGGGGCTCAGGGCCGGGAGATGGACGCAGTGTTCAAGGGCGCCGACGCGGCAGGTCGTAGGGTCCGCCGGGAGACTGCGCTCGGCAGACATCCTGCTTCGGTGAGCTCTGCCGCGGTGGATGTCGGCCTCGCCAGCGGGGTCGACTGCACTTCCGCTAACGCTGTCGTACTGGGCGCGGGCGAGGTAGCCGATGGAGTGATTCGCACGCTGGTGGAACGGGGGGTGCGGCGTGTGACGCTGGTGAACCGGCATCCCGAGCGCGCTGCCGCACTCGCCGTGAAGTGGGGGGTGGGATCACGCCCATGGTCAGACATCGCGCCAACGCTCCGCCATGCCAATCTCCTTTTCGTCACTACCGGTGCGAAGCACACCCTCGTTCGGGGCGAGGACCTCGCAGCTGCCGCTGCTGGGCGCGAGTCCAACCTCGTGGTTCTCGACCTCGGGGTGCCGCGGAACGTGGATCCTGCAACCCGTGGTCTGCGGGGAATCCGGCTCTTTAACCTCGACGACCTGCAAGAGCTCTGCTGCCCAGCAGGCCACCCTTCGATCGCGGTGGCAGAGGCACAACGGATCCTGAACCAGGAAATGCGACGGCTGGAAGGCACGATTCGGGCGCGTTCCGCAGGCTCCCGTTTAGCTGAACTGCACCGGGTTGGCCTGATACTCGCGCACCAAGAAGCCGATCGCGCGCTCGCCCTCATCGATCGGCTGTCAGATGGAGAGCGGCAAATCATTCGAGACATGGCCGAAAGGCTGGTCCGACGCGTGCTCTACCCGGTGAGCCGCAGTCTCAGAGATGACCTCGTGGAAGAGGCCGTCACCAAGACACGGACGGCCTAGCAGCCGAGGATGACACGGTGCGCTAGAAGTTTTCGGCGAACCCGAAGCTGAATGAGCTCGCCCCTGCCTGGCCACGCGCGTAATCCATGCTGAAGTTGGCGTTCTCCTTGGTCGACATGTTGAATCGGAATCCGACACCATAGATCGGGCGCACCGGCACGCTTCCGAGCGACCAGAGCCCAGGCCCAATGACTCCCGCCCCCACGAACCCAACGACACCAACCCGCCAGATGACATGCTGGCGCCACTCGACTTGTCCGCGCAGCGCCGCGCGATCACGCCAGCGACCGAACACGTAGGCTCGCAGGTCCCCGCCGCCGAGCTGCGGCAGCTCCTCGAACGGCACAGTTCCCGACGCCCCTTCGAAAGCGCCTTGCATGGCAAGGACGGCGCTGGGCACGACGTGCCGATAGAAACGAGCGTCCAGCAGGTAGAGCTGGTAGCCATAAGTCCCGCCGAAGGGCGGCAGGTTTACCCGAACATGAGCCTCGATGAAATCCCCTTGCCGCGGATCGAACAGTTGGTCGCGACTGTCGACCACCAGGCCGATCTCCGGCGCGACGTTGGTATACCCCGTACTCCCCGGGATCGTGCCGGCGCTCAGCATTCCACCTGGCACCACCTCCACAATCGTCGCGTGAAGGATGTGCAACCCCAGTTGGGCGAATGTGTGGGGGCGGATTTCTTTTTGTGCCGTTGCTCCCAGGGCGAAGGTGCGAGGGGTGAACAGCTCTTCCGCCGATTGCGGGGTACGGGGCCCGATGCCATAGAACGGGCCTGGAAACTTGGAGTACTCGATCCCGAACTTGAGATGGCGGGTGTTCTGGGGCGCCCACAGGTCACCGCCGAAGCCGATGAGCAGCTGATGGTTCGCGGTGTAGGCCGAGTGGTGGAAAATCGCGCTCGGGCGGGTCGTACCGTCCAGCGCGGTCCGCCACAGGTAGGCGCCGACCAGCGTGAGTTTGAGCCCGGTGAGCTTTTCGCTCGTAGGCACCAGATACACATAAAACGCCTTCCGCTGCGGCTTCGGCTTACCGGACGCCGTCGTATCGCTCGAAGGAGTGGCATTGCTGGAATCGTTGGCCGCCTTAGCCTGCGCCCGAATGTCGTGAGCCAGCGCGACTCCACCGAGCAGGACAACCAGGCCCCAGGCGCCGCCTCGGCGCGCTGGCGACCCACGAGCTGCGCACACGCCATCACCGATACGGCGTGAGCGCCGCGGGGACGTCGCGCGTGGCCGAGGTCGGGCGCGCCCGACCCATCCTCGGCAACCCTGACGACGCTGGCGACAACAGCCGGATGGTGAGCAGTGCCGCCGGGACAAGGTACGCGAGCGACATGGGGACCCACATCAGCACTCCCGCCAGCACCTGGTCTCCGAGGGCGGTCGCGTCAGATCCCGGTCGAACGGTCAGGTAAAACGGGTAGAGCACTCGGTCGGCAAAGGTCAACACGGCCGCGAGCACGGTGTTCTGCACGTCGGCCACGAGCAGATATGGAATCATGGCGCCGGCCGGCCATCTGGGCCGGCTCGGCCATGGCTGAACGACCGGCCACCAGAACAGCAGCCCCCCGGCGAAGAACGACGCATGCTCCACGACGTGGACGACAGGCACGCGCAGCGCGAGTTGGAACGGCGCGGGCACATGCCACCCCCAGAGGATCACCGAGCTGACGACGAGAGCCACGATCGGATGGGTAAGCGCGTGCCACGCGCTGCGCAGCCAGCGCTGCCGTGCGACCGGGCGGATAATCGCTCGACGGAGCATGTTGGGCAGTCCGCGCAGCAGGACAATCGGGTGTCCCAGGAGAAGCAACGCTGGCGCGGCCGTCAGCAGCACTATGTGCTGCAGCATATGTGCGCTGAGGCGGGCCTCCGCTGCGGCGTCGATCGGCGATGCGAGAGCGGCCCAGAGGCATGCGAGTCCTGCGAGGAAGGCTACCAGCCGCCAGAGAGACACGCGCGGCGGCGAGCGCCGCCGGTAGCTATTCACCCCCCGAGCGTACAAAACCGCGGCGGTGGCGATGCTTGCGAGGACAGCGGATGGCCCTAGCCGCGCAACCGGCAGCTCACCGTGCAGCAGCATCGCCTAGGGCCCAGGATTCGCAGACGCAGCCGACACTCGAGCCGCCGGCTGGCCGGCCGGGTGCAGAGTCTCCATGTACGCCACCAGCGCTGCCACCTCGGCCGGGCGTAAGTGGGTCCCGTATGCCGGCATCTCTCCACTCCCCTGAAGCACTTGGCGGATC
>Ga0134127_10004192_pt1 | contig 10392 bp, 7 predicted proteins | sample KB31753_FD_96459 | JGI IMG/M metagenome (GOLD analysis project Ga0134127, IMG submission 96459) | Terrestrial soil microbial communities with excess Nitrogen fertilizer from Kellogg Biological Station, Michigan, USA - KB3-175-3 | ecosystem: Environmental > Terrestrial > Soil > Unclassified ...
CGGTATCGAGCACGCGAAACGGCGGTTTCTCCTGCCTGAGCCGGGTGATGATCGCGTCGTCCCGGAACAGCTCTGCCGCCGGTGGACTGAACTGGAAGAACAGGCGATCGATGCTCCACAGGTCGGCGATCACGAGGCCGACGAGGGCAGCCGCGGCCGCCCGCGGCTTGAGCCGACCGGCGGCGATTGGAAGCATCACCGCTGCCGTGAGCGCGACAAATACGAGCAGGCGCATCGCGCCTATCTGGAGAGCGTCGGCGTTGGCCAGCACCCGGTCGGTCTGCTCAGCCTGCGCCAGCACGGTGGCAATCGGTTCCAGGCCCCCGGTTGACCCAAGCAACGCGATCACACCGAGCACACCGAGCCAGATCAGCAGGGTCCGGGGAGGCACCTCGCGCCGCAGCAGCCGATCCGTTCCCCACCCTGCCCACATCGCCACGATCAGCGCGACTAGGAAAAACGCCATTCCCGGGGCCCGTACTTTCTTCATCATCGGCATTACTTCATACCAGACCCGGTAGAACGGGGTGTGTCCCCCGAACGAGATCAGGAGGAAGAGCACGCCGATGACGGCGGTCACCCACAGCAGCGGACGCCGGGCCCGATCGCCCCACCCGAGACCCGCGAGGATCACGATGGCGCCGCCCAGGAACTCGGTGTGCAGCTTGAAAAAGTTCCGCCCCCAGTAGGACTCCAGCACTCCGTTGAACTGGGGAAGGATCGTACTGACGATCTCCTCCGGCGGCATCGAGAAGGCAGTGGCATAATCCCATCCCGTGCTCGGCCCTCCGCTGCCCCGCGGAGAGTACGGCACATACGCCAGGAACGGGATGATCTGGATTGCGGCGATGGCGAGTCCAAGGAGCACGGCCACGAAACTGACCCCGACCACGCCCCACGCCGCGCCGCGGCGGCGGAGATATTCGGGCCGCCCCGGGTCCCACAGCGCGAGCCACAGGGTCCAGATACCGCACGCCACCAGCAGGTAGTACGTCATCTGATAGTGGGGGCTCAGCATGCAGAGGCCCACCGTGAGCGCGAGCAAACCGTAGCCCGACCAACGGCGATCACGGATTGCCCGGAGGGTCGCCAGCAACGCCAGCGGCGCGAGAGCCGAGACAAATAGCTTGCCGTCGTGACCCGGCTTGACCAACGAAGCGACGATGCCGGTCAACTCGTAGCCCAGCCCTCCAACGAGTGCGCCGGTCCAGCCCGTGCGCAACGCACGGAGGAGTGCGTACATGGTGCAGCCGGCGATCACGAGATGGACTGCGAAGCCGAGATTCATCGCCGTGTCCACTGGCAGGACCCAGCGCAGCCAGGCCGTCGGATAGAACACGTCGCCGTGCTGGGCCGCTATGAACGGGAGTCCGCCGAACAGATATGGGTTCCACTCGGGAATGCGGTGATGCGCGCGAAAGAACTCCGCACCGAAGCTGCGGAAGGCGTAGCCGGCCACGTATTGGTCGCTCTGGCCACTCACCAGGAACCGGCCCACCAGCATCGGCCAGCACAGCGCCAGCGCCGCCAGCACGAACACCACCAAGGCGACGACCGCCGGGCGGGGCGGTTCCCAGGACTCGCTTGCGAGGGAAGAGGCGTCAGAGGACGACACGCGTGCTCCGGCGAGAGAACAGGAGGAACGGGGCGGCGGCCCCGAACTCGGTCAGCGTCAACAGGATTCTGGACGCAATCGCCAGCGCCGTCGCGCTGCCGATGCCGAGCGGCTGTTGCAGCATCAGGATGAACAGGCTTTCCCGCACGCCCAGTCCGCCGGGAGCGAGCAGCGCAAGAAATCCCGCGAGATACGACGCCGTGAACACCGCCACCGACAGCGAAAGGCCTAGTCGCGCTCCCGGAAGCAGCCCACGCGCCAGCAGCCACAGCGCCAGTCCGTAGCCCAGCCACGCAATGGCATTGGCGACGATGCCCGCGAGCACCCCCTCGCCCTTTGGTGCCATCGCCGCCTCCGCCGGAACCCGCCCCAGCCGGAGCAGGCGGTGCACGGCCGGAGGCCAAAGCACGAGCAAGATACCCACGGCACTCGCCACGACCAGCATACCCAACGCGAGCCGTGCGCCCGGATGCGCCGCTTCCAGCGCCACCGCACTGGTTACCCCCACGATCGCCGCGCCGGTCCCGATCGCGAGGGCCTGGAGCACGACTGCCGAGCTGGTCGCCGCCCAGGCGGCGATCCCGGCCTGCTGGGCCATCACCGCCATGCCTGCGATCGCCCAGACCTTCCCGGGCACGTACTTGCCCAGGCTCGACACCGTCCAGATCCGCGCCGCGGTCCAGCCGTTCAGCTCCTGACCCCAGCTCGCGAGCATCATGCGCCAGGCCCAGATCAGGAGCGCGTACATGATCCAGACCACGAGCACACTGGCGAGCAGGTACCCCGGTCTGGGCTCGAGATGAACCGTCTGGCTCCGAAGGTCGTCCCAGTTACGAATCAGCGCGCGGAGCGCGAGGCCCACCACGAGGAGCCCGAACCCCACTGCACAACCCGCCAGGCGATCTTACCCACCCAAGGCCTCGCGGTACCATCCCTCGCAGACCTGGGCCACGTGGTCGGGAGCCAGGCGGCGGCGCCACGACTCTCCCTCGCTTCGCCCCGTGGCCAGCCGATCCGGATCGTTGAGCACGTCGAGTGCAGCGTCTGCCAGCGCCTCGGCGGCCGGAAGCGTGAGCCGTCCGGCTCCCCGTTCGGGAACGACGTCGAGCACGCCGCCCCCGTCCCAGCACGCGATCACCGGCACGCCGGCAACGAGCGCTTCCGCCGCAGCGAGTCCGAACCCTTCGCCTTCGGCCGGGAAGAGCATCAGGTCGGCCCGAGCGAGGAAGTCGGGGACACGCTCCGGCGGTACCGCGCCCACGAATGTCACCAGGCTGGTGATCCCCCTTCGCTCGGCCAGGGCCTCGAGCGCGGCGCGCTCGGGGCCGTCACCCACGATTGTGAGTGGTATCTCGCGTCCCAGCTCCACCAGGCAGGCCAGCGCCTCGAGCGCCAGGTGTACTCGCTTCTGGGCCGACAGTCGCGCCACGACGATCAGTCCACCGCCTCCGGTTGTCCATGCGTAGCGGGATGCCTCGATGGGCATCGGGTGTACGTGTTCCTTGGGAACATGGCGCCCGGTAGTCGTCTGCACCCAGGTCGCCAGCTCGCGAGAAACGACGGTTACGACCCGCGCACGGCGCACCACCGGCGTGCCCAGCCGGCGCGCGACCGGGGAGCGACGAAGCAGCGAGGCATCGGTACCGTGGAGGGTGAGCACGGCGGGAGCCGAGGCGGGGACCGCGAGCCCCGCGGGAATCCACCAGTGGGCGTGCACCAGGTCGGCACCCCGGGCAAGCTCCTCTTTGGCACCGCGGCGGAGCGCACGCCAGAGCCCCGCCAGGGCAATCCAGCCGCCCGGCCGTCGCACCGCCGACTGCATGGTGCCTCGGTAGGCGATGGTCTCGCGCCGGGCCGCTGCGTAGCGCACCCGCCGGACTTCGACCCCACCTTGCCGCTCCTCCCCACCCTTGCCGCCGTCGCTCGGCGCGACGACGGACACGCTGATGTCGCGCCGCACCAGCGCCTCGGCCAAAGTCGCGAGAAAGGAGCCGGAGAGATCGCCGGCCCACCGCGGATAATTGTGGGTCACGAAGACGACCCGCACCGGCTAGTCCCGGTTGTCGCCGGGGCCGAAGCGGGCCAGCGCGCGGGCGATTTCGCGGTTCTCCTCGCGCAGGCCGGCGATGAGCTCGCCGAGGAACCCGAAGCCGAAGAGCGCGATGCCGCTGATCACCATGGTCTCGACGAGGTTGAGCAGAGGACGGAATCCAATGCCGAAGCCGAAGCGGATCACCAATGCCACTATGCCCGCTAGGAATCCGAGCGCGAACAGGGTGGCGCCGAGGACGCCAAAGAACAACATCGGCTTCCGACCGAAGCGGAGCTGAAACCACACCGAGAGGAGATCGAGCACGCCGACCGGAATTCGCCGCCAGGTGAACTTGGAGACGCCGGCCTTGCGGGGATGAAGTGGGACCGGATGCGACATAAGCCGAAAGCCGTCCGCCGCCGCGATGACGACCATGAACCGGTGCCAGTCGGGGCGGAGGGGAACGTCGGCCACGACCTCGCGCCGATACGCCTTCACCGAATTGAGGTCGGTAACCCGAACGCCGAACAGGGCCCGGCACAGCCGGTTGTAGATGGCGGACACGAACGCCTTCTCGTACTTCCCTTGCTTGGTGCCGGTCACGATGTCGGCCCGACCCTCCAAAATGGGCCGCACCAGCGCCGGGATGTCCTCGGGCAGATATTGGAGATCCGCGGGATAGAAGACGAAAATGTCGCCTCGCGCGGCCTCACCAGCCGAGCGCAAGGCGTCGGCGATCCCGCGCTGGCGTCGGTGGCTGACCACACGAAGGAAGGGGTACGTCGCGCGGAGCTCGCGGAGCACACGCGGCGTCTCGTCGCGTGACCCGTCGTCCACCACGACGACCTCGTAGCTGAATCCGGCCGGTCCCAGGGCCGCCGCGCAGAGCTGGATGAACTCGGGAAGGTTGGCTGCCTCGTCCTTGGCAGGCACGAGCACGCTGACATCAAGGGTGTCAGCGGAGCCGGCCAGGGTCATACGCGCTTCCGCATTCTCGCCGGCAGAATGCCCAGCTGGTCGCGGTACTTCGCAACCGTGCGGCGAGCGATCTGAATCCCCTGCTCCTGGAAGAGGTGGACAATCTGCTGATCGGTGAGCGGTTTGGACGGGTTCTCCTCGCCGACCATCTTTTGCAACTTGGCGCGGATGGACCGGGCGCTAGCGTCTTCACCGGAGGCCGTCGCGAGCGCGCTGGAGAAGAAGAACTTGAGCGGGAGCACGCCGCGGGGCGTCTGCACATACTTCTCGTTGGTCACCCGGCTGACGGTGCTCTCGTGCATGTTGATGACTTCAGCCACCTCGCGCAGCGTGAGCGGCTTCAGATACTCAATGCCCTTCTCGAAGTAGTCGCGCTGCCGGTCCACGATGAAGTTCATGACCTTGAGCATGGTCTGACGGCGCTGCTCGATGGCCTGAATCATCCAGTTCGCGCTGTTCATCTTGGACGCGATGAACTCGCGATTCTCCTGCGTCAGCTTCTTCTTGTCCCGGGCGACCTCCTGATAGGCCCGGCTCAACCGGAGCCGGGGCATTCCGGTGTCGTTCAGGAAGACGTGATAGCGGTCGCCGATCTTCTCGACGATGAGATCGGGGATGATGTAGCCGTCGCTTCGCTCTGAATACTTTAATCCGGGCTTCGGGTCGAACCGGGCGAGCTGATCCGCCGCGCTCTGCACCGCACCGGGCTCCACGCCGAACCGCTTGGCCAGGTCGTTCCAGCGGTGCGCAATGAGGTCGGGGAACGCCTCGGCGACGAGGCGGTAGGTCAGAGACTCCGTGTCGCCCGCCTCCCGCAACTGGATGACCAGACACTCCCGAAGGTCGCGCGCGCCGACGCCCGGCGGGTCGAGCTTCTGGATGATGAGCAGCATCTCCTCGGCCTCGGCCAGCGAATAGAGCGCCGCTCCAGGGGCCGGGGGCTTGGGTGCTGCCTCGTCAACCATCTCGTTCAGATCGTCCTCGGGCGCGGCCGCTCGCTCGAAGTGGCTCGCGACCATCTGATTGACCGAGCCGACCAGCTCCTCCAGCGACGCCGCGAGATAGCCATCTTCGGTCATGTTGCCGAGGAATTCTTCGGCCAGCAACCGCTGGCGAGGCGTGAGCTCCATCAGCTGGAGCTGCTCGCGGAGATGGTCGGTGAGATTCCGGGTCTCCACCGTAACCGGCTCGGTATATTCCTGGACTTCGAACTGCTCCCGGGTGCCGCCTACGTCGAACCCGTTGAGCAGAATCTCCTCCCAGTCCATCTCCTCGTCTTTCTGCTGCTGCTCCTTTTCTTTGTCCTGCTCCTGCTGCTTCTCCTGATCGGCGGCGGACTCTTCGTCCTCGGGTTCGAGCAGCTCGAGGAATGGATTCGCCAGCAGCTCCTGCTTCAGGTGCTGCTGCAGGTCCATCATGGGCATGTACAGCATGTCCATGGCCTGATAGAGCCGCGGGTTGACCCGCAACTCCTGGCGCAGGCTGGTCTGCTGAGAGAGGCCAGTGCGGAGGTTCACGCGGCGTGCTCCAGGCGGGCGCGAAGCCGCGTCGTGAGCGTGGGACCGAGATACCGCTCGGCCACCCGCTCGTCGTAAACCAGCTCGCGGACCGTGCCCGCGGCTTGCACCTTGCCCTCAAACATGATGTACGCGCGGTCGACGATATCCAGGGTTTGCTCCACGTTGTGATCGGTGATCAGGACGCCAATGCCGCGGTGGCGAAGACCGGCGACGATGGTCTGAATGTCGTGCACGGCGATCGGATCGACTCCGGCGAACGGCTCATCGAGCAGCATGAACCTGGGATCGGTCACCAGCGCGCGAGTGATCTCGAGCCGGCGCCGCTCGCCCCCACTCAGGGCGTACGCCTTGACCTTGCGGAGGTGGCGGATGCCCAGCTCGTCGAGCATCCGCTCGAGTGCCCGCTGGCGCTCGGCCCGGTTCAGCTTCCGCGTTTCCAGAATTGCCAGAATGTTCTCCTCGACCGTCATCCGGCGAAAGACCGACGGCTCCTGCGCGAGATATCCGATGCCAATTCGAGCGCGCCGGAACATGGCCGCCTTGGTCAGGTCCTTCCCATCCAGGATCACCCGACCGGCTTCGGGTCGAATCAGGCCGGTCAGCAGGTAGAATGTCGTCGTCTTCCCCGCGCCGTTGGGTCCGAGCAAGCCGACGATTTCGCCTTGCTCGAGCTTGAGGCAGACCTGATCCACCACCCGTCGGCCGCGATAGCTCTTGGTCAGATCCTGTCCCTCGAGAACGCTTCCGCTGGGGGTGGGGGACGGCGGCTCGACTGCGGGAATACCGCTGGCTCGGTGCGCGACCGCGAGCAACGCTGCCCCCAGCATGTCCCGGTCCTTCACAGCGTCCGACCACCACGGCGCGGCTGCCCGGACCTCAGCCCAGTCGGGGCGAGTGTCTTCGATCCAGCCGTCAACCGCCAACCTTGGGAGCACGGAGGTGGTCACGTGCGCCCGCACCGAATCGCTCAGGCCTTCGGCAGGCCGGTAGACCCGCAGATACCCCTCGCGGTATGCGAGCAGCAGTCGGGCCAGGCTGGTGCGCCCCTCCTGATCAGCCGCCGCCACCAGCGAGGCGAGCGCGAGCGGGAGCGAGGGATCGGCCGTGTCGAGCCGGCTGAGCCAAGGCGGCTGGCTCATGGTTGCGCCGGCGTCGTGTCGTTGGCCGCCGCCTTCTCCGCGCTTGGCTCGAGCTGCACACCGTCGGCCTTCCCCCGTACTTCCACCAGGTCCACCGTCTCCGAGCCGTCCGGCTTCATCGTGATCACGATCTCGTTACCGCGCGCGTAATTGATCGTCGGTCTCTCGCCGGGCTTCTTCTTCTCGTTCGAATCGAGGTGGTACGACCGCGCCGAGCCCCGAGCAACGAGGCGGGTGAGCACCGTCTTGGTGCTGCCGGCCGAGTCGTGAGCCTCGAAGGTGGCGATCACGGTATCTCCCGTCAGCCAGTCGCGCTCGTTCGTTACCGAGTCCACCTGACCTCCCAGCCACGCCTTGCCGAACGCCCGCGCTTCCTTCAGCTGCTGATCGGGCGAATCGAGGGCGATCGAATCTGCCCGGATCTCGTACTTCGGCGCCTTCGCATACGGTCGAATGCTGTCGCCCCACGCCTCGGTATGGGCCAGCTTCCGGTCCACCAGATCGTGTGCGATGGTATCGGCAACCAGGGTCCAGTCCTTGTTCACCGCTTTGCCATCGCCCTTCGCGACGACTCTCTCGATGTCCCGGTTTTTGAGCCGGAAGTCGAGCCTGCGTCCGCTCAGATCGAAGCTGTCCGACCCGAGGCCGTGCAGCTCGGGCCGGGTGCCGAGCAAGGTGCCGTCGTTGGCGGGCCCGGTGTCGAGGCGGAGCGAGTCACCCCGGGCGGCGAAATCACTTCGGTCTACAGTGACCTTCCCGCCGCCCCAGATCCGATCGTCTCCTTTGATCCGCACCCGATCGGCCACAATGGTGTAGGGCTCGCGGCGCTTGCCTGCCGAGTCGGTTGCCGCGGAGTCTCCCCCAGCCGAGTCCTTCGCGAAGTATTCGATCCGAGGCCGGCTCACGGCGTACATCTCGGTGGTGTCCCGGACCCCCTTCACCGCACGGTAGTAGTCCAGCGAAGGACCGGTCAGGGTGGACCCCGTCTTGAGGTTCCGCGTCTTCACGTTGCGGCGGGCCTCCCACCGTTCGTCCGACCGGTAGTAGGTGCCGAAGTCGGTGTCCAACGCAAGCGTGGTATCGCGGTAGCGGACATGTCCGTCGAACCGAACCGTATTGCCTGCGTACGACGCGACACTGTCGCTGAACATCGTGATCTTCGTACCCCGGCAGCTCAGCCGGACGTTACCGCCCGCGAAATAATTGACGCCTCCGGTGGTTTCGACGGCGATGCCCTTCCGGTCCACGTTGTCGATCTGCAGCGTGCAGCGATCGGAGGTCTGCGCTGCGAGACTGCTCGCAGCGACCGCCAGCGCGGCAAGCACCGCCAACCATCTCATTGCTGACCCGGAAGCAGTACACCTTTGCCGGCCACGCCGTGGGGACGGTTGGTCACCACGTTCTTGAAGTCCGGGTCCGAGCTGAAGCCGGTGCCCTGGATAAACTCGTTGTCGTGCGCGAATCGGAATGCCTGGTCGGTCGAAATCTCGTTCTTCTTCGGGTCGAACTTGAGCGTTTCGGTCTCGAGCTTCCGTCCGTCGGTCGCGACAACGACCACTTTGCCGTCCGCCTGCATCGAGCCGTCCTGCCACCGATACGTCCCGCGGTCCGCCGTCAACTTGGACGACTCCGCGCCCTTCGCGTCGTAGAAGGTCGCCCGGAGCTTGCTCAACAAGGCGAGCTGGCTCGCCTCGTAGAAGTACGCCGTATCGGCCTCGATGTGGCTCTTCCGCACACCGTCCGCCGTGACGAAGTGGGAGAACCCCTCCAAAACCTGATCCGCGGTGTCTGCGGCCTGCACCGTGGCCGTCGGCCGGGCACCGCCGCTCTCACACGAGGCGGCCAGGGCGCATCCGACCGTCACAACCAGGATGGCCCCGACCCGCGCTGCCTCCCGGCGTCCCCCGGACATCAGCGTGCGATGCCGGCGAGCTCCTTAGCTTCGGCCCCCGCCCCGCCCCGCCGCCGCTTGAGCGCGGCGCCGATGAATCCCACGAACAACGGGTGCGGCCGGGTCGGTCGCGACTTGAGCTCGGGGTGGAACTGGCAGCCGATGAACCAGGGATGGTCCGGCAGCTCGATCGTTTCCACCAGGCCGCCGTCCGGCGACTGACCGGAAAGACGGAGTCCGTACTCGGCCAGCACGTCACGGTAGGCGTTGCTCACCTCCCAGCGGTGCCGGTGCCGCTCGCTGATCTCCCCTGCTCCGTACGCCTGCGCCACCTTCGACCCCGGCCGAAGCTTGGCTGTGTAGGCGCCGAGCCGCATGGAGCCCCCCAGGTTGGCCACGTCCCGCTGAGAAGGCATGAGCGAGATGACCGGCGACTCGCATTCAGGGGCGAACTCGGTGCTGTTGGAGTCGGGGAGATGGCAGACGTCGCGGGCAAACTCGATGATGGCGACCTGGAGGCCAAGACAGATCCCGAAGAAGGGGAGGTCGTTCTCCCGGGCCCAGCGAATCGCCTCCATCATGCCTTCGACCCCGCGAATGCCGAACCCACCGGGGATCAGCAGCCCATCGAAGCTCTCCAGGATTCGTCCGGCAGTCGCCACGTCGGTGAACTGGTCGCTCGGAAGCCACTGGATCTCCACGCCGGCGTCGTGCGCGATGCCGCCATGGATCAACGCCTCCTGCACCGACTTGTAGGCGTCGTGCAGGTCGGTGTACTTGCCCACCACCGCGATCTTGACCCGGTTGACCGGGTTCAGAATCCGCTGGGTGATCTCCTTCCAGGGTTTCAGGTCCGGCTCCGGCGTGGTCAGGCGTAGTCGCTCGCACACCACGCGATCGAAGTTCTGCTCGTGGAAGCGGAGCGGAATCTCGTAGATCGAGCGGACGTCGGGGCTCTCCACCACGCAGTCGAAGTCCACGTTGCAGAACAGCGCGATCTTGCGCTTGATGTCCGCCGAGATCGGCTGCTCGCTGCGGCAGACCAGGATGTCCGGCATGATTCCGATCTGCATCAGCTCCCGGACCGAATGCTGGGTCGGCTTGGTCTTGAGCTCGCCGGCCGCTGCGATAAACGGCACCAGAGTGAGGTGGATGAACAGGGCGTTGTCGCGCCCCACTTCCTGGCGGAATTGGCGGATGGCCTCGAGGAACGGCAG
>Ga0134127_10004193_pt1 | contig 10391 bp, 8 predicted proteins | sample KB31753_FD_96459 | JGI IMG/M metagenome (GOLD analysis project Ga0134127, IMG submission 96459) | Terrestrial soil microbial communities with excess Nitrogen fertilizer from Kellogg Biological Station, Michigan, USA - KB3-175-3 | ecosystem: Environmental > Terrestrial > Soil > Unclassified ...
TAATTTCCGCAATATAATAATCCACCACCCACAGCGCATTCTTAACGCTCTTTTCCCAAGCTTCCGGATTTTGTTTTATGAGTTCGTCTGGATCTTTGCCTTCAGGCAGCTGCATAATTTTGAGCCGGAAGCCTTGGGCCAAAGCCAGTTCGCTGGCCCGGCGCGTGGCACGCTCTCCCGCGCTGTCTGCATCAAAACAAAATTCCATATTTTTAGAAAGCCGGCCGAGCAACTGCAAGTGTCCTTCGGTCAAAGCCGTGCCGCTGGTCGCCACCACATTTTCAAATCCGGCTTGATGCAAACTTATGACATCCATTTGTCCTTCGACGACTACAACTTGATCGTTTTTTCTAATGGCTTCTTTGGCCTGATATAGTCCAAACACCGCGCGGCTTTTGTTGTAGATGGCGGTCTCGGGTCTGTTAATATATTTAGCCACGTCGGCTGATGTATCCAGCGTGCGCGCGGAAAATCCAATAACATCTCCGGCAAAATTAAAAATCGGAAAAGTGATGCGGTTGCGGAAGCGATCGTAAAACCCCCCGCGATCGGACTTGATAATCAGTCCGGCTTTTATAGAATCGGCTTCGCTAACTTTTTTCTGCGTCAAGGCTTTTTCCAAAGCATGGTAATCTTCGGGGGCAAATCCGATTTTCCATTTTTTGATGGTCTCCATTTTCAGACCGCGCTTGTCCAAATAAAGTCTTGCCGCTTCGGCTTGCTTTCCCGTTAACAATTGTTGGTGGTAATAATTGGCCGCGAAATTATTGATGCGCGTCAGTAATTCTTTCTCATCATTCTGCTGATACTGCCGCTCGGGCAATTGCACGCCGGCTTTCTCGGCCAAGAGGCGCAAGGCTTCCGGGAAGCCGATGTTTTCGTAGCGCATGACAAACCCAAAAATATCGCCGCCTTCACCGCAACCAAAACAATGCCAAATTTGCTTGGCAGGCGAAATCATTAAACTTGGCGATTTCTCATGATGAAACGGGCAGGGCGCTTTGTAAGCACTGCCTGCTTTTTTAATTTGGATGTAAGACGCAATAACATCATTCACATCCAACCTATCTTTGATTTCTTGGGTAATTGGGTCGGCCATCTTTTAAGTAACTGATTAAATAAGATTAATTGATTTAATGATTTTTATCCTAAATCTTGGGCAATCAGTTAATCATTTAATCAATAACTGATTATACTTTAGCCCAAAAACAGGCCTCCGGCAACCTCGACAGTGGCTATCGAAAGTGTTATAATTTGTGGGTATTTTAGAGATAATCAAACAATTTACATGTTGCTGATGGAGAGGTCGCATAGTGGTCGAGTGCGCTCGCTTGGAAAGCGAGTAACCCGTCAAAAGGTTCGGGGGTTCGAATCCCCCTCTCTCCGCCATGGAGATAATGATATACGAAAGTATGTCGTTATCTCCATGGCATAGTTGGATTCGAAAAAGAGCGGTTTTCGCAGAGCGAAAAATTTATTGCGACTAATTGGAGCAATAAATAGCGGCAGGGGTCGCCGTAGCGTAATCCGAAACGAGCTTGCGAGTTGAGGATAGCGAGAGGTGAACGAATCCCCCTCTCTCCGCCAGGAGCATATAAATTTCTAAGATGATGGGTACGAAACCAAAGAAAAAAATTGCGGTGTTTGATATCGATGGCACGGTCTTTCGATCCAGCCTGCTGATTAAGCTTGTCGACGGGCTGACTAGGCAAGGATTGTTTTCGCCGCAAACAGTGCGGCACTACAAGAAAGCCGGGCAAAAATGGCTCGACCGCAAAGGCGGCTACGAAGACTACATTGCCGGAATAATTAAGGCTTACGATGGAAACATCAAAGGCTTATCGTACAAAACTTTTGAGCGCGTTGCGGAAAAGGTTATCAAAGAAGAAAAAAATCACACCTACCGATTTACTCGCGATCTTGTGAAGCAACTCAAAAAACAGGGTTACTATGTCATTGCCATTTCCCACTCCCCCAAACCCGCGCTAGAACCATTTTGCAAAGCGCTCGGCTTCAGCAAAGTCTACGGGGTAATGTATGAGGCCAATAACCGCGGCAAATTGACCGGCAAAAAAATGTTTACAGATTTGATTTTTCACAAAGATAAAATTCTTAAACGCGTGTTGGAGCGTCACCCGGAGTTTACCCTCACAGGATCAGTCGGCGTTGGCGATACCGACAGCGATGTATCTTTTTTGAAATTGGTTGATAAACCAATCTGCTTTAACCCTAACCAAAAACTTTACGCTTACGCCAAGAAACGTAAATGGAAAATAATTGTTGAACGCAAAGACGTCGTCTACGAACTTTAGCGGAAAATAAATGTGGCCCCGGATCGCGAAAGCGATCCGGGGCCTTAAATTGAAATCAATCTTAATCCTTTGCCGGTGTTGCAGACAACCGTCCCCCACTTTTGCATTTGCCTTTCAAGCTCTCAAGCGGGACTACACTTGCGAGAATGTATTGCTTAATTTGCGCCGCGGTCCAATCGGGATGATCGGTCCAGTGCAAACCGGCAATCCCCGCAACGTGCGGACCAGCAAGCGAGGTTCCGGAAAGTGTTTGGTACTGATCATCCTGGCCGGTATCCGAACTGGTATTTGTAGTCAAAATGCCATCTCCGGGCGCCCCCAAGTCCACTTCTTCTCCGTTGAAATTGGAAAAATCAGCCAAAGTGTCCTCTTCCGTCGTAGCGGCAACACTTATCAAGTTTGATAGTGACCTAGTGTACGCGGCCGGATAAGTTGCGCGAGGCAACGAATTATTGCCGGCAGAACAGACAACCAGGATGTTGCCGCGAGCTTCGAGCTTACGGAGTTCATCGAAGAGGATTTGAGAAGGCACATAGTTGCCCCAACTTGCGATGATAACCATTCGGGAACCGGTCTGGCGCTGAACCGCAAGCACATATTCAAGCCCCAAAATAATCCGCGACATCTCGAAACCCGTATCGGGACCGCAAAGCACGGAAAGAATTTTGGTGTTCCAAGTAATTCCAGTCATACCCACTTGATTGTTGCCAAGTGCTCCGACAATACCAATCACCCTTGTTGCATGCAAACCGAGCGGTCTGGGATAACTACTTCCATCCAAAACGCTGTAGCTCCCAAACACATTGGCGCTTAAATCTTCGTGCAAGGTCTCCACCCCGCAATCAAGCACCGCAAAAATCACGTCCTTGGTATCTGTTCCGGACTTCCAGTGCTTCTTTAGATCCAGCAGTTTAATCGCCCACTGTTTTTTAGTAAGCGGATCCTTGGGCCTGATTCCGTGCGGCACATAGACGATATCCGGTTCAACAATCGACTCGCTGTCAAAAGCAAGTAATTGCTGACCGATTGTTGACGGTGAAATTCGGTCAGATGTTGAAATCGCATACAGTTCGCCATCTGCTAAAGATGATAAGTGTTCGATGTTGTTCAGAGAAAATCCGAGCTTCTCCAAAACGGTAGCCGATTTGACTTTAACGACGTATCGAGATGATTCAGAACTTTGAGCCAGAGCGCTTGGAATAAAAACTACCAAGCAGAACAGGGCAAGAAGAATCGTTCGTTTCATTGTGAGCCTCCTTTGGTTCGCCTTCACGGCCTTCTATCATAGCATAGGTTTGATGGTTGCAAAACCAAAAGCCGCCATTGCGAATGTTTACGCAATGGCGGCGACCTCTGATAATTAACTATTTTTTAACGTAGCGGTGATAATTTTTTGCATTTCTTGGACCGCTTCGATGGGATGTTTTCCGGTGGCAGTTTCTTCGGACAGCATAACGTAATCGGCGCCGTCTAAGACTGCATCAGCGACGTCGCTGGTTTCGGCCCGCGTCGGCCTCGGGTTCTCTACCATCGACTCAAGCATTTGCGTGGCTACTACAACCGGCTTCTTAGCCTTAATGCATCTTTTGACAATATCGTTTTGGATTGATGGCACTTGCTCGGCCGGCATTTCCACACCAAGATCGCCGCGCGCCACCATTATTACATCGGTCGTTTTGATGATGGACGAAATATTTTTGACTGCTTCCGGTTTTTCGATCTTAGCCACGATCTTAGGCAGTTTGCCGCGCTTGAGATTTTTGGCCATCAACTTTCGCAGCGAAGTAATATCGCCAGCGGTTCGTACAAAAGACATAGCCACGTAGTCAAACTTTTTGGAAAAACCCCATTGGAGATCGCGGACATCTTTAGCGGTTAGGCCGCGCAAATTCAACTGCGTGTCCGGCAGATTAACCCCTTTGTGCGATTGAATCTTGCCACCCGTAACAACTTTGCAAAAAATGTCGGCTTTGTTTTGCTGGCCGGACTTAGCCACGCGCAAGACTCTCAATTCAATCAACCCGTCCTGAATCAATATCCTGTCTTTGGGTTTTATAGATTTGGTGACATTAACATCCACATTAAAATCCCGGCCTAAAACCACAGTGTGCCCGGTGCGGGCCAGGAAAGGTCGCTTGAGTTCGGCCACTCGAATTTTGGGCCCTTGCAAATCCTGCAAAATCGCGACTGGAATTTTCAATTTCTTGGAGACCGCGCGCACATGCTTAATTAACATGGCGTGGTTCTGATACGTGCCGTGCGAAAAATTCAGGCGGGCAATTCTCAGGCCAGCCTTGACCATCGCGGTCAAAGCTTTAACACTCTCGGACGATGGTCCGATAGTGGCTATTATTTTTGTTTGTTTCATCGAGACTGAACTCTAAATCAATTTAAGCATCTGGTGTCATCACAGGAGCCTGGGGGGCTTGTGTCACCGGATGCGCCGATGGTGAATGCCGCGTCGCTCGTATCGCTTCCGCCATCACCATTCTCAACAGTAACAACCACATAATAACGGCCGCTATTCAAGTTAACGCTTTGAGTTTGGCCGACAGTCCAAGAATAGCTGGTGGCTTTGACGCCAGTGGCAATCGTATACAGACGATCCATAACTTGCAGGCAATATTGATCGGTGCAGGAGCTTGAACGCAACTGAATTTTGAACGTAGAACCGCTGGGTCCGGGATTCCAAGAGATTACGTGCTTTGAACCAGCGACCCAGTTCTCGCCGCCGTTTGGCGACAACACTTGCAAAACCTTGCTTGGAGATTCCGGCGGCTTACTGCCGGCAACAACAATACTAAATTCTCCGCTGCTCGCAATTTTGCCAGTTCCATTTCTAGTTACGGTAATTTGTTGTTTGCCCCAATAGTGGGAATTCAAATTAGACGGGATGCGCCAGCTGTACTCACCGTTATCGGAAGCGTTTTGAGTAATTAGATAAGGCGCAATTTGTTTGACCATACAGGGGTTTGGGGCGCTAACGCAAGCAGGCGGTTTTGGTGCGACTGTAATAGAAACCGAACCTTGCGCGGTGCCTGCCGGCGTCCAACTAATCGAATAAGTTTTACCCATCTCCCAAGTGTCGCCGGCTCTGGGGTTGGTCACCGAAAAGCCCGAACTCTGGTTAGCGACATTTACCTGCAAGCTATCGGTGGTCTGTTTTTTCGATCTATTTTCAGTACAAGTAACTGACAAAGACGTACTTTGATAAATAGGGCCATAAGTCTTAGGAGTCAGGCCAGTGCCCTTCTGTGAACTCCAAGAAGGCGTACAGCTAATCAAACCGAAGGCGCGATAGCCAATAACAATGCTCTCTCCGGATTGAATCGAGATAACATCAGGATATGGCCGGCCGCTGCCATCCACCAGCACCACTTGATTTTTCGAAGATGACAAACCTGCCGCATCGCTGGCCAGTGGACCGATCTTGGTATTAAATAGCCAAGCCATCAAAACTATAAATAACAAACCGGCAACTGTCAGCCAAATATTGGCCTCATGAGTTGCCCACTTTCTAAAACGATCGGTAATACTTTTCTTCGCCATTTTGTTTCAAATGAATAATACTTTTATTTATTATAACATAAAATATAATTCTAATCTACGAATATAAACTAATCTGCGAATACCTACGAATGGGAGCTTTTATTCGTAGGTATTCGTACTATTAGTCGTGATTCGTAGATTAGAACCTATATATTAAAATAGCGTTCTCTGATCAGCCTTACCATTAAATTTGTTGCGATCTGTATCATCGAATATGCTAATTTTTCCAAACACTCCGTCATAGCCGGGTTCGATTTTTACTTGGCCGGATCTGACGCGCAGAACCGCTTCGGCCACGCCGGCTGGCGCGAGCTTGCGCAACTCGTCTTCTGTAGTGTCGATGAGAAATTCGAATTCGGATGTTTTAGAAGTGATGTCTTCAAAAATCGCACGAACTTTTTTGCTAGACGGCCCAACGCCCAAACTATCTGCGATAATTTCCTCAAGTGGAATGATTGATTTAAAAGTCGGTTTGCCTTCAGCGACATATCCGTGAGAACGATTGGCCAAATCATCCACGCGATGCTGGACGCCGAGCAGAAAAGGCCGGCCGCAAACCGGACAAAGGCCGCCGCGCTTTTTTGATTCCTCGGGCAGCATCGAAACTTTGCACTCGCGGTGGCCGTCCAAATGATACTTGCCTTCTTCCGGAAAAAACTCAATCGTGTACAAAAATTCTTTGGGATTGCCGGCTTTGATGATACGGATAATTTCCTGATAAGACAATTGTTCAGGATCGATATCTAGCACATTAGCTTCGCGTCCGAGCTTGGCCAAAGAATGCGCATCGGAATTGGAGATGAAGGTGATGCGATCAAGCGCGGCAACTTGCCAATTCATTTTTGGATCACTTGATAATCCCGTTTCGATAGCAAAAATATATTGGGCCTGATCGGCAAAGGCTTCTTCCAAAGTATCAAACCCTGAAAGAGAACCAAAGACGCCGAAGTGCGGCGTCCAGGCGTGCGCCGGAATGAGTTCGATCTGTTCATCCGCGTCTTTGCACATCTTAACCAGCTCGTGACAAGGAATGCCCATGATCGGCCGGCCATCGGCTTTTAAATTTGCACCGCGTTTTTCGAGCGCAGCGATAAGTTTATCAACTGCCTCAAAATTCGGCGCGAGTAAAATATTGTGCACGCGCCGGACCTTATCGCCTTGTTTGTAAATTGATGATACTTCGGCGGTGAGCAGGAAATAAACCCCATCCGGCCTATCGGCCACCTTCCCATCTTCAGGGGAAGGAAGACTTGCTCCTCCTGATCGATTTCCCCTCTCCTGAAGAGGAGAGGGGTTAGGGGTGAGGTTTTGACGGAGCTGATACAGACCAGGATGATCGCTTTCAATCAACTTGTCTTTCAATTCAGAAAGCCAGCCCGGATGAGTAAAATCGCCGGTGCCCATGATGTCAATGCCTTTCTTCGCGGCCCAAATTCCCAAGTTTTCCGGCGTCAAATCTTTACTGCAAGCGCGGGAATATTTGGAGTGAATATGCAAATCAACAATCGTTTTCATAATTCCTAGTATACACCTCTCTGTCATTCCCGCGAAAGCGGGAATCTTTATCTGTCATTGCGAGGAGTAAAACGACGAAGCAATCTCATCCGAAAATAGATTGCTTCGCTTCGCTCGCAATGACAAAAAAATCAGGCGGCCGAACTCAATCGACCGCTGTTTTATTCGTAGGCATTAGTAGATTCGTGCTTAATTCGTAGATTAGAATTATATATTCTACCGCAGATCGATTCTTGCTTGCGTGGCCGATTCGCGGATCCGATGATACCAAAGTTTGTACCCTTCACTGTTCAAATGCAAACCATCTTCGGCGTACAGGCTTGGGTTATTGGGATTTTTTAAATCATATGGAGAGTCGCCATACAAATCAACGTAAGCAACTTTGTATTCATCGGCTAGCCGCTGGTAAAATTCGCGGAAAGCCAAAGTCCTCTTCTGCAATGAACCTTTCATAAAATCCGGGAAGAACGGCGCGAAAGCCATGTTGCCGGAATGCATAATTATGACTCGGTTGCTCATCTTGGTAACCATCTCCAAAACATCTTTGAGGTTTTGTTCGGCGGTGCCAATGGGAATATATTCTGTAATGTCATTCGTACCGATCATGATAACGATCATGTCGTAGCGCTGTTCATCAAGATCGTAAAGTTTGCGCTCAAGCCCGCCCAGGCGCAAACCGCTTTCGCCGATATTGACGATATCCATTCTCCCAAAATCCGCACCAAACAAACCAGCCACTGATTCTTCTGGCTTGCCCGCGCCGACCCCGACCGCCGAACTGTCGCCAGCAATCAGAATCCTTCCATCAGCTCTAGGTAAATCTCGTTCGTATTTGCTGGCTTGAGCATTTAATTTTTGGACCTTGGTCAGCAAAAATCCAATCCGTACGGCATGATAACCGACAAATCCCAGAACAATAATCCCTAAAACAATGAATAGATACTTCATGACCTAATCATACAATAAGTTTTGATTGTTGAACAATAAAAGTTTATTAAATTTATGACGAGAACTTAATTTACATTGATGGTATTTATGTTTTTAATACCATCAATATATTCTGTACATATAAAACCAGCCGGCCGGTTCCTGATAGCCACCGGTCCAATACATGGCTGCGGTGACACCGGCTGGAACAACCTCAAACTTCGCACCAATAAAATAGCCGCCATCAACTGGTTGCATATAGACGTACGAGCCTTCTTGGGGATCCTTGAAACGGTTACAAGCATCGCCAACATAGATAGATACGGAAGTACAAAATGATGTCTCTTGTGTAAAAACTGTTGAGCCAGGAGTTCCAGGATAAGCACCGTTGTTAGCCTTGTATAATTCCAAAACCTTCTGCAATTGACTTACGTTAGCCTTCCGGTTTGCGTCCCTTCCTTTTTTTCGAGCGTTAGCCACGTTTGCTAATAATATTGAAGCGATAAATCCTATTATAGAAATGACCACTAAGATTTCTACGAGGGTGTAGCCTTTTTGTTTTGAGTTTGATTTTTTCATATCTACTGCACCCCTCTCAAAGTTAATAAAGCGCCATTGGTCAGGTTCCTGTCAGAGTTGTTAGCAGGCACAACTCTGGTAAAGTCGTTGTCAGGGTTGAGGGAGTTCCAGACGTCTAGGGAAGGGGTGCCGGATTTAGTACCATCAGAATTAACTCTGTAGATAGTGCCGTCCATGTTGATGTAGACACCTGGTTTGTGGGAGTCTGTAGAGTTGTTTAAGAGAGGGCCTTCAGGTAGAGCATAGAGTTCATTGTTGGTAACTTCTAAGACAAGGGAGAAGTTAAAGCCTAATCCGAGGAATACTGATGAATCAGTAAAGCCGTGTCTAGATCCTTCCGATATTAACCAAACTGTGGGGTTATCGGCTGTTTTGACTAAAGATCCTTCCCCAGGAGCAAGGTCGTCTGTATGCGGCCCTGAATTATCTTCAAAAGTTGATGGTTGGGCATCAAAACCCCAATAGCCAACAAGGCCGCTGGTGACAGCTGCGCCGGCAACGCGGGCTCTATGAATATGGCTTTGGACTTCTATTGGGCTACTATCAGAAGCCATTTCCGCATGGCTAGAAATAGTAAAAGCCACTAATATAGTGGCTGACATCGCGATAGCTACAAATGCAGGCACCCAATGAATAGAAGCCCGCCAAATTGAAAGGAAGGACTCTTTGGAAATATCAGTAGCAAAACTGTTATTGGGCCTATGGGCTTGGTAATGCAAATCTCTTGCACTAAGATGCGCCTGCATCATAAATTACAGTATATTTATTTGTGTTTTTATTTTTAAAACCTACTAAACCCCATCCTTGCATAGCAATGAGGGCTTTTATTTATTCAATTGTATTTTTGTTTCGAATAAAAGAGCTTTTGTGTATTTAGTATAGCACATTCAAAGTTTTTTTGCAAGTCTTAATAGTAACACAACAAAAGAAAAAACCTTCGCGTAAACGAAGGTTTTTTCATAGTTGGCAACCACCTACTTTCCCACCGACATGCATCGGAGTATCATCGGCCCGTGCGCGTTTGACTACTGAGTTCGGGATGGGATCAGGTCGGACCGCGCCGGAAGTGTCACCTCTACGTCCAATTTAGAAAAAACTAAACATGGAGGGGACAATTTATTTCATAATGTAGAGGAAATCTTGAGAACTGGTCAGCAGGTAAAATGCGCCAAGAACTAAGAGCAACGCGCTTACTGCCAACCAAACTTTCAGGTAATGCATGTAGTAAAGTGTAAAGTATAAAGCGAAAAATTCAAAATGTTGGAGTTGCTTCGCAACATCTATATAACGTACTTTATCATAGATGTCTTGCGGGAGCAAGACTCAACAATTTTGCACTTTGCATTTTTAACTTTGGACTTAGCGCTTCGCTTTCGCGAAGCGCGCATCACCAATCGCTAGTCAAATCGAGCTGCACAATGCAGCAACAACCAAATAATATACTTAAAAACTTTCGGTTGATTAGTATCGCTCAGCTAAACACGTTACCGTGCGTACACCTGCGACCTA
>Ga0134127_10004195_pt1 | contig 10389 bp, 14 predicted proteins | sample KB31753_FD_96459 | JGI IMG/M metagenome (GOLD analysis project Ga0134127, IMG submission 96459) | Terrestrial soil microbial communities with excess Nitrogen fertilizer from Kellogg Biological Station, Michigan, USA - KB3-175-3 | ecosystem: Environmental > Terrestrial > Soil > Unclassified ...
CTGCAGCGACACGCGATCGGGCGCGTGTCGTGACCGAGTACTCCGCGACCTGATTCTTGCACTGCGACGCCCGGTCTCCCGAAGCTCGTGAGACCACGGAGGGCTACATGGCGAAGACGGGCAAGCCAAACATCTTGATCATCTGGGGAGACGATATCGGCTGGTTCAATATCAGCGCGAACAACAACGGCATCATGGGGTATCGCACCCCAAATATCGACCGCATCGCCAAGGAAGGCGCGAACTTCACCGACTGGTACGGCCAGCAGAGCTGCACCGCTGGGCGCGCGGCGTTCATCACAGGTCAGTCGCCGATCCGCACCGGCCTCACCAAGGTTGGTCTTCCCGGCGCCGATATCGGACTGCAGCCGGAAGACCCGACGATCGCCGACGTGTTGAAGCCGCTCGGCTACCTGTGCGGACAGTTCGGCAAGAACCACCTCGGTGATCGGGACGAGTTCCTTCCAACGGTCCACGGCTTCGACGAGTTCTTCGGGAATCTCTATCACCTGAATGCGGAACAGGAACCGGAATGCCCGGACTATCCGAACGATCCGGAATTCAAGAAGAAATTTGGGCCCCGCGGCGTGCTCCACTGCTATTCCAACCCCGATGGGACGCAGAAGATCGAGAACACCGGCGCCCTGACGACCAAGCGCATGGAAACGGTCGACGAGGAATTTCTCGGCGCGAGCATCAAGTTCATCGAGAAGGCAGTCAAGGACGAAAAGCCGTTCTTCGTCTGGTGGAACTCGACGCGGATGCACATCTTCACTCATTTGAAAAAAGAGTCGGAGGGCAAGACTGGGCTGGGTATCTATCCGGATGGCATGGTCGAACACGATGGCCACGTCGGGAAGCTGCTCGACAAGCTCGATCAACTCGGCATCGCGGACAACACCATCGTCATGTATTCAACCGACAATGGTGCCGAGGTTCTGAGCTGGCCCGACGGCGGAACGACGCCGTTCCGCGGTGAGAAGAACACCAACTTCGAAGGCGGCTGGCGCGTACCGTGCGCGATCCGTTGGCCGGGTGTGATCAAGGCGGGCACCGTGTCCAACGAGATGTTCTCGCATACCGACATGCTGCCGACGCTGGCCGCCGCCGCTGGCGAGCCGGATGTCGTCGCAAAGCTCAAGAAGGGCTACAAGTCAGGAAACAAGACGTTCAAGGTGCACATCGACGGCTTCAACCTGCTGCCGTTCCTGAAAGGCGAGGTGAAAGAGAATCCCCGCAAGGGATTCCTGTACTGGAGCGACGACGGCGACCTGATGGCCCTTCGCGTTGGCAACTGGAAATGCACGTTCATGGAGCAGCGGGCGCACGGTCTTGCAGTGTGGGAAGAACCGTTCGTGGCCAAGCGCGCTCCGGACATCTATAACCTGCGCAGCGATCCGTTCGAGCGGGCGTCCGAGGACGCGACGATGTTCTACGGCAAGTGGAAAGCCGACCGCACGTTCCTCCTCGTCCCGGCGCAACAAATCGTTGGGCAATTTCTCGCGACCTTCAAGGAGTTCCCGCCGCGCCAGCGACCAGCGAGCTTCAGCATCGACCAGGCGCTCGAGAAAGCGCGGCAGACGCAGGAGGCTATGGCCACGAGTGGGGGCACGGGAGTGAAGTAGCGCACGGCGACGCCCGCGATGACGGGTTACTGAGCGACCGATGCGAGGTACGCCGTCATCGTTCCGTCGGGCCACTCGCGAATCACGAGCAACGCGTCGTGTTCATCGACGGAGAGTAGTGGCCACTCTCGCGTGGGCGTCTGACGTTGGAGGGAGACCATCCGGCGAACGTGTTCAAGCTGACGACGAAGCTCCGGATCGAGGTCGAACCACATGGAGTTGAGCCCGGCTGCAGGCGTGCCGAGCCAGTATCACAGAAACCGAGCGCTGGAAGATAGGTGTCGGACATGGACGATCTGTTGACCCGAGTCTGGTCGGACCTCGCCGCGCGAGTCCACGGGCCTTTTTCCTTCCGGTTCCTGCTGCAGCCGCTGATGGGGCTGATCTACGCCGCCCGTGACGGCATTGTTGACGCTCGTCAAGGTCGACCGCCGTACTTCTGGACTGTGTTCACCAGGCCGGGCGAGCGGTGGGAGCTGCTGCGACAGGGCGGTACGGCAGTGGCGCGCGTGATCGCGCTCGGCATCGTCATGGATGTGATCTACCAATTATTGGTGTTCCATTGGATCCATCCGTTCGAGCTCGTGCTCATCGTCTTGACGCTCGCGTTCGTGCCCTACTTGTTGGCTCGTGGTCCTTTCAGCCGGATCGCCAGAGCCTGGATGACGCGAAGAGTCCGCACGTAAGTCGAAAAGGGGAGGTGATCGGATATGGCGACGCAAGAGGCGATTCCTGTTCCAGCACCTTCTCGCCCGCCCGCGGAGAACATGGTTTGGATTTCCGGCGGAACGTTTCTAATGGGATCCGATCGGCACTATGCCGAGGAAGCACCCGCACATAAAGTCAAAATCGCTTCCTTCTGGATATCCGCGTATGCCGTAACCAACGCGGAGTTCGGTCGCTTCGTGGACGCAACCGGCTATGTGACGGTGGCTGAGCGTCCCGCGGACCCCGCGGACTACCCCGGAGCGCAGCCGGAGTTGCTGGTTCCTGCATCGGTGGTGTTCAAGAAGACTCGTGGTCCTGTCGATCTGGGGAACCCGTACAACTGGTGGAGGTACGTTGCGGGGGCCGACTGGCGTCATCCTCGAGGCCCCGACAGCTCCATCGACGATCTTCTCGATCATCCGGTCGTCCATGTGGCGTTCGAAGACGTGGAGGCGTACGCAAGATGGCGCGGACAGGACCTGCCGACGGAGGCCGAATGGGAATTCGCGGCGCGAGGCGGGCTCGAGGAGGCCGAGTTCACCTGGGGCAACGAGTACATGCCCAACGGCACGCCGATGGCAAATACCTGGCAGGGCGAGTTCCCATGGCAAAACCGCGTTGAGGATGGCTTTGAGTGGACCGCACCCGTGGGTTCATTTCCCCCAAACGGCTACGGTCTGTACGACATGGCTGGCAACGTCTGGGAATGGACCACCGACAGGTATCAGGACCACGTTCGGATCAAGAGCGCCTGCTGCACGATCGACAACCCTCGTGGCGGCGAACGCGATGAGAGCCGCGATCCGAGAATGCCCACGATCAAGATCCCTCGCAAGGTCATGAAAGGCGGGTCTTATCTGTGTGCGCCGAATTACTGTCGCCGCTACCGGCCTGCAGCGCGCATGCCGCAGCCGGTCGACACCTCGACGTGCCACCTGGGTTTCCGCTGCATAGTCCGAGTCGCGTCGCCGGCCGCGTGACTTAGGCCGGCGACCGTCATGGCCACCGCACCAAACAGGCGCGTGACGTCGGGATCGTCCGCCGACGCTATCTCCGTCGAGCTCTCGGCGCGTCGTACCGGGATGTCGTTTCAGCGCACGCGAATGAGCGCGGATCGAACCTTGATGTCGGTGATTCGGACGTCGCTTTCGCTGATCGGCTTCGGCTTCACCATTTATCAAGTGTTCCAAAAGCTGCTCGAGGCGCAGGTGCTGAGGAGCAGCGAGGCGCCGCGGCGTTTCGGTGAGGCACTGCTGTTTCTTGGCATTGCGATGCTCGTTCTCGGCATCGGCTACCACATCGCATTCATGAGTGAGCTACGCAAGCGGCGTGACCAGTTGAGGCGCGACGACCTTGTCCACGCCGAAAGCGGATTCCCGCCGTCGATGACGCTAATCGTGGCGATCGCCTTGTTGGCGATTGGCGTCTTCGCGGGCATGAGCATGACGTTCAACGTAGGACCGTTCGGTTGAAGGCATGGAGGACGGTAGAATGATTCGCTAGCAATGTGCAGAAACATCAAAACGCTGTTCAACTTTGATCCGCCGGCGACCGACGAGGAGATTCGTGCCGCCTCGGTACAGTTCGTCCGGAAACTGTCAGGATTTACGCAGCCGTCGAAGGCAAACGAGGCAGTCTTCGATAGGGCCGTGGATGATGTTGCGGACATCGCGCGACGACTGATCGACTCACTTGTGACGACCGCCGCGCCGCGCGACAGGGAAGAGTGGGCAGCGCGCGCCCGGGCACGCGCGGCCGAACGTTTCGAGAAACGAGCGGGCTAGTAGTAGTCGCGCCTAGTGGACGACGCGCGACCCGAATGCCGCCTTGTCCTGCTGCCGCTTCTTCCAGTCGTCCTGCAGGATTGACCAGAGCACCTGATCCAGGTATTCGCCATTCCTGAGAAAGGAATGACGCAGGACGCCCTCGCGTTCGGCTCCAAGCTTTTGCATCGCTCCATTCCCGCGTCCGTTGCAGAGAGCGGCGCGTGCCTCCAGACGATGGGTCCCGAGTACATCGAAGGTGAAATCGAGGACGAGATGCGCAGCCTCGGAGAAGAGGCCCGTGCCCCAGAATTCGGAGCCGATTGCGAACCCCCAGTCGGCAGTGGCGAACCCCGGACCGAGGGCGCGGACGTGAATCAGGCCGATCGGCGCATCGGCTCCCACGGGCACGACGGCGAAGCAGACGTACTGTCCGCCGGCACGCTGCCGGTGCGTCCACGAGACGTAGCGCTCGAATCCTTCCAGCGTCGGCGGCGGCGGCGAAATGAACCGCGATACTTCCTCGGTGGAAAGGAGCGAGAACAGCGCCGTGGCATCGCTGGGGCGCGGCTCGCGAAGGAGCACGCGTCGTCCGACCAGTTCGGGCAAGGCAACGCGCCAGTCGGATCCTCGTTCCTCTGACGCGTCGTTCGCAGCGGTCGTCAGATCACCCGTCTCGATTGTCTCGGACTTGTTCATGAGGCCCTACGTTGAAGAGTGTGACTCCCAGAGAGTGTTGTCGCCCAGATCAGATGTGCGAACAGCGCGCGAAGCGCAGAACTGGCGTTGTCAGTCGGGTCCAAATGAAAAGCGCTGGCGAAAACCAGTAGTCCGACCGCGACACTTACGAAAGCGTTCCGAGAGAGGGTGACCACGCGTTGATCATCAGCAATCTATCGGCCACGCTGCGCCGTCCGCGCGTAAGTGGTGCAGTGTTGGGCCTTAGACGAGGAGAGGCAAGTGTGAAGTCGAAGACAGATCCGTGAGGCGTGTTTAAGCCTCGCACATGCCTCATGGCCGGCGGATGCGTGTTCCGCGGATTTGCAGCTTAAACCACGAAAGTCATTCGTGTTCTGATCTGACCGGGTTGGTCGCGGAATGGCACACGCCGGAAAGCCGGTGTCGGCGCTGACCTTGACAATGCGTGTTATCACACCTAATATGGCGGAGTGCCATCGCAATTACAGGCAGAACTGAAACAGGCACGCCCCTTCAAAAGCCTGGAAGAGGAGGCGCACCTCAGCATCCAGCGCACCGCAGCATTGCTGGAGCACGCCTTCGAGGCCGCGCTGAAGCCAAACCGGATTACGGCGACGCAATACAACGTTCTGCGGATTTTGCGCGGGTCGGAGCCGTCCGGTCTTTGTCGAAGTGAAATTTCGGAACGTTTGGTACGCCAGGTCCCCGACGTCACCCGTCTGCTCGATCGCCTGGAAGATGCAAAGCTGATCGTCCGGGAGCGCGGCGGCGAGGACCGGCGCTACGTCGTCACCCGGATCACGCGGGCTGGCCTGCACCTGCTGGAGCAGGTGCAGCACCGAATTGACGAGATTCATCGGAAGCAGCTCGGCCATCTCGACGAAGCACAGTTGCGAAAACTGATTTCACTGCTTGCCGCTGTACGGGACCGGGAATAATTTTTCTCCTATGCGTGTTATCACAACTAATGTTATGACAACAGAACTCAAGGCGGTGGGTATTCGGCCAGTGGGCTATCGGTTGCCGGAGGAGGCTCGCGTCGGCCGAGTGCGGTTGCAGGTGGGCGATCTCGCAAAATCGATCCCGTACTACACGGACGTTCTCGGCTTTGCCGTGTCGGCCCGCGACGATAGGGTCGCACTGCTCGCATCGGCCGATGGAGGGGCGCTGATCGAACTGCACGAGCAGAAAGGGATTCGTCCGGTTCCTCGCCACGGACGCCTAGGCCTGTATCACTTCGCGATTTTGTTGCCCAATCGCCAATCGCTCGGACGGTTCGTGGCGCATCTGGCGGAAATCGGCGCGTATGCAGGTTCGGCCGACCACCTCGTCAGCGAAGCGCTCTACCTGTCGGATCCGGACGGTCTCGGGATTGAGGTTTACGCGGACCGCCCTCGCGCACAGTGGAGGACGAACGGACGCGAAATCGCAATGGCGACCGAGCCTCTCGACCTCCGCGGGCTGGTGCGTGCGGGCGCAGCCGAGCCGTGGACCGGCATGCCAGCGGGCACGACGATCGGGCACGTGCATTTCCACGTCGCCACGCTTCGCGATGCCGAAGCCTTCTATCACTCCGCGCTCGGCTTCGACAAGGTGGTTTGGAGCTATCCGGGTGCGCTGTTTTTTTCCGCGGGCGGCTATCACCACCACGTCGGCACTAACACGTGGGCCGCTGGCGTACCCGTCGCGACGGCTCACGATGCGCGTCTGCTCGAGTGGGAGCTTCATCTACCTACGGCAGGCGACGTCGCGTCCGCCGCCGCAAACTCGGCACGCGCGGGACACGAGATTCGTCAGGCGGGCGACGACCGCTTGATTACCGATCCCTTGGGGATCACGGTTCGACTGACAACAAGGAGCAACTCGTGACTACTGCGATCGCAACAGCAACGACGACCTACAGCATTGATAAGGCTCATTCGGAAGTGACCTTCCAGGTGCGGCATCTCTTGACGAAGGTTCGTGGCCGTTTCTCGGACTTCAACGGCACCATTGAGTACGACCAAGAACAGCCCGAACGTTCGCGGGTGGACGCCGAGGTGCACGCGCCAAGCATCGACACGAACGAGCGCGACCGCGACGCCCATCTGCGGTCGGCGGACTTCTTCGATGTGGAAAAGATCGCGACGCTCACGTTTCACAGCACCGGCATTCAGCGCAATGCCGACGGCACGTTCGCGCTAACGGGCGAATTGACGATCCACGGCGTGACGCGGTCCGTCACCTTTAACGCGTCTCTTTTGGGTAAGGCCAAAGATCCGTGGGGCAACGAGCGCATCGCGTTCGAAGCGGAGACGACGATCAACCGGAAGGACTTCGGGTTGACCTGGAACGCGGCGCTTGAAACAGGCGGGTTCCTCGTCGGAGACGAGGTGAAGGTCGCTGTTTCCGTGCAGGCGGTGCCGGCGCGCGCTTGACGCGCCGACACCCATCTCAGGCCGCTGCGGGAGCGGGATGATCCGAACCGGTGTGCGCCCAGATCTGCTCGCACGACGTGCAGCGGTAGTACTGGGCGCGCGAGGTCGCATACAGCGGAACCGCGATATCCGACTGGCAAGTCGGACATGGCTCGGGCGTGTGTTCGGGTGCGGGCGGAGGAGCGAACGTAAAGGGTGGCATACCTTCGATCTCCGATTCTTCTTTAGTCCGCGGTATACGCGGCGAGCGTCCAGCCGGCGCCGCGGAATTCGGACGCAATCTTTGCGTGGCGCTGGAGTGCGCTCCACGCGCTGCTAAATGTTTCGGCGATGCCGAGCGCCGCTGACGAGTGCGGCACGACGGACAGCGTGAACCTGGTGCCTGGCTGCTGATCGACACGGCAGGTGAGTCGCTGGTTGCCGCGCTGGAAAATCCACCGGAGAAGCCGGCGCCGGTCGTGAACCCTGGGTCTCTTCATGCCGGCACAGGAATCAATTTAGGTGCCAGCGAACCGCTGAGGTGATGCGTTACCTCAGCGGTTGAAGTGGCGCCTGGGTGCCGGGTGGCAATTCCTGTTCAAAGCCGTTCATCACCATCGCCAGCGTCGCGTAGGTACCGCTTAGTGTGAGCAGATCCACCAACTGTTGTTGGTTCAGCACTTTGGCTGCGCGTGCGTAGGTCGCATCGGTCACTTTGTGTGTCGTCGAAATTTCCATACAGAGGTCATAGATAGCCGCTTCGTCGTCCTTCATCGACGCGGGACGCCGGCCTACTTTGAGATCCGCCAGTGTTCGCTCGCTCACACCCTCTCGCAGTGCGATTGGGTAATGCGCCAGCCATTCGACCTGCGACGTCCAGAGCCGCGCCTGGATCAAAATCGCGAATTCGTTGAGTCGCCGCGGCACCGACGTGTTGAATCGCAGGTAATCAAGCAGGGCAAACATCCGCTTTCCCAGTTCGGGACTGCGCAGCAGCGCGTTGTACGGACCTCCGAGACCGACGCTGGACACCTTCAAGATCTCGTCAGCCAATGCTTGTTGCTGGGGATTCAACTCGTCGCGTGCGATCTGGGGAAGGCGCGCGGCCGTATTCTTTGGCGCCGACCCGCGCGCCGGCAGAGCCGCGTTCGCGCTCACTTCCTCAAGACGGCTCACGCGCAGGATGCGCACCGAACCGCGCTCGACATAATTCCGGGTCGCGAAGCTCCCGGTTACGCGCACCTCAGCGCCGCTCCGGGCGCGCGCCATCAGTTCGCGAGGCAGCTCGACCTCGATCGAGTGTTCGCCTGAGGAGTCACGATACTCGAGCGCCCACCCAGTCGTTTCACCGCCAATCGCGATGCGTCCTCCGCGAAGTGTTCCGGTCACGGTCACTTCCTGACCGGTCGTCTGCGCGAATGCGGTCACTGACAGGCCGAACGTGGTGAAGAGCAGCAACAGGCTTTTCATGGCTTTCCGCCTATACTGCTCGCGGTTGCCGGGTATGTCGAGCCCATTTGTCGCTGCCGTCGTGCAGAGCTCGCCCGTCGTGTTCGAGACAAAAGCCACGCTGGCCAAGGTTCGTGATCTCACTGCCGACGCCGCGAAGCAAGGCGCGAAGCTGGTGGTCTTTCCAGAAGCCTTCATCGCTTCGTATCCGAAGGGGCTCGACTTTGGCGCGCGCGTCGGTCTTCGGACGGCGAAAGGCCGCGATGACTTCCGCCGTTATTTCGACAGCGCGATTGCCGTGCCCGGTCCGGCGACGGAGGAACTGTCCCGAACCGCAAAGACAAATAGCGTGTATCTCGTCATCGGCGTGATCGAGCGCGACGTCGGCACCTTGTACTGCACGATTCTCTTCTTCGCTCCGGACGGGGCCCTGCTTGGCAAGCACCGCAAGCTGATGCCGACCGCAATGGAACGGCTCATTTGGGGCTTCGGTGATGGATCAACGCTCCCGGTGTACGACACGCCGCTCGGAAAGCTTGGCGCCGTCATCTGCTGGGAAAACTACATGCCGCTGTTGCGCATGGCGATGTACGCGAAGGGCATTCAGTTGTACTGCGCGCCGACCGCCGACGATCGTGATACCTGGATGGCGACGATGCAGCATGTGGCGCTGGAGGGTCGATGCTTCGTGCTGACCGCCTGCCAGCATCTGCGTCGCCGCGATTGTCCGTCCGATTATGCAGCCGTGCACGGCGACGCGCCGGAGACGGTCATCATGCGTGGCGGTAGCGCGATCATCAATCCGATGGGCCAGATTCTTGCCGGACCCGTGTTCGACCGCGAAATAATCCTCACCGCCGAAATTGACCTCTGCGAAATTATTCGCGGCAAGTACGACTTCGACGTCGTCGGTCACTATGCACGGCCGGATGTGTTCCGGTTGCACGTCAACGAGAAACCCGCGCCACCCGTCGTCGTCGACTAAAATTCCTGACGCTGCATTCAGGAACTCTTCAGAGTCAGGGCCCGTCCCGCTGCAATAGAATCAATCGGTTTCGATCTGCCTACCTACAACTGGCTATTATTCGCGCAATCGGAGGTCACAATATGCGGAAATTCCATTGGATATTTCTCGCGACGCTCGCTCTCCTTCTCGGCGGCATAGTTGCCAGTGCGCAGCAGGGCGCGGGTGGCACAACGGACACGGAATTACAACCGCCGTGCGCGCTGCCCAATCCGCCTGCCAGCAAGACGCCGGCGACCGACACCACCGGACCTGCGACGATGTCTCCGAAGGGATATGTCAAAGATCTGATGAATTACATGATGATGCCGTCGGCCTCGGTTGTCTGGAACGCGGTAGCGACGACGACGGATCAGACTGGTGTCCACGAGTCCAGGCCGACAACCGATGACGATTGGAACAAAATAATCGGGGCAGCGACCGAACTCTCTGAGGTGCCGAACCTGCTGATGATCCCGGAACGCAAACGCTGTGTAGGCGGGGCGATTCCGGCGGGGTTCGCCACCGACTGGCGACGCAAGGCGCGTGAAGTCGGTGAGGCCGCGAACATCGCCTTGATCGCCGCGAAGAAGCACGACGCGGACGCGCTTGCCGAGGCTGGCGAGCGAATCGACGTCTCGTGCGATCAGTGCCACGAGAAGTATCAACTGCTCGACGACGATCCGACAGATAACAACGGCAAGGTGTGGGGCAACTGGAAGCCGAAGGCGGGATCGAAGGCGAAG
>Ga0134127_10004196_pt1 | contig 10388 bp, 8 predicted proteins | sample KB31753_FD_96459 | JGI IMG/M metagenome (GOLD analysis project Ga0134127, IMG submission 96459) | Terrestrial soil microbial communities with excess Nitrogen fertilizer from Kellogg Biological Station, Michigan, USA - KB3-175-3 | ecosystem: Environmental > Terrestrial > Soil > Unclassified ...
AGCGAGCAGGCCGTCTACGACGACGAGATGGAGAAGATCTTCGGACGCGCCTGGCTGATGATCGGACACGAGAGCCTGGTGCCCGCGGCCGACGACTTCTTCCACACCTACATGGGCGAGGACCCGGTCATCCTGACCCGCGATGGGCAGGGCCGGCTGCACGCGCTGCTGAACATGTGCCGCCACCGGGGCAATCGCGTGGTGCGCTGCGACGACGGCAACGCCAACCGCTTCATGTGCACCTATCACGGCTGGACCTACCGCAACGACGGCGCCCTCGATCACGTGCCCGGGAAGTCGGAGGCCTACTACGACGCGCTCGACACCGCGTCGCTGGGCCTGGTCCAGGCCCGGGTCGAGACCTACGCGGGCATCGTCTTCGCCACCTGGGCCAAGGACGCCCCGGGCCTGGAGGCCTACCTGGGCGACGCGCGCTGGTACCTCGACACCGTGTTCAACCGGCGCGACGGCGGCATGCAGGCCCTGGGCCCGATGAAGTGGCTCGAGCCGGCCAACTGGAAGACGATGGTGGACAACTGCTCGGACAACTACCACGTCCCGACCACCCACCTCTCCAGCGCCCGCATGCAGACCCGCTTCCTCGGCCGCCCGCGCCTGTCGCACAAGGACCAGTTCGAGAGCCCGAACAAGCACGCCTTCGTCAACGGACACTCGATCACCTTCCGCGACGCGGACGACAACGTGCCCCGCTACGTCCACGGCGTCTCGAGCGAGACCTTCCAGATCTTCCAGGACTACCACGACGCCACGATGCCGGAGGTCGAGCGCCGCCTCGGCACGCTCCGCGCGCGCCGGGTGCAGCTCGGCAACCACAGCATCTTCCCGAACGGCATCCTCGGGCTCCGGCTGGCCCTGCCCCGCGGCCCGCTCCAGACCGAGTTCTGGCACTTCGTGCTGGTCGACCGGGACGCGCCCGAGGTCATCAAGCGCGTGATCCGCACCGGGAGCCAGTCCAACAACGGCGCCGCGGGCATGTTCGAGCAGGACGACGTCGACAACTGGCGCCAGGTGACGACCGCGAGCGCGAGCCGTCTGGGACGCCGGTATCCTCAGGATCTGTCGATGGGCCTGGGCCACGCCGGCCCGCATCCGGACTATCCCGGGCTCGTCTCCGAGCGGTACATCTCGGAGAACAACCAGCGGCTCTTCTACCAGCGCTGGGAGGAGTTCATGAACGCGGAGTGCTGGGCGGACATCCCGCTCGATCCGATCAAGGCCCGCTTCGAGGGCACCGCGACCCTGCGAGGCTAGGCGTCTCCGTGAAGAAGAAGCGCGCGCGCCCCACCGCCCGGAGGGCGGCCCGCCCCGCGACGCTGACCGCGCGGCAGTCCCTCTGGCTCGAGCTCATGCCGTTCTACATCCGGGAGGCCTGGCTGCTCGACGAGCGGAAGCACGAGGAGTGGCTCGATCTCTTCACCGAGGACGTCCTCTACTTCATGCCCCGCCGCAAGAACGTCCCGCGCCGGGAGCTGCACCGCGAGCTGACGCCGCTCGGCGACCTGGCGATCCTCGAGGAGGACAAGCGCTACCTCCGGATGCGGGTGGCCCGGCTCGACAGCGGGATGGCGTGGGCCGAGGATCCGCCCTCGCGCACCCGTCACCTGATCGGCAACCTCGAGGTGGAGCGGCTGGCCAGGGGCGAGGTGCAGGCCCGGACCGCGTTCCTGGTCTACCGCTCGCACCTGGAGACCGACCACCAGCTCCTCTCCGGCGGCCGCGAGGACGTGCTGCGCCGGGTCGACGGGGCGTGGAAGATCGCCCGGCGCACGATCGTGCTCGACGCCAACGTCCTGCTCGACAAGAACCTCAGCGTCTTCCTGTAGGCCGCCCGCCAGCGCTCGGCGACCGCGAGCTTGGCGCCGAGCGCGACGAACGCGACGTCACGAGACACTCGATGCTCATGGCGCTCCTCGGTAGCCCCGCAGGAAGGCGAGCACGTGGGCGGCCCACTCGGCCGGCTTCTCGAAGGGCGGCCAGTGCCCGCAATGGTTGAGCAGCACCAGGCGCGAGTCCGCGATGTGGTTCAGGATCGCGATGCTCACCTCGAACGCGACCATCCGGTCGTACCGGCCGTGGATGAGGAGGACCGGCGCCTGGATCCCGGGAAGGTCCGGGGTGTAGTCGTGGGGGACGCTCACCGACTGCCGCCGCGCTTCCATGAACTCGGGCGACCAGGTGTGCGCGCGGTGGATGTAGTCCACGAGCTCGTCGGTCACCAGGCTCTCGTCGTCGAGATGCACGCGCAGGTAGCGCCGGATGTTCTCGCGGCTCGGATCGTCGAGCGCCTGGCGCGTCGCCCGGCTGCCCTCCGAGGGGCGGTTGGCCATCAGGTAGCGGTCACCGCCGGTGCCGATGTGCGAGCCGCCCATCACGAACTTCCGGACCCGCTTCGGGTACGTGATGGCCGCGACCATCGCGGACTGCCCACCCTGCGAGCTGCCGACCCAGTGCGCCTGCTCGATGCCGAGGGCGTCCAGCAGGGCGACCGCGGTCCGCGCCTGCACCGCGTGCACCCCCTCGCGGTAGACGATGGGGCCGGTCTTGCTGAAGTTCGGCAGGTCCATGAGGATGCAGCGGAAGTGCTCCGAGAGCGCGCCCACGACCTTGTGAAAGGTGATCCAGGCAGTGGTGCCCGGGCCGTACGAGTGCAGGAACAGCACCGGGTCGCCGCGGCCCACGTCGTGGTAGTGCACGGCCATGCCGCCGGCCGCGACACTCCGGCTGCTGCCCGCCTCGGTGAGGCCATTCGACGCGATGAATGGCATGTCTCTCGCCCGGATACTGCTTGGCGCGCACCGCGGTGTCAAGGCGCGCGCGTCCCGTGTTACGGTGCGGAGAGGGCCGTATGCAGCACGTCAACGACCACTTCCTCTTCTCGCCGTCGGACCTGGGCAGCTTCCTGGCCTGCGAGCACCTGACCCAGCTCGATCTGGCGGTGGCGCTCCGGGAAGGCCGGCGGCCGAGCTACGAGAACTCCTACGCCGAGCTCCTCCGGCGCAAGGGCCAGGAGCACGAGCGGGCCTTCCTCGCCACGCTCCGCGACGCCGGCCGCAGTGTGGTCGAGGTGCACCTGGCCGCCAACCGCGACTTCGAGGCCGGCACCCGGCGCACCGCGGAGGCGATGCGGGCCGGCGCCGATTACGTCTACCAGGCGATGTTCTTCTCCGACGGCTGGCGCGGGATCGCGGACTTCCTGGAGCGCGTCGAGCGGCCCTCCGCGCTGGGGGCCTGGAGCTACCAGGTGCTGGACACGAAGCTCGCCCGGCATCCGCGCCCCGAGCACGCGCTCCAGCTCTCCTTCTATAGCCTGGCGCTCGAGCGGACCCAGCAGGTCGCGCCCGATCTGGCCTACGTGGTGCTCGGGACCCGCGAGCGCGTGGCGATCCGGCTCGCCGACGTCACCGCCTACTTCCGCCGGGTGCGCGAGCGCTTCGGCGCCGCGGTGGCCGCCCGGCACGCGACCGGCCCCTACCCGTGCGACCACTGCTCCTTCTGCGACTTCCGCGGGCTCTGCGAGGATCGGCTGGAGCGCGAGGATCACGTGGTCCGGGTGGCCGGCATCTACCGGGGCCACGTGAAGCGGCTCCAGGCCGGCGGGATCCCGACGCTGACCGCGCTCGCCGAGACTCCTCCGGGCACGGTGGTGGCGAGGATCCCGCCCTCGACGCTCCACGGCCTGCGCGACCAGGCCGGGCTGCAGCTGATCCGGCAGCGCTCGGGCGCGCTCGACTGGCACGCGCTCGACGTCGAGCCCGGCCGTGGCTTCGCGGCGCTCCCGCCGCGGTCGCCCGGCGACGTCATCTTCGATCTCGAGGGGCACCCCTTCTTCGAGCCCGCCCGCGGGCTCGAGTACCTGTTCGGCACCCTCTCGCTCGAGGACCCCGAGCCCCGGTACCAGGCGTTCTGGGCGCACGATCGGCAGGGCGAGCGCCTTGCCTTCGAGGCGCTCGTCGATCTCATCCACTCGCGGCTCGCGCGGCATCCCGATCTGCACGTCTACCACTTCAGCGGCTCGGAGCCGAGCACGCTCAAGCGGCTCATGGCCGAGCACACCACGCGCGAGGCGCAGGTGGACGATCTGCTGCGGCGCCAGGTCTTCGTCGATCTCCACTCGATCGTCCGCCGGGCCCTGCGCGCGGGCGTGCCGAGCTACTCGCTCAAGGACGTCGAGGCGCTCTTCCGCTTCACCCGGAGCGGGCCGGTGCAGTCGGGCACGCAGGCCATCCTCCACTACGAGCGCTGGCTTCACGAGCGGAGTCCGATCCGGCTGGACGAGATCGCGGCCTACAACCGCGAGGACTGTCGCGCCACGCTGGGCCTGCTCGAATGGCTGCACCAGGTCCGGCCGGCCGACCTCCCCTGGCCGGACGCGCCGGATCCGCAGCCGCTCTCGCCCGAGGCCACGGAAGCCCTCGACGCGCGGGGACGCCTGCGCCAGGCGCTGGTCGAGGGAGCGGAGCCCGGGACGTCGCGCTGGCTCGCGGGCGAGCTGCTCGAGTATCACCGGCGCGAGGCCCGTCCCGCCTGGTGGGCCTACTTCGATCGCCTCGGCAAGTCGCCGGAAGAGCTGCTCGAGGATACGGAGGCCATCGCCCATCTCGAGGTCGACCGGCTCAGGCCGCCCGAGCCCCGGAAGAAATCGCTCGTCCACACCTTCATCTTTCCGGTCCAGGACCACAAGCTCCGCCCGGGAGAGACGGTCCACGATCCGGCGACCGGACGGGCCGCGGGCGAGATCGTCGAGATCGACGACACGAACGGGAGGCTGCGCCTTCAACGGGGGCCGCGGTTCGGCTCGCGCCCGCTCCCGGAGGCGGTCGTGGCCGGCGGGCCCATCGACACGCCGACCCAGCGGGCGGCCCTCCTGCGCCTGGCCGAATCGATCCGGGCCGGCGATGGTCGCTATCCCGCGCTGCGGGCCGTCCTCGATCGCGAGCGGCCGCGCGTCCGCGGGCGCGATCCCGGTCGAGCGATCCAGACCACCGACCTCGAGGAGATGAAGGCGCTCGCCCTCGGCCTCGACGCGAGCTACCTCTTCCTCCAGGGTCCGCCGGGCACCGGCAAGACGTGGACCGGCGCGCGGATCGTCGCGCACCTGCTCGGCCACGGGCGACGCGTGGGCATCGCCTCCGGGAGCCACAAGGCCATCCACAACCTGCTCGCCGAAATCGAGAAGGTCGCCCTGGCCACCGGCGTGCGCTTCAAGGGGCTCAAGAAGTCATCCGCCGGGAACCCGGAGTCGGAATACGACGGCGAGCTCGTCAAGAGCGAGTCCGACAACGCCCGGTTCGAGAGCGGGGGCCGCGACGTCCAGCTCCTGGCGGGGACGGCGTGGCTCTTCTCGCGTCCGGAGCTGGACGGCACGCTCGACGACCTCGTGATCGACGAGGCCGGCCAGATCTCGCTCGCGGATGCCCTCGCGATGGGCACCGCCGCGCGCAACCTGATCCTGCTGGGCGATCCGCTCCAGCTCGCCCAGGTCTCCCAGGGCGTCCATCCGGACGGGACCGGCGCCTCCGTCCTCGAGCACCTGCTCGGCGACGCGGCGACGATCCCGGAGGACCGCGGGGTCTTTCTCGAGCGCAGCTTCCGCATGCATCCGGGCGTCTCCGCGTTCATCTCGGAGATCGTCTACGCGGGGCGGCTCCACTCCGACGCGTCGGCCGGACGCCGCACGACGTCCCTCGGCACCGGCATCCGGTTCGCGCCGGTCGACCACGAGGGCAACCGGTCGCACTCCGACGAGGAGGTGGCCCAGGTCGCGACGCTGATCGCGACGATGCGCGGGGGAACCTTCACGGAGGCCGACGGGACGATCCGCCCGCTCCGCGACGAGGACTTCATGGTGGTGGCGCCCTACAACGCCCAGGTGCTACGCCTGCGCGCGGGCCTCCCGGGCGGGGTGCGCGTCGGCACCGTCGACAAGTTCCAGGGTCAGGAAGCGCCCATCGTCTTCTTCTCGATGGCCACCTCCAGCGGCGAGGACGTGCCCCGCAGCCTCACCTTCCTCTTCTCCCGCAACCGGTTGAACGTGGCGATCTCGCGGGCCCAGTGCCTCGCGGTCCTGGTGTGCTCCCACCGCCTGCTGGAAGCCCGCTGCCAGTCGATCGAGGAGATGCAGCTGGTCAACGCGCTCTGCCGCCTCGTCGAGCACGCGAAGGGGGTCTAGTCCCCCTCGACCGTGAACGCGGACGCGCACAGGAACCCGAAGGCGAAGACGATCACCACCAGCAAGTATGCCCACAGGAAGCGCATAGGCAGTTGTCCTCCGTCGTGGAACATCTTCAGGTCAGGACCGCGGAGAAGCGGTAGAAAAAACCACCACTGCCTATTGTGGTGGCGGCGCCGGGTCGCCCCGGGCGCTCAGGGAGACCGGAAGGTCACCGTGACGGAGCGCCCGAGCTCCCTGCCCTCCGGCCCCTGGATGTCCACGACCACGTAGTCGCCCCGTCGCACATCCGAGAGGTCGATCGGGGTGTCCGTGAACGGGTGGGTCGGATCCGCGGCCCGGGCCTCACGCTGGGAGAGCACCACGCGGGCGTCGGGAGCCAGCTCGACACGAAGACGACCGGTGCCCGCGACTCCGCGCTCCTCGAGGACGAGTGACCTGGCTCGCGGGTCGACGGCCTGCACGACGCCGGAGGAGCGCGTGCTGACGATCCGTACCGGCGCCGGCCTCGATGGCGGCGGGGGCGCGGCGGGCACGACGGTTTCAGGCTTGGGGACGGGAGCCGGCGAGGGCGCTTTCGCGACCGGGGAAGTCGGCAGAGCAACCGTCGGAGCCGGGCGAGCGACCGGCGGCGCGACCGGCGGGGTCGGCCGAGCGATCGGCGGAGCGATCTGCGGAGCGGGCGATTCTGCCGGAGCGGGCGTCCGGCGAATGGAGGCCACGACGAGCGACACGCCGACCACCACGAGCAGCGCGAGGATCGATGCCCAGAACACCGTGCGCCGCCGCCGTCCCGCTCGAGCCGCCCGCCGACCCCAGCTCGCTCGGGGCCGCCACGCCGGCATGGGCTCGACTGGCGCGGAAGCGCTGACCTCGGTCTGGACCGCGGCGAATCCCTGGTCGCGGAGCTCGCGATCCAGGCTGGGTCGCCGCCGTCGGTCGCGACTGCGTCGGTCCGGGTCTCGCGCTTCGCTCGAGAGCCGACGCTCGCTCCGCCGCTCGTCCACCTTGATCTCGACCGGATGCCCGGCGGGAGTGCGGGCGCCTACCCTGGCCATCAGGTAGCCGACCATCAGGGGCTGCTCCCGGGCGACGACGTAGAGGACTCGCTCCATCGCGTGTTGCCGTCGAGTATACCGAGGCGCGGCGATCGGTCAACGCACGGTTGGCCCGATCACGCGAATTTCAACGGGTCAGGGAGCGCGATCGGAAAAATTTACGCGGGGACCCACTGGAGCGTGCCGCACTTCGTGCACCGCGGGCGCTCCCCGCCGCTCTCCACGGGCAGCTCCACCGGCTCCTTGCATCGCCAGCAGCGCCTGGTCCGAGGCCCCGGCTGGGACACCGCCGCCACCGGCGTGGGAGCCGGCGCGGCGACCGCCTCGCGCCGCGGCTCCACCGCCACGCTCGCCACGCGCCGTGCGACCGGGGCCGCGCCGAACATCTCGAGCTCCCCGATCCCGAGTCGCCCGCACTGCTCCGCCCACGCCTCGCCTCCGAGCTCTCCGGTCACCAGCGCGTCCACGGTGCCGAACGGGTCGAGCGCGCCCGCCGGGCCTCGCAGCATCACCGGCTCGCCGGGCGCGACGTCGGCGGCCCAGCCCGACTGCGACAGGGCCATCGCCAGGGCCGCGCCGACCGCCCAGCTCCCGCGGAGCTGCCGCAGCTCGGGCGAGGGCGCCTCCGAGTCCGGCAGCAGCTTGGCGCCGAGGGTCTCGGACAGCGCGCTCGCCTGCTGCGCGAGCGCGGCCACCGCGAGCGGGCGGCAATGCGCGATCGCCGCCTCCGTCTCCTTCTGCCATATGGGCTGGTAGACGCGCTCGCCGACCTCGCTCCACTGGATCGGCGGGAGCGGACCATCGGTCGGAGGCAGCGCGGGCGCGATCACCTCGCGCTCGAGCGCCTGCGGATCGGCCAGCAGCGTGATCGCGAGGGGGTCGGCGCCGGCGACGGCACCGGGACGGCAGCCCTCCAGGGCCTGGAGCCGCTCGCGCAGCGGAGGATGCGTGTCGAACACGTCGCCGTCGCTCTCCTGGAGCGATTGCTCGCGCGCCGCGGCCAGAGCCTTCTGGCCGATCTCGCCCGCCACGAACTGCTCGAAGCCGGCGGCGAGCGGCGGGACGAAGCCGGCGTGGAGCACCGGAGCGACCTCGTTCGACCAGTAGTAGCCGAAGGCGGGCGCGGCGGCGTGGATCTTCTTCAAACCCTCCGCCAGCGGCCGCGCGCCCACCACGTGCGCGGCGAGCTGATCGGCGGCGAGCTCCTGCCGCCGCGAGACCGCGTGAGAGACGCGGAGGAAGATCCGCCCGTACCAGATGAACGGCAGCTGCAGGATCGAGCCGTGACGACCGAGGTTCTCGAGCGTCCGGCCGATGGCCGCGCGCGTCGTATAGACGAACCGCCCGAGCTTCGTGTCGCCGCCGTGATAGTGGCCGAACTCGTGGGCGAGAACCGCGCGCAGCTCGGACACGCTGAGTGTCTGCAGCAACGGCAGTCCGAGCCCCATGATGCCGCGGGCGCCCTTGCCCATGAAGCCGCCCCGATGCGCGACCCACGCGTTCATGTCGCCTACCAGATAGACCTCGGCGGGCATCTCCTGCTTGGTCGCGGCGGCGACGCCGCGGATCATCTCGAAGAGCTTCGGGTTCCGCCGCGGCTCGAGCTCGGGCCCGGGGGCCTCGAAGCGATCGCGACGGGGCATGACCGACCAGAGGATGATCCCCGCGCCCACGAGGCAGCCGAGAGCCAGCTTGCCGGGAATGCGGTGCGCGTACGCGTACACCGCATACGGCACCCAGAGCAGCGCGCCCGCGAGGCCGAGCGCCAGGGCGTAGAAGCCGATCATCAGCCCGAGCGCCAGGACGGCGCGGAGCCCGACCGACTGAGAGCGTGCCTTCATGAGCCTGTCCTCCATCCCGTCGAGGTGGGTCGATGGGAGGAGGCAGCAAGGGCCAAGCCAAGCCCTAACTAGCTGGAAAAACACACTGATCGGTCGGGCGAGTACGGTGGGAGCTAACCGGGGCCGTCAGGCGGCTGACACGAATCGGCTCCGGACCGCGGCCGGGGATTGTTCCGCGACTTCAGGCGGGATGCCGCCCGAAGCTCGCGCGTGAAGAGATGAGCCGGCCGGAGGGGCCCTCTCAGCTCGAGAAGGGCCCCTCCGGCAAGGCCGGGAAGCAACGACGTGGTCGCGCGGAATGGCTTACCGTGCAGGAACTCCCCACGCGAAGTTCTGACGAGCGGGACGATTCGTCGAATCGACACGGTGGCGAAGAGATGCAGCGCTGGCACGCCCGCTGCTCCGTTGTGGATGGAACCGAGCACTCCACAAGGAGGACCCCCAATGACTGAAGTGACCGAGAGGAAGAGAATTCTCGCCGGCGTTCTCGCGGCGGTCGCGCTCATCGCTCCGGTGGCGGCGGTCTCCGCCAATCACGTCCGGATCGATGGCGTGCCGCCGGCGGCTCCTCCGCCGCCGGTCGTGGCTCAGCCCGCGGTCGTGGTACCGGTCCCGACCCCGACCCAGGCTCAGACCCTGCAGGTCGATGAGATCGAGGCCGGGGTGGTGCGCGCGAACATCATCTACGCCAACAAGCTGGAAGCCGACGAGGTCCGCGGCGTCGTCCACCAGAGCCGGGGTCTGCAGGTGAGCGACCGGCAGGGCAAGATCAAGGCCCCGGAGGTCGCGGCCTCCGTCATCTACGCCGACGAGATCTCGGCCAACACGGTCGTGGCCGACCAGATCTACGTCCGGGAGCTGAAGCGCCACTGACCGGGATCAGACGCGATGGGCCCTGGTCCCGCGAGGCCAGGGCCCATCGCGGCGGTCCCGGATCAGGGTGACTGGGCCGGCTCGCGTGTCGAGGGGCGCGAGGGCGGACGGGTGAGCGCGGGGCGACACTCGTAGACCCGGTCGCCGACCACGCGCAGCAGGGTGTCGTCCGCCCCGATCCGGCGCAGGAAACCGACGGCGGTGGCGATCCGCCCCCGCCGCACCGCCACCGCCTGATCGCACGCCTCCTTCGAGGGATACGTGCGGGTCCCGGGCGTCCAGTCGAGGCGCTCGAGGGTCGAGCTCCGCCAGATGACATACTCCTCGTCGGCCGCGGCCAGCGCGATGAGTCCGATCAAGAGCGCCGGGCCGCCCCGCCTGCCCGCCCCCATGCGGTGCCCTCCGTGAGCCGGTGGTAGCACACTC
>Ga0134127_10004198_pt1 | contig 10388 bp, 7 predicted proteins | sample KB31753_FD_96459 | JGI IMG/M metagenome (GOLD analysis project Ga0134127, IMG submission 96459) | Terrestrial soil microbial communities with excess Nitrogen fertilizer from Kellogg Biological Station, Michigan, USA - KB3-175-3 | ecosystem: Environmental > Terrestrial > Soil > Unclassified ...
CAACGCCTACGGCGGCAAGTTTCCGATGGTCCAGGCCAACGTCTGCGGTGATCCGGTGCCCGTCCCCGAATCAGTCCGGCAGGCGCCGGCGCCGAACCCGGCGCAGGTCGCTGTGGAGAAGATGGCCAACGGCGTCTACCTGCTGGGTGGCGGACCCGCGAACAGCTACATGGTGGAGTTCCGCGATTTCGTCGCGGTGTTCGAGGCCCCGCTGAGCGAAGAGCGCAGCCTCGCCGTGATCGACCAGGTCGCCAAGCTCGCGCCCAACAAGCCGATCCGCTGGCTGATTTCATCGCACCCGAATTTCGATCACATCGGCGGGCTGCGCACCTACAACCACATCGGCGCCACGGTTGTGACGCACATGCTGAACCTGAAGCTGCTGAACAACGACGTGCTGACGTACAAGGCGCGGACGGTGAAGCCGGACATCCTGTCGCTGTGGCCGCCAACGGAGGTCGCCGAAGGCTACAACTACGAGGCGATCCAGGAGAACTTCGTCATCACCGACAACAGCCGCATTCTCCGCGTGTACTATGTGCAGCCGCTGCAACACGTGTCCGGCATGCTGATGGCGTATCTTCCGGCCGAGCGCATCGCCTTCGAAGCCGATCTCTTCGACACGCACGAGCCGCCGCGGCCGGCGCAGATGCCGGCGATGCGCAGCCTCCTCAATCAGGTCCAGCGGATGAAGCTCGATGTGGGGACGGTCGCGCCCGTGCACGGCAAGCCAGTGCCGTGGAGCACGTTCATGGAGGCGATGGGCACCGCGGCGAAGACGAACTGAGCCGCTAGCTCAGCGCAGAAACAGCGTGCGGATGATCGTGACGATGAGCATGCCCAGGATGCCGCCTGCCATCGCGGGTTCGGGCTGCGCTGAAATTCCCTTCACCTCGCGCATCCGCTCGAGCAGCGTGTCCTGCAGCGAGGGTTCGGCCGGCAACGACGGTTTCTTCGGGCGGCGCCAGCTCCGATCCTCCAGCAATCGTGATCCGAGCCCGTAACCCAGCGCGGCCGTGCCGAGGGTGTAGTAGCCGAGCGCGACGACCGCGACGCTGACCGGCAAGTCTACGTGCAGCCTCCACCACACGACTCCAGCCACCACAAGAACGGCAACCAGGTCGATCGCGGCGGCCGCGACCCGCTTCCGCACTCTCGCGAAACGCTCGATGCGGCCGTCATCCAGCGTCATCGACAGGGAGCACGATTCCACGGCGCCCTTGCCGGCCGCGATTGCAGGCACCGCGGGCGCACTTGCGTCCCCGTCCGGGAAGAACCGGACGAACTCCGCCATCGTCGATTCTTGAGGAAGATCAATTGCCCTAAGGTAGTCGCGCAGATACGAACGGCGGTACAACCCCTGGGGCCAGCGTGAAAGGTCGTTCTCCTCCAACCCCTTTAACAACGAGCGGCTGATTTTCGTCGACGCCGCGATCTCTTCGAGCGACACGCCCTTTTTCTCGCGCGACGCTTTCAGCCGCGCGCAGAACGTTGCTCGACAGTCGTCTAACACCGCATCATCCTTGCTCCCTGGATTTCTGGGTACTCTGTGACCGCAAGCAAGAATCGCGCTGATCGAAGACCACTCACCGGCCGTTTGTCGTGCACTCCAGCGCGCGATCGGTGAGTAAATCTTTCTCTCCACTCCGTCGTCATCCCGTACACCGACGTCGCTGCGATATCATCCGCGAGCGTGTCCGTCCTTCTGATTGCCGGCATCGCGCTCGTCGTGTTTGGAGCGTTCGTGCTCCTCAGGTTTCCTGATCGACCGGGCGGGGCAATCAAGTGGCAAGGCATGGAAGTAAGCTCCGTCGGCGGAGGGCTGCCGCTGATCGTCCTGGGCGTGGCCGCCATCGCGATCGCGAGCGTTCGCGGGCCAGGCACACCAACCGGACCAACCGGGCCGGGAGAACCTGTCGGGAAGGATCCAGCGACCTCGGAGCCGTCGAGCGCTCCTTCTGCGGAATGTCTGGATCGCTACTTTATGGGTATCCCGAAGGACCGGGTCGCCACCCTGGAGGAGGGGGCCCGGGACGTCGACGTCATCGATCCAGGCCAGCCCAAAGAGGGAACGGTCGGGATCAGGCTCGACGCGCTTGGAAGTCCAATCGGCGCTCTTCGATTTCAGTACTTCCCGGGCAGCGGCGATGTCTTCAAGATTGAAACGGTCGTTGACGCTCAGTGCCGGGAGACTGAGGAGTTCTCGAATGTGAGCCGCACGAGCGACAAACGCACCTTACAGAACTACGACACGCTGCGGATTCAGCTGGGTGGCCGCTTTTACGAGCTCCGCTTTGGTGGAGGCGCCGAGATCAGACTGAATTTCATCCGGGTCAACCCGTAGGTCACACGGCCGCGGCGAGCGTCGCATCCAGCGCCGTCTGTGTCTCGCGCGTCCGGGCGATGTGCTGTTCAGTCGTCTGCACCATCGCGCTCGATGGCGCCACCGCACGCGCCTCCTGCTCCCAGCGGGTGGCATCGGCCCCGCGGCCGAGCCCGGCGTTGACCTCCCACAGCGACGCCAGCAACCAGTAGCGCTTGTCGGCGCGCAGCTCGTCGAGATCGTCGAGTTGCGGCGCGACGTAGCGCAAGATGTCCTGACGCACCCGACGCGCCAGCACTCGGTCGGCGATGGCTTCGTCGCGCTCGCCGGCGCGCGCCGACTGCAGGGCAACCATCTCGAGCAGCCGGGCAAAGTTGAGGCCGCTGTACGAGTCCTGCTTGAGGTAGAAGCTCCGGGAATAGGCGTGGACGGCTTCCGCCAGCTGTTCGGGGCGCTGCTCGAGATCCCACATTCGCCTGTGAATGGCGCCCCACAGGCTCAGCGTCTCGGGATTGTTGGTGGTTTCCGGCAGCAGGGGCGACAGCTGATCGCGGGCCTCCTTCAACGCGTCCAGCGGCGTCGGCTGCTCCGACCTGTAGGTGGCCACCGCCAGCTGGTGGATGACGAAGCGGTCGTTCGGCCGCTGGTCGCGCAGGATCTCCAGCAGCACCCTCGCCCCGACGAAATCGCTTTGCTGCGCGGATGCGATCCAGGCGATCGCCAGCTCCAGCAGCACCTTGGCGGTTCTCGATTCCCCGGACGATTCCGAGGGCGCGCTGTCCTGGGCCGGTTCGCCAGGCGCAGCGGCCGCGAGGTCGGCTGCCAGCTCCGCGACCGAGCGTTCCTGCGGTGGCAGGAGGTGGCTCAGGAAGGTGTAAACCGGGCTGTCGACTTTGCCGCCGCCGACGATCTCGGCGATCGCGTCCTGCAGCTCCTGCTTGAAGCGCGCCGCTTCCTTACGGCCGATGTCCTCGCCAAGGTGCTTGTAGCGGCGGATCATGAGGTGGCTCACGTCGAAGTTCTGCCTGAAGCCCTCCTCGGCGACGATGATCGTGGCGTGCGGCCGCAGCCCGTAGCGGACGCCGAGCTCGAACGCCGCATTGATGTTTTGCGTCGAAAGGTCGGCAATCACCAGCTCGGAGCGGAGCAGATGCTCATACATCGGCTGATCGATGGTGCCCGAGTGCTTGATCTCGTCGGCGCGGAGGCACTCGTGCCCCGCCGACTCGACCGCATCCTTGATGACGGCGTACGAGGCGTCGAGGTCGAGTTCGCGGCCGTCGATGTAGTTGGTCTTCCTGCCGAAACCCTGAACGACGAAACAGCGTGCCATGCGAGGCTCCTACTGGGGGACCCCGATGATAAACCCGGGGAGTTCCGCCTTGACGTGTCGACCCACATGATGCCATCGTGACGCCCCAAAGCACCGGTTCGGGACGTCGTTGAACTTGGAGGCGAAATGAACAGCAACGCCGTTTTCGCTCTGGCCTGCACAGTGTTTCTGTCTCTTCCGCTGCAGGCGTTGGCGCACCACAGCGCCGCCGCGTTCGACACCCAGAAGGAACTGAAGACCACCGGTACCGTCACCGCCTACCGGTTCGCCAACCCGCACATCTACCTCACCATTCAGGTGAGGAGACCCGACGGATCGACGGCGTCCGTGGAGGTCGAAGCGGGCGCCGCGTCGGTGCTGAACGGGCTCGGTTTCACCAGGAACGCGATCGCGGTCGGCGACGTAGTGACGATTGTCGGCAACCCCGCGCGGACCACTCCCGAGAAGCTGATGCTGGGGAAGGAGCTCTACAAGCGGGACGGCACCTACTATCCGCTGAATATCTCGTCGCGCACGATCTATACGGCCAGAAACGATGTGGCGACCAGTATTGCCGGGACATGGTTTTCACCGAACACTGAATTCTTCGGCTATAACGGCGCCGCCGCGAAGTGGCCGCTGACCGACAAAGGGAAAGCTGCCGTGGCCGCGGTCGATCCAAAGGCGACGACGCAGAAGGACTGCATTCCTGTGGGTGCACCGACACTGATGCTCTACCCGGTGGCGACCACCATCACGGTGCGGCCTGATCGCGTGGTGATGAAGGTCGACTGGATGGAGTCCGAACGCACGATCTTTCTCGACGGGCGGCGGCATCCACCGGCCACGGACACGTCCCTCCACGGCCATTCGGTCGGCCGATGGGAAGGAGACACGCTCGTGGTGGAGACGACCAACTTCAGGGACCACCCGATGGGCCTGTCGACCACGCTGCCGAGCAGCGCTCAGAAGCGCCTCGTGGAGCGGTTCCGTCTGGGCGACGATCGCAAGAGCCTGATGTATTCAGGCGTGATCGAGGATCCCGTTTACCTGACGCGCCCGGTCGAGTGGACGGGGCGATTGGAGTACCGGCCCAACATGCGCTTCTCAAACGAGAAGTGCGATCTCGAAATCGCTCACAGGTTCCTGGGCGACTTCTGAAACTACAACCACGAAGACCACGACGATATCGAAGGACACGAAGACCTTTTTGTAATTCGTGATCTTCGAAACCTTCGTGACCTTCGTGGTTGTTGTTGTAAAGCGCTTACCCGGCGACAAGGCCCGCGTGGTCGCTGCCGCCCTCGGTCAGTCCGCGTGCCTTCATCCATTCGTAGGTACGGTCGAAGAGCACCGGGTCGTACTGGTCGACATGCTTGTAGCGCACGAACGCCTGCAGCAGCTCATGCGGCTGCAGCGCGCCGTTGGTGTGCGCCGCGACGTGATGGGCATACTTGTAGAAATCGAGGTTGATGCGGTCGACGGCCTGATTCTCCGCGTCGTAGTAGGCCTGGCGCTGTTCTGACGTCAGATCGGGTGAGATCACTTCGCCGCCCCGGTAGAAACAGGCGGCGACGATATGCGCGCCTTGCTTGAGTCCGAGGCTGATGAACGGCTCCATCAGCGTCACCACTCGGCTCGTCCCGTTCTTGAGCGCCGCCCAGCGCGCCTGCGGCAGTCCACCGCGCTCAATCCTTACGTGGTCGGCACCGATCGCGCTTTCGAGCATCTGCAGGGTGCAGTAGTGCGAGCCGGTCAGCTCCTGGACCACGACCGGCACATCGGCAAGGTCGCGCGGCACCTGCAGCGCTTCGTCAAACGTCAGGATGGCTTGCGCCGCCACCGCGGCACGCAGGGCGGCGATGTTTCCGCCGCGCCTACCCCGCTCCAGCCGGTCGATGCTCGCCCATTCACAGACGTTGTAGCTGTCGGCGGACCCGCGCTCGAACATCTGCTCCTTGAGCCGCGACATGATCGGACGCTCCGCTCGATCTCTCTCGCGATCGGCGTAGGTGGCCGAGAAGCGGACGTCGAGGCCGGCCGCGTCGAACAGCCCTTCCTCGATGCCCACGATTACCGGCAAATCGAAGACCGGGTTATTGGGCGCAATCCTGATGATCGGTTTCGTCTGCACAGACAAGCCGTCGCTCCTGCCCGAAGGCTATTGCCGCAACGCGTAGACGAACAGCACGCTGCCGGCCGCGATCGCGACGTATTGCCTGCCGTCAATCGCGTACGACATCGGTCCCGCCGAGACCTGTCCGCCGACGCTGGCACGCCATAGCGGTTCGCCGCTACGCGCGTCGAGCGCAAAGAAGTAGCCTTCACGGCCGCCGGCGAAGACCAGGTCCGACCCGGTCGACAGCACGCCGCTGTCGGTCACGTCGACCATCTTGAACTCCCATTTGCGCTCGCCGGTCTTCGGGTCGAACGCCTGGATAGCGCCGTAGCCGTCTTCAGGCAGCCGCTGATTGATCGCCCCCGCAGGCGGACGCAGCGCCGGGAACGACATGGTCGGAAACCTGCCGACGAACTGACTGCCCGGCGTGTACTCGACTGGTACTTTGAAGTACCTCGAGAACGTCTCCATCCAGCTCGGGATGTAGAAAAGGCCGGTGCGCGGGCTGTACGACGGCGAGTACCAGTTCGTCGCGCCCTGGTTGTTCGGGTAGACGAGCGTGCCTTCCTGCGTCGGCGCAAGCGCGCGCTTCGGTCGCCCGTGCTCATCGAAGCCTGTCGCCCACGTCACCTTCGTATATGGCTTGCCCTGCAGGAACTGGCCGGTGGTGCGATCGAGCACGTACCAGAAGCCGTTGCGATTGGCCCACAACATCAGCTTGCGCGGCTGCCCCTGCCACGGCATGTCGACCAGCACCGGCACCTGCGTGGCGTCGTAATCGAACTCGTCGTGCGGCGTGAACTGATAATGCCACTTCAACCGCCCCGTGTCGGCATCGAGCGCGATCACCGAATCGGTGTACAGGTTGTCGCCTGGACGAGGGTCGCCGTTCCAGTCGGGTCCGGGGTTGCCCGTGCCCCAGTACGTGAGGTTCAGCTGCGGGTCGTACGAGCCGGTCACCCACGCCGGTCCGCCGCCGGTCTTCCACGCCGTCTTATCCGCATCGGTCCATGTGTCGTGACCGGGCTCACCGGGGCTCGGAATCGTGTTGAAGCGCCACACCTCGGCACCCGTCTTCGCGTCGAACGCGGCGACGAACCCGCGAATGCCGTATTCACCGCCCGACGGTCCGACGATGACCTTGTCCTTGACGATCAGCGGCGACAGCGTGAACGAGTAGCCCAGCGCCGGGTCGACGAGCGCCTTGTCCCAGATCGGCCGGCCGGTTTTCGCGTCGATCGCGATCAGATGGCCGTCGATCGTCGCCATGAACAGCGTGTCGCCGAGAATCGCCACGCCGCGATTGACGCGCCCGCAGCAGACGCGCGCCAGCGGGGAAACTGCGGCGGAGTAGATCCAGAACATCCGTCCCGTGGCGGCATCGAGCGCGACGAGATGGTTGGGCGGAAGCACCGTGTACATCACGCCGTCGACGACGAGCGGAGTGGCTTCGAACTTCTCGTTCGCTTCGGCCGGCGCGCGCGTCTGGAACACCCACTGCAGCTCCAGGTTCCTGACGTTGGCCGGCGTGATCTGCGCGAGCGGGCTGTAGCGCCAGCCGGACAGGTTCCCGGAGTACGTCAGCCAGTTCTGCGGTTCCTGATCGGCGCGGAGCATCCGCTCGAAGCTGACCTGTGCGCTGACGAGCGCCCCGGTGGCGACGACGAACACCAGCGCCCATGCGGTCGATCGAAGTCCGTTCGTCACGGGTTGAAGCCTCTCAGTGAGACGAGATAGCCAACGAGGTCGTCGATCTCCTGCACCGTGAGCGTGTCGCGATACGACGGCATCGGCGAGGTGCCGATGAAACCCTGTTCGCGGAGACTCCGCTTCTGAAGCGAGATCAGCCGGTCGTTCGAATCGAGCATCTGGATGGAGAAGCTGTCCTGGTTCAGCAACCGTCCGGTCACGGTCCGGCCGTCCGTGGTCACGAGCCTGAACGGCCGATTGCCGGGACGCATGGTGGCGCTCGGATCGAGCAGCGCGTCGCGCAGCTCGGGAAGCGGCCTTGTCAGGCCGACCTCGGTGAGGTCGGGCGCCTGTCGCGGACCGCGTCCATACACGCGATGACAGGTCGTGCACTGCCCCTTGCCTTCAAAAATCGCCTGGCCGCGCGCCGGGTCGCCGACGCCGCGCAGGACGGCCGTGCCGATGCCAGTGCGGACCATTGTCATGTTCCGCAGGTACCCCACGACCTGCGCGGCCTCCTGATCGCCGAAGCTGTGCGGCGGCATCGCCGTGCCGGGAATGCCGGTCTTGATGATCGCGATCAGGTCGGTGTCGGACGTGCCCCGGCGAAACTGACCGCGGGCCAGCTCGACGCCGGGAATCTCATCGCCGGCGGGACCGTGGCATCCGGCGCAGGTGGATTGATACAGGCGCGCGCCGGTCTCGATGTCGGCGGCTGTATAGCCGTGATCCTGCGCGATCACATGGCCCCTGTCGTCCACCGGCAGGAGAGTTCCGGCCGCGGCGGTGAGGCCAACGACGAGTACGGCGACCCTGCGCATGACTGACAGCCCCGCAGATAATAGCGCTAAGATACGCGGCACGAGGGGCACGTCTATGAAGAAAATCGCGGTTCTCTCGCTGGCAATTGCCGTGTCGGTGTGGCGAATCAGCGCCCAGCAGGGCCCGCCGCCCGCCGCACCTCAGGGATATATCACCGGCATCGTGCAGAGCGACAACGGTACGGAAGCCGGTGTGTGGGTGATCGCCGAGACGACCGATCTTCCGACGCCGTTCACCAAGATCGTCGTCACCGATGACCGCGGCCGCTTCGTCCTGCCGGATCTGCCCGCCGCGACATACAGCGTGTGGGTCCGTGGATACGGCCTTGTCGACTCGTCGAAAACGGCGATCAAGCCGAGTGCCAACGTCGTCACGCTTCGCGCGGTTCTCGCGAACACGCCGCAGGAGGCGGCGCGCGTCTATCCCGGCGACTACTGGCTGTCGCTGATGGAGCCTCCCGCGAAGACCGAGTTCCCGGGCACGGGCCCCGATGGCAACGGGCTTGGCACGGCGATGCTGACGCAGAACCACTGGATCAATTCGCTCAAGTCGGATTGCAACTTCTGTCATCAGCTCGGCAACCGCCTCACGCGCAGCGTCGACCACATCCTCAAGGCGAAGCCGGAGCTCAAGACGCACGCCGAGGCCTGGGAGTGGCGGCTCGGCACGGGCGTGCGCGGCAACGCGATGTACGCCGCGCTGCAGAACCAGGGAAAGAATCGTCCGCTGCGGACGTTTGCCGGCTGGACCGAGCGCATCGCGAAAGGCGAGGTGCCGCCGGCGCCGCCCAGGCCCTCAGGCGTCGAGCGGAACGTCGTCCTCACGCTGTGGGACTGGGGGACCGACCATTCGTTCATGCACGACGAGATCGCGACCGACAAGCGCCGTCCGACCGTGAACGCGGGCGGACCGATCTACGCCGTGTCCGCCGGGCACGGCACGCTGGTGATGCTCGACCCCGCGACCAACCGCACCGAAGAGATCGAGATTCCGACGCGCGCGCCGCGGGCGGAGGTCCCGTCCAGGTTTCCGACGCCCAATCGCCCGTCGCTCTGGTGGGGTGAGCAGCACCTGTGGGGTAACCCGCCGTACAACCCGGCCGATCCGCACAATCCGATGATGGACGCCCGGGGCCGCGTCTGGATCACCTCGAAGATTCGCCCGAACGCCGATCCGGCGTGGTGCAGCGATTCGGCCAACCGGTTCGCCGCGTGGTTCCCGCTGCGCGCCAGCGCGCGACAGGCGTCGTTCTACGATCCGAAGACGAAGCAGTTCACGCTGATCGACACGTGCTACTCCACGCACCATCTCCAGTTCGACAACGACGCGAACGAGACGATCTACTTCAACGAGCTGACGGGGCCGATCGTCGGCTGGATCGATACGAAAATCTTCGAAGAGACGAAGGCGGAGCAGAAGGCGGTCGGCTGGTGCGGCCAGGTCGTCGATACCAACGGCGACGGCAAGATCACGCGGCCATGGAATGAACCAGCCGGTCGCGGCGGGGCCGCCGGATCAAATCCGGCGCTCGACACCCTGGTCGACTTCAACCTTTATAGCGTCGTGCCCAGCCCGGTCGACAACTCGGCCTGGGGCGTGTCCGAGCGATTCCCGGGATACCTCGTACGCGTCGATCGCGGCGCGAATCCTCCCGAGAGCTGCCGTGCGGAGATCTTTCGCGTGCCCGAGCCGGGGTTCGATCCGCGCGGTGTCGACATCGACACCAACGGCGTCGTCTGGACGGCGCTCGCCGCCAGCAGCCATCTCGCGAGTTTCGATCGCCGCAAGTGCACGGGAACGATCGGGCGCAAGGCCGACGGCAGCGAGTGCCGGGAAGGCTGGACGCTGTACCAGACGAAGGGTCCGAAGCTGCGGGGCACCGACATCCCGGCGGACTTCCACTATTTCAACTGGGTGGACCAGCGGAACATCCTGGGGCGCGGCGAGAACACGCCGCTCGCGACCGGGTCGAATTCCGATTCACTGCTCGTGCTCGACCCGCGAACGCAGCAGTGGCTGACGCTGCGAGTGCCGTACCCGCTCGGTTTCTATTCGCGCGGGCTCGACGGCCGAATCGACGATCCCGGCGCCGGCTGGAAAGGGCGCGCTCTCTACGCCAACTA
>Ga0134127_10004199_pt1 | contig 10380 bp, 8 predicted proteins | sample KB31753_FD_96459 | JGI IMG/M metagenome (GOLD analysis project Ga0134127, IMG submission 96459) | Terrestrial soil microbial communities with excess Nitrogen fertilizer from Kellogg Biological Station, Michigan, USA - KB3-175-3 | ecosystem: Environmental > Terrestrial > Soil > Unclassified ...
ATCGTCGGCGTGGAAGACGCGGACCGCGCCGGCGCCCGCGAGCGGTTCCGTTTCTACCGCGACCGCGGCTACGAAATCCGCACCCACGATTTGAGCAAGAATCGTGAACAGTGACTGGTGACCAGTGACTAGTCCTGCAAGCCGCGAAATGCCCATATTCTTCCGATCACCGGTCACCGGTCACCGGTCACAGCCCTAATGGCGGAGAAGCCGACCTCACGCGAAGACGGCGACGACCTGCTGCAGCGCGCCGACGCCCTGCTCTCGCGGCTCCGCGCGGCGAAGCCCGCGCCCGCAGCACCCGACGTGCCGACGCTGGTGGAGCCCGCAACCCCGGCGGCCGCGGACGACGACGTCCCCATGCTGACCGAAGTCATCCCCGCCGAGCAGCTGCCCGCCGTCGCGGGCCGGGGGCCGGCGCAGGGTTCCACGTCCGGCGAAGTGATTTCGCGTGTGCAGGCGCAGAATCTCGAGCACAGCGTCTACCAGAAGTTGAAGCGCGAGCTCGACCAGCACATCGAGCGCGTCGTGCAGGACCGCTTCATGCCGCAAATCGGCGGCGCGCTCGATTCAGCTCTCGCCCGCATCAGCGGGGACATCAAGTCCGACATCAACTCCATGGTGCGCGCCTCGATCGAGGAGACGCTGCGCACCCAGATCAAGAACCTGCGGGTCGCGGTTGAAGCCAAGTCCGCCATGCGCGAAGCAACGACGGCCGGCACCAAGCCCGGTTTCCCGCCCGACTCTTCCTCGCCGTCATCGGACTCGGCGCTAGCCAAGAGCTTCGAGCCGGCGGCGATCGAAGGCCGCTGGTACGGGATCTGGGAGAAAAGCGGCTATTTCCAGGCCGGTTTCGACGAATCCAACCCTAACCGCTTCTGCATCCTGCTGCCGCCGCCCAACGTCACCGGCACGCTGCACATGGGCCACGCGTTCCAGCACACGCTGATGGACGCGTTGACGCGCTATCACCGCATGCGCGGCTTCAACACCCTGTGGCAGCCGGGCACCGATCATGCCGGCATCGCCACCCAGATCGTGGTCGAGCGCCAGCTCGAGCAGGAGGGAACCTCGCGCCGCGCGCTGGGCCGCGACGCCTTCATCGAGCGCGTCTGGAAGTGGAAGGAAGAATCGGGCTCCACCATCACGCGCCAGATGCGGCGGCTGGGCGCCTCGTGCGACTGGGGGCGCGAGCGCTTCACCATGGACGAGGGGCGCTCGCGCGTGGTGACCGAAGTGTTCGTGCGCCTCTACGAGCACGGGTTGATCTACCGCGGCAAGCGGCTGGTGAACTGGGACCCGGTGTTGCAGACCGCGGTTTCCGACCTCGAAGTGGAGTCCGAGGAGGAAAACGGCAACTTGTGGCACATCCGCTACGCGCTCGACTCAGGCACTGATTTCCTTGTCGTCGCCACCACGCGCCCGGAAACGATGCTGGGCGACGTGGCGGTCGCCGTGCATCCCGACGACGAGCGCTACCGGTCCTTCATCGGCCACCAGGTCATCCTGCCTCTTACCGGGCGCAAGATCCCGGTAATCGGCGACACCTACGTGGATCCGCAGTTCGGCACGGGATGCGTGAAAATCACGCCGGCGCACGACTTCAACGACTACCAGGTCGCGCTGCGGCACAAGCTCGCGCCGATCAGCATCTTCAACCTCGACGCGACCGTGAACGACAACGCGCCCTTCGCCTACCGCGGGATGGACCGCTACGTCGCGCGCGAGAAGGTGCTCGCCGACCTGCGCGACCAGGGCCTGGTGGTGGAAGTAAAGCCGCACAAGATGACGGTGCCTCGCTGTGGGCGCACCGGCGCCGTGGTCGAGCCGATGCTGACCGACCAGTGGTTCGTGAAAATGGAGTCGCTCGCCAAGAGCGGGCTGGAATCCGTGGCGCGCGGGGATATCAAGTTCGTCCCGGGCAACTGGACCACGACCTACAACCAGTGGTTGAACAACATCCAGGACTGGTGCGTCTCGCGCCAGCTGTGGTGGGGCCACCGCATCCCGGCCTGGTACGACAGCGAGGGCAATGCCTACGTCGGCCGCAGCAAGGAAGAAGCCCGCGCCAAGTACAACCAGACGCTGCTCGAGCGCATGAAATCGGGCTCGAAAGCGGCGCCCTCGGAGTTGCGGCAGGACGAAGACGTGCTCGATACCTGGTTCTCGTCCGCGCTGTGGCCGTTCTCCACCCTGGGCTGGCCGGCGGACAACCCGGCGCTGCGGCTGTACCTGCCCTCGAGCGTGCTGGTCACGGGCTTCGACATCATCTTCTTCTGGGTGGCGCGCATGGTGATGATGACGCTCCCATTCACCGGCAAGGTGCCGTTCCGCGAGGTCTACATCACCGGGCTCGTGCGCGACGCCGAGGGCCAGAAGATGTCGAAGTCGAAGGGCAACATCCTCGATCCGCTCGACATCATCGACGGCGTCGGGGTCGATGCGCTGGTCGAGAAGCGCACTTCGAACCTGATGGACCCGCGGCAGTCCGCGGGAATCGAAGCGGCCACGCGGCGCCAGTTTCCGCATGGCATCCCTGCCTTCGGCACCGACGCGCTGCGCTACACGTTCGCGAGCCTCGCCTCGCACGGGCGCGACGTCAAATTCGACCTGTCGCGCTGCGACGGCTACCGCAACTTCTGCAACAAGCTGTGGAACGCGGCGCGCTTCGTGCTGATGAACTGCGCAGGCAAGGACACCGGCGTGGACGAGACGCTGCCGGCCGAGATGTCGGTCGCCGACCGCTGGATCACGAGCCGGCTGCAGCGCGCCGAGGCCGAGGCGCATGAGGCATTCCGCGACTACCGCTTCGACAACCTTTCGCGAACGATCTACGAGATGGTGTGGGACGAATACTGCGACTGGTACCTGGAGCTTGCGAAGGTGCAGCTCGCCGACAGCAACGAGGCGCGGCAGCGGGCGACGCGCCGCACCCTGACCCGCGTGCTGGAAACGATGCTGCGGCTGGCGCACCCGGTGATCCCGTTCATCACCGAGGAGCTGTGGCAGCAGCTCGCGCCGCTCGCCGGCAAGACCGGCTCCTCCATCATGGTCGCGCGCTACCCCGAACCGCAGCCGGAGAAGCTCGACCCGCGCGCGGAGCAGGAAGTCGCGCTGCTGAAAGACCTCACCAACGCCTGCCGCACGCTGCGCTCCGAGATGAACGTCTCTCCCGCCCAGAAGTTGCCGCTGCTGATTCAGGGCGACCCGTCCCGCCTTACGCAGCTCCTGCCGTACCTTACCTGGCTGGCGCGACTGTCCGAGGTGGTGGTGGTCGAGGGCGCGCTGCCGTCGGCCGGTGCGCCGGTGTCCATCGTCGGCGAATACCGCCTGATGCTGAAGATCGAGATCAACATGTCGGCCGAGAGAGAGCGGCTGCACAAGGAGCGCCTGCGGGTCGAAGGCGAGATCGAAAAAAGCGAGGCCAAGCTTGGAAAGCCGGGGTTCGCGGAGCGCGCGCCGCCGCTGATCGTGGCGCAGGAAAAGGAACGGCTTGCCCGGTCCAGGGCTTTGCTCGAAAAAATCAACGAGCAGATGAAGAAGCTCGGCTAGGATTGCGCCGCAGCCCGGCGCAGCCCCCATCTCCCGACCTCCGCCCGTGCATCATTCGCTGCGCGCGTTCCGCCACCGCAACTACCGTCTGGTTTTCTGCGGCCAGTCGCTCGCCGTCCTCGGCAACTGGATCCAGTATCTCGCGATGACCTGGCTCGTCTATCGCCTCACCGGGTCGGCATTGCTGCTCGGCGTGATCGGGTTCGCGAGCCAGGTCGGGATCCTGGTGCTCGCGCCCTTCGCCGGGCTGTGGGCCGACCGCTTCGACCGCAGGAAGCTGCTGCTCGCGACGCAGTTCGCCGCCATGGTGCCGGGATTCGCGCTCGCGGCGCTGGCTTGGACAAACGTAGTCGAGTTCTGGCACGTCGTCGTCCTGGCTTCGCTCTTCGGCATAGTGATGGCGATCGAGGTGCCGGTGCGCCAGACGTTCACGCCATCCCTGGTGCCGGCGCGGGAAGACCTGCCGAGCGCCATTGCCTTCAACGCGATGATGCAGAACGGCGGGCGCATGCTGGGACCCACCATCGCCGGCGTCCTGATCGCCACCTCCGGGGAAGCAATCTGTTTTTTCCTGAACGGTGTGAGCAAGCTCGCCGCGGTCGCCACCCTGATGATGATCGTGGTCGCGCCGCGCGCGCACGCGGCCGCACCTTCCTCTGCCTGGAGCAGCCTTAAGGAAGGCGTCGCCTATACCTGGAACTCGGTGCCGTTGCGCTGGCTGCTGCCGGTGGTCGCCTTGGTGACCTTCATGGCGAGCCCGTACCAGACGCTGATGCCAATCTTCGCCGCGGAAATCTTCAAGGGCGGCGCGGACACGCTGGGCGTGCTGATCGGCGCCGCGGGCGCGGGCGGAATCGCCGCGATGCTGGTGCTCGCCTCGCGCGAGGACGTGCGCGGGCTCATGGCCTGGATCGCGGCATCGGCCCTGGCGGCCGGCGTCGCGTTGGCCGTGTTCTCCTACTCCACCTCGTTCATCCTGTCGCTCGCCATGATCGCGATTGTCGGCTTCGCCGCCCTTACCGTCGCGATGGGCGTCTCCACCATCATCCAGACCATCGTCGAGGACGGCATGCGCGGCCGCGTGATGGGACTGTTCACGGTTTCATTCATGGGGATGTTTCCGCTGGGCAGCCTTGCTGCGGGAGCAGTGGCCGACTGGATCGGCCCGCATCACACACTGGCAACGGGCGGCGTCGTGTGTGTGCTGGTCGCAATCTGGTTGTGGCGGCGTCTGCCGGAATTACGCAGCCACATCCGGCCGATCTACGCGAAGCTGGGCATCATTACCGAGTGAATATCGGTAACAAATTTATAAATAAATTCAAATAGTTACAGTATTTTTCAGAGTGAGCCGGCTACCGGTAACTCCGGGAATCAAATGGCACGGTGCGACCAACCAGGCTCTCCAGCAGGATCAGTTCGGTGTCGGTGTGATTGACGACGGGCGCCGCTTCGATCATGCGCGGCATGCCCTTGGCGTAGATGTAGCGCGGCTGGTCGTGGTGAGTGGTGCGCACGACTTCCGCGTCCTTCGGCTCGTCGACCGGCACCAGCTCCGCTTCCCCGTAACAAGTACAGGCATAGGTGCGCACTTTCTCGACTTCGACGTAAATGCCGGTGCCGCGGATACCGATCGTCGCCGTCGAAGTCTGAATGCGCCTGCCCTTGCCCGGCTCGAACACCGAGAGCAGCGCGCCGGTTACTATGCGCAGGCCGCTGACGACGGACTTTGAGGCGTCTCCCTGCAATTCAATGCGCGAGCCGGCCCGCGCCATGAAGGCGTCGCTGCCGACCACGAATACGGCTTCCGAGCGCGCGCCCACGGTGACCACGTCGCCGGGCCGGACCTCCGCCCCGCGCTGGGCGGGCTTGTCGCCGATGCGCACGTCGCCGCGCGCCCGGGCAACGCCTTTTTCCACGACCCCCGCCGCGAGCGCCTCCCGCAGTTGCGCCATGCCGAGCGCCAGCGCGGCGCCGCTTGAAGCGGCGCGCGCGAGCCATTCCCTGCGTGAAATTCCGGTCATCGTTTCGTCCTCATCGGTCGTATTTACGCTGCGAAGCCCGTTCCGGATGCGTGGATTTTGCGCTCGCGCCGCGGCCAATTTGGTATATTAATTTACGCTCGTTACCGAGGAGAGCCCCATGTTCGATGCCATCTCCATCCCCTTCGGCGCCAAGATGCTGTTCAATACCGTCAAGTTGAAGCCGGGCGTCAGCATGGACGACGTCGAGATTGCCATCGGCGAGATGTGCAGCGCCGTGCAAACCGCCTACGGCGGGGCGAAAGGCGGCTTCCTCGCCGGGCAGGTATTCAAGTTCTCCGGCTTCATCTCCGACGAAGGCTCGCTCGGCGCCACCCGCGCCGAGGACCACGTCGCGATCGTGACCTACTGGCGATCCTTCGAGGAGCACGAGAAATCGCACGGGGACACCCTCTTCAGCGCCAAGTTTTCCGCGCTCATCGAAATGTGTTCGGACACCCGGGAACTGGGCTACGACATGCTGTGGCAGGGCGAGTCGCAAGCAAAAATCGCTGCGTGATATTGCCGATGCAGAGGTGAACGAGGGGAGCATCCCCTCGTTCCTCATTTTTTCTTCATGAAGAAGACGAATTCCTTCTCGACCGCCTCGGACGCCAGCAGCGGATTGCCGGTCTGCCGGGAAAACGCCGAAAAATCCTTCACCGAGCCGGGGTCGGTAGCGAGCACCTTCAGCACCTGGCCCGAATCCATGTCGGTCAACGCCTTCTTGGTGCGCAGTATCGGCAGCGGGCAGTTCAGCCCGCGCGCGTCGAGTTCTTTGTCGAATTGCATTTCCTTGCCGTCCGTATAAATCAGGGAATCAAGCCACCTTCGCTTGCTGGTCGATCAGCGCGCGCAGCGAAGTATTGCGGTCCTGCAGGTCACGCGCGAGCTGAATCGCCACCATGTACAGGATTTGGTGGCCGACAGGCGGCGCGTCGTCGAATAATTCGTTGAACTCGATGCGCGGCAGCGACGCGGCGGTGACCGGCTCGATCACGCTGCAGGTCGCGGCTGCCGGAAGATTGTCGAGCAGGGACAGCAGCCCGAAGACTTCCCCGGCGCGCAGCTCGCGCTCCTGCTTGAAGCCCGTCAACTCGTCGGTGCGGGACAGCATTACCGCGCCGTCCATGATCATGTAGAGCGCCTGGCCCTGTTCGCCCTGCCAGATGAAGGTGTGACCCTTCGGGTACAGCTGCACCTTCATCGCCGCGGCAAGCGCGTCGAGATGCGCGCCCGCAAAGCCCTCGAAGCCCGGCAGCGTCTTCAGGAATGTCTTGAGGTCAACGGTTACGGCCATGACTACTTCCCCGGCGCGCCAAAAAACGATTCGAGCCAGTTGCGGCCCCTGGCGTTCGACGGAGTGGGTTCCGGGTCGCTCGCGGTAAGCGTAATCACTTGCGGCGGCGCCTTCAACGTCGCGCCCGACTTGCGCAGGCGGTCGGCGAGCATCAGCACCAGCTGCCGCAGCAATACTTCCGAAACTTCCTTGTTCTTCCAGATCAGTTCATCGAATTTTTCGTGACGCAGCCGCAGGAATCGAACCGGCGTTTCCGTGGTCACCGTGGAGCTTGCCAGCAGCTCTCCGCTCAACACCGATACTTCGCCCAGCCACTCGCCGGGCCCGCTCTCGGCCAGCTTGATGGCGCGCTTGTTCGTCTCCACCGATATCGCGACTTTGCCTTCGAGGATCAGGTACAGCGAGTCCACCGGCATGCGGTCGCGGATGACCTTGCGGTTTGCCGGCAGCTCGAGCGAGGTCGTTGCGGCGAGCAGCGTCTCCAGGTTCGCGGGGCCCAATTCCTCGGCCAACGCCGGGAAGCGGGCGGAAAATTCGCTGGTCAACTTGCTATCCATAGACGAAGGCTTTTGAAGTCCCGCCCCGGGGTCGATTTGGAAGGGCAATTCTAGCACTAGTCCCGCGGCGCAAGTCCGGGGCCGGGACCCGTGAAAATGTCATTTTTTTCCCGGTATTTGGCGCGTTTTCCGCTATCGCGCGACCCCCCCGGCTGGGGTAAAATTTTGATTCGAAAAACTGTGACAAACCGCCGCTGGCGGGGCGTCCAAAAATCAGCTGTTTTTCCAGGGGAGATCGAGCGAGAACCGGATCCGCGGCCTGTTTCATTCTCGCCCTTCCCTTTTCGCCCGACCGCTCCGACATTACATGCCGACATTTGCGTGCCCGCAGCGACTGAACCGTGCCGCTGCGCTCGCGTTCGCCGCCGCCTGCATCCTGACGGCGCCTGCGCTGGCGCAGACGCCGCTGACCCCGGGCGCGGTGCAGGACACGATCGGCCCGATCAAGCCCCCGCCAAAACCGGTGCCGGGGCAACTGGTGTTCCCGAAACCCGCGCCTTCGGTCGCGCACGATCCCAACGGGCAGCGATTCTCGGTGAACGCGTTCGAGTTCACCGGCAATACCGTCTACAGCACGCAGGTGCTGAAGCGGTTGACCGAGCGCTTCATCGACCTGCAACTGAATCTCTACGATCTCACGCGTGCCGCCGACACCTTGACGCGCTTCTACCAGGAAAACGGCTACCCGGTTGCGCGCGCCGTTCTGCCGGCGCAGAAAGTCGACAAGGGCATCGTCCGCATCGAGATCATCGAGGGGCGCGTGGGCGAGGTCCGGTTCGAGGGCAGCCGGCGCTACACGCCGGATTTCCTGCGCTGGCGTCTGTCCACGCTCACGCCGGGCTCGCTGATCACCAGCGAGGGCCTCGAGCGGGACCTGCTGCTGATGAACGACATGCCGGGACTCTCGGCGCGCGCCACCCTCGAGCCGGGCAAGAAATTCGGCACGACCGACGTCACGATCCAGATCGAGGAAAGGGCCGTGTCCGCTTTCGCGATGCCCAACAACCACGGGCGCAAGGAAATCGGACGAACGCGCGTGGACGCCGGCGCTTCCTTGAACAATCCACTCGGCATCGGCGATCAGCTGAGCTTCTACGGCACTTACTCGGAGCGCGGGCTGCTGAAATACGGGCGCGCGAGCTACAGCGTGCCGGTGTCCGAACACGGCACGCGGCTGGAAGTGGCCGTATCCTCGTCGGATTACCGCATCGAGGGCGACATTACCCAGCTCGGGGTGACGGGCGACGCGCTCAACCGGGAAATCAACCTCACGTACCCGGCCATCCGCACCCGCTCCCGCAGCCTTTTGTGGAATCTCGGCGCGCGCTCGACGGATTTGCGCCAGCGCACGTTCGGCATCGAGACCTCGAACACCAGCATCGACCTGCTCAACATCGGCGTGAGGTACAACCAGATCGGCGAGGACTCCTCGATCACCACCGGCAGCGCGCAGATCACCTCTAATTTCAAGGCCAACAATCTCGGCCTGCGCACGGATGCGCAGAAATTCAAGCTCGATCTCGAGGGCTCGGAATTGCGCGCGATCTCGCGCGACTGGGACGCATACGGCCGCGTGGCCTGGACCTACAGCCCCGACCCCCTTGCCGACAGCGAGAAATTCTCGGTCGGCGGCCCCGGCAGCGTGCGCGGCTACCGCTCTTCCGAGGTGCGCGGGGACGGCGGTTTCCTCGTGACTGCCGAGGTGCGCCGCGCGTTCAACGCCGCCAACCGCTTGGGAATATGGAGTATTTTCTACGACGCCGGGATAGTGCGCTTTCAGGGCACGCCCGGTTTCGTGGACGGCACCCTGACGATACAGAGCGTTGGCACGGGTGTGACTTTTTACCTGCATCCCGCCGTGACATTGAAGCTTGAGTTTGCGGTTCCCGTGGGCAACACTATTCCCACCGAACGCAAAAATGGTACAGCGTGGATGTCATTGATAGCCAGCTTCTAAACCGCGCATGAACCCGACCCGCCGCGCACCCCGTTTCGAGCTGACGCCGATCGCACGCGCGATGCGCCAGGCCGGCCTCGCGGCGGTCACCGTCGCCGCGCTCGCCCCGCTTCCCGCGCTCGCGCAGGTTCCCACCGGCGGCACCGTCACGCGCGGCACGGCGACGATCCAGAACGTCAGCCCGACCCAGCAGCGCATCACGCAGGGCAGCGACCGCGCCATCATCAACTGGCAGAGCTTCTCGATCGGGCAGTCGAGCTCGGTACAGTTCGTCCAGCCCGGCGCGAGCTCGGTGGTGTTGAACCGCGTCACCGGCGCGAACCCCTCCGCCCTCTTCGGCACCCTGTCGGCGAACGGCCAGGTGTTCCTGGTCAACCCGCAGGGCGTCTACTTCAGCCCTACCGCGCGCGTGGACGTCGCCGGCATCGTCGCCTCCACGCTGAACATCCGCGACAACGACTTCATGTCGGGCAACTACTCCTTCTGGCGCGACCCGATGTCGCCGGCGAACGCGCGGGTGATAAACGAGGGGCGGATCACCGCGACCCCGGGCGGCTACGTAGTCCTCGCCGGCGACTACGCGGCGAACCGCGGCACCATCGAGGCGCGCGGCGGCAGCGTGGTCCTCGCTTCCGGCAACCGCATGACGCTCGATATGCGCGGCGACGGGCTAGTGAGCTTCGTGGTGGACGAGAAGGCTATTTCAGAACTTGCCGCCGTGGAGAATGCGGGGCAGATCATCGCCGACGGCGGGCGCGTGGTGATGACTGCCGCGGTTGCGCGTGATCTCACCGGCACTGTGGTCAACAACACCGGCCTCGTGCAGGCGCGCGGCACCGAATTACGCGACGGCGCCATCTATCTCACCGGCAGCGGCGGGGACGTCGTCTCCAGCGGCAGCCTCGACGCGGGCGGCGCGCGTGGCGGGCGCGTCACGGTGCAGTCCACCGGCACCACCCTGGTCTCCGGCAGCGTGAACGCCAGCGGCTCGGC
>Ga0134127_10004200_pt1 | contig 10380 bp, 8 predicted proteins | sample KB31753_FD_96459 | JGI IMG/M metagenome (GOLD analysis project Ga0134127, IMG submission 96459) | Terrestrial soil microbial communities with excess Nitrogen fertilizer from Kellogg Biological Station, Michigan, USA - KB3-175-3 | ecosystem: Environmental > Terrestrial > Soil > Unclassified ...
CGCTCGTTCCGCCGGAACCTAGTCACTCCCTCGTGGACCCGGCTCACTCGATTCGTTCGCCGCAGTCGCGGGCGGCGACGCAGCGGCGTCGTGCTTGGCGAACCAGGCGAGGATGTACGCGATGCGGGCGTTTAGCTGCGAGGGATGGACGTCGAGTGAATGGCCTACGCCGGGCACGCGGACGAGCAGGGTGTCGATGCCGCGGATCCGCAGCGCCTGGTAGAACTGCTCCGACTCCGGGATGGGCGTGCGGAAGTCCTGCTCGCCGGTCACGACCATCGTCGGTGTCTTGACATTGCCGACGCGCGACAAGGGAGAGCGCATCCAGTAGGACTGGTAGTCGTCCCATGGCGGCGAGCTGAACCAGTACTTGTAGAAGAAGTTCGGCAGGTCCGCCGTCAGCACGAAACTCGCCCAGTTGATCACGGGCTTCTGCACCGCGGCGGCGCGGAACCGGTCGGTCGTGCCGACAATCCACGCGGTCAGCACGCCGCCGCCGCTGCCGCCGGTGACGAAGAGGCGGTCGCCGTCCACGCCGCCGCGCGCGATTGCCGCGTCCACCGCGCCCATCAGGTCGTCGAAATCGCGGCCCGGATAGGCATGATGGATGAGGTTCCCGAATTCCTCGCCATAGCTCGTACTGCCACGCGGGTTCGAGAAGAGCACGTTGTAGCCGGCGGCCGCGTAGAGCTGCAGCTCGGCGGCGAAGCGCGGCCCGTAGTTCGCGAAGGGGCCGCCGTGGATCTCGAGCACAAGCGGATACTTCTTTGCGGGGTCGTAGCCCGGCGGCCGGATCAGCCAGCTCTGCACGCGCCGCCCGTCGGCCGCGGTGGTACTCCATATTTCCTCGACCTTGCCGAGCTCGCGCTGGCCGAAGAGTTCCTCGTTGAGGCTCGTCAGGCGTCGGGTCTTCCCGCCGTCCAGGAGGCCGACCTCGGCCGCATCGTAGGGATCGTTCGCGCTGTAGGCGATCGTGCCGTCCTTCGCGATCGAGAACGTTCCACCGGGATAGGGGCGCGACCATCCTTCACCGCCCATGTCGTCGACGAGGTTCGTCACTTTGCCGGCGAGGTCGGTCTCCGCGATGCGAGTCGCGCCCTGGTCGTCGTAGCTGAAGTAGATCCGGCGTGAATCGCGGCTCCACGTTGGCGTCGCGGCGTCGCGGTCGAGTTCCGCGGCGAGCTCGCGTACTTCGCCGTTGTCGAGGCGCAGGACATACAGTCGCTGGCGCTGGTAGCCCTGGTAACGATCGTCGTAGCCCGTATAGGTGACGTACTTCCCGTCGGGTGAGGCCGCGGGCTGCTGGTCCGGCCCGAAGCGCTTCGTGAGCGCGCGGATTGCGCCCGTCGCGACGTCAATCGCATAGACCTCGCTGTCATTCGGCTCGACCTCTGCGTTCTCGTGACGGTTTGCCGAGACGAGGACCTCCCGCCCGTCGGAGGACCAGGCGATGCCTTCATGATCGAAGTCGCCCTGGGTGAGCTGGCGCGGCGAGCCGCCGTCCGCGGGCACTACGAATACCTGGCCGTAAGCGTCCGGCAGGTAGCCTTCGCCGTCCGCGCGATAGACCATGCGGTTGATCGCCTTGAGCGGCTCGGCCCACTTCGCATCCTTCGGCGCCTCCGGGAGATTCACCTTGAGCGCTTCGTGCTTCGCCGGCACGCGCATTGCAAACGCGAGCTGCCGTCCGTCCGGCGACCAGGCCAGGTCCGTCGGCGCTTCGAGCAGATTGGTCACGCGCGCGGTGACGCCTTCGGCGAACCAGTACATGTGGATCTGGGCGCCGTCGCCGTCAGCCGCGACGAAGGCGAGGCGCTTGCCGTCCGGAGACCAGCGCGGGCTCGACTGGTTGCCGGCCCCGCCCGCGAGCGGACGATGGTTCGAGCCGTCGCGGCCGACGAGCCAGATCGCGCCTCGGCGCGAATCCGTCTTCACGTCGAACGAGCGGCGCACGTAGGCGACCTGCTCGCCGTCGGGGGAGACCTCGGGATCGCTCGCCCACTCGAGCGAGAAGACGTCCATCGGCGCGAACGCCGGCTTCGCGGCCGCGGCCGCGAAGGACGGCAACATCGCGAGCGCGGCGACGATCGGAAGGGCGGCTCGGGTCGTCATCAGGGCTCCGGAGTACGGGTCGAAAGGCGGCATGCTACCCTAGCGCCCCGTTTTTTGCGGCCCCGGTGGGCACATGCTGCAGACCATCCACGACAAGCTTAAAGGCATATTTGCCGTCGCGATCCTGGCGGCGCTCGGCATCGTCTTCGTCTTCTGGGGAGTCAATTTCAGCTCCAACATCAGCAGCTTCACCAAGGCAAAGGGCATCGAGGTCAATGGCCGCGAGATCGCGGTCGAAGACGTGCGGCGCGACTACCAGGAGCAGCTCTCGCGCATGCAGGTCGCGCTCGGCGACGCGGGCGTGCCCGAGCAGATGCGCGAGTCGATCCAGCAGCGCGTGCTCGACCAGGCGGTACGCAGCGAGCTCCTTCGCCAGCGCACGCGCGAGCTCGGATTCGAGGCGACGGACAACGAGGTGCTCGAGAGCATCCGCCAGGTGCCGGCCTTCCAGATCGACGGCAAGTTCTCGCCGGATGGGTACCATGCGGCGCTGCGCTCGATCAACATGTCGCCGGAGCGGTTCGAGGCCGAGCAGCGCGAGTTCGTCCTCGCTCGCCAGCTCGACCGCGGCATCTACAATTCGGCCTTCGTGTTGCCGGGCGAGCTCGATCGCGACTATGCGCTGCGCCAGGAGAAGCGCACGATCGGCTGGGTAACCGTACCTGCGAGCGGGTTCGAGGACGCCGTCACCCTCGACGACGCCGCCGTTCAGAAGTACTACGAGGCGAACCAGTCGCGTTACATGACCGATGAGCAGGCGACGGTCGACTTCGTCGAGCTCGATATCGACGCATTTGCCGCGCAGGCGACCGTGACGGACGCCGCGCTCAAGGAATATTACGAGGAAAACAAGGCGCGATACACGCAGCCCGGCCGGCGCCACGCACGCCACATCCTGATTGCGTCGACCGGCGACGACAAGGCCGACGAGGCGAAGGCCGCGAAGGCTTACGAGCGCGCGGCTGCGGGCGAGGACTTCGCGAAGCTCGCGCGCGAGCTTTCGGACGATACCGGGTCGAAGGAGTCGGGCGGCGACCTCGGCAACGCCGAGCGGGCGGACTTCGTCGGCCCGTTCGGCGACGCAGTCTGGAGCATGAAACCGGGCGAAATCCGCGGACCGGTGAAGACCGAGTTCGGCTGGCACGTCATCAAGCTCGAGAGCGCCTCGCCCGAGACTGTCCGCAGCTTCGAGGAAGTGCGCGCAGAGCTCGAGCCGGAGTATCGCCGCTCGCAGGTCGACAAGACCTTCGGCGACGCCCAGGAGCGCCTCGACACGCTCGCTTTCGAGGCGGGCAGCGACATCGGCTCGGTCGCGTCGAAAATGGGGTTGCCGCTCAAGCACGTCGAGCGCTATACGCGTGCCGGCAGCGCCGAGCTCGGTGCAACGCCGAAACTGACCCAGGCCGTATTCTCGCCCGAGGTTCTCGCGGGCCGCGAGATCCGGACGGTCGAGCTCGCGCCCGGCAAGGTAGTCGCAGTTGCGGTCAAGGAACACCGATCTTCGGCGGCGAAGCCGCTCGCCGACGTACGCGCGGAAGTCGTCGAGTCCGCGCGGATGGAGGCGGCGGGCAGGCTCGCCGCAGCACGGGCCGGCGAGGCCGTCACCGCGCTTCAGGGCGGCGCAGCCTGGGCCGCCTCGGTCGGACTCTGGCGCGGCGACGGAGCCACCATGAACCCGAGGCCGGTCGGCCGTCAGGACGAAAGCGTTCCGGCCGAGGTGCGCGAAGTTGCGTTCCGTGCGCAGGCGCCGGCGGGCCAGCCGCGCTATGGCGTCGCCACGTTGAAGAATGGCGACACCGCCATCTGGACGGTCACGGCGATGGAAAAGGGCAAGGTCGCCGCCCTCGCGCAGGACGCACGGCGCACGACGCACGACGAGTCGCGCGACCGCAAGGCGATGTCCGACGCGACGGTCTACGTGACGGCGATGCGGGCCGCGGCAGACGTCGACGTCAACCCGCAGGTCTTCGAGTAGGAATCCGCGCGCGGCGCGTTGGCGCCTTACTCGGGGAAGCTCATGCCGACGTGTGAGTAGCCGGCGTCGACGTAAAGCGTCTCGCCGGTGATTCCGGCGGCGAGGTCCGAGCACAGGAAGGCCGCCGCATTGCCGACGTCTTCGATCGTGACGTTACGCTTGAGCGGCGACACCTGCTCGACGTGGTGGAGCATCTTGCGAAATCCGGGAATGCCGGCCGCGGCCAGCGTCTTGATCGGGCCGGCGGAGATCGCGTTGACGCGGATGTTCCTGGCGCCGAGGTCGGCAGCAAGGAAGCGAACGTTCGCCTCGAGGCTTGCCTTCGCGAGGCCCATCACGTTGTACGACGGTATCGACCGCACCGCCCCGAGGTATGACAGCGTGAGGAGCGCGCCCGCGCGGCTCTCCATGAGCGGAAGGCCCGCGCGCGCAAGCGCCGTCAGGCTGTAGCTCGAGACGTCGTGCGCGACGGAAAAGCTTTCCCGCGTCGTTGCCTCGACGAAGCCGCCGGTGAGCGCCTCGCGCGGCGCGAAGGCGACCGAGTGGACGATGATGTCGAGTGACGCCCATTCGCTCCGGAGCTTTGCGAAGGCGGCCTCGATCTCGGCGTCGACGCCGACGTCCATCGGCATCACGAGCTTCGAACCGAGTCCTTCCGCGAGCTCGACGACGCGGTCCTTGATGCGATTGTTCTGGTAGCTGAAGGCGAGCTCGGCGCCTTCGCGGCGCATGGCCTCCGAAATGCCGAATGCGATCGAGCGATCGGTCGCGAGCCCTACGATCAGGGCTTTCTTGCCAGCCAGGAACCCCATGCCTTCCCTCCCGCCGATCTCAGCCGCCGACGTTCGCGCCTCCCCCGACGTGGATCGTCAGGAACTGGCCGGCGCGCAGTGCTGTGCTGCGGCCCATGTTATTCCATGCCTGGAGGTCGCGGACGCTGACCTCGAAGCGGCGGGCGATCGTTGACAGGGTGTCCCCGCGGCGGACCCGGTAGCTGACCTTGCTGTCCGTGGACGCGACGCGCGCCGGAGCGGCCTCGCCGGAGGCGGCGGCACCGCTGCCGCTGCTGCCCGCGACCTGCAGGCGCTGTCCCGGCTGGAGCATGGTCTTAGTCGAGATGTGATTCATGCGCGCGAGCTGGCTGACCGACATGCCATACCGGCGCGAGATGCTCCACAGCGATTCGCCGCCCTTGACGCGGTGGATGCGGCGCTCGAGGTCGGATCCGAGGCCCGCGCGCAGCTGCGACACGTCGCCCGCCGGCACCCGGAGCTCGTCGCCGGCCCTGAGGTCGGCGCGACGGTCCACGTTCATGCGGTCGATGACGGCCTCGGGCACCTGGTAGCGGCCGGCGATCGAGGCGAGGGATTCGCCCGGCGCCACGGTATGCACGCCGAGCCGCGCGCGAGCGTTGGAATCGAGCGTCGCGAGCTGCGTCGAAAATGCGTCAGCGACGACTTCCGGCACCAGGATCCGGTTGGGGCCGTCCGGGTCCGTCATCCAGCGATTCCACGAAGGATTGAGCGCGTGCAGCTCCTCGGTTTCGACTCCGGCGATCTCGGCCATCAGGCGGAGGTCAACAGGGCCGTCCGTGGGCACGACGCGGAAGTACGGCGCATCCGGAACCGGCGGCAGGTAGAAGCCGTAGACCTCCGGCGAGCGGATCATCTTCGCTAGCGCGATCAGCTTCGGCACGTAGGCGCGCGTTTCGGCCGGCAACGACAGCGAGAAGAAGTCGGTCTTCCGGTGCAGTGCGACGTTGCGGTTGATTGCGCGCTGGATATTGCCGGCGCCGTAGTTGTAGGCGGCGATCGCGAGGAACCAGTCGCCGTCGAAGCGGTCGCGCAGCTGCGTGAGGTAATCGAGCGCTGCGCGCGTGGACTCGATCACGTCGCGTCGCTGGTCCTGCCAGTAGTTGCGCTTGAGGCCGTAGCGTTCGCCGGTCGGCGCGATGAACTGCCATAGGCCCGACGCGTGGCTGCGCGAGTAGGCGAACGGGTTGAAGGCGCTCTCGACGACCGGCAGCAATGCGAGGTCGCCCGGCAGGCCGCGCGCCTCGACCTCGTTCGCGACGTGGTGCAGGTAGCGCTGTGCGCGCCCGAACACGCGGGTGATGTAGTCGGGATTGCGCTGCAGCCATTCGATCTCGCGGTCGACGCGCGGATGGTCGACCTGCGGCAGCGAAAGCTGGCCACGGATGCGCACGAGCACGTCGCCGTAGGTGACGGCGGGCGGCAGCGGCGGCACTTCCGGCGCGAGCGCCTCGAGTTCCTCCGGCGGCGCCTCCGGGGCCGCATCTTCCTCGGGGAAGGCGACCTCATTCGGCTCGTTGACGACCTGCTCGATCGGCAGGGCGCTCGGGGCCGCCGCCGGCGGCGCCGTTGCGCAACCGGCAGCCGCGAGGCCGGCCGCGACCAGGAGGAGCAGGGCGACGATCTTTGCGCGCGCGTCAGTCATCGAAACCCATCCTTCCAACTGCGTATCTCGGCAAACACGGCCACCGGTGTCGGCAGCGACCTGCCGGCGCGGTATTCCGCGGCTGATTTGACATCTTCATGCCGGCTTCGCAGAAAAGGATTGACGCGTTTCTCAAGCCCGATTGTTGAAGGCAGAGTCGGGGCCCCCTCGGCCCGCAGGGCCGCCGCCCGTTTGACATAGTCCATTATGGCCGAGTTGCGGGGTTCGACGACGGCCGCAAAACGGAGGTTGGCCTCCGTGTATTCGTGGCCGCAGAAAACCTGCGTGCCGTCCGGCAGGGCCGCCAGGGCGTCCAGCGACGCCAGCATCTGGTCCGCCGTCCCTTCGAAGAGCCGGCCGCATCCGGCACTGAAGAGCGTGTCTCCGCAGAACAGTGCGCCGTGACCTGCGTACGCGATGTGTCCTGCCGTATGGCCGGGCACGTCGATCACTCCGAACTCGAGGCCGAGCGATTCGACGCGCGCGCTCGCACCGCCCGCCATGTGCTCGACGGCGACAGGAATACGCTCGCGCGCTGGGCCGAAAGCGCGCGCTCCGGTCGCTGCGACGAGCTCCGCGACGCCGCCGACGTGATCGGCATGGTGATGCGTCGCCAGGATGGCCTCGAGGCGCAATCCCTCGGCGGCGAGCGCCGCCATCACCGGCGCGGCGTCGCCGGGGTCGACGACGGCGACCGCGCGCGGATCGTGCGGGCCGCGGATCATCCAGATGTAGTTGTCCCGGAACGCGGGAATGGGTCGCACGTCGAGCATGCGCGAGTGTAACTGGCCCGCGCGGCAGGGCCGCGGGTATCCTGTCGCCGTGGCACCGGAACATGATCTGAACACCTGGCTCGGTGGGCCTCTCGGCAGCATGCTGATGGAAGAGGAGCGCGCAGTCGTCGCGACCTCGATCGAGTGCGCCTTCGGGCTCCACTGCGTGCAGGTGGGTTCCTGGGGCGAACCCGGCGCATTCCTCGCGCAGGCGCGCACGCGACGCGCGGCGCTCATCGCGGGCCATGTGGCCGACGGCGTCGCGCTCGTCGCCGAACCGGCAGCACTCGCGCTCCAGGCCGACAGCGTGGACGTCCTGCTGCTGCCGCACACGCTCGAGTTCGCGCCGGACCCGCACGAGGTTCTGCGTGAAGCGACGCGCGTACTGGCCGGCGAGGGCGAGCTCGTCGTGCTGGGCTTCGAGCCGCTCGGCACCTGGTCGCTCAGGAGCGCCTTCACGAGCGGCGGCTGCCCGCCCGGCATCCGCCGCACGATATCGGCGACACGGCTCGCAGACTGGCTGAAGCTCGTTGGCTTCGAAGTCGGCCCGCCCGAACGCTACCTGTACGCGCCGCCGATCGCCGGCCTGCATGCGGCGAAGGCACGAGGCTTCCTCGAGCGGCTCGGACGTCACGCGTGGCCGCGGTTTTCCGGCGCCTACCTCCTGCACGCGCGCAAGCGAGTGCACTCGATGACGCCGGTTCGCCTCCGGCAGCGGCTGCGCACCGCGGTGATCGGCGGGCTGGCGGAGCCTGCCGCCCGGCGCGTCTCTTGAATCGCGTCGAGATCTACACCGACGGCGCCTGCCGCGGCAATCCAGGCGCCGGCGGCTGGGGCGTGGTGTTGCGTTACCGCGGCCGCGAGCGCGAGCTCCACGGCGGAGTGCGCGACACGACCAACAACCGCATGGAGCTCACCGCGGCGATCCGCGCGCTCGAGGCCCTGCAGCGCCGCTGCCGAGTTGCGCTCTACACCGATTCGCAGTACGTGCGCGAAGGCATCACGACGTGGCTCGCCGATTGGAAGAAGCGCGACTGGCGCACGGCCGACCGAAAGCCGGTGAAGAACCGGGATCTCTGGCAGCAGCTCGAGGCAGCGGCGTCGCGGCACGACGTCGAATGGCACTGGGTGCGCGGGCACGCGGGGCATCCCGAGAACGAGCGCGCGGACCGCCTCGCGAACATCGGGATCGACGAGCTCGAAAAAGGCCCGTCCGCCGCCTAACTGGTATCCTTCCGCACCGTGCGGCAGATCGTCCTCGACACCGAAACGACAGGGCTCGAGCTCTCCGCGGGCCATCGCATCATCGAGATCGGCTGCATCGAGCTCGTGCATCGCCGTCCCAGCGGGCGGAACTGGCACCGCTACCTACGGCCGGGCCGCGAGGTCGATCCGGGGGCGCTCGCCGTGCACGGCATCACCAACGAGTTCCTGGCGTCGCAGCCGTCGTTCGCGGAGGTCGCGGGGGAGTTCCTCGCGTTCGTCGACGGCGCCGAGCTCGTAATCCACAACGCGGAGTTCGACGTCGGCTTCCTCGACGCCGAGTTCGGTGCGGCGGGCATCGCCTGCCGGATTTCCGAGCGCTGCCGCGTCTGCGACACGCTCGCGTTGGCGCGGCGCATGCACCCGGGACAGCGAAACAGCCTTGACGCGCTCTGCAAGCGCTACAACGTCGACAACTCGGGACGCGAACTGCACGGCGCGCTCAAGGACGCGCGGATCCTCGCCGACGTTTACCTCGCGATGAGCGGCGGCCAGGCCGCCCTCGGGCTCGAGGCGGCGCCGGCCGAGGCGGCCGTCGCGGCGGCCGGGCCGGCGGCACGCGACGCGGTGCGGATCCCCGTGATTCGCGCGAGCGAGGCGGAGCTCGACGCGCACGAGCAGGCGCTCGACGCCATCGAGCGGGCCTCGAACGGCCGGGCGATATTCCGCGCCGGTTCGCAACGTGGCACGTAAGGCGCGGCCGGCGCCGTCTCCGCGCGACAGCCGGATCGGCGTGCTCGGGCTCGGCTATGTGGGGCTGCCGCTCGCGGTCGAGTTCGGCAGGCGTTACGACACGACCGGCTTCGACATCAATCCGGAGCGCATCGCCGAGCTCCGGCGCGGCAGGGACCGCACGCTGGAGGTGGAGCCGAAGGAGCTTCGCGCCGCGAAGCGGCTGCGCTTCACGCCAGAGCTCGCGGACCTTCGCCGCTGCAACGTCTACGTCGTGACCGTCCCGACGCCCATCGACGAGTTCAAGCGGCCGGACCTCGTGCCGCTCGAGCGTGCGAGCGAGTCGGTCGGGGGCGTGTTGAAGCGCGGCGACGTCGTGATCTACGAGTCGACCGTCTATCCCGGCTGCACCGAGGAGTTCTGCGTCCCGATCCTCGAGCGCGCGTCCGGCCTCGCCTTCAACCGCGACTTCTATGCCGGTTACAGCCCCGAGCGCATCAATCCCGGCGACAAGACCCACCGTCTGCCGGGCATCCGCAAGGTCACCTCGGGCTCGACGCCGGAGATAGCGGCATTCGTCGATCAACTCTACGGCTCGATCATCACGGCGGGCACGCACCCGGCCTCGTCGATCCGCGTGGCCGAGGCGGCCAAGGTCATCGAGAACACACAGCGCGACGTCAACATCGCGCTCGTGAACGAGCTCGCGATGATCTTCAACCGGCTCGGCATCGACACGCAGGAGGTGCTCGAAGCCGCCGGCAGCAAGTGGAACTTCCTGCCGTTCCGGCCCGGCCTCGTCGGGGGCCACTGCATCGGCGTCGACCCGTACTACCTGACGCACAAGGCGCAGCAGATCGGATATCACCCCGAGATGATCCTCGCGGGCCGTCGCATCAACGACAACATGGCGCTGTACGTCGCCGGCGAAGTCATGCGGCTCATGACCGCGAAGCGCATCCACGTGAAAGCTTCGCGCATCCTCGTGATGGGCCTCGCGTTCAAGGAGAACACGCCGGACCTGCGCAATTCCAAGGTGGCGGACCTCGTCGCGGAGCTCCGCGAAAAGGGCGCAAAGGTGGACGTCTGGGACTTCTGGGTGAGCGTTCGCGACGCCGAGGCCGAATA
>Ga0134127_10004203_pt1 | contig 10372 bp, 12 predicted proteins | sample KB31753_FD_96459 | JGI IMG/M metagenome (GOLD analysis project Ga0134127, IMG submission 96459) | Terrestrial soil microbial communities with excess Nitrogen fertilizer from Kellogg Biological Station, Michigan, USA - KB3-175-3 | ecosystem: Environmental > Terrestrial > Soil > Unclassified ...
CGACGAAGCCGTCGCCATCAGCCTGTGGGATAAGAAGGAAAGCGCCGAGGCCTACAGCCGCGAAGCGTATCCCGCGATCCTGCAGAAGCTGGAGCGCGTAGTCGAGGGCACGCCGCAGGTCGAGAGCTACGAAGTCGCGAATTCCACGTTCCACAAGATCAGCGCGCCGAGTCAGAGCTTCAGTCAGCCGACCACGCGCTAAGCGCAGCGAACCGCGCACCAGGGGGGCGGCGTCATACGCCGCCCCATTTTTTTTGTAGCTTTGACGCCATGACCAACGCGACGCGACGTGAGTGGCTCAAAACGATGGCGGCGCTGGGCGCGGGCACGCTGCTGCCCCGCTCCCTGACCGCGCACATAGCGCAGCAGCAACAGGACCGCACGGCGGCGTTTCGGGCCCAGATCGGCGCCGCCCCGCTGCAAACGCAGCAGCTCAGCGAGAACATCACCCTGCTCTCGGGACCCGGCGGCAACGTCGTGGTGCTGCGTGGGGCGGACGGGCTCGTCGTGGTCGATACGTTCGTCGCGCCCGCGTGGCCCAGGCTCCAGGAGTCGCTCGCGGCTCTGGGCCGGCCCGTGAAGGTCGTGATCAACACGCACTGGCACTTCGATCACACCGACAACAACGCGGCGCTCCATGCGGCCGGCGCCACCGTGATGGCGCACGAGAACACCAAACGACGCATGCGCGAGCCGCATCATGTGCCGATGCTCGAGCTCGATTTCCCGGCCTCACCCGCCGCCGCGTTGCCGCAGCGTGTGTTCAAGGACGGCTATAAACTCGAGGCCAACGGCGAGCAGATTCAGGTGGATCACGTCGCGCCGGCGCACACCGACACAGACGTGATCGTGCGGTTCGAGCACGCCAACCTGCTCCAGACGGGCGACGTGTTTTTCAACGGCAGATATCCGTTCATCGATTGGTCCACGGGCGGCCGCATCGACGGCATGATCGCGGCGTCGAATCGCGTGCTCGGTATCGTCGATGCGAATACCAAGATCGTCCCGGGCCACGGCCCGCTCGCCACACGCGCCGATCTCGAGCGGTATCGCGACATGCTGATGACGGCGGCGGACCGCGTGCGGAAACTCAAGGCGTCGGGGAAATCGCTCGAGGAATCGATCGCGGCCAAGCCGCTCACCGATCTCGATGGCGCATGGGCCGGCGGGCGTTTCAAGGGCGACGACTTCGTCAAGATTATTTACATGTCATAGGGGGATTAATCGTTTCCTCTGGCCGTCCCCCTGTGTAGGGTGTGAAGTCCCCAACAGGGAGCAGTGATGAGATTCATGTACCTGATTTACGAAGACCGGGAGTTCGGCGCGACGTTGCCGAAGCACCAGATCGAGCAGGCGATGAGGGAATACCAGGCGTTCGAGAACAACCTCAAACAGACCGGGCACTGGGTCGCCGGCAGCATGCTCGATACCAGGACGACCAAGACGATTCAGGGAGACAACGGCTCGTCATCGACCAAAGACGGTCCGTTCGTGAAATCGAAGGAGCAGGTCGGCGGATTCTATCTGGTGGAAGCCAGAGACCTCACCGAAGCGGTGCAGCTTGCCAAGCAGATCCCCTCCGCCAAATGGGGCGCCGTCGAGGTCAAGGCGGTCGAACCGGAAAGCCAACCCGCAGGTCGTTAGCTCTTCAATCAAGGAGCGGTTTCGATGTCTAAACAACGCATCACGCCCACCCTCTGGTTCGACGGCAACGGCGAAGAGGCCGCGAACTTCTATGTCTCCATTTTCAAGAACTCCAAGATCCACAGTCTCACCCCGCACACCGGCGCGGAGCCGGGACCGCAGCGCGGCGCGCTGCTGATCCACTTCCAGCTCGACGGTCAGGACTTCCTCGCGCTGGACGGCGGCCCCGAGTTCAAGTTCACCGAAGCGATCTCGCTGACGGTGTACTGCGACGGCCAGAAGGAAGTCGACGAGTATTGGAGCAAGCTGCTCGCGGGCGGCGGCAAGGAAGTCCAATGCGGCTGGCTCAAGGATCGCTACGGCCTGTCGTGGCAGGTCGTGCCCAGCGTGCTCCCCAAGCTGCTCAATGACAAGGATCCGGAAAAACGGAGACGCGTCATGGAAGCGGTGATGCGCATGGTCAAGCTCGACGTCGACGAGCTGCAGCGCGCGCACGATCAAGCGTCGTACGCCCACGCATAGGGTGTAAACGCCCGGTTGGGGATGAGGCGCCAGCTACGGCCTCATTCCACCGGGTTAACTCAAGGTTTCGATGTAACACCGGGTAGTATCATGGAGTCCCCTGTGAAGGGCGGCTTCATGAGTCCGCATCGCTTTGCAGATCTGACTCAGCTCGCCGAGGAGTTCTTCCAGCGGTCCCCCCTCGGCATGGCCATAGTACGGTTGGAAGAGCCACACAATCCCGCGTCGCTGCGCATTCTCGCGCTCAATCCCGCCGCCACGACGGTCTCCGACGTGCCCACCGCGGCGGTCGGAAAGCGCATCGACCACGACTTTCCCGAGATCGCGCGTACGACCTTTGGGTCGCAGGTCGTCGAAGTGCTGCGCTCGGGAAGAGCGGCGAACCTCGGCCAGGGCCCCGGGACCTACGATCCGTCGCGCCATTTCACGGTCACCGCGTTCCCGATTCCGCCCGACTGCGTGGGGCTGTTGTTCGAGGACATCACGGAGCGGCGCAAGCAGGAACGGATCGCGCATGACTCGGAGACGCGCTATCGCAAGATCTTCGAGGCCAGCACCGCGGCGATCTGCGTCTTCGACGCGAGCGACGGCAGGCTCATCGACACCAACCCGCGCTTCGTCGAAATGCTCGGACTCGGCAGCTCGGCGCAGCTGATCGGGCGATCGCTCGACACGTTCGGTTTCTGGACCGCCAACGGCGAGCGCGCCGCACTGCTCGAGAAGCTGCGCGCGGAGCACTCGATTCGGGAAGCGGCGGTGACGTTCCGCAGCTACGGAGGACAGGCTCGCCGTGCACTTGTCGCGTTGGAGCTGTTCGAAGTGCACGGCGAGGAATACATCCTGGGAATCTTTTGGCGAGTCTAAGACCCGCCCCAGCGTGACAACCAATGCAGGATGTTGAGCGCTAGCTGTCGATTGTCATAACCGGGCACGTTCATCCCGACGAGCCCCGCGCGAGACTTCTGCGCGCGCAGCATGCCTGCCTCGCCCAGCACCACCACGCGCCCGCGCCCGAACGCGAGCGCGAGGCCCTGCGCATGACCAGCAGCGGGCCGGGGATCGCCGTATTCCATCAGGACCCGCTCGTCCCCACCGGACCGCTCGACCCGGGCCGGACCGGCGGGGCGGTCGGTCGCCGAATCGGATAGCAGCAGGAAGAGCGCGGCGCCATCTGGACCCTTCATCGACGTTCCGGTGAATGTGAGCACGCGGTTGATGCCGTGTGTGATCGGATGTTCGGCCAGAAGCCCGTTCTCCCTGGAAAACACCAGGTGGCTCGTACCACGCTCGGGATCGTGATACTTCGGGTCTTCCGCAAACCCGCCGCTCAGGTCGACAGCGAACTTGCGAGCCAGTGCCCGCGTGGCAAGCCCAAACGGCCAGTGATCGCTCACAAGCAGCAGCGAGCCGCCGGCCGCTACCCATTCGGCGATGGCCGTGCTCTCGTCCTCCGTGTACGCGGCCGAATCGTTGGTCGGGTTCGACCCCTGCGGCAGCACCAGCACGAGCACCGTGACGTTGCGAAGCTGCTGCGCTGTGAACTGCTCGCTGGTCGTGCGCACCGTGTACCCATCATGCCGGATCAAATCGGCGAATGGCTTGTAGCCGCTGGTCGTGGTGTGCGCGTTGTGATGGCCCTCGTCAAAGAGCACGAGCGGGCCGGCGTCGTGATAGGCGGGGTTCGCCACACTCGTGTCGAACGAGCGGTCGTAACTCTGATCGTGGTTGAAGAAGAAGTAGCCGGCTGCGAGCGCGACGACGAGCACCACTCCGAGAACGATGACTCTGCGCATGATCTTATTGCCGCCTTCCTTGGACCCCCATTAGCTTGTCAGCCATGCCTGGACGTGCTGTGATACTGCTTTCCGGTGGCCTGGACTCCGCAACTACCCTAGCGATCGCCAAAGCCGATGGTTTCGACTGCTACGCGCTGTCGTTTCGCTACGGACAGCGCCACGCCGCCGAGCTCGACGCCGCGCGCCGAGTAGCCGCCGCAGTCGGTGTGAAAGATCACGTCATTCTCGACATCGATCTACGTCGCTTCGGTGGATCAGCCTTGACGGACGATTCGATTGCCGTCCCCAAGCTCTCAACTCCCAGCTCCGAGATCCCGGTGACGTACGTTCCGGCACGCAACACGATCTTCCTCTCCTTCGCGCTGGGCTACGCCGAGGTGCTCGGCGCGCAGGACATCTTCATCGGGGTCAACGCGCTGGACTACTCGGGCTATCCCGACTGTCGCCCGGAGTACCTCTCCGCCTTCCAGCAGCTTGCGAATCTCGCGACCAAAGCCGGGGTGGAGGGCCGCACCGTCACGATCCATGCACCGCTCATCGAGATGACCAAGGCGCAGATAATAAGGAAAGGGACGGACCTGGGCGTTGACTTCGATTTGACCCTGAGCTGCTACGATCCCGGCGGCGCAGGTGAGCCGTGTGGCCATTGTGATGCCTGCCGGCTGCGCGCGAAAGGATTTGCGGAAGCATTGGTATGAGCTACACCGTCAAAGAGATCTACTACACACTCCAGGGTGAAGGCGCGAATACCGGCCGACCGGCGGTCTTCCTGCGATTTGCGGGCTGCAATCTGTGGACCGGCCGCGAGGAGGATCGCGCCAGCGCCATCTGCCAATTCTGCGATACCGATTTCGTCGGCGGCACCAAGTACACGAGCGCGCGCGAGCTCGCCGAGGAAGTGGCGACGCAGTGGGACGGCAACGGCACCGCGAAGCGGTTCGTGGTGATCACGGGCGGTGAGCCGCTGCTGCAGCTCGACACGCCGCTGATCGACAGCCTGCGCGCGAAAGGCTTCGAGATCGCGATCGAAACGAACGGTACGATCGACGCGCCGCCCGGGATCGACTGGGTCTGCGTGAGTCCCAAGGCCGGCACCATCATCAAGCAACGCTCGGGCAACGAGCTGAAGCTCGTGTATCCGCAGGCGGGCCTGGCGCCGCCGGCGCTGGAGCGGCTCGCGTTCGCGCACTTCTTCCTGCAGCCGATGGACGGGCCCGAGATCGAGGAGAACACCCAGCGCGCCGCGCGCTACTGCCTCGAGCATCCGCGCTGGCGGCTGTCGCTCCAGACGCACAAGCTGTTGGGGATGCGGTGATGGAGATCAGGAAGGCGTTTACGATCGAAGCCGCGCACCGCCTGCCGCATGTGCCGCCGGGCCACAAGTGCGCGCGACTGCACGGGCATTCGTTCAATATCGAGATCGCGGTCGGCGGGCCCATCGATCCGCACCTGGGCTGGATCATGGATTACGGCGAGATCAAGCAGGCCTTTCAGCCGCTCTACGACCAGCTCGATCACAACTATTTGAACGACATTCCCGGACTGCAGAACCCGACTTCCGAGATCATGGCGATGTGGATCTGGGAGCGGCTGAAACCCGAGCTGCACAATCTCACCGCGGTGATCGTGCACGAGACGTGCACGACGACCTGCGAGTACCGCGGGCCTACGCTCCCCGACTAGCCTCCGCGACGAGCGCGATTCCCCCGCGCACGTTCTGCGTCACCCGCACGGTAACGGCCTTGGGCGCGATCGCGTAGACGACATCATCCGCGATCTGCGCCGCGAGCGCTTCGCAGAACGCGCCTTCGTTGCGATAGGACCAGAGGTAGTATTTCAGCGCCTTCGATTCGAGGCAGCGCTCGTCCGGGACATACTCGATCGTCACCGTGCCGAAATCGGGTTGACCGGTCTTGGGGCAGATCGACGTGAACTCCGTGCCCGTCATGGTCACGACCTGCACATTGGGCGCCGGAAATGCCTCGGCCTTCAGCACCTCGCGGGCCTGGCGCGGATTCTCCGGACGAGGCAACGGACCGATTTTAGGGAGCGAGAAGGACTTTTCCGACATTTCGTCTCTCATGGATGTATTGATGCGCCGCCGCCGCTTCCTCGAACTTGAACACGCGATCCACCCGCGGCCGAATCTTCCCCTCGGCCGCGTAGCGCAGCAGCGTTTCCACCTGTGGCTTCAGGATATCCGCGCGATCCCAGAGAGTCCCGATGTTCACCCCCAGCACGGCGCGGTTCTGACTCATCATGCCGATGAGGCCGAACCTGGGCCAACGCACCGCTTTCCATGCGGTGCGCAGAAGATTTCGCCCGCGCCCCGTCGAGAGCTCCTGGGCGCCGTAGCACACGAGCCGCCCCACGGGCGCGAGCAAGTTGTACCCGTAGCGCCACGAGTCGCCACCGACCGCATCGAGCACGATGTCCACGCCGTCAGGGAGCAACGCCCGCACGGCCCTGGGCCATTCGGGAGCGCGGGAGTCGAGCGGCTCGACGCCGTAGGTCCGCAAAATCTCGTGCTTGCCGGCCGACGCGAGCCCGATGACGCGCAGGCCGAACAGGCGGCCGAGCTCGGCGACGGCGAGTCCGACCCCACCCGCGGCGGCGTGCACGAGCACCGACTCGCCTGTGCGCGCGGCGGCGACGCGCGTGAGCAGGTGATGCGCCGTGAGATAAACGACGGGGAACGCCGCGCCTTCTTCAAAGCTCCAGCTGTCCGGTAAGGGAAAGACGAACGTTTCCGGCACGACGACCACTTCGCTCTGCCCACCGAACTTCGTCAGCGCAACGACTCTGCTGCCGCCGGGCTCGAGCACGCCCGAGACTTCATAGCCCACCACCGCTGGGGGCTTGGGGGCGCCGGGGTACAGTCCCTGGCGCGCGAGCAGATCGGAGAAGTTGATCCCCGCGGCCTTCACGCGGATGCGCACGGTGCCCGGTTTGGCCTCGGGGTCCGGCGCCTCGCGCACTGTCAGCACCTCCGGCGGACCGTAGCGGGGAATGACGACTTGCTTCATGCTCAAACGATACCCTCATCCCACCCGTGCCAGCCAACTTTCCCGTCGGCTGGTGTGTCTCAACTTTACACCTATGATCATATCGACCCTGCTGGTCCTCCTGGCCCAAACCCAGGCCCCTGATTTCACGGGGCTGTGGGGCGCGACGCTTCGTCTTGGCCCCGACGTCCGCGGCACGCTCATCATCGAGCAGACGCCGCAGGGGTTGCTCGCCGACCTCGCGGGATTCCGCGTCCCGGTGACCCGCGTGGGGCAAGACTTCAGGTTTCAGCTTCCTGACGGTAAGGGCGAGCTGCGGAACGGACACTGGATCCAACCGGAGCGATACGCGTCACCGGTGCGGCTCGTGGCCGATGGCCCGAACCGCTGGCGCGGCACCGTCGCCCCGCTCGGGTTCAGCTACACGTTCTACATGCCGATCACCAGGAAGCCTGACGGGACCTACGCCACCTACCTCCGCAATCCCGAGCGCAATCAGGGCCGGTTCATCCGCGCGCAGCGAATCGAGTTCAATGGCGAAGACGTCAAGCTGTCCGGAACCGGCGGGCGACCAGATGGCACGCTCTCGATCGGCCGCTACTACGATGATGGTGTGATTCGCTTGCCGTTGCGGTGGGGGACGTACGATTTCACCCGTGTCACCGACACCGCGACGAGCCCCTTCTATCCACGCGGCAAGCCCGCGCCGCGGTATCGCTATGTCAAGCCGCTGCAGCTCGACGACGGCTGGCCGGTCGGGACGCTGGAAGACGCCGGGATTTCGCGCGATTCGATCGAGCGGTTCGTACAGTATTTGATCGACATGCCGATGGACTCGATCGGCACGCTGCAGATTCACAGCCTGCTGATCGCGCGCCACGGTCGGTTGGTGCTCGAGGAATACTTCCACGGCCACAATCGCGACATGCCGCACGACACGCGCTCGGCATCGAAGAGCTGGACCAACGTGCTGATCGGCGCGGCGATGCAGGCGGGCGTGCCGCTGCGGATCAATTCGCCGGTCTACGAAACGATGGGCGTGCGGACCGATGATCCGCGCAAGCAAGCGATGACCCTCGAGCATTTGCTGACGATGACGGCCGGTTTCAACTGTGATCCCGACGACACTACGTCGGCGGACGAAGACGTGATGGATCAGCGCCGCGTTAGCGATTGGTACCACTACACCCTGAACGTGTCGCTCGTATCGGCACCGGGCGAGAAGATCTTTTACTGCTCGACCGAGCCCAATCTCGCGGGCGGGATGCTCGCGAAGGTCGCGGGCGAGCCGCAGATCGTGATGTTCCGGCGCCTGCTCGCCGAGCCGCTCAAGCTCAGCAACTACTACCTCGGCCTGCGCGACGGCGATCTCTACGGTGGCGGCGGCAGCCGGTTCACGCCGCGCGATTTCGCGAAGCTGGCGCAACTCATGCTCAACCAAGGGCGGTGGGGCGGAAAGCAGATCTTGAGCGCCGAGTGGGTGCGGCAGTCCGGCGCGCCGCTGCGCGATCTGGGGACGACGCAGCAGTACGGCTATCTCTGGAACTCGCAGGAGTTCGATTACAAGGGCCGCAAGGTGCGCGGCGTATTTGCGGGCGGGAACGGCGGGCAGGTGTCGCTGGAGATTCCGGAGCTCGACCTGGTGATCACGTTTACCGGTGGCAATTACGGGACGCGCGGGCTCAATCCGCAGCGAGTGCTAGCGGCGGTGCAGTAGCATTACGACTCTGTCGGGACTGTCGCGGTCAGCGGGTAGTACGATCGAGAGGCTGTTCCCGAGCTGCGTGAGGGACAACGCGCTTCCGCCAGGCCAACTTTTCGCGGACCATTTTCCCGCGCCGGGCGACGGGATGGCCAGTACACTGTCCGCCCAATCCAATACGTGTATGTACACGGTATCGCCGCGCGCGGTGGTAGCCCCCCAATTCCGGGGCGGAATCGGACCAGCGCGCGTGCCGTAAAGCGTCGCGCCGTTCGTTCCCAGCCATGTGCCAATCTCGCGGAGCCGGCTCTCTGCCTCGGGCGGAATCGTCCCGTCGGGGCGAGGGCCGATGTTGAGCAGGAGGTTCGCGCCCACGCCCGCCGCGCGCACGAGATAATGAATCAGCTGCCGCGTCGACTTGTAGTTGTGATCGGTGAGATTGAACCCCCACGAATTGTTCATCGTGAGCGAGGTCTCGAGCGGTAACCCGCCGATCGTCGTGGTGTTGAATCCAGCGGTATTGGCGCCCGGAAGATCCTGCTCGAATGTCTGTGCGTCCTCGCCGGGCAGCGGCGCCTGATGATGATTCGGGACGATCAGCGCCGCAGGTTGCAACCGATGGATCAGCCCGTACGTCCGCGACAAGCGCCACTCGGCATTGGGCTTGTCCCACATTCCGTCGAACCAGATCCCGCCGAGCGCGCCGTAATTGGTGAGCAGCTCGGTGAGCTGCGCGTCCATGAAGTCGAGGTAGCGATTCCAGTCACCGCTGTCGGGCCGCCCGGTGTTACGGCCGGTCGAGCCACGCGGCCAGTAATCGGGCTGATGCCAATCGAGCTGCGAATAATAGAAGAAGAGCTTGATCCCCTCGCGCCGGCACTCGTCGGCCAGCTCTCGCAGCGGATCTCGCTTGAACGGCGTCCAGTCGACGATGTTGTACGGTGACGCCTTCGTCGCGAACATCGAGAATCCGTCGTGATGTCGCGCGGTGATCGTGATGTATTTAACCCCCGCTGCCTTGGCCAGCGAAACCCAGGCGCGGGCGTCGAACTTGGTGGGATTGAACGTCGAAGCGAGCCACTCGTAGTCGGGGACGGCAATGGGCCGGTTCTGCATGACCCATTCGCCGTTGCCGAGCAAGCTGTAGACGCCCCAGTGGACAAACATCCCGAACTTGGCGTCGCGATACCACTCGCGCGCGGCGCGGCGCTCGGCGGGAACCGAGTCCGGCGTCTGGACCAGCACGGCAGCAACGATCAGGGCGTGGAGGATGCGGGACGTTCCCCTGGACGGTATTGGCTTTCGAGATTCGCGCGAATCTCCTCGAGCGTAAACCACGCTGGCCGGAACTGGCCACGCGCGTACAGCGGCGCCTGGTCGAAGAAATGCTTGGACCCGGGATCCCCACTCTCCCCCATCGTGTGCACGGCGAGCCGCCGCACCGTCGGTCCAAATTCGACCACGCTGACGTACGACCCGCCCGCGGCGCCGTAGCGCCGCTTCTGGCCCTGCGCGGGCGGCGCGACAAACGCGAAAATCGTCCCGTGCTGCTGGCCTGCCCCGACCACCGCGATGCTCGGCCGCTCGTCGGACGGCCGCTGATCGATCCGTTCATCGAGCCGCTGCAGCCGATTCACCTCGCCCCACGGCACCTGCCACGTGCCCCACGTCCGCTCGAGTCGAGTGAGCGCGCTGTCGAGCGA
>Ga0134127_10004204_pt1 | contig 10372 bp, 14 predicted proteins | sample KB31753_FD_96459 | JGI IMG/M metagenome (GOLD analysis project Ga0134127, IMG submission 96459) | Terrestrial soil microbial communities with excess Nitrogen fertilizer from Kellogg Biological Station, Michigan, USA - KB3-175-3 | ecosystem: Environmental > Terrestrial > Soil > Unclassified ...
CGCCCGTCCACCTCCAGGTCCATCGACCGATCGAGGTCGCCCTTGGCCACTGCGCCGATGGTTCGCGCGATTTCTGTCGTGGGCCGCACGAGATCGTCGATGAGTGTATTGATGGAATCCACCTCCGCCGCCCACGCGCCGACCGCCCCCGGCAACGACATGCGCTCCCTCAGTCGTCCCTCCTTTCCCACTGTCGCGCTCAGGCGCGTGACCTCCTTCAATATGTGCTCCTTTTGTGCGATCGTCTGATTGAACGCCTCTGCAATCTGCGCATCCATCCCTGTCCAACCCGCAGGCAACCGAACCGAGAAATCTCCATCGCGAAACGCGACAACCGTCGCGAGAATCAGACGCGAATGAGCCTCGGAGGAATCATTCGACGGAACATGCCTCGTCTTCTGCCTGCCGGGCTTACCATTGCCCAGTACGGCCTCGGACGGCTGCTTCTTGCGGGAAGGGAGAATCGTTGTTTCGTTCATATCGTTCCTCGTTTCGGGAGGAGAGTTGAAGAAGATGTCTGATGGCGAAGCATAGGCGAAAACGCCGCACCCGTGATCAATCCGGCAAATGCTCGCGCGGAGAAGGTAAGGGAGACGCCTGGTGGAAGTGAGAGGCGGGATAAATACGACAAAGGGAAGGCATGTCCGAACGACTCGGCAATCCTGAGGGAGGGCAGAAGGTCGGGGGTAGTAAAACCGAGCCAGTCAGCAAGGATCTGGATCGGTTGGAACCGATACATCTCGTTCATGCTCACAGAAGGACAGTCGGCGTCTCCCACGATCATTCCTTCTCTGATGAGGGCAAATAAACGCCTCGATCTACCCGTCACATGTCCTCATGAGATCCAGGCAACAGGATAGGCGGCCGACATCCTACGGGGGCAGTGCGCAGTGAGTATAAGCGTAGCATGGCCGTCCTCCTCCTAGGAGAATCCCTAGTCGGACGAAGGTTATTATAGTGGTATGTGTATCTCCGGCTCGACACCTTTTTCCATGTAAACGCGGCTCTCTCGACATTGCAAAGCATTGAAATATCAATTGATCCATATTGGGTGTGGCGTCACCTCTTCAGATGGCCGGTGTTATCGGATCAGCGACACTGTAGCACTGCCGGCGATTGAGCCTCAAGGGGAGTACTGGGAAAGGATATGGGCGCCAACCGTCCGCCAATGTTTCCCGACGCCATCATCGGCGATGAACGCTAGGGACTTAGCACTTCCTTGGTGAACTGGTAGAGATCATCAATCTTCCTCAGCTAGGATCCTTCGACCTTCTCTGATTTCATGCCCTCTATTGTGTCGGCCCCGATCCTCGTTTCCAGGCATACCCTCACGATTGCCTCATCCTCTAACACTCTTACAGATCCAAGATCGCCAGGGCAATTAACCGCTCAAACTAGGGAGAAAGACAGGGTGGCAGATTGACTCACAATAGTAGAGTGCGCATGTGCAGTGAAGGCATAAGCATTTCATCACCATCACGAAACCGCCGAGAGGAGGGCCCCATGAACACGATGCTATCCAGAACAGTGGGGGCACCAACAAAACCGTGTACTCAGCTGTGCTGTGAGCGTTGCAATGGGTGCCTGGAATATGAAATGTGCATTGATCTTGAGAGCGACACCGGGTGCTGCACTTTTTGGGTGCTCCGTTGTCTTCAGTGCGGCGACATCGTGGATGAGACGATTCTGCGAAACCGCACCCTATTTCATTCCGACGCCACGTTGGTGGTCACGGCATGAGTCGGATGATTCGCCGATTGAGACTGCAGGATGAAGCAGGATTAAACCGGAGCGCATCAAAGGGCAGCGCACAAGCGCCATGGGGCAGTCAGCTTATACGGAGCGATCCCGTCCAGATTGAGGGCGTAGGAGCACGACGTTCTTGACAATCCTACGAGGGATCGATCGTTTTGCTGCAGGAGGGTGAAGGCGATTGAAACGAACCACGGAATCCTCGATATACCCACAATTGATACATCGTGCTGCTGGGGACATGCTGCCTGCTTCCCCTCTCAGATCACTGAAGCGTTCATACACTAGCAGTCCGCGGCAGCGATGACAGAGCATGGTTCCTCTTTCGATGTTTTTGTCGCTAACTCTAGAGGTTCACTTCGGTGCACCAGCGCCAGGTCAGGCGACAGGCTGCTCCTTCATCGACAATCCCGCCCGGATTTTCTCCCATATGTCGTACTCAACCTTGGACTGCGTGCAGGTTAGGCACAAATGCGGCCCCAAGGTTTTCGAGGTGTAGCACACCTCCGGATCCGAAGAGCCACATTCACAGCAGAAGGCCAGATCCATTCTCATGAGGGGGAGGTCTGGGGACAAGTGAGCCACTCGGCAGGTCATAACGGCGCCTCTTTTTCCCAACCACGTTGGGAGCTCTATTTCCCGCATCATTCTCCCGATCGGCAAGAAAGGACCGCGGGCGTTACACAAGACTGTGTCGCTCGAACTCAATATTGGACCATCTCGACCAGCCACATCACCAGAGCGAGAGTGATGGGAAACCCAAATAACCAGAGAATTATCGGCATGGCGGCCCCCTCGTAGAAGATGGTATTTTCTCGGCCCACGTCTGATCCGTAGGATTGCATAGGTCAGTCCGCCCCACCACTGGGATTAACCCGAGTCATCGGGAACTCCGGCACGACCGCCTCGCAGTGTCTTCGCAATCAATCCCTAGAACGCCGCCAAGGCTAACGTTGGTTTGCGAATGGGGTCTCACTCCACTCGTTGACTGTCGCTTCGGAGGTCTTGCCTCAAACTGGTCAGCATGCCCAGCATGCTTTCTGCCGTCCTCCGGTCAGGAGCGAACAGGAGAGGATAGTTGCTCTGAGTGTGCGTCCTAAACTTGTCCTGTTCCACGGGGGGAATCTTTATCAACACGGCTAACGATGTGAGATATTCTCCATTCCCACGTGCGATGTCCTGTTCCAGATTCTCGTACGCGATAGCGGTAAACAGCCGAGCCTTTTGGCTGTCGGTAATGACGCCATCGGCATCGATCCATTCTCCCGGGATCGTGCTCGATGTGAACTTCGCGAACGTATCGACCGTGGCTTTTGTTGTGTTACAGGCAGAAACAACAAGCACTGTGCTTGCGAGAACCACCACACTCACTAGCCCTTTTAACGTTATAGTGCGCATGAGACTCCTCCCTCAGTTTGAATGCCACGTCGCAATTCACCGATCTTTTCCTGACATCTCATTTTTTACTCATACACCGTGCTGATGATATAGGTATACCGTAACCATGGAAGATAGAGGACTGGCTTGTTCCCTAGTTCATTGCGAACTCAATCCTAGTTCTCGACTGGAACGCGTATCCTTGCTCTGATAAAGCCACGGACCTTCGCCAAAAGTGCGTGCCAGTCAGCGGTTCGAAGCAAAGCTTTCCGCGTAGGCGAAAGAAACAAACTGTCGGAATTGAGAGTAGGTGGCGTCTGAGCAAATATGCGGCAGAGCGGTCGAAGGCAATGCTATTTCTTAGGTGGGGTGGTTTAGCAGATCTTCGGCAGGTGATCCTTCATTGGTGTAGATCTCTGCCCGCAAGCGATATGAGGGGGATCCTCGGTCCCAACGAAATGAATGTTTGGGACCTGGCTGTGAAGGGAATTTACGTTGAAGGCGCCCGGAACTGTCCCACAGCTTTTGAGTTAGAGGAAGAATCCACTCTGTCGTCTGGAACGTCACATTCCGAGCGAGGTCAACCGTTCGATCGACTCTCTCGGAACTGGGGTTATCCATAGGTTGTGGGGTCTGGCGATGTGATAACATCTGGACGCTGGGCTGGTGCCACGCTGGCGTTCGTTCGACGTCTCGGACGCAGCGATATGAGTAGATCTCCGGAGCGGATATGTATCAACCCCGAGTGTTTATTGCCGACGATCACTCCTTGGTGTTGGAAGGGTTTCGACAGTTACTCGCCAACGACACGGTGATTGTTGGGACAGCCCATAACGGGACAGAACTTCTGGAGAAGGTCCAAAGGGCGGCCCCAGACATCGTGCTGTTGGACCTCTCACTACCAGATACGAACGGGTTTGATCTCATCCCATTGCTCAAAGCGAAACTCCCCCGTGTAAAAATCATTGTGGTGACGATGCTCAGCGAACCATTCTATGTCAGCGAGGGGTTCAAAAAGGGGGCAAACGGGTATGTGCTCAAACAGTCCGCTTCGGCCGAGTTAATGACCGCCATTCGTACCGTGATGAGCGACCGCCGGTACGTCTCCTCCGAAGTCGCGGCAGACGTTCGAGAATCGATCGAGCATCCGTGGATCCGTCCTGAAGGATACAACATTCAATTGACGCCGCGGCAGCAGGAGGTCTTGCAGATGTTTGCCAATGGCCTTTCGGCGAAAACAATTGCCACAGCTATGGGGATCTCCGTGAAAACGGTCGAGTTTCACAAAGCGGGACTGGTGAAAAAACTGGGTCTGAAGACCACTTCCGATCTCACCAAGTTTGCACTGGCACAGGGGCTGACCAAGCTCTAATGCTCCATACGATGCTGATACCTGTGAGTTTCGAAAAAGGCAATTCGACTAAATTGAGACCTGAGGCGTCTCCGGTGGGGCAATGAGTCCAAGGGAGATGGCTTGTTTCGTCAGTTCGGCCGTGGTATGCACACCTAGTTCCTTCGATATTCTGGCCTTGTGGAACTCGATAGTTTTCACCGTCACGTTGATCGCGGAAGCAATTTCCTTGTTGGACTTGCCTTCTGCCACGAGTTGCAAGACCTCCCTCTGTCGTAAACTCAGCGTGACGGTCGAGGTGGATATCGGTCGCCTCCGAGGACCCGTCGGCGATTCCAACGCCTGATCGACCAGGCCTTGCGCGATCACCGGCGAAATGTATGTGGATCCCTTCAGAACTTCCTTCGCAGCAAACAAAAGCTCATCAGCGACTGAGGTTTTTAGCAAGTAACCTTCGACCCCGACACGAAATGCTTCGTTCACAAAGTGCTGTTCCGAATGCATCGTTAGAATGATGATCTTGACTTCGGGACAGGACTTCTTCACATGGCGGCAGGCGTCCAGTGCATTCAACTGTGGTAGAGAAATATCAACCAAGGCAAGTGCGGGGCGAAACTTTTCAACTGCTTCGATGAAGCCGCGTCCGTCTGTGGGTGTAGCGACTACACTGTATTCATTCTCCAAGATCTTGACGACACCCTCGGCTACAAGGCGATGGTCGTCGGCCACGATAACTTGGGGCTTCATGGTGCTCGCCTCCTTTCGCCAAGACAGCGTCTGATTGAGACAGCGCGTCGTCCAATTCCTGATACCGACCTGTTCACCTCACACTAAATGACAACTTCAATATACAAGCATATCGACGTCACTGTCACCACTTAGACACGAGGCCTGTTCGCAACATCTCGAAGCTGACCGATGGTTGCCCATGGCGTTAGCGTGGTTGTCAGCAGGTAGCCTAGAATTACTTCAACACATATATGATGAATTGAGTGAGACCTGCAACACCGAATATAAGGCGAATGTCTTAGCCCTGGAAAAAGCCAAGAACTGGATAAATCAACAATCCATAGGCTGAAATTGGTCCTATCCGACTACAGATTAAAGAGGTTCTTGCGGCGATCCGTGCAATTCCACTACGCCGGATCTATGGGTACAAGCCTATGCTTCCGCTTCCACCGAAGATAGGCCATCTGTATGACTTGGAAATGGTTTTCAATTAACAGTAATTCCATATCAGTGAAAGACCTGTCCTGATCCATCACGTCGCGCAAGGCCACGACGCTTTTCCCAAATTCTCTGAAAATATTGGCCATTTCGTTTTGATCCTTCCTGTCAGCCACCTCACGCGCTATCTGAGCGCACCCGAATTCGCCAGCCATTGTGACTCCTGCTGTCATTATTAAATAACCAGAAACCTGGTTGAACTGCACTGCATGGCACACGAACACGATACATGACCTAGCCGGAACCCATTCTATCCATTACCTGTGTAAAACAGTTTGGACAGTATGTATGAGTAAGAACGCAATCGGCCGGCATCGCACCATGCGTTTTCCGGTACGTCCGCCGTGTAACCCATCGCTCATGGTTAAGGGAATGTCCGGTCTTGTCTTGAACGAGTCCGCACAGGCAACAGACGGGGAGCAGTGCCGGCTTTATTTTCGAAGTGGACGGTGCCTCATGAATTATTTGAGCGAACATGGTTTCCCCAGCCATTCTCCACCTCCTTCCATCATTCTTCACCAAGCTAGACCAAAACAGTCACACGGCGAGATGCCTATCCTCATTATCAAGCATCCTGCCCCCGCGCAGCCATTTATGATACTGGGAAATCCCCTAGCTTCCAGAGAGCAACTGGGGTCCGGAATAACGCTAGAATCCTCTGCTACCACCTTCAGTGCGTGCCGCACTGTTCGTCTCTGCATTTCTGCGCGTTTTGACGCTGCCAGTCAATGCGACTGCCACACTACTGTTCTGAACGTGAAGATAAAAAAACCAGCGCATCACGGCGAATTGACTGAGTACAGAATGACAGCGAGAGCCCCGTTGTTGTTTTGAGGGGGAACAGCGCTAACACATTCTTCACATGTGGTGAGGAAATCCCTAGTGCAGGGCGTATCCTGAGTGGATAATCTTCATGACGATTCCGGTGCGAGTGGAGGTAGACGTTTTTTCAGAAATGCGCTTGAAATGCTCTTTGATCGTTTGTTCTGCCAGCCTCATTTCGTTGGCGATTTCCTTATTGGTCCAGCCTTTCAAGAGATGTTGCACAACAGTCGTTTCGCGTGGAGTCAGGTGAAATCTCTCCTTCGCCTGGGCGATAGCCTTGTCCTGGGCCTGCAACGCGCCAATCCCGGCTTCGCTTATCACGATCAGGATTCGTTTTTCTGCCTTGGTCTGATCAATCAAAGCCGTGCCGCAAAGGATTACGGCGCTGTGGAGTGTGTTCACGAAGCGTCTGAGTTGAATCTGCTCCCAGTCCTTCGGATCGGTACGAGCCTGGAGGAGTGTCCTAACTTGGTCGGCGAGATCAGCAACAGCAGGCGGGAGCACCCATTTGCTGTTTTTCCATCCTGGCCTCGAATGATTTGCTGACACAGTTCCCATGCCCGCCGATCCTTGTACAGTAATCTCATGGAGGCTGTGAGCAGAATAATGCCTGGCCCAGGGTCCGTAGCGGCCATTCGTTCCTTACGGCCGATCGAGGCTTCATCTATATTCGCTTCCACAAGATCCTCCTTTTTTCATAGGCTGCGCAATTGAGGTGAGATTCTAACTGCAGGAAGACATTCTTAGATGATACCCAGAATAAAGAGGGAAAATTCCTGACTGGGCCGCGTTCGTGCTTGAGTTTGGCCCGAACGTCCACCATGCATGGCAGGCAACCTTCACCGTCTGCCCGAGAAATTCAATCCTTACCTTTAGCATGGTTATGACGGCCGACTCGCCGTCGCTACAAGCACGTATTTCTTCAGCATCGAGGCTCCCTGTCCGGACGTACATCCTTTTCCGGCCGGCTGTGACGATTGATCCAGCTCCTCCACGATGGCGTGTGACTCTCAGAAGGATAGAGCCACACCGTTGACTAAATGAAGGATGCCTCGGAGATCAGGATCGTGCTCGACGACCGGTGTGTCTCTTCTCACCGTCGGCAGGTACTTTCCGATCATTCGAGTGTTATGAATGCGCCAAGGACTTTACTCTTGGTGTTGCGAGCATCAATCCGGTGACGGAAGACCGACCCCGTTTCAGTGACGGCGGCATGCGCTGGTTCGTGCGAATGACATCGTCGTGGATCGCGCCGCAGTTCACGCACCGTGACCCATGAAAGCCGGATAGGGACCCCTCCCAAGGATTGAGCAGGTATTCAGGGACCAAGAGGCCATCACAGCGTGGGCAGGTCATGGTCGAGACCTCCCCACATGCACTCGTGAAGGGACTTGTGAGGGAGGTCTGCCCACCCAAGTCGGGGGCGTGAGCGGGATCAGCCCCAATTCTTTCATACGCGTCATGCCATAGGGATGTAGCCTGTGGAGGCGGAGGAGAGCTCGCCCATCCTCGAGACCGCATTGATAGCGGATGAAATTAGAGCCATATTCCTCTTTGATTAAAACTCTCCGATCTCTACGGCGCAAGGCGTCCACAAGGCCGGCTTCCTCTGCCCGCCAGCCAGCGCGTTCATCCATTGTGACTGAATGGAGTTGTTGCTGGAGTCGGCACCATTCGATACGAGAGATGATATTGTTGGGTTCGTACTTCATGGCTCCCTCCTGTGCAAAGTATTAAGTGGTTGCACTGTGCGTAAAAGTATCCGAGAAGGGAGGGAACGTACTACTGGGATGGTCCCTAGTTTTATGGTGGGGGAAAGACTGACCGGCCCCCCGTGGTTGCACCAGGTCGAATAGCACTTACGCACACTGCTGTCTCGCCATCTGAGATGACGAAAATTTCACAAGAAGTTGCTCACCGATGCCGGGTAGTCCACTGCCTTGCCTGACTATGCAACGAATGGAGATGGCTAGCTGTGATCCGTAACAACCACGATCACGGTCATGGTTCAGCGGAAAATCTGTGATCGCGGGTCAGTCCCGAAGCAAAGAGGATAGAAAAGAAAGGCCTGAAGGTCCAAGGAAGTAGCGACCGATGCACTCCATCTCACAACACTTCGGGAATCAGACATTCATCAACTGCCAGTGAAGTCCGCTAGTTCTCGGCTGAGTCGTGCTTCCTGCGGACCAGCGCACTGCTGCCCCCTCCTCCATGTCTATCCAGTCTGGGGCTTGTCGGCGTCGTGCCTTGCGATAGACCCATGGCGGGATCGGAGCCGAGGTCAAGCCAACTGGTTTCCACTTCGGCCCTCCTCTCCAATCCTGAAAACGCCTTCTTGAGGTCTTAACAGATGGGGAAGTACAATATAGTAGACGTACAACCCCCCTATTGAACACCCATATGGAGGGTTTATGAATCCAGAATGGGCCAATAACCTCAAGAAATTCGAGGATACACAGCAGGCGGTCACGGAGTTCGATGCCATGATGCAGCGAGTCCAGAAGACCGGAGAACGGATCTTCGCCGAGGCCGAAACGATCGGCGCGTTGCTGGCCGCTCACCGACTCCTGCTTCGAGTCGAGGCCCGCCGTACTGCGGCTCCGGTCCTACTGGCCAAGCTACAGAAGGATTGGTACCTGGATGCAATGGGAGATGGTCAACACTCAGTGCGATGAGTTTAAGCGAGGAATGGAGTTGAATGTGAAAAGGAACTCCCGGAGGGGGGAGCAGGGAACACTCAGCTCCCCAAATTCCCCAGCCGACCAGGCTTTAGCGGGATGGCCTGTAAAAGTCTTTTGATTTACGGAGTCATCGACTTACCCTCACGGACAATTCCCGCCCTCCGATACCTCGTTAGATACACCTCATTGCTGCCTCAACGGGTTCTCTTTCGCCACTCCCACGGCGGCACCGGCTCTGATAGAGCCCTCCTGTGTCTTGCGATCACCACCATTTCGGGGAAGACCCCCATCTCTTGAGGAATATCCACGCATCCCATTGCCCCACTACCATGCGCATAACAGGATTGCTCAAGGGACATCGCAGACCTAGGGGAATAGTCCAAAGTTTGCTACGGAAGGCAATGACTTCCGCGGGGCTTAGATGAGACGCATGAGATGCCCAACTTCTGCCACAGACGAGGCAGGAAGGGCCTGTCCTATGTTGCCCAACAGTGCCGAAATACAAGTTCAAACTGCCAGACTTCGCAGAATGCGGTTGGGGTGCCTCGCTACCACTGTTGCGATGTTCAGTCTTTCGATGCTCACAGCGTGTCGGCCCACGCCACACGTTGCCGTCGATCAAGTCCGACTAGATTCGGCAATAGGTGGGTTTCCAGTCCCGCAGCATGTCCGGCGATTAGCCGTATGGTATCCCCGCACGTGGGAACAGGACGTGTCATACGGATACAGCCGCCTTGAGCAAGCGGCCTTTGAACTCAAGAAGCAGCGATCGTGGATCAAGATTGTCGATCGACGCAACCTCGAGCTGTTGACAGATGAGCAGCGATTGCAGCTCTCCGGGCGCGTTGCAGACGACAGCGCCATGCGAGTCGGGAAGCTGCTCGGCGCGGATAGCGTGCTCTGCTTTCGAGTCGATATGCCGAGTTTGAGGGATCGGATGCTGGCTCGCTTCTATGGGAGGATGCCGCCTTTGGTTATATCGAGCAAGATAATATCGGTGGAGAGTGGCGAGGTGCTATACCACGACACCGTCATCGCCATGCCCACTCCCCTGTCCGGCGAGTGGAATGACTACGCAAGTGACTACGAATTACAACCCGCGCTGCGCTCAGCTCTCGATCATGCACTCTCAGGCGCCATTGCGCATCTCAACCAATCA
>Ga0134127_10004205_pt1 | contig 10372 bp, 8 predicted proteins | sample KB31753_FD_96459 | JGI IMG/M metagenome (GOLD analysis project Ga0134127, IMG submission 96459) | Terrestrial soil microbial communities with excess Nitrogen fertilizer from Kellogg Biological Station, Michigan, USA - KB3-175-3 | ecosystem: Environmental > Terrestrial > Soil > Unclassified ...
GATTACTCAGTGCTTGTGCAGAACTAATCCCGTTGGGATTGATTGTCACTCCACCGGGTAGCAGAGTAGCATTGCCCAAAGCTTCTGAAGAACCAATTGCTCCCGGAATGACGAATACACCACCCGGAAGTAGGCTATGAGCACCAATCGATTCTGCACTCAGAATGCCGGTCGGCAAGATGGAAGCGATAGCCTTAAGTGTAGGTGAACCAAGTGCTTCAGCGGAAGTGACTCCAGCTGGAACTATGAATACTCCACCTGGAAGAAGGGTGGGTGATCCCAAAGCCTCAGCTGAACCTACTCCAGCCGGAGCGATTACTGCAAGTGAGTATAGAGTCACTGCTCCGAACTGCTCGGACGTAGCAATTCCAGATGGAATAACTAGAACGCCACCCGGCAGAAGAGTATGTGACCCGATCGCCTCTGTGGAAACGATTCCAGTTGGCGAGATATAAGCAACCGCCTTGAGTGTTGGATTACCCAGGGCTTCCGCGCTAGCGATTGCCTGTCCGACAAGATCAATGATGTTAGTGGGCTTGAGGGTGTGACTTCCTACTGCTTCTCCGCTAGCAATAGACGAAGGAAGAATGAAGACTCCACCATGGCGAAGTGTATGGGCACCAATGGCCTCACCGGAACCAATCGCAGATGGTTGGATCAGTGTTTGCTGCTGAGAGACGATTGTAGGGGTGCCGAGAGCTTCTGCACTCGAGATACCCACAGGGTCGGCGTGAGTCGGCGGATCAAGCATAACATGAACACCGACGTTAGTTGCTGCGGCAGCAGCTGTACCAGTCAGTGTTCCAGTTGAAGCTGTGTCGGTGAGTTGCCTGTATGCTTCCTCTGTGGTAGTTCTAGTACCTGCCGAACCGCCCGTGCTTGCGTTATCTGCATTAGCGGGTTCGGTATAGTTAGTTGGGGGAGTAAACGTTGTACCTGTTGCTGTTCCGCCGCCGTAGATAGAAACGGAACCAGGTTTTCTTGGTGATAGCGCTGGCGCAACTACGTTAGCTGAACTGGCGTTGGCCTGTGAGCTAACCTGATGCTGTGTTGCACCCGTAGCAACATCAGGAGTTGAAGTGATAACTCCCGATGCTTTCTGGCTAGTACCTAGGGTGAAAGTATAGGTTGCGGGTTCACTACCACCGGTAGAGATACGCTTGAATGTATGTGTGCTCGAGTTAGTACCATCCGACCTGATATCAATTGCAGTACCCCAGCTCGCCTGGGTGACAGTTGTTGTAGTACCTCTAACCGTGATGACTGCAATCAAGACTTCGCCAGTATTGGTGGCGGGCATGTTTACAACGAGTGTGCCAGCACCACCGGCGTTGTTACCGCTCTGCCCGGCTGAATTACCGGGAGTGAAGGTAAAGCCATTCACTAAGCTGCCACTTGAAGTAGCAGTATTAACTTCTACTGTAGCAGGTCCAGCTTTTGAAACAGCCGCCGTAGTTCCTGTGATACTTGTATCGCTGACTACTGTGAAACTCGTTAGAGCAACGCCACCAATGTGAGCCCCAGTAGCATCAGCGAAGTTCTCACCAGTAATAGTAACAGCTGTTCCACCAGCTTTCAAGCCAGTACTAGGACTCACCGAAACTACAATCGGTGCAACTGTAACTGGTGCAGTACAGAGGACTTCAAGCCAGATGGCTGTAGCCCGAACTGTGTTATCAATGCCAGTCTTGGAAGCTATCCCAGCTTGAACTGCATCAAGTCCGCCAGTTGTCCAAGCAGCGGAAGTGTTGGGGTCAGTTTCGGCGATGATACCAATGACCGCTTCCCAAGCTCCAGCTGCCCCCTCATATGGAGCACTGTAGTTAGTCGATGTCTCAGAGGTAGTGCCGCCCGAGAGAATTCTGGGACGAACTGGAGTGCTACTCGCATTCACTTGTCGTGCCACAGAAACGCGGCTGGCTACAGCTAGAATACTCCCACCAACACCGGCCTCGGCGGTTGAACGAAAGTTGACTGTTTCAATCTGATCAGCTGTTGCTGTACTAATCGTGGTAGTAGTCGTATCAGGTGGTAATTCATCAACAGCTGTGTAGTCGCCACTCCAGGCAGTGTTTGTTCCATCTGCGTTGGCTTTGACGGGGACTATACCCGGTGCGGTTGCAATGAACCCACTATCAGTAACGACAATATCATCCAGATAGAATGTATGATCGTTAGTAGCGCCGGTAGTAAAACCAAAGGCGTAGAAAACAGCAGTCCAGCTTGGAGATGTGTAACTTGACAGTGTTCCAAGCGAGGTGCCGTTGACTTTGCATTCCAGAATCAGCGAACCGTTAGTTGCGATATTCTTTACGCTGATTTGAATTCGATGCCAGCTCCCAGTCGCCAAAGCAGAACTGGTTCCGATGAGGGTAGCTTCACTGGCACTATAGAAGTTAAGAATACCGCTTGAATCCAATTTCAGGACAAATGAACTACCGTGGTTGTTGTCCTGGAAGATAATCTGATTATTAGAGCGAAGTGTCTCAATGTACATCCAAAAATCGATGTACACATCGGTGGTGATGGGGTCTCCGGCTCCCGCATTTGAACGGCCCTGTGCACGGTCGAGACAAGCGTAGAAGCTAGCTGTTACAGAACCAGCTCCATTACCAGTACACTTGAGAGAATAGCGACCTGAACGACGAATATTGCTTGCAATCGAAAAGGGTGCACCTGGGGTGCCGATAGAACCTTCGTAACCCTTATTGCCAGATTCAAATCCTCGAAGGTGTCTAATCGCCACCCCAAGTTACCTCAAGAAACCTTCACACTTACCGTGTCGTTCGGATCAGCATCATCATCCTCACCAACATACTTCGTAGTGACTTTGTGACTGCCTTCACTGCCAAAGCGATAGTTGATGTGCCATCCGCCGGTTTCACTGACGGTGACAGAGGTGGAAGCACCATCTCCGAAGTCGATTGCGAGGACCTTGCCTGCTTCGTAGCCAGTCCCACGAAAGTCGAAGACGGTGTCGACATCGCCTTTCTCCGGGCTAACAACAAGTTCTGCCTTATTCTCAGCCATGATTGCCTCCTAGAGCTTGAAGACCTTATTCGCCCCATTATCCCACTGAACCGTGATGTCACCGCCGTTCGGACCCACAGGGAGGCCAGTGGCAGTATCGATGTAAGCAATCAGTGGCCAGTCAGAGGCATTTGCGGTTGCCGTAGAGCGAAGGAGAAGAACCGCGCCAATCGTGGGTCCAGAAACGGCCGAGAAAACCGCGTCGTTAGCGTCTGCGATACCAGCAGAACCGGATTTACCGCCGAGGCTAGCGATCGACATTCCAACTCTCGCGCCTGTGGGCACGGAAGCATAAACCGTATTGACGGCTAGATCAACAACATAGGCGGTCGGTTGGTTCGAGATTGAAACAAGTGCAACTCGAACTGGATCAGCTACCCAGTTGATTGATCCCTGCAAGAAGTAGTTACGACCGGTGTCGTATAGGGCGTTTGCCATTCCTCAATTCCTCTTTGCTACGAATTGCAGCCAATCAGTGGCAACCTGGTCCCAGGTAGTGAATGGAGCATTTTCCTTCACCTTCGCATGTATCTGGGCCCGCTCCTTCAGTGGTGTCATCAATACCTTGACTACTTCATCTGCGTATTGCTGTTGAACTGCTGGGTCCTGAACATTCTCAGGAAGAATGATTCCGGACTGGACAGTTTCCGCAAGTGCAGCGAGGTGATTAGTGACCGGAATGGCACCGCCCAACTGCGCCTCAATTGCTGTGATGCAATACGTTTCAGTGAAATAGGTCGGGTAGAGCCATACTGAAGACTCCTGGAACGCTTCAGCCAGTTTGTCCTGATTGACCCTCCCATGCTGTGTTACGTTCGTCGTATTGGCGATCAAGGTCAAAATCTTATACTTGAAGTCTTGAAGGTCAGGCCGATTAGCAATGAACTTGTCTACTGTATTCCAACCGTAGTAGACATGGAGCTCAGCGTCTGGAACTGCCTTCAATACCTTTGGCCAGATATGTTCGAGAACAATATCCAACCCTCGGTCAGGTGACGATGAGTAAATCACCCGCTTGGAATTTCGCTTCACCTTCTTACCGAAGCGACTTAGATCGACTCCGTTGCCAATGATGACGACTTGATGCTTCTTGATGAAGGGATACCGCTGCAACAGGTGTTCTCGATGCCATTCACTTAGGACAACAATGGCATCAAAGCGCCTAGCACGTTCTGGCGTGAGACGGTCGCCGGCATCAACATCATGCAGCCACAGGACGAGGCAATCAGTGTCAATAGCCCAATCTGCTGGACTCGGGTCACGCCAGGCAATGTAGAGATCTGACCTAATCTCGGGCCTGAAATTCTCGGCTGGGCGATAACAGGCACCGTTGTAGTAACCCGGTTCGTCGATACTGGAATAAACGATGGACTGGTGACCCTGTTTGATGAAAGCCTCGGCCAGCTTGATAACGGCTGTTTCAGATCCACCTAGACCACTCTCGTTAAGTGTTCGTGGGTTCCAGGACTCAGGAGCTCCCATAGCACCAATGATGATGGTCTTATCTCGTTTCTTGCCCACCTCATAGTCGGCGAACAACCAACCCCCATTTCCCCAAGGTTCTCGATACAGATTCCAGATATCCCCTCTAGGGTTGATAATACCTTCTAGGTCATACTGGTCGAAGATACGAAGATGACCTTTGGGTTCAACTCTATCCCATGCAGCGATTTTGCCCTGTTCCCAGGCAAGATAGGGAGTTGTGAGGGCGATATGATCAGCCGTTAGCTCGAGTCTTTCGAGCGCTTTCGCCGGGTCGACGACGTGTTCGATTGTTTCAAAGAATAGGGCAAGGTCAGCTTTCTTACCTTCCCATTCTCCGATCTCCTCAGTAGAGCCCGTCTCGAAACGAGCGTCCACTCCCCATTTTTCAGCTCGTAACGAAGCCAATTCAATACATCGAGAGTCGAAGTCAAATCCGGTGACGTGGACTCCGAGTTCTCGGGCGAGGGGGAGGGCAATGAAGCCATCTGAACATCCCCAGTCGACAACATTCTTGGCCTGAATGCGACGAGCTGTGTCGATGGCAAACTTGAGTCTCGGAAAGTTGAGCCATCCAGGATCGAGAATGGACTCATCCGCCATGGGTGTCCAGTTGGGATTTCCATGGTAGAACTCTGCCATGGCTGCCGGATTTTCTACGTGAGCTGTCTGGACCATTGAACGTTCCCAAGCAGACATAACCGCCGGGTGATGTTCAATCGCTTTAGGCACCACGTTGAAAAGTTGACGAACCTTCAGCCACTCGTCGTTGCGACCTAGTTGTTCTCGTAAAGTGAGGAATGACTTAACAACTCCCTGAAGCCAAATCTCATCTCTAAGAGCAGAAATTTGAGTATTCAGAGCGTCACTAGGGCGAGCTTCAAATGCTTTCTGGTAATTCTCCAAGGCTGATTCAAAATCACCAGTATGAGTTTGAGCAGCCGCCAAAAGTACGAATGGCTCGTAAGTGTAGTCGAATGGATTAGTAATCAGAAGAGTGTTCGGAGGTTCCTTAGTACCGGCAGCCTTAATCATTTCAATGACTGCCGGCCAGTTACGAAGTGCTGAATAAGTTTCAGCTAGTCCAATCCAAGCATCAGGCCATGTAGGCGTGATTTGAATGGCGTCAAGATCAGCTCCCAAAGCCCGTCCATAGTCGCCCATCATGCGATACATGTCAGCGATACGGTGTTGAGCTTGGTACTTCTCTTCTGGCCAACCAGACAGTTTAATAAACCGATTGGCGTGAAGAATAGCTTCCTTGAAATTGCTTCTACTTTGGTTTTCAGACGCAAGATAAGCGAGGATACGAGGATCAGGGTTAGGTTCCTGGTTCTCAAGCTCCTCGTACAGAATTTTCAGATTTCGATCTGGTTCATGCTTGTTCCGAGGCTTGTGATGCTTGACAACAAAATCGCTAACTTGCGTTTCGTTGCGATCCCACTCAACCGTTGGAATGAGTACCTCGTGAATACGGCCTGCCCACTTCCAACCCCGACCGGGCAATTGATCATGGAAGCGGATCAGTCTTTCACGAACCAGGTAACAAGTAGTGTTGCCTTCATCATCTTGTGCATAATCATAGCCAGCGAAGAAGGCGTCTACATTAGGATTGAATCTAATGAGCTTACGGAGATTTTCACCCCCGATAAGTTCATCATCTCCATCCAACCACAGGAAATAGTCGCCAGTGCAAGCATCCCAGACAATTTGTCGAGCGGCTGAAAAGTCGTTCGTCCATCGAATGGGAATAGTCTTGATATTGAAGCCCCGTTCAACCCAAGACTGGATAATATCTTCAGTGTTGTCTGTGGACTTCCCACCAAGACCAATCACAATCTCGTCAACATGAGAAGCCACAGACGTCAAACACTGATCAAGTGTACGGCCTTCGTTCCGTACAATCATACCCAGAGAAATCTTGAACATGCCGCCGCCAAATCCTTTCTTAGTGCTCAGAGGCACAGGAAGAGTGGATCAAATCCACGGTGGTGAGGGTGAGGTAACGCGTCCCGCCAGACTTACTTACCTCACCCTCATGAAGGTCGATTAGACCTGGCCACCAACAACGCCCCGCCATTCAACTGCCTTGTAGCTGAAGTCGTGACGAATCTTGTACTTGATCTCGTCGAAGTCGAAGGAATACGGGTCCTGTCCACCAAGAACAGCCCGAACGCCTGGGTCCTTCAGACCGATGAACGGAGTCGTCTCACCATTCAGTGTGACGAAAGCAATCGGGCTGAGTGGACCATTCGGATCAGCGAGAATGTAGTAGTCGTTGGCGTCCGTCAAGAACGGATCGATGATAATCTCCGAGAACAGGCCCTGTGCCAGGTTCCGCTCAAGCTGAGAAGAACCGTTCGGCAGAAGATCATTCTCGTTAAGAGCCTTGGCGATGTACCGCAGCTCCGGCGGAATGAGGAGGACCCGCTCGCCCGGTGAGACGATCTGGTAAGCCTCATCATCTGTCATATCATCGAACTTGAGGTCAGCGGTCGTAAGATCAGTTGACCCCTGCACCGTAGCCGCAAGGGCTGTGGTGACGCGGTTCCCGTGCGCCGCGCTGATGAGAGCATTCCCGTCGTACATAACGGGGTTGCTTGCAAGAGCGGTGACGGCTCGCTTGCTCTGAGTACGGGCCATCGCCTCAGCCATCAGAGTGGGAAGCTCAGCGAGCTTGTTAAGGCGGTCAGAAATGATAAGCTGACGGGTGACTGAGATTGCCGCGCCGAACTCTCGCAGGCGAAGCTTCTCAGAAGGGAATTCCTTCAGCTTGAGCTCATCGTACTGACCGTTCAAGCCCTTTTCAGGGATATCCTCAAGCCGACCGAAACGGCTAGAGGTATACTCCTCGAAATCTTCGAGTGAGACCTGGCGCGTCCATCGAGGCCACTGGCCCTGGATTTCCGTGAACCGGCCCAAGAACGTGTGGCGGATCAAGGAGCCCAGGTAGGTTGGGAAGTCAGCGAGTGACAACGCCTCCTGGGCATCCGTGATTTCGCCCCGTTCGAGGGCTTCACGGGCCTCAATGTACGCATCAAAGATGCGAAGTCGCTTGCCCGGTGCAAGACCTTCCATGCTAGAACATTCCTCCTACTACCCCTGGTTCTCTGGACCGAACAGAACGGTGCGAACGAGCGAAGCGCCGGCCACAGCCGTTGCCCAGACACGACCCACGAGCTTAGCACCAGCCGCGGCCGAAGCCTCGGGGTACAGCTTCACAGTGGTAGCGGAGTAGGTCGGATCACCGTAGACACGAATACCCGGGTTAATCGCTGTTGCGAAAGCCAGGTTCGCCTTCAAATCCCAAACGCCGTCCAGAATCTGAACGAACGGTCGGGCTGCCTCAGAAGGTGAAGTGTTGAATGCGGCATCGTCATTGGAGACTCCGAAGAAACCCTCCTTGTAGACGAGGTCGCCAGCCTTGTGGGTGAGCGTCGGCGTGAAAGACCGCCGGCGACCAGCACCAACGAAAGTGTTAGCCATCGATTATAGCTCTCCTTGAGCAGTTGTAGTGGCTACTTCTTGTCGCCGTCAGTCTTCGGCTTGAACGGATTACCGAAGGCACCCTCCACACTCTCCCGGGCTGAGGTTCGCTGCAGCACCGGAGCGTTCTCTTCGCCGCCGCTATGACCCATATCGTGGATACGGGGCTTACCAACCTTGGCCTCTTCGAGTTCAGCCTTGGCCTCCTCGACCGACTCCTTCACAGAAGTCTCATCGTACTCAGTATCGTTCGCGAACGAATTCACGATACGAGCCTGAGTTCGACCAGGAAGACCAGACTTGGCAACGAATTCACGAACCTTCTTGGTCGTATCAGTTCGCTTCCGCTCGTTCGTCTGGGCGTTGGTCAGAGCTTCCTTAATGCCCTCCTTAACGAGTCGGCTGATTTCGGATCGCTTGACGGCCTGATCCTCATCATCCGGCTCTTCGTCGGGCTCATCGTCAGGAGCAGCCTCTGTGGCTGGCTTGACCTCGGCCTGGATGGCCTTGACCAGTTCAGGCGCATTCGCCTTCAGGTCGTCAGCCGTGATTTTATTCCAATCCACGTCCTCTCCTTCGTCGCTCTCTCGAACGAACTGGATGATTTCCCCGCCAGCTGACGGATAAAGAACCCAGTCCACGGATCGGGCACCCACGATCTCGTGAACATCCTCGATCATCTTCTGGCCTTCTCGAACTCGAGTAATGCCAATATCATGATCAGCTGAAACGCCAATGTACTTCTTCGCCTTTTGTGCCTGTTCGAAGAAGTCCTTATTGAAGAATTCCACCCGGCCAGTGATCCCACCCAGAGGCTTGATCGCTGGGTCCCAAGCAGTACTCTCCACAGCCGAGACCATCTCATCAAAATCGCGCTTGATGGGAGGTTTATTGCTGTGATTGACGAACATTCTCAGTCCGTCGTAAACCTTCTGCTCAACTGCGCGGCGAAGGGCAGTAGGACGGTAGTTTCGGGGGTTCTTTGCTCGCCCAGCCTTGATGAGAACCAGATCCGCGAACATCCGGCCAGTATCATCCTGGCTGAACTCGGCCTCCGAAACGCTGATAATCTCGCGTCCTGTGATTTTCAGTTCGTCACCCTCCACCGCATGCTTGATTTTGCCGCAGTAAGCCTTCGGATTTTTCTTGTTGCGATTCTTACGAACGCAATCGTCAAAATCCTTGTACTTTCCTATCGGCATAGGTTACTCTTCCTCTTCCTCCGCCACAGTCGGAACTGGGCCCTTCAGAGTGATGATTTCTCCGCTCTTGGAGAGCTTATACTTACCGCCCTGAACGGTGCCGAAGATACCGGCTTCCTGATGAACGACATCCACGTCAGCTTCATCGAAGCCGGTCTTCCTGAGGAACTTCGCAAGCCGATCGACTTTCTTCTTCGGCTTCTCTTCCTCATCAGCCTTGTCGTTCTTGGTGAGAGTAGGAACCGACGGGTTCAAATTCTCCTTCGGAGCGGCAGGTGGAACGTCCGGATCTGGATCACTAGCGGTGGGCTGGGCGTTCTCTTCCTCTTTAGCCCCCGTCTCTGGCGTTGTCGTCTTCTTGTCGCTGTCCTTGGCCACTTCTTCTCCTATAACTCCATCCGGTCTTCAACGTCCACAGGCGGACCGGCTAGATACTTCACTTCACCATCTACGAGTTGATATTTGCCACCGTTGAAGGTGAGGAAGATGTGAGTTTCATAGTTGAGTGAGAGGATATCATTGCTTCCGTACCCCGTCGCCTCGAAGAACTGGTGGCGGAGCACTCGTTGGCTCTCATTCAACTCAAGTTCTTGAGACAGCGGAGCTAGAGCCATAGACAACCTCCAGTAGTCGTTCTCTTAGGATAACAGCCAAATGCGAATTGGGTAAAGCCACTCCGGTGGCGAGTCTGATAGTGCAACCGCAACGAGTAAGTCCGCGACAAACAGAACCATCACCAGGACTACCAGGAAGTACAGGTAACCCCAATCCGCTGTATCTCTCTCGTTGATAGGGTCCATTATCTGCCGCCTGGAAACATTCGAGGCAATGTTCCGTCTCCCCTAACGTCCACGCGTATGGACCGGCTGGCATTGCCTCTGTGCGGCCTTTCTCGAAGACCCCTCTTAGGGCGAGGAGATAGAGTCCAGCACGACGAACAGGGTCCATATCCAGGTGGCCAGAGCCAAGATCTGAAGAGAAATGGCGTAGAAACCCCGTCTCGGAGTCCAGTTCTTCATTGAGAAGCGTGATGTCACGGTCTGTGAGAGTGTAGAAAGGGAAGACACTGATTGCTCCTAGTGCATATGCTCTGAAGTAAGCGCTCCGAATAAAGCTTCTGGATTTGGTAACGAACCCTTTAGAATTAAGAGCACCGGAGGCACGGGCGTCAA
>Ga0134127_10004206_pt1 | contig 10369 bp, 9 predicted proteins | sample KB31753_FD_96459 | JGI IMG/M metagenome (GOLD analysis project Ga0134127, IMG submission 96459) | Terrestrial soil microbial communities with excess Nitrogen fertilizer from Kellogg Biological Station, Michigan, USA - KB3-175-3 | ecosystem: Environmental > Terrestrial > Soil > Unclassified ...
GGCGGCGCGCCCAGCGGCCATTGCCGTCCATGATGATGGCGATGTGGTTTGGGAGCCGTTCCGGATCAAGCCGCAGGTAAACTTCGGCTTCTTTTGCGTCCAGCCCGGCAGGAACCGTTGCCTGCAAGGAAATCCCTTTCGTTTCAGAAACTAACATAGGGAAGGGGGAGTTGCAATGAAGCAGGCTTCAGGTTTTAGGCTCTAGGCTTCAGCGGAAGGCATTCACCACGAAGGGCACAAAGGCACACGAAGGGACGCAACGGGTGTTTTCCTTTGTGTGCCTTTGTGCCCTTCGTGGTGAAGATTATTCCCTGGATTCTTGCGGCACGATCGCAATCTCCAGCTGTTCGGTGTGGCGCAGAACCGTAATCGTATTCTTCGCGCCAACTTCAGTGTCGGTCAGTAACCGGTGTAGGTCATCCACGCCGGCGACCGCTTGACTGGCAAAAGCAAGGATCACATCCCCTTCTCGGAGTCCGGCGCGTTCCGCGGGACTGCCGGGCGTGACTCCCACGACCATCACTCCAGTCTCTTTTGCGAGATCGTAGAAGCGGACCACACGGCGATGTAGTGGAACGGTTTGTGCCTCCACGCCAATGTACGCGCGCTGAATTCGGCCCTGCTGCAACAGTCGGCTGGCGACAAATTTTGCGGTATTGATTCCGATAGCGAAGCACAGACCTTGTGCTCCCATGATGGTTGCTGTGTTAACGCCGATGACCTGGCCGTCAGACGAAACCAGCGGCCCGCCGGAGTTCCCCGGATTGAGCGCTGCGTCGGTTTGAATGACGTCGTCGATCATGCGTCCGGAGTATGAGCGCAGGGATCTGCCAAGCGCGCTGACGACTCCTGCTGTGACCGTGTATTGAAAACCGTAAGGATTGCCGATGGCGATTGCCAGTTGTCCCACGCGCAGCTTTTGCGAGTCGCCGAGTTGGACGGCGGTAAGGTTCGGCGCGTCAACACGCACCACTGCGAGATCGGTGGCCGGATCTTCGCCGATCAGGTGAGCAGGGAAGCGGCGCCCGTCCGGCAACGACAGCTCGATCTTCGAGGCATTGTGTACCACGTGGCTGTTGGTAAGAACCAGGCCATCGGGCGTGAAGACAAATCCGGAGCCTCCGCCGTGGCGCTCCCGGGAGTCCGTTGCCTTTTGCGTGACCTCGATCTTAGCGACCGAGGGGCTGACCTTCTCCGCTGCCGAGACCACCGCGTGCGAGTAGGCGTCGAGCACCGCGGAGTCCGAGTTCGGGGGAGAAGATTGTACAATCGTGCCGTTCTCAAATACTTCAGCAGAGGATAGGCTCTGTTGCATGCCTGCTAGATGACAGAATCAATTGGAAAGATTCAGCGGCCAAACGTTCCCCAAAAGCTGCTCATTTTTGTTCTCGCTGTGGTCTCAGTCTCGCCGGTCGGCAGGACCCAGAATGCAAAATCTGAGCAAGTCAACAAGCCTAACCTGCAACTCAGCGTTCGCGCCGATCGTTCTTCCTATTCCCTGAAAGACAAACTGCACATGGAGGTGCAGTTAACGAATGTGGGAAACTCCGACATCTACGTTTGGGACTGGATTTTTTGCTGGGGTCAAGGGTCGGCGATTAGCATTCATGCCTTTGACGATAAAGGAAAGATGGTCCAGCCCGTATCAGGATTTCTTATAGACTGCGTGCCTCCTCCGCCTAAGGAACACGACACCACGCAATTCATTCGGCTGGAACCGGGCAGATTCTATGGTGTTTCAGAAGACTTCGATATGCGTGACCTTGTTGACGGCCCCGGGAATCGCATCCTCACCATATCCATCGGCGGCGTACTGTCTCGCGATTTCCTGCATAAGTTTGGATACCCAGACCTTCCTTATTGGACCAGCGACGACAAGCCTCTTTCTGCCCGAATTTCGATCCGGGTCACGAAATAGACGTTATGCGTCGGCGGCGGAAGAGCGGAACTGGGTGTTGTCCAGGTCGCGGTCGCGCACGCCGATGAGATATAGCAGCGCGTCGAGTCCGAGGTGAGAAACGGAGTGGCTCGCGCTCTGGCGAACCAGCGGCTTGGCGTGGAAGGCGATGCCCATTCCGGCCAGGTTGAGCATCGGAAGATCGTTGGCGCCGTCTCCCACAGCAACGACCTGATCCACGGAAATATTCTCTTGATCCGCGAGCATCTTCAGCAACTCGGCTTTCTTTTTGCCGTCGACGATCTCCCCGACAACTCGACCGGTGACTGCGCCGTTCGCAGTCTCCAGTTCATTGGCATACACGTAGTCGATCCCCAGGCGATTCTGAAGATGGCGCCCGAAAAATGTGAAGCCGCCAGAAAGGACACCAGTTTTGTATCCCAGGGACTTGAGAGTTTGGATCAAGCGCTCCGCTCCGCCCGCCAACGGGATTGTTCGCACCACGTCCTCCAAGCGCGATTCCGGAAGTCCCGCGAGCAGCGCCACTCGTTTTGTAAAGCTCTGTTTGAAGTCCAACTCACCGCGCATGGCGGAGGCGGTAATCGCTGAAACCTTGTCACCCACGCCGTGGAGTTTCGCGAGTTCGTCAATCACCTCGGCTTCGATCAGCGTTGAATCCATATCGAACACGAATAAACGCCGGTTGCGGCGAAAAATGCTTTCTCGCTGGATCGCAATATCAATCTCAAACTGCTGAGTCAAGCCCATCAACTCGGCACGAAGCGCTGGAGAGGAATCGACTATTCCGCTGATTTCTAGTTCCACGCAGGCATTCGCGTTGTCGAGCCGCCCGGTGAGGGACAATCGCCCGGAAAGGCGTTCGATCAGATCGATGTTGAAGTTATTGCGCGAGACTGTGTCGGTGATGCGGGCAAACTGCTCAGCCGTAATCTCGCGTCCCAGAACCGTGATGATGAAACGAAACTTGCCTTGCGCGCGTACCCACTGATCGAACGCTTCAGCACTCACCGGGCTGAACTTGATCTTGAGATCGAGATCATGGGCGCGGACCAGCAGATCCTTTTTTAAGGGGGTGAAGTCTTGAGGAACCTCGATCAGCATGCCGAGGGCGAGCGCATCGTGAACGACGGCCTGGCCAATATCGAGAATGCGGACGTTGTAGCCGGCGAGGATCTTGGCTAAAGAACTGGTAAGTCCAGGGCGGTCATCGCCCGAAATGTTGATGAGGATGATCTTGTTCATGTCCTGAATTCAGATTACCAGCTACGCGGTTTCGGCATACAGCGCGCAACCCGCGGCGAGAGTGCGATCTCTAAGGGGCAGGAGGAAAAATGCCAGCACGCAAGAAAAGTGGTCGCAAGTACGGAAAAGGGGCGAGCAAGAGTGTGGAGAGCGCAATGCGCCGCAAAAAGAGCGGAACACTGCGATCCGGAAAAGGTGGAAAAGGTGGCAAGGTGAAGAGCCGGAAACAGGCGATCGCCATCGGACTATCCGAGGCGCGCGAAAAAGGTGCGAAGGTCCCGCCGAAGAAATCGAGCAGAAAGAAGAAATAAGATTCGCCCAGCGATTTTGAGTTCCTCCCACTTCTGCCAAAAGCGCAGAAGTGGGGCACCCCAGCGAATCTTTAGGAACCGGCAGCGGCAGCTGCCTTGTGCCCGATCATCACTGCGTCCTGCATCTGCTGGAACAGTTCTCCCATGGCCGCAGGGGAGTGGGACATGAAGAGCGTATTGGTCTTGTCGTTCGCGCCGATCTCTTTGATTGTGTCCAGATACTGCGTGACCAGGACGAGCATCATTACGTCTTTGGCTGAGGTGCCTTCAACTGCCGCGGCAAAGGCTTCCACCGATTGCTTGAGCCCTTCCACAATGGCCTTGCGCTGATTGGCGATGCCCTGGCCCTGTAACGCCTTGCTTTCGGCCTCAGCCTCAGCCTGTTTAACCTTGAGAATTTTTTCCGTCTCGCCGCGGGCACTGGCCGCCACCTGCTCGCGCTGCGCAGCGTTGATCTCGTTCATTGCAGCTTTCACTTTCTCGTCGGGCTGAATGTCGGTGACCAGCGCTTGATCGATCGCATATCCGTAAGTCTGCATCACGTCATCGAGGCCCTGCTTGATCGCCACTGCAATGTCGGATTGTTGCAGGAAGGCGTCGTCGAGATTCATCTTCGGAACGTGGCCGAGAATCACGTTGAAGACATAAGACGAAATCTGCTGTTTCGGATTGGCGAGCTTGTAGAAAGCTTCGTACACCTTGTCGGGGATGACGTGGTACTGCACCGAGACAGGGATCTTCACGAAGACGTTGTCTTTCGTCTTGGTTTCGACATCCAGCGCGAGTTGTTGCACGCGCAGGTCGATGCGACCGGCAATCTGGTCGAGCCATGGGAGCTTGAAATTGATCCCCGCAGTGCCTACGCGCAGGAATTTTCCCATGCGCTGAACTACGACGGCCTCCGCCGTCCTGACCTGGTAGAACCCACTTAGAAGCGTGCCAACAACAAAGATAGCGGCGATGCCGTAAAAGATGAAAGCTATTGTCTGAGATGAGTCCATTTAGATCTCCTGTTTACGCGAGAGCGGAGGGATGCGGCATCATAGCGCGGAGCAGGCCAGAGCACAATGGTTTAGCGTGATACCGTCTCTGAAGAAAACCTCCACCACAGAGGGCACAGAGTTACAAAGCAAAACCACAGAGGAATACCACAGAGAAGTACTAACCCCAGTCATGATCGAGAAATGGCGGAGCGCACGCTGCCCACCTCTGTGGCGTTCCTCTGTGTAAGTCTGTGTTCTCTGTGGTGAAGGTTCAGGTTTCTTTAGCGAGGAGTCTTATACAGGTTTGAGCGATGGACCAGTCTTCCTGCGCGCGAATGACAAGTACCCGCACGCGAGAATCACCCAAGGAAATTTCAGTGTCAGACCTGACGCCTGCGTTTTTACCCTGATTGAGACTGATACCAAGAAATCCTAATCGAGCGCAGGCGGCGGAACGGACTTCACTGGAGTTTTCTCCAATGCCAGCGGTAAATACCAGGACATCAAGTCCCTGGAGTGACGCTGCCATGGCCGCAATACACGAGCAGAGCCGGTGAATGAAAATGTCGAAGGCCAACTTTGCTTTCTCATTTCCGTTCTTCATCGCCTGAACGATGTCGCGCATATCGCTGGAGAGGCCTGAAACCCCGAGCAAGCCGGACTGACGATTGAGGATGTTGTCCAGACCGTCCGCACTACTGCCGGTGCGGAGCAGGTGAACGAGGATCCCCGGATCCATTGAGCCTCCGCGAGTGCCCATGACAAGACCTTCGAGCGGAGTGAAGCCCATCGTCGTGTCAATGCTCTTACCGCCGTCAATCGCCGCGAGTGAGCAGCCATTGCCGAGGTGGCAGGTAACGATCTTCAGCGATGGTAGCTCGCGTCCCAACAGCTGAGCGGCACGGTGTGCGCAGTATTCGTGATTGATGCCATGGAATCCGTAGCGGCGGATGCCTTGCTCGTACCAGGAGTACGGGCCGGCGTAGATCTTCGCTTCGTCCGGCAAAGTGCGATGAAAGCCAGTGTCGAAGACGACAAACTGCGGAGTATTCGGAAACAATTTGGTGGCAAGGTCGATGCCTTGCAGGCCTACCTGATTGTGCAATGGCGCGATGGAGGCTACGTCGGCGATGGCCAGGCGGACCTCGGTTGTTACCCGTGTAGGCTCGGTGAGTTTGGCACCGCCATGAACGATGCGATGGCCAATTGCGTTTACCTCGGTTGCAGTCTTGACGATGGCGGTTGGTCCGGTCCAGAGGTGTTGAAGTAGTTTTTCTACCGACCCAGTGCGATCGCCGGCGCCGAGTTCACCGTCAGTGCGAATCTTTTTTCCGGCGGAGTTCTTGACAACGAGGGTTTCTTTGTTGCCGTCCCATTCAAGCTTTCCTTCCCAGAGCGGCGGGATGGGATCGGGCGAGAGTTGGGGGCCGAGTTCAAACAGCGCGGATTTTTGAGTGCTGGAGCCGGAGTTGAGGACGAGGATCTTCATTCGTTAATGTCGGTCATCCCTACGGGACTTGGTCATTGGTTCTGCGACGCTACCCAGGACTTCCGTCCCCTGGGCTAAGCTGGGCCGTCCCTGTGGGACTACGTCATTGCTGCGGGAGTTGAGCGCGAGGCCAATTTGTCACAACAAACATTCTTTCAAGTTGCGGTTCCTTTGTGCCCTTCGTGTCCTTGGTGGTTGATCACTGAAGGTCACCACGAAGGGCACAAAGGCACACGAAGGAAGAACTAGTACGGCCACTTCCAGTTCAGGATTTCCGGCATGTCGATGCCGTGCTCGTAAATGTACTGCTTGTGCTCGACCAGTCGGTTCCGCAGGAACTGCTTGAAATGTCCGCCCACGTTCTTGAGTTTGGGCACTCAGTCAACGACATCGCCGGCAAGATGAAAGCGGTCAAGATCGTTCATTACGGTCATGTCGAACGGCGTGGTTGTCGTGCCTTCTTCTTTATAGCCGCGGACGTGCAGGTTGTCGTGATTGTGACGCCGATACGTAAGCCGGTGAATCAGCCACGGATAGCCGTGGTAGGCGAAGATAGTCGGCTTGTTGATCGTGAACAGCGAATCGAAATCATTGTCCGACAACCCGTGCGGGTGCTCAGTTGAAGGCTGAATCGTCATGAGATCGACAATGTTGACGACGCGGATCTTCAGGTCGGGGAAGTGCTGGCGCAGAAGATCGACGGCTGCCAGCGTCTCCAGCGTTGGCACATCGCCGGCGCACGCCATCACGACATCAGGTTCCGAATTGTTATCGTTGCTGGCCCAGTCCCAGATGCCGATGCCGTTGGTGCAGTGTTCAATCGCGGACGGCATGTCGAGCCACTGCAGTTCGGGTTGCTTTCCCGCGACGATCACGTTCACGTAGTTGCGGCTGCGCAGGCAGTGATCGGCGACGGACAGCAGGCAGTTCGCGTCGGGCGGCAAATAGACGCGCACCACGTCGGCTTTCTTGTTTACCACATGATCGATAAAACCGGGATCCTGGTGGGTGAATCCGTTGTGGTCCTGCCGCCAGACGTGGGACGTCAGTAGGTAGTTCAGCGATGCGATTGGCCGCCGCCACTCGATGTCGCGTGTGACCTTCAGCCATTTCGCATGCTGGTTGAACATCGAATCGATGATGTGGATGAACGCTTCATAGCACGAGAAGAAGCCATGACGTCCGGTGAGCAGGTAGCCCTCAAGCCATCCCTGGCACATGTGCTCGCTCAGCATTTCGAGGACGCGGCCGTCGCGGGTGAGGAACTCATCGACCGGCAGAATCGGCTCGAGCCATTCTTTCCCGGTCGCGTGATAGATCGCCTCAAGGCGGTTTGACGCGGTTTCGTCGGGACCGAAGACGCGAAAATTCTTCGATTGGAGATTGAGCTTCATCACGTCGCTCAGAAAGACGCCGAGCACGCGTGTGGATTCGGCTTCGTTGTTGCCTGGCTTCTTGACTTCGACCGCGTACTTGCGGAAGTCGGGCATTACGAGATCACGCATCAGAACCCCGCCATTCGCATGCGGATTCGCACTCATGCGGCGATTGCCTTTTGGCGGAAGTTCGGCAAGATCAGCGACAAGTCGCCCGCTTTGGTCAAACAACTCTTCTGGTTTGTAGCTGCGCATCCAGTCTTCAAGGATCTTCAGGTGCTGAGGTTTCTTCTGCAGATCGGCAACTGGCACCTGGTGTGCGCGCCACGTGCCTTCCACTTGCTTACCATCTACTATTTTCGGTCCGGTCCATCCCTTAGGCGAACGCAGCACGATCATCGGCCAGTCGGGTACGCCTTGCTGCTTGTCATTATTGCGGGCATTCCACTGAATGGAGCGAATTTCCTCGACGATGTGGTCGAGTGTTGCCGCCATCAACTGATGCATCTGCTCTGGATCATCGCCTTCGACGAAATAGGGTTTCCATCCGCATCCAGTGAAGAATCGCGTGAGTTCGTCGTCGCTCATGCGGCCCATGATCGTGGGATTAGCTATCTTGTAACCGTTCAGGTGGAGGATCGGCAGCACGGCGCCATCGTGCACAGGATTGAGGAATTTGTTAATGTGCCAACCGGTCGCGAGGGGACCAGTCTCCGCTTCGCCGTCGCCGACTACGCACGCGACCAGCAGATCAGGGTTGTCGAATGCTGCGCCGCAAGCGTGGCTGAGCGAGTAGCCGAGTTCTCCACCTTCGTGAATGGATCCCGGTGTTTCCGGTGCGTCGTGGCTGGGAATGCCGCCCGGAAACGAGAACTGCTTGAACAGCCGTTGCATCCCTTCTTCACTCTGCTGAATATTGGGGTAGAGCTCTGTATACGTCCCTTCCAGATACGCGTTGGCGACCATGCCGGGGCCGCCGTGCCCTGGACCGCAGATATAAATCGCATTCAGGTCGTTGTGCTTGATGACGCGATTGAGATGGACATAAACGAAGTTCAGTCCGGGAGTAGTCCCGAAATGCCCAAGAAGCCGGGGCTTGATATGTTCCAGTTTCAGCGGTTCGCGGAGGAGGGGGTTTTTATATAAGTAGATTTGTCCAACGGAAAGATAGTTTGTTGCGCGCCAGTATGCGTTTATTTTTGCGAGTTCTTCGTGAGTGAGAGGAGCGTTGGCAATTCCGGGAAGGGAATTCAGAGTAGTCATGCAGGCACCTCATATCAATCATCACTCACCAAGGGGTGCCGTGCGAAAAATATTGTGTGAAGAAGACGAATCGACCCAAGCAGAGTGGCTGAATATCGGGGCCCGCCTAGCTTCGAGGAGCGCCTATGCGTGCCCGATGTAACTACCTTTTTGGCTCCAGCCCGCACGCGTCGTGAACTAACTTTAAGTCCAGCCCTGCAGGCGAGAATTCCGCAATTCGCGGGCCATCGGGTGTTCTAAACTCGATGCGGAAGAGGTGGGCACCGATCAGTCTTCGCGCGGTGGTTTTGTCCATGGCGAGGAAGTGCCCGTTGACCCAGTTCCAAGTGCGGTCATCGTGTGCATTGTCGGCCCGAACGCGAACACGCATTTGTGGCTGTCCCCAGAAACCGGCCCAGTTCGGACGAGAAAGCGTTAGATTCGGCCGGAAGTCGGCGAGTTTGAGCTTTCCATCAGTGCAGTACAGGACGACCTGTGCGCGGTCGGCGCCGTCACGCGTGTCGTTGGCCTGGAGTTGGAAACGGGTGCGCTTTTCGGCGGTCATGCGATCTTCGGAGCGGTCAACAGTCCAATTACCGCCGGCGCTGACGCCGGCGTTCGAACGGTCATCGTAATCGCGGTCGTCTGGCCGGTTTTGCGCCAAGGCCTTGATGGAGAGGGCCACACAAAGAGCGAGAATCAGAATATTGAAGATATTGCGAATCACGGGTTTCTTCTCCCTTTTGATACTTCGCCAATTGTACGAACCCGAACAGATCACGGAAGTTGCGGCGGTTACCACACACCCGCGAGGACGGGCAATCTCCTTAAGATCGGCTGCCTGAGCGGCTAAAGCCGGTCATTTTTTGTTCGCCGCAGAATCGCAGCGGTGAAGCGCTGCACCACCCAAAAACACTCGACCGGCGGATTGCCTCGGAGATTGTTGGGCGATCTCGAACCTGATGCGGCCATATCTGGGATTCAATCGCGCCACCCTGGAACCCGGTAAACTTGGAGTATGCCGGTTCAAATTGGAGCCAAAGCACACAATTTCAACGACCCCACGGGGCTGCTATCCGACTGCCATCGGCGGATTGAGATGTTTATGCGCTCGCTTGAGGGTGTTGCAAAGGTGATGGATTCCCCGCCAGACGAGCAGACGAAAACGGCGCTGGAGACTGCCTTGCGGTACTTTCACGAAGCCGCACCAAAGCACACTGCCGATGAAGAGGAGTCGCTGTTTCCGCGCCTGCGGGAATTGCAATCGCCAGAAGTCGAGAGCACGTTTTCCCGGCTGGAGGAATTGGAGGGAGAGCATCGCTGGGCCGAGCCCCTGCATGCACAGGTAGAGAGTCTTGGAATGGAGTACCTAACACGAGGGCAGCTGTCTCGGGCTCAGGTTGAGGCATTCCGGAGTGCTGTGACTGAGCTTGCCGCCATGTATCAGCGACACATTGCCGTGGAGGACGGAACATTGTTCCCGGTCGCGGCGAGGGTGCTGTCTGATTCGGATAAACAGGCTATTGCCGCCGAGATGGCAAAACGCAGGGCTGTGCCGCTGGTGCCGCTGAGAGGCGTTCGGTAAGCTCTTCGCGAGATCCCTCGTCCCGCTGGTGAAAGCGCGGGACTTCGGGATGACGCAATACCTTGGAATTTCACAGTCAATAGAAGTCACGCCCGGCCAGAGTTTCTAACGAGGCGTGGCTTAGGGTAAACTGAGACTACCTCTTTTGGCCGCAAATCCGGCCTGGTAACTCCGCGGAAGTGGTGGAATTGGCAGACACACCATCTTGAGGGGGTGGCGCCGA
>Ga0134127_10004217_pt1 | contig 10364 bp, 5 predicted proteins | sample KB31753_FD_96459 | JGI IMG/M metagenome (GOLD analysis project Ga0134127, IMG submission 96459) | Terrestrial soil microbial communities with excess Nitrogen fertilizer from Kellogg Biological Station, Michigan, USA - KB3-175-3 | ecosystem: Environmental > Terrestrial > Soil > Unclassified ...
CGTACGGCTGCGACGTGCGGGTGTTTCCAGCGACGGCACCTGCGAGCGAGCTCATCGCGATCGAGCCTGATGGGATCTTTCTCAGCAATGGACCCGGGGATCCGGCGGCGTTGCCCTACGCGATCAACAACGTTCGCGAGCTGGTGAGCACGGATATTCCGACGTTCGGCATCTGTCTCGGTCACCAGATTCTCGGGCTTGCGGTTGGAGGGCAGACCTTCAAACTGAAGTTCGGCCATCGCGGCGCCAATCATCCGGTCAAGGCGCTCGACTCGGGCAAGGTCGAGATCACATCCCAGAATCATGGCTTCGCGGTCGATCCGGACTCGCTGCCAGCCGACGTGAAGGTCACGCATCTCAACCTGTACGATGGGACCGTTGAAGGCTTTCGCCACACCAGCAAGCCGGTGTTCTCGGTCCAGTACCACCCTGAAGCCTCACCCGGACCGCACGATGCAGACTATTTGTTTCTGAAGTTCCTCGACGCGATGGAAAAGCGCTGACCGGGACGAATGCCTAAACGCACCGACCTCAAACGCATTCTGGTGATTGGTTCCGGTCCGATCGTCATCGGTCAGGCCTGCGAGTTCGACTATTCGGGCACCCAGGCGTGCAAGGCGCTTCGCTCCGAAGGTCTCGAGGTCATTCTCGTCAACAGCAACCCGGCGACGATCATGACCGATCCCGAGATGGCCGACCGCACCTACGTCGAGCCGCTCACGCCGGATCTGGTCGCCGCCATCATTGAGAAAGAACGTCCGGATGCGGTGCTGCCCACCGTCGGCGGCCAGACCGCGCTCAATCTGGCCGTCGCGCTCGCGGAGCGCGGCGTTCTGGCGCAATACAACGTCAAGCTGATTGGGGCGCAGATCGACGCGATCAAGGTTGCGGAAGATCGTCTGCTCTTCCGGAACGCCATGGGGGAGATCGGTGTCGAAGTGCCGCGCAGCGGCGTCGCCAAGTCGTTGGAAGAAGCAATCGCGCTCGTCGAAGATACGGGGTTCCCGGCGATCATCCGGCCATCGTTCACGATGGGCGGCGTCGGCGGCGGCATCGCCTACAACGTCGAAGAGTTCCGCGAACTCGCGGCGCGCGGCCTCGAATTTTCACCTGTTCACGAAATCCTGGTCGAGGAATCGGTCATCGGGTGGAAGGAATTCGAGCTCGAGGTGATGCGCGACGTCGCAGACAACTTCGTCGTCATCTGCTCGATCGAAAACGTGGATCCGATGGGCGTGCACACGGGCGACAGCATCACCGTCGCCCCGGCGCTGACGCTGACGGACAAGGAATATCAGCGCATGCGCGACATGGCGCGCCGCATCATTCGCCGCGTCGGCGTCGAGACGGGCGGCTCCAACATTCAGTTCGCCGTCAACCCGGACGACGGGCGGATCGTGGCGATCGAGATGAATCCGCGCGTCTCACGCTCGTCGGCGCTCGCGTCGAAGGCGACGGGATTCCCGATTGCGAAGATCGCCGCGAAGCTAGCCCTCGGCTATCACCTCGACGAGATTCCCAACGACATCACGCGTCTGACGCCGGCCTCGTTCGAGCCGACGATCGACTACATCGTGGTGAAGTTCCCACGCTGGAATTTCGAGAAGTTCCCCCAGGCGGATCGCACCCTGACGACGCAGATGAAGTCGGTGGGCGAGGCGATGGCGATTGGCCGGACGTTCAAAGAGGCGTTTCTCAAGGCTGTCCGGTCGCTCGAACTCGGGAAGCTCGGTCGGCTGTTTCCGGAGAATGCGGAAGACGCCACAGACGGCGACGAGGACGAGACAGCCTTGCGCAAGCGTCTGGTGGTCCCGAGCGATCGGCGCATCTGGGCCATCTTCCGCGCGCTGCGGCGCGGCTGGACCATCGATACCGTTCACGAGCTCACAAAGATCGATCGCTGGTTCCTGCAGCAGTTTGCCGACATCGTGGCGCTGCGTGACATGGCGTCGCTCGGCGAATTCCGCGAGATGTCGACCGACCTGCTGCGGACACTCAAACGCAACGGTTTCAGCGACGAAGACATCGCGGCGGTGTATGGGGTGGACGAAGCCGCGGTCCGCCAGCGGCGCCAGGATGATGGGATCGTTCCGGCGTATAAGCGGATCGACACGTGCGCCGCCGAGTTCGAATCGTTCACGCCGTACATGTACGGGACCTTCGAAGAGGTTTGCGAGGCCGACCCGACGCCGGCGAGGAAGGTGATCATCCTCGGCAGCGGCCCAAACCGGATTGGCCAGGGGATCGAGTTCGATTACTGCTGTTGCCACGCCGTGTTCGGGTTCCGCGACGAGGGATTCGAGACCGTGATGGTCAACTGCAACCCGGAGACGGTCTCGACCGACTACGACACGTCCGACCGGCTGTACTTTGAGCCGCTCACCTTCGAAGACGTGATGGGGATCGTCGATCGCGAACACAGTGCCGGCGCCGAGGTGTCGTGCGTCGTCCAGTTCGGCGGGCAGACGCCATTGAAGCTCGCGTTGGCCCTTCAGGAAGCAGGCGTGAGCATCCTTGGCACCACGCCCGATTCCATCGACCTCGCCGAGGATCGGCAGCGTTTCTCGCAGCTGCTCTGGGACCTGGGCGTGCCACAGCCCGCGAGCGGCACCGCGATTTCGCGCCAGGAGGCGCGTGAGGTGGCCGAACGCATCGGCTATCCCGTCGTCGTGCGTCCCTCATACGTGTTGGGTGGCCGCGGAATGGCCATCGTGTTCGATTCCGGCGCACTCGATCGCTACATGACGGGTGCCGTCGACGTGTCGCATGACCGTCCGGTCCTCATCGATCGCTTTCTCGAGGATGCGTTTGAATTCGACGTGGATGCTGTCGCCGATGCGACCGGTGCCGTTGTCATCGGTGGAATCATGGAGCACATCGAGGAGGCAGGCATTCACTCGGGGGACAGCTCCTGCGTCGTTCCGCCGTTCATGGTGGCGGAGCGGCATCTCGGCACGATTCGCGAATACACCCGCCGGATCGCTCGTGCCCTCAAGGTAGTCGGGTTGATGAACGTGCAATACGCGATCAAGGACGATACGGTCTACGTCCTCGAGGTGAATCCACGCTCATCGCGAACCGTGCCTTACATTTCGAAGGCGACTGGTGTGCCGATGGCTCGCATCGCGGCGCGCGTCGCGGCAGGTCGCACGCTGGGAGAACTCGGCGTCGTCAACGATCTCGAGGCAGCTGGCGTTTTCGTCAAGAGTCCCGTTTTTCCGTTCGTGCGGTTCCCGGGCGTCGACACCATTCTCGGTCCGGAGATGAAATCGACCGGCGAGGTGATGGGTGGGGCGGACAACTTCGGCGCCGCCTTCGGCAAGGCGATGATGGGCGCGGGACAGCAACTGCCAAAGGATGGTTGCGTGTTCATCAGCGTCAACAACAGCGACAAGCCAACGGTGGTGCCGATCGCGCGCGACCTGGCCGCGCTCGGCTTTTCGATCACGGCGAGCCGCGGAACGGCTGCCTTCCTGCGGGCGCACGGGATCGACGCTGAAGTCGTTTACAAGGTGAACGAAGGTCGACCGAACATCGCCGATCAGATCGTCAACGGCAAGATCGATCTCGTCATCAACACGCCGCTCGGCCGCGAGTCGTTCTTCGACGATCGCGCGGTTCGCCGCGCCGCGACGATGGCGCAGGTGCCGTGCATTACGACGCTGACGGGCGCCTCGGCTGCCGTCAGCGCCATTAAGGCGCTCCGGTCGCAGACGCTGACGGTCCGCTCGCTGCAGGACTATTATGCGGGGGTGGAAGCAGGCGCCTGACGTGAACCACGAAGGCTGTTCAACCACGAAGGACACGAAGGTCACGAAGAACACGAAGTACCAAGAACCCTTCGTGTCCTTCGTGACCTTCGTGGTTACAACTACGTTCGTGGTGTCAACCACCTTCGTGGCCTCGACCCGGGCTCAGACCTTTCGGGGCAGCGTCACCACCGTTGAAATTCCCGTTACGGTCACCGACAGCAATAACCGCCTGATCACGGGTCTTACCCGGGAAGACTTCGAAGTATTCGAAGACGGCGATCCGGAGCCCGTCACGCAGTTCTCGGACAAACGAACGCCCGTCAGCGTTGGGGTACTTCTCGACATCAGCGACAGCATGCGGGGGCAGCCGATCGTTGATGCGCGCGGCGCTCTCGATCGATTCATGGCCGAGCTGCTCGAGGGTGATGACGAGGCCTTTGTCGGCGCGTTCAATCATCTGCCGCGCATTCTGGTGCCGTGGACCGCGCCGCCGTCGCGGCTGGCCGGCCGCCTCGATAGCGAGCGGCCAACCGGTGGGACGTCGATGTATGACGCCATCGCCGCATCGATGTCGATGTTCGGCCGCCGCCAGCGCACACGTGCAGCGATGATCGTGATTTCCGACGGCGCCGACACGGCCAGCGACCATTCGCTGCCGCAAACGCGTGAGTTGCTCCGCCGGAGCGACGCGTTCGTCTATGCGATTGCGATCGATTCGGCGACGGAGCAGCGGGTGAGCACGCGCGTGAGCCCCGAGGCCCTGCGTGAACTCACCGGTCCAAGCGGCGGCTACACCGAGGTTGTTCGAACGTCGGCGGATCTCGGGCCGGCCACGCAGCGAATCGCGGAAGAGCTCAATTCGCAGTACATGCTCGGCTACGCCACCACCCGTCCGCAGGACGGAAGCTGGCGCACCATCCGCGTGCGCGTCCGCAACCGCGACTACATCGCCCGGGCGCGCCGCGGCTACTTCGCAACCCCCGAACATTAACCATGGGGTCAGACCCCGGTAACGACTCGACTCAACCCCGTGAGTCGCCTCGTCACCGGGGTCTGACCCCGCCGCGCTGCGTTACCGGGGTCTGACCCCGAACTCCGGACCCCGAACTCCGACCGATTTGGTCTTGACGGACTGAAACGGTCGGGTATAAAGTCCGAAACGTGAATCTGAGACTCAATCTCACATCAGTCCTTGCCCTCGTCCTGATGACTTCCGCCGCGGCTTTTGCGCAGACGACGGTCTTCCGTGGCCGCATCGTCGATCCGATGAGAGCCGCCGTGGCCGGCGCGCGTGTAACCGTCACGAGAGCGTCCGGCGGTGCGTCGACGACGTCGATCTCCGATGCCGAGGGACGGTTCGAGCTTCAGCTCGACCCGGGCGCGTACCTCATCACGATCACCTCGCCAGGCTTCTCCGACGAGTCTCGTCGAATCACGGTTCAGGCCTCGGGCGCGACACCCGCCGAATTCGTCCTGCAGATCGCGGGCGTCACGCAGTCGGTCGAGGTGAATGCCCACGCGGCAGCGAATACCCCGATCGTCAACGCCAGCACCAAGACCGCGACGCCGCTTCGTGATGTCCCGCAGGCCGTGACCGTGGTCCCGAGCGCTCTTATTCGTGATCAGCTCATGTCGAGCGTGGCGGATACGGTCAATTACATCCCGGGCATCACCTCACATCAGGGCGAGAACAATCGCGATCAGATCATCGTCCGGGGGAACAGCTCATCGGCGGATTTCTATGTCAACGGCGTGCGCGACGACGTGCAGTACTACCGCGACCTCTACAACGTGGAACGAATCGAGGCCTTGAAGGGGCCCAACGGGATGGTGTTCGGTCGTGGCGGCGGTGGCGGCGTTATCAACCGTGTGACCAAGCACGCCGGCTTCCTGCGAACCGGTGAAGCGATGCTGCAGGCGGGCTCCTACGGCAATCGGCGTTTCAGCGCTGATCTGAATCAGCCATTGACGTCAGCGCTTGCATTGCGCGTCAACGGTGTGTTCGAGGATGCGGACAGCTTCCGTCGGGGCGTCGGGTTGCAGCGCTATGGAATTGCGCCAAGCCTCACCTTCGTGGCCAGTGCTCGAACGATGGTGACGGTCGACTACGAGCATTTCCACGACGAACGCGTCGCCGATCGTGGCATCAGCTCGTACCGTGGACGTCCGGTCGGTTTGCCGAGGTCGACGTTTTTCGGAAATCCTGCCGACAGCCACGTGCACGCCGCTGTGGACCTTGCGGCCGCGAGCGTCGAGCACGAGGCACGCGGGCTCACGATTCGCAACCGCACGGTTATCGGCAACTACGATCGTGGCTATCAGAATTACGTGCCGGGCGCAGTCACAGACGACCGAACGAGGGTTGCGCTGACGGCCTACAACAACGCGACGGCGCGATTGAACACCTTCAACCAGACCGATGTCACACGCGCCGCGCGAACCGGGAGCGTGCGTCACATGCTGCTGTTTGGCGCCGAGGTCGGTCGCCAGCAGAATGAGAACCTGCGCAACACCGGATATTTCGAGAACGCAGCGACATCCGTCATGGTGCCGCTCGGCGAACCCTCGACTACGCTGCCCGTCACCTACCGGCAGAGTGCGACGGATGCGAACAACCGCGTCCGCACGCAGGTGGGCGCCGCGTACGTTCAGGATCAGGCGGAGCTCTCGCGCTTCGTGCAGGTCATCGGCGGCGTCCGCTTCGACCGATTCGACCTTCGGTTTCGCAACAATCGCAATGGCGAGGCGTTGCGCCGTGTCGATCATCTCGTGTCGCCGCGGGGTGGTGTCGTTTTCAAGCCGTTCGCCAGCGCCTCGATTTACGGGAACGTCACGCGTTCATACCTGCCGAGCTCCGGAGACCAGTTCGCATCGCTGACGGCCATCACGCAGCAGATGAAACCCGAACAGTTCACCAACTACGAGGTCGGCGCGAAATGGGATGCGACACCTGACCTCGCGCTGACGACCGCTCTCTATCGTCTCGATCGGACCAACACGCGCGCGAACGATCCAAACGATCCGACCCGCATCGTTCAAACCGGGAGTCAGAGAACCAACGGATACGAGTTCGGCATCAACGGAACCATCACGCGCGCATGGAAAATCGCGGGCGGGTACGCGCATCAGGACGCGGTCGTGACCAGTGCGACGACGGCGGCCCGGGCGGGTGCGCAAGTCGCGCAGGTTCCGCGCCACACCTTCTCGTTGTGGAACAACTATCAGCTGCTGCCGCGGGTGGGCGCCGGCCTTGGCATCATTCACCGGGCGGACATGTTCGCCGCCATTGACGACACGGTCGTCCTGCCCGGATACACCCGCGCGGATGCGGCGGCGTTTTTCTCGCTCAGCGATCGCACGCGGCTGCAGGTCAACGTCGAGAACCTCTTTGACCGGATCTACTTCGTCAACGCCGACAGCAATACGAACATTTCTCCAGGCTCGCCGCGGACCGTTCGCGTCGCGCTGAGTGCAGGTTTTTAATCGGTTCGGCCTGGACCGGTAGGCGAAAACTGCGCACGCGGCCGCCGGCGACGAACACCTTCTGAAGAAAACCCTCTAAATCCAGTCGTACGGGCGTTTGCAGGGGCCCACTTGTGGTCCCTGCCGCACTCCCTCCAGTGCTCGCGCTGACGGCCGGCGCGGCCATCGGCATCGCCTTCGAGACCTCGTGGCGGAGCTTGCTGTGGCTCCTGCCGCCGCTGCTCGTCGTTGCCCCGGTTGCCTGGCGTCGGCAGCATCTGCTCGTGGCGTCCGCCACGATCGTGGTCGCCTTTGGGTGCTGCGGATTCATCCTCGGATCGAGCGCACGCCAGGAAAGCATTGACACGCCACTTCGTGTCGCGCTCGACCGCGAGTTGCACGGCTTTCGTGTCGGCACTACTCAACTTCCCGAGAACAACCGTCCCGTTCGAACGCGTCTACGGCTGACCGAAGACGCTTCCGTAGAGGAGACCGTGGCGACGCTGCGAGCACGCGTGGTCGCAATTCGCCCCAACGACGTGTGGATCCCGGCGGACGGCGGCGCAGTAGTCAGCGTCAGCGGCACCGCGAGCCAGACGCGGTTCACAGAGTGGCGGCGCGGCCGGATCCTCGAGGCGCCCGTCCTCTTTCGTCGTCCCGCGCGCTTTCTGAACGACGGCGTCTCCGACTTCGAGCGCGACGCAGCCCTCGAGGGAATTTCGGCCCCGGGGACCATCAAGAGCGGATTGCTGGTGGACGTCGCACATCCGGCAACGGCAATCGGCGAACTGGCGGCTGACGTGCGAGCGTATGTCCGGCGTGCGGTTGCCGATCGGGTCGCTCCGCACAGTGCGCTGTCTGCCGCGATCGTGGACGCGGTGTTGATCGGGGATCGCAGCGGTCTTCCGGATGATATTCGTTCACGTTTGCAGATCGCCGGCACGTATCACGTCATTGCGATTTCAGGCGGCAACATCGCCATCCTCGCGGCGGTCATCATTTTTGCCTTCGTCCCCTTCGGCGTCGCCGCACGACCGGCCGCCGCACTGACGCTCGTCTGCCTGGTCGCGTACGCCCTGGTCGTGACATCGGGGCCGTCGGTGTGGCGCGCAACGTTCGTTGCCATCGTTTACTTGCTTGCGCGACTGCTCGACCACAGGACCGCACCGTGGCAGGCGTGCGCGGTTGCCGCTGCGCTGCTTGCCGTTGGAGCGCCGCTCGATGTCCGCAATGCGGGATTTCTGTTGACGTTCGGTGCGACCGCCGCACTTCTGGTGGCTGCCGGACGCGGACGCGCGCATCGTCGCGACGACGTGTGTGGCCAGCGATGGATATCGTGGCTGGTTGCGTCAATAGGCGCGTCGGCGGCGGTGGAGATTGTGCTGCTTCCTGTCATGGCAGACGCCTTCTCCAGGGTTACAGCCGCCGGACTCGTGCTGAACATCGTGGCGGTCCCCGCGATGGCCGTCGTTCAGGTCGCCGGACTTGTCGTCGTGCTTGCGCCCATCGAGCTGCTTCGAGTGGCGGCCGGATGGATAGCACACCTTGGCGCTGCGGCGATTCTCGATAGCGCCCGTCTGGTCGACATCGCTCCGTGGCTGGCGTTTCGCGTTCCATCACCGTCACTGACCATCGTCGCGACCTACTACCTGGGCCTCGGAATGTGTCTGTGGGCTCCAACTCGGAAAACCAAGCTTGCCGGCCTCGCCGTACTCGTTGTCTGTGGCCTCGTGATCATCACGGGTTCCCCGCCACGGCAGGACATTCGAGGGCTCCGCCTGACGATGTTCGACGTCGGGCAGGGTGACGCGCTGGTGCTGCAAGTCGGCAAGCGGGCGGTGATGGTCGATGCCGGTGGAAGTCCTTTCGGCGGCAGCTTTGACATCGGTTCCCGCGTTCTCGAGCCGGCGCTCTGGGCACGTGGCGTGTCGGCGCTCGACACGCTGCTGTTGACCCACGGCGATCCCGATCACATCGGCGGGGCGTTGACGCTGATTGAAGATTTCGACCCCCGGCATCTCTGGCAGGGAATAGCCGTTCCGCGCGCCAGCTCGCTGCAGGCGGTGCTCGAACGGGCCGCGGCGTCCGGTGCCCTGGTCGGGCAACGACGCGATGGCGAAGAGTTTCGCCTTGGCGATGCACGCGTCATCGTGCTTCATCCCCCGCTCCCTGACTCGGAGCGGCAGCGGGTTCGGAACGATGACTCCGTCGTCATCGAGGTCGTGTATCACGATGTCGCGCTGCTGCTGACCGGCGACATCGGGGCGGACGTCGAACGCGCAATCGTGCCGAAACTGGCCCCGGCGGCGATTCGGATCCTGAAGGTCGCTCACCACGGCAGCCGCACGTCGACGTCATCGGAATTGCTGGACGCGTGGCGTCCCCAGATCGCGCTCATCAGCTGCGGGCGCGGCAACCCATTCGGTCATCCAGCGCCTGATGTCATCGCACGGCTCGACGCGATCGGTGCACGGATCTACCGGACCGATCTGGATGGGGAAGTCACCGTTGACACGGATGGAGAGCACGTGAATGTCACAACTTTTGCCGGAGGAACGCATGAACCACGAAGATCACGATGATCGCGAAGAGCACGAAGACCACCCGTTCTGGCGTCGATATCACATGCGGCTCTCGTCGCCATTGACACCGGAGGCTGAGGACGCGATGACCGAGACTATCGCTTGTGCAATCGCGGTCCATCGCGCCCTCGGCCCTGGATTTCTCGAATCAATTTACAAGAAGGCGATGCGAATTGAGCTCGAGGCGCGGAAGATTGCCTATGAATGCGAGCGGCCTATCAAAGTGAAATACCGAGATGCCCTGATCGACGGCCAGCGCGTTGACTTGATCATCAAGGGATTAATCGTCGTCGAATTGAAATCAGTTATACGTCTGGACGACGTGCACACGTCGCAACTGGTCTCGTACCTGAGAACAACGGCTCTGCGCGGTGGCTTGTTGATTAACTTTCGAGTGCCACTATTGCAACAAGGACTCCGGAGAGTTGTCCTTTAGGCTGGCAGCGCCAAAATGAAAAACAAAAACTTCGTGTCCTTCGTTTCCTTCGTGACCTTCGTGGTTACGAAAGGTGCGACGACTTCAGGTACTACTTTTGACTCGCTCCCATTCCTGCTCCATTTCATCCAG
>Ga0134127_10004218_pt1 | contig 10363 bp, 9 predicted proteins | sample KB31753_FD_96459 | JGI IMG/M metagenome (GOLD analysis project Ga0134127, IMG submission 96459) | Terrestrial soil microbial communities with excess Nitrogen fertilizer from Kellogg Biological Station, Michigan, USA - KB3-175-3 | ecosystem: Environmental > Terrestrial > Soil > Unclassified ...
AAAGGAAGGCTTCAAAGCCCGCAAGAAAAGCCGCGCGCAAGAAGCGGCGGTAGACTGGCATGGGTCGTACTACAGTGAAGACCCCCAATCGCTGCGCGACGCGCGCTTGAACAATTCGCCGTCGCGGCGCGAGAACAATTGTTTGCCGGCCGATCCATCGGGACGGCACAGCTTCAGCGTGACACGGCCGCTGGCTTTTCGCGGACGGGCAATAACGCGCGCGCCCATAGCCGGCGCCGGCTTTCGCGAGACCGCCACGTAGCTGAACTTTTCGTCCTCCCAGGGGACGTCCGCACCTTTGGCTTGCCGGTGCAAGCGCGAGCGGGCGACGCGCCGGGCAAAATGGCACCAGTCCGGCAACTGCAGCGGGCACGCGTTAGCATGCGGGCATGGCGCAATCACGTGGGCGCCTTCCCCGATCAGCTGGCGCCGTGCGGCCAGGATGCGCTGCCAGCCGGCCGGCGTTCCCGGTTCAACGATGACCAACGTGTCCGCGGTCAGCCGCCACAGTTTTTGCAAAGCCGGCTGCCGAAGCCCCGGATCGAGTTCGTTCAGCACATAAGCCAGAGTGACCAGATCGCGTGGTTCGCCATCTATTTCGTCCACCGCAATATCAGAAGTGCGCCAGGTCACGTGTGGCTGCTGCATCTCCGCCGCTAGTTGCTCGCCGAACATGCGGAATATTGGGCTCGCTTCGACCAGCAGTGCCTCGGCGAGAGTGGCCCAGCATTCGGCCGCGGCCCAGAAAGCGGTGCCCGGACCGGCACCAATATCGAGCGCGGTCTTTGGCGCAAAATCCGGGCGGACTTCACCGACCGCGGCGAAGCTCGCGCGCACCGCCGCATAGGTCGCAGGCAGGCGCACCGCGAGATAGGCCAGCGCATCCCGATCGCTGGCGATGTGCGCCTTACCGTCGCGTTGCTCCTCCCGGTAGCGCTGTGACAGATCGTTCGCCGCAGCGGCAAGATTGGTCAATGTCGTGCCGCCCAACGCGCGGTCGACGGCCCTGCGCAGCTGAGGCGGCAATTCCATCGAACACCTGAGGCCGAAATTACTTCAGCGAGGCGGTCCCGAGAGGCTTCGCCAAGCCAAGCGAAACATTAGTGAAAAGTGAGACCGCAAATCACTCCATGGAAAGATTAGGCTTTCTTGCCGCGATGTCCCACCGCTAGGATCAGTTTCGCGGATCCGAGGAATAAATTCTTATTTTTGAAAAGTTCCATGCGCGGCGCAAAAGCAGATGCCCGTTAAGGGCCAAAAGCAGACACGTTCGACGTCACAGCCGGCAACTCGTCGCGTGAGTTCAAAATTTTGCCACAACGGTATTCCGCTGCCTTTGGTACGCCTCAAATTGTCGTAGCTTTTTCAAAAGTCTCTTGGGGGGCGTTCGGGGTGCCTCGTCAGCAGAGGTCACCACGTATCAGGGTCCTGGTCAGCCTAAGAGGACGATTAAGTCCCACGGCGACTAGAACGCGGGGAGGTAACGATGGGTGCTCCTATTACCGACGACGAATTCAGTAAGTATGCGCCTAAACAATTTCGCGAGCAGCCGCGTATGCCTGCTGCCCAGCAACTTCATGTGACGCCGACGGTCCGCTCGTCGGCAGACATGCATCAGGAACGACGGTCGACGGACGAAATTGATTCATGGCCAGAACGTATCCCGGAGCCGCCACCACCGCGATCAGACGCCAGGACATCGTCCTTGTTCGTCCGATTTTCACCGGCATTCATATTTGCGGCTGTCCTCGCGCTGGGAATCCTTTTTTATAAACCGGTATTGCAGGTTGTCGGCGGCCTGTTCGAGGCATCGCAGCCTTCGAAACCATCTGACCGGCCAGCCGCGGATGCCGCGCCGTTGAACGGGCGGGGGGATCGACTCGCCGCAAACGCGCCGCTCGCAGCGGCCTCTGTTGCGCGACCCACGCCGGCTCAGGTTCCACAACAAGCGCAACCGGTGCCTCTCGCGCAACCAGCGCCCGCTCCCGTGGCGCAGCCAGCAGCGGCTCCTCTTTCTCCCCCGCCCGCAACCGCGCAGGCGCAGGTCACATCGGCCCCGCAACCACTCCAGCAGGAAGCGGGTAGCACAAGGACTCTCTTTCGCGGCGTAACCGACACTGAAATTCGGTTTGGGATTTCCGCAGCACTTAGTGGTCCGACCAAGGAACTCGGCCAAAATATGAAGATGGGCATTATGGCTGCATTCAACGCAGCCAACGCCAATGGTGGTGTACATGGCCGGGAGCTTCGGCTCATCGCGGCAGACGACGGCTACGAGCCAGCTCGATCTGCCATAGCCATGAAGCAGCTCTATGAGAACGACAAAGTTTTTGGAGTGGTCGGCAACGTCGGGACGCCTACGGCGGCGGTCGCATTGCCTTACGCCCTCGAGCGCAAGATGCTGTTTTTCGGGGCATTCACCGGTGCCGGCCTACTCAGGAACGATCCCCCGGACCGCTACGTTTTCAACTACCGCGCCAGTTATGCTGAAGAGACCGAAGCCACGGTCCACTATTTGGTGAAGGTCAGGCGCCTGAAGACCAGTCAGATCGCTGTCTTTGCCCAGCAGGACTCCTACGGTGACTCAGGGTTCGCCGGCGTGGCCAAAGCCATCCGGTCACTCGGGGGCAACGACCGTGCAATTTTGCGGCTCAATTACCAGCGCAACACGGTGGACGTGGACGACGCTATCGCGCAGCTTCAGGCGCACAACTCCAACAAGAGCCGCGTCCCAATCAAAGCGGTGATCATGGTCCCCGCCTATCGCGCCGCGGCTAAATTTATTGAGAAGACGCGCGATCTGTACCCGGACATGATTTATACCAGCGTTTCTTTCGTGGGCAGCACTGCGCTGGCCAACGAGTTGACGCTCCTCGGCAAAAGGTTCGCAAACGGGGTCATCGTCACTCAGGTCGTGCCGGCAGTTGATGGACACTCGTCGTTGGCGCTCGAATACAAATCTGCGCTCGCCAAGTACTTCCCGGGAGAGTCGCCGGACTACGTATCGTTCGAAGGTTATGTAGCGGCCAACGTTTTGATCGCGGCATTGAAACGGAATGGCGCCCAGCTCGACACCGAACGACTGGTAACAACTCTTGAAAATCTCCGCGGCCTTGACATTGGCCTCGGTACGCCTGTGACCTTCAGCCCATCCGAGCACCAGGGAGTGCATAAGGTGTGGGGTACACAGCTTGATGGCAATGGGCGTTATCAACCAATCGACCTGCAGTAGCGGCGACATTGATTTGGCTATCGATGTCCGCTTTGGGTCACTTCGCTGCGGTCGCTGCGCGCCGTCAGATCAGTTTGTATCCTACGCCAATGGCATAAGTGCCTTGGTCTTTAAGATGTTGGTCCTCCCTTACCGCGACTAGCGCGCCGGTCGCCATCGTCAGGGCATTACATATAGCGCGGGCCACATCGTCTTCTGGCCAAACGGTTAGTCCATCAGGGACGTCATTCACGCTCGTATCGCGCTTTGCTTTCCAGCCAATCCGCTTGAACGCATCAACCAGGTCGCGAGCCAAAAAGACCGAATCCCTGTCCTGTAGCAAAACAGAAACGACATGAGGTCCTTGTGGCGCAAGAATACTTTCCAAGTCTGTCACCGCAGCCGGCGTAAGTTTCGGCCATTCGCGGTTTTTGAGACTGGTCACTTGCCCCTCAAGGCTGTCTATTTTGGCCTTGGCTTGATCTGGCGTCGCGCCATTTAGGCGCGCTTTGTAGAGCGCTATGATACGGTTCCTATGTTCAATAATACCGGCATATCGCCACCTCAGCGCTGCCCAGATTATTGCGCCGAGGAACAACACGGCCGCTCCAAAAACCAGCGGAGCCTCCGCGATCAACCGGACTTCACCCAGGACATATTGAACGAATTGCTCAGACATCGGCCAATACTAACAGAGAGGGCCGAGTCGATGTGCGCCGCCGGTTACCTCATCATATGACGGTGGGAAGATAACGAGCGTTGGTACAAGTCCGTAAATTATTTTTGGATTCGTTAGACGTCCACTTCATCCCCGAGAGCGGAAATGCGCCGCTTCGCCGGGCGCCGGATGCGAGAATATCGCCAGGGATCCCCATGCGTATGGACTTGGTCCAGTACGAATAGGCGTATCGCCGAGGACAGGTTGGTGTGCTGGCGCGCCCTGTCGATCTCCTCTACCATTTGTGAAAGTGTCGCTCGTTGAAAGTGCGCGATTTCTTTCAGGTCGTTCCAAAAGGGATCTTCGAGGCTCACGCTCGTCTTTCGCCCTCCGATGATGACGGAGCGTTTGGCGACTAATGACTTCAAGACCGTCTCCACAAAAATTTTCGCACTCATCTTCTGATGATTCGGTATAGCGAGGGCGGCCGAAACGTACCTTTCGAAAAAATTATCGCACCGGTGTAATCGCCATTCCCTGCCTGGTGCAACTCCGCAATGGACAGCACGAAGAACCAATAACCGTTTCGCTTCCTAAAATACCGGCAAGATTACATTTCTCTGGATAATCTCGGCTGTCCAATTTGCAACGTATTGCAGCCTCACTGCCGACCAATCAGCTTGCTGGTTTCACATTTGCAATCCGAATCGTGCAGCGGTGTTCAAATGCCGATGGAGGAGCGCATGCTGCAGCGTAAGTTGACATTGGTGCCGGGCGTGTTCGCTTTTGCTCTCGTAAGCATCTCATGGGTGACATCGACAGCGGCGGTGCGCGCTTCTGAAAAATGCCTCACTGCGCCAAACGCTCCGGCACCCAGCGACGAGCACTGGTATTACCGGACCGATCGCGCCACAAACCGGCAATGCTGGTATCTGGCACCACGAGACGCGACTGTTCGAAAGCGCACGACGGAGAGATTCAAACTGTCAGGGTCGCAATTGCCGTTGCCGCCGCAGGCGCCGTCACGCGTACCGTGGCCAAATGAAACAGCGCTCGATGGTAACTCTGATGCGAGCGAGGCTGCGACAAATGTTTCCGCGCCGGACTCTACGATCAGTTGGTCCGAGCCGGGGAATTGGCCGGACGTACCTCCATCGTTCGAGCGCGAGACGCCTCGGTCGACGGATCCGATCGACCTCACGCCGGCTCCAGCCAGCGGTCGTACTGACCAGTTAAACGCTGCCACACCTGTACAGGTTGCGGTAGAAGGCCCTTCGCCCGTGATCGTGATCACGCTTGCGCTGCTCGCCTTGTTTGGTCCGGCCTATCACGCCGTGCGCTGGCTGCGCCGGCGCAAAGCTCGTGGCCGCCGGAACACTGAACGGCCATACGGGTCGGCATTGAACGAATTTGACGCCGACGGACGTCTCAACGCGGATTCGAGGGAGCAGATTGCCGAAACATTGCAGCAACTTCTGAATGAGATGCAGACTAAATTGTATGCAGCGCCAGACGCGGTCAGGTCGATTGCTGAGCGGGAATTAGACCAAAATCGGATATCCGCAACAAATCATACTCCGAGGATTAGACTGTCTGCCTCGAGCCATTAGCAGAAGGCCGGCGACCAATGTCCGCTTTCGGGGCTAAGCGCGCATTGCAGTCCGGTTCAAAGTGCGTTTGGCGGTCCCGAGAGGAGTCGAACCTCCGACCTTCGGTTTAGGAAACCGCTGCTCTATCCTGCTGAGCTACGGGACCATCCGTTTGAACTATAAACAATTTTGGATTGCGGCAAGCCTATCAGCGTTTTGTCGCCTAAGTCCCAGCGAATGACGCTTACGCCCAAGATTTGATTGGCCGGGCCGATTTAGAGGCGCGGCGGGCGGAGCTCGGCAACCAATGACCAGGCCACATCATCAAAAAGGTATCGCATTCATCGTTGCGGCGGCAATTCTGCTTGCAGCCGCGGGCGTGCTTGCCCTGACACAGTCACAACCGGCGCCGGCGCAGGACCTCAAGTCCATCAAAGCCGATTACCGCCGCCCGGCCGCGCTTCCGGTCGAGAACAAAGCGCTGGCCAATCTCGGCCGCGATCTCTTCTTTGATACCCGCATCTCTGCTTCAGGTAAGACGGCCTGCGCGAGCTGCCATTTTCCCGAGCTCGGCTATGTAGTGGTCGATGCGCATCCGATTAACGATTCAGGCAAGCCAACGTCGCGCAAGTCACAGCCGCTGATCGGCCTTGGCCACGCCAGTAAGGCGCTGGTCGGCTGGGACGGGCGCAGTGCAACGCTGGAAGATCAGGCAAAGGCGTCGATCGCTACCGGGTCGATGTCCATGCGCCAAACCGAAACGCCGGTCATAGTCGAGGTCATCGAGGAGCGCGTGAAATCGGATACGGGCTACATGGCGAAATTCAACGCCGCGCTAGGGCAGCCCATCGATATCGATACGATTGCGCTCGCGCTGGCGGCCTTCGAGCGCACCCTGGAGCCCGCGGCTACGCCGTTCGACCGCTGGGTTGCCGGAGATGAGGGAGCGATCAGTGCCGCCGCCAAGCGGGGTTTTGCGCTGTTCAACGGCAAGGCCGCCTGCGTGGCCTGCCACAACGGCTGGCGGTTCACCGACGATCAGTTTCATGACATCGGCACCACCACGACCGATCAGGGCCGCGGCACGGTCGTCAAAGACGAGTCGCTGAATTTCGCTTTCAAGACCCCGACGCTGCGTTCGGTGGCGCTGCGCGCGCCCTATATGCACAACGCGTCGCTTGCAACGCTCGACGAGGTCGTGCGCCACTACGAGAAAGGCGGCATCGATCGCCCCAGCCGGTCGCCGCTGCTTATCCCGATCCAGCTCAGCGATGCGGAGCGGAGCGACCTGGTCGTCTTCATGGATACGCTGACGGGCGACGGTGAAGGCCCGAAGTCCCGCCACTAATGGCGGGCGCAGCTCAGTCGATCTTCGCTCCCGACGCGGCGACGACGTCCTTCCACAGCGTGCGCTCCTTGGCCGCATAGGCCAGCGCGCCTTCCGGCGTGCTCGATAGCACGAGCGCACCGCCCACCTGGAACCGTTTCTGGATATCGGCGTCGGCGGCGATCTGTTTCATCGCGCCCGCGATCTTGTCGATGATCGGGCGTGGCGTGCCGGCTGGAAATACGAAAGCCGCCCAGGAGGTCACGACGAAATTCTTCATGCCGGCCTCCTCCATGGTCGGCACATCCGCCATCGTCGGCCAGCGCTGCGCCGCGGTGACGGCAAGTGCGCGCATTTTCCCCGAGCTGATTGCGGGAACATAAGAGGTGAGATTATCGATGGCGAAGTTGACGTCGCCGGCAAGCATCGCCGGGATGGTCTGCGCAGCGCCGCGGAAGGGCACATGCACGGCGTCCAACCCCGTGCGTTTCACGAACATCACGCCCGACAGATGCGGCGAGGTGCCGACGCCGGGGCTGCCGTAGCTGACGCGGCCCCTCTGCTTCGCCCAGGAGATAAACTCGGACACCGTTTTTGCCGGGCAATGATCGCTCGCAACCACGAAAACGTTGGGCAATTCCCAGGTCAGCGACGCCGGGACCATGTCGCGCTCGGCATCGTACGGCATCTTGCTGTAGAGATATTGATTGATCGCGAAGTGGCCTATGGTCGCCGCACCCATAGTGTAGCCGTCGGGCGGGCTGCCGGTCACTGCGGCGATGCCGATATTGCCGCCGGCGCCGGGCCGATTTTCGATCACGAAAGGCTGGCCGAACATCTCCTTCATGCGCTCCGCCAGGATGCGCGAGAGCACGTCGGTCGAGCCGCCGGCCGGATAGGGCACGATGATACGCACGGGGTGATCGGGCCAATTGGATTGCGCGCGGGCGCCGGTGGCGGCAAAGGCGCCGGCTGCAGCGATGGAGGCGAGCACGGAACGGCGGTTCGGCAGAGCGCGACGCGGTGTCATCGATGGTCCTCCCCCAGCGGCAGGATGTTATGGCCGCCTTAAACATTCTAGCCTCTCATTAGCCTCTCATGGCGCTGCCCATTTTGTCGAGGCGCCAATTCCGACGGTGTCTGTGGTGTTGACGTCTGTAGTGTCCCACCTTGTGCTCGCAACCGCTGCGACGGCGCTCGCGTCCGGCACGATGGCACAAGAAGCTTGCAAGCTTCCCGGGCTCGGCACAGCGATTGTCGCCGGCGTGCGTGACGGGCGTACGCTGCTGCTAGTCGACGGGCGCGAGCTGCGGCTGGCAGCAATCGAGGCACATGATGCGAGTCGCGCCGCGCTGAACGTGCTCGCCGCCGGCAGGACGCTGCGGCTGGAAAAGCTTGGGCCTGAACAGGACCGCTACGGTCGGTGTTGGCCATCGCCTATACGGATGACGCGCATGAGTCGCTGCAGCAAGTGATGCTCGCGCAAGGCGAGGCGCGCGTTTCGGCTCGTGTCGGCGACCGCCCCTGTGCGGAACTGCTACTGAAGACGGAACGCGCGGCACGCGCCGCCGTGCGCGGCCTCTGGGCCGACCCCAATTTCGCCCCTTTGCCGTCACACGATATTAGCCGCATTGCGGCTGTTCGGGGTCAATTCGCCCTCGTTGAGGGCAAGGTCTTGTCGGTGCGGGAGAACGGCGCCACAATATATGTCAATTTCGGGCGGCGGTGGGCCCAGGATTTTGCGGTCATCATCCCCAAGCGGCATCGGCGAGATTTCGCGGCGGCGAACGTCGACCCGAAGGAACTGGAAGGCCGCAGGATCAGGGTGCGAGGCTGGGTGGAGCAGCGCCGCGGTCCCATAATGGAAGCGTCGGCTCCTGAGCAGATCGAGGTCATCAGGTAACGTAGCGTCGGTGGGTCAATGGGGGGACAGTCGACAATCAAAGTGACGCGCACGCTCGGCATCGCGGCCGTGCTCGCAGTCCTGCTCGCCGGCTGTACCAACTCGCCGGGCGACCGTTTCGTTTCGCTGCCAATGCCGAAAGCCCCCGCGCCGAGCTCGCGCGAGCCGGCGGTGCAGCGCGAGAACGCACGCATTCTCGCCTCTTACGGCGGCACCTATGACAATGCGCGCCTGCAGGCAATGGTCGAGAAAATGGTCGACCGCCTGGTGGCGGCGTCCGAGCGGCCGGACCTCAAATTCAAGGTGACGATCCTCAATTCGCCGGCGATTAACGCTTTCGCACTGCCGGATGGCCGCCTCTACATCACGCGCGGCCTGATCGCGCTAGCCAACGACAAAGCGGAGCTCGCCTCCGTGCTCGCCCATGAGATGGGCCATGTCATCGCGCGCCATGCGGCCATCCGCGAGGAACAGGCGCGGCAGGTCGCGATCATCGGCCACGTGGTAAGCGACGTGCTCAGCGATCCGCAGGTGGGCGCGCTGGCGCTCGCCAAGTCAAAGCTGACGCTCGCCGCCTTCTCGCGGGCACAGGAGTTCGAGGCCGACGGCATCGGAGTCGGAATCTCTGCGCGTGCCGGTTTCGATCCTTACGGTGCGTCGCGCTTCCTGTTTGACATGCAGCGCAACGCTGATCTCAAGGCAAGCGATGGCGCCGGGCCGCGCGGCATCGATTTCCTCTCGAGCCATCCGGCAACGCCCGAGCGCGTGAAGAATGCGCTCGCCAATGCGCGCCAGTTCAGCAGTCCCGGCCGTGGCGAGCGAGACCACACCGAATATCTCGCGACTCTTGACGGCCTGGTCTATGGCGAGGACCCGAGCGAAGGTTTCGCGCGTGGCCGGCACTTCCTGCATCCCAAGCTCGGCTTCAGCTTCGTGGCACCACCCGGCTTTACACTCGACAACACCGCACAGGCGGTGCTCGGCCTCAAGGATCGGGGCGATGAAGCCTTGCGGCTGGATGTGGTGAGCGTGCCGGCGGAGCAGTCGTTGCCCGATTATCTCAAGTCCGGCTGGATGGAAAATGTCGATCCCGGCAGCGTCGAGGAGTTCACCGTCAACGGCTTCCCGGCGGCAACCGCGGCCGCGAGCGGCACCGGCTGGGCCTTCCGTCTCTTCGCCGTGCGCTTCGGCAGCGACGTCTATCGCTTCATCTTCGCAGCGAAAAACAGGACCGAGCAGGTCGACCGCGCTTTCCGTGAGTCGGTGATGACTTTCCGTCGCATGACGCTGAAGGAGAGCGAGCAGGTGAAGCCACTGCATCTGAAGATCGTCACAGTCGGGCCGGACGATACCGTCGAGAAGCTCGCGCGCCGCATGGGCACGTCAGACCATTCGCTTGAGCGCTTCCGCGTGCTCAATGGATTGGGCGCGCACGACCGCCTGAAGCCGGGCGAAAAGGTGAAGCTGGCGGTCGAATGACCGCAGCAGCCGAAACTCAGCTCTCACCGCCTTCGTAATTGATCGTGAACTCACGCGGTACGTCCGGACCCCAAAGATAGAACGAGTCCTCCGGCTTGTGGTCGGCGGCCGGCCAGCGCTCGTCCTTCGGGATATAGTCGATGTCGCAGGAATATTCCGAGAAGCTGCCCCACGGATCACGCACGTAGTGAAAATA
>Ga0134127_10004224_pt1 | contig 10358 bp, 9 predicted proteins | sample KB31753_FD_96459 | JGI IMG/M metagenome (GOLD analysis project Ga0134127, IMG submission 96459) | Terrestrial soil microbial communities with excess Nitrogen fertilizer from Kellogg Biological Station, Michigan, USA - KB3-175-3 | ecosystem: Environmental > Terrestrial > Soil > Unclassified ...
GAAGCGGAGAGGCGCGACGCAGGCAGCGAGAACTCGAACACGATCTCCGTGCCGGGCGCGCAGGCGGAGACGAGCCGCAGCGTTTGCATGGCCGCGGCCTCGGTGAGGTAGACGACCACGCCGAGCAGGGAGAAGAACGCAGGCCGGTCGAAGCGAAACCCGGCGCCGCGCAACTGCTCCGACAGGTCCTGGGTTTCGAAGTCGACCGGCGCGAAAGTGAGGGAAGGCGGCAACGGAATGCCGACTGCGTCCATCTGCGCGCGCTTCCAGCGCTGGGTGGCGGGATGATCGACCTCGAAGACTCTCAGGCCGCGCGCCGCGTGCGGATTGCGGCACGCGAACGTGTCGAGCCCGGCGCCGAGCACGACGTATTGCCGCACGCCGTTTTCCACGGCGGCCGCCAGCCGGTCCTCGGCGTAGCGGCTGCGCAGCGCGATGAAGGCGCGCAAGCCATGCTCCTGCCGGTCGGCCGCGGCCTGCAGCGCCCGCACGCCCTCGCCCAGCACCGGGACGGCGAGGGGGTCATCCAGTATCCGCGGGTGGTCGATGACCTGGTGCAGCGCCCGCAACACCGCCGCGCCGAGCGCGGTCGCGCTCGGCGCGCCCCCGGCGAGGCGCGACGCGCCTTCGGACTGCTGCGCGAGCGCCTGCGCGATGCCGCCGTACGGGAACGCGAGCGCCGCACTGCCCAGCAATGCGCGCTGCAGAAACCGGCGACGCGCGTGATCTTTCATCTTACCGCCCGGCCGTCACGTCTTTCTCGCGCTTCTTCAGATGCTCCTCGACGCCCTTCTTGCCTTCCTCGGTCTCCGGCTTCCAGATGTTCTTGTGCTCGATCAAGTCCTTCTTCTCCCAGACGTGGGAGGCGTCGCCCATGTAGACGATGAAGACCTCGCAGCCGTCTGGATACTCGTAGGGGCCGTGGGGTATGTCCCAGCCGAAGACGTAGTCGCCGGGCCGCAGGTCCTTGCCGGCGACGCACATGCGGCCCTTGGTCACCAGGATCGAGTGCCAGCTCTTGTGCGTGTGCCTGGGTTCGACGTAACCCGCCGGAAAGCGCTGCTTCATGTCGAGGCGCTTCATCACGGGATCGTAGTTCAGCACCTTGACCTTCACGCCGGCCGGGAGCGTCAGCAGGCCGCGCACGTCGTCGCTCTCCCACGGGATATCGCGGTCGTAGATGGCCCTGAAAGTATGGCTGGGCCCGCGCCGTGACTTCTTTGCTGCTTTTGCTGCCATTGCGTGATTCCTCCTATGAAATTCAATCCTGCCGCAGGCGGCTATTGTGCCATACCATCCCGGGGCGTCATTTCTTTGCCGTGGGATCAAAAGCGCGCAGCGACTTCACGCGCTCGATGCCCGACATCATCATCAGGTTCCACTCGCTCGCGGAGGTGATGAACTGCGCGCCGAGCTTGATGACCTCCGGCAGCGCCTTCGCCGCATCGCCGCCGTAGAGACCGCCGACGCCGGTGAACTTGCCGTTCGCCTTGCACGCTTTTGCCACGCGCCCGATGGCCGCAATGACCTCCGGGTGCGCGAGCTCGCCAGGATGCCCGAGGTCGGTCGAAAGGTCGTTAGTGCCGATGTGGATGACGTCCACGCCGGGGACCGCGGCGATGGCCTCGATATTTTCGAGCGCGGCCTTGCTCTCGACCATGAGGATCAACAGTGTTGTGTCGTTGATCGCCTTCCTCGCTTCGGCCGCGGGCAACGAGCGGTACGCGAAGTGCGCCCAACCGCCGAATGCGCCGCGATTGCCGACCGGAGGGTACTTGCACGCCGCGACGGAATTGCGCGCGTCCTCGACGGTCGTGACTTCGGGCATGATGATGCCCTGCGCGCCGTTGTCGAGCATCCGCAGCGCCGCGGCGTAGTCCTTCTCGGGCACGCGCACGAGCGGCGTGATGCCCATGTTCATCGCGGCGACGCACATCTGCGACACCTCGTTTTCCGGAACCACCCCGTGCTGCAGGTCGAAGAACAATCCGTCGAAGCCGCACGTCCTCGCCGCGAGTGCGATGTCCACCGTTCGCGCGTGGCGGATCATCAAATTGAGCCCGAGGCCGCCGCTCTTCATGCGTTCGGCGAGCGTGTTGACCAGCAAGGGGGATGAACTCAAGGAATTCTCCTTACAAGAGCAGTGATGGGTGATGAGTGATGGGTGACGAATCTATATAAGTATTTGATTTAATTGTTATTTTTAACTACCGCTCCAGCGGACGAAACGGCTCGTCGTCAGGCGCCGGTATTGGTACCGATCATTTACTCACGATTGTGCTGCGGCGATGGGCACAATATACCTGTCCACGAGGGGGGAGCCCATGAAGATAACAATGAAATGGCTGTGGCGGGGTTCAGTAGCGATGGCGGCATGCGGCCTGGCGGGAACGGCCGGCGCGCAGACGTTCCCGGCGAAAGCCATTCGCATCGTAATCGCCTATCCGGTGGGCGGCGGCGCCGATTTCACTGCCCGCCCCATCGCGCAGAAACTGACCGAACGTTGGGGACAGCCGGTACTCATCGACAGTCGCTCCGGCGGTAACGCGATGATCGGCGCCGATCATGTCGCCAAGAGTCCGCCCGACGGCTACACCATGCTGCTGAGCGCCTCGAGCGAAGTGTCGTTGAACGTGGTGCTGTTCAAGAAAATGCCATACGACCCGGTGCGCGACCTCCAGCCTCTGACCATGATCGGCACGACCCCGCCGCTGCTGCTCGCGCACCCTTCGCTTCCGGTGAAATCCGTGAGGGAGCTGGTCGCGCTGGCCCGCGCGCACCCCGGCGTGCTGAACTACGCGTCGATCGGCACAGGCTCGCCGCAGCATTTCGCCGGCGAATTGTTGAAGACGACATTCCGCATCCAGATGACGCACGTGCCGTACAAGGGAGCGGCACCGGCCCTGATCGACATGGTCGGCGGCCACGTTCCGATCGGCCTGGTTGCGCCCACCACTGCCGTCCCGCACGTAAAAGCGGGGCGGCTGCGCGCGCTGGGCGTGACTTCGGCCCAACGCTCGGGCTCGATGCCGGAAATCCCCACGGTCGCCGAGCAGGGCGCGCCCGGATTCGACATCGTGCAATGGTACGCGCTGTGGCTGCCGGCGAAGACGCCGAAAGAAGTCGCGGACAAGCTCCATGGCGAGATCGTGCGCATCATCCAGACGCCGGAATTCCGCCAGCGCCAGCAGGAGGTCGCAACCGACGTCGCCCCCTCCACGACCGAGGCGCTCGGCGCTTACCAGAAAGCGTCTATCGAGAAATTCCGCAAGATCGCAACGTCGGCCAGCATTACGCCTGAGTAGAGCTGTGGGTAGTGGGTGGTGGATCGTGGGTAGTGGATCACCCATCTAATTAAGAGAGGAGGCATCGTGGTAAAGAACGCAGGAATCGCGTGGCTCGCACTTGCGCTCGCTGGCGCTTTTCCGGCTGCGCAGGCCCAGACGGGAAAATGGCCCGACAAGCCGGTGCGCGTGGTGGTGCCGTTCGCCGCCGGGGGCAGCACCGACATCATCGCGCGCGTGCTGACGGCGCGGCTTGCCCAGGAGTTCGGCCAGCAGTTCGTCGTCGACAACCGCGGCGGTGCCGGGGGCTCGATCGGCGCCGAGATCGTGGTGCGTGCCAACCCGGACGGCTACACGGTCATCATAGTGGCGACGAGCTACGCCACCAATGCGGCCCTCTACAAGCTGCCGTTCGATCCGGTGAAAGACATCGCGCCGGTCGCGAAGCTGCACCACGGGCCGTTCCTGGTCGCCGTACACTCTTCGGTCACCGCCACCAGCATCAAGGACCTCATCGCGCTCGCGCGCGCCAAGCCGCGCGGCCTCAACTACGGCTCCTCCGGCATCGGCGGCGCGAGCCACCTGGCGACCGAACTGTTCCTCCAGATGACCGGCACCAGCATGAATCACATCCCTTACAAGGGCGACGCGCCGGCGATCGCCGATCTTCTCGGCGGGCAGATCCAGCTCATTTTCTCGTCGGTGCCGGCATTGATGCCCCATCTCAAGGGCGGGCGCGTGCGCGCGCTCGCGGTCAGCACGGAGAAGCGCTTCCGGGAGCTGCCCGACCTGCCGGCGGTCCACGAAACGGTTCCCGGCTACGAACACACGTCGTGGAACGGCATGTGGGCGCCCAAGGGCACGCCGCGGGAAATCATCACGCGGCTGAACCAGGCCCTCGGGCGCATCCTTCAGCAGCCGGAAACGCAGGACAAGCTGCGCGCCGACGGCCGGGAGGCTGCGCACTCCACGCCCGAGGAATTCGCGGCAATCATTTCCCGCGAGATCGCCAAATGGAACCGGGTGGTCAAGAACGGCAACATCAAAGTCCAGTGATGAAGAAAGCCACCCCTATCAAGCCAAACCTGCGCGTCATTCACGAGTCGCGGGTAAAGAAGCTGCCCGGCGTGGTGAAGGGCCAGACGGTGCAGCCCATCGTCGGCGTGCCGCGGTTTCCCAGCGAGCGCGTGCGCGTCGCCGTGGCCAAATTCAAGGCCGGCACGCACGAGGAGCTGCACTGGCACGCGATCGAGGTGTTCTATTACGTGATGGCGGGCAGCGCAATCGTGCGGGATTACCGCGGGAAAAAATACCTGGTCCGCCCCGGCTCCTCGATCTACGCGCCCGCCGGCATCGCCGGCTCGCACGAGTGGCAGGTCGGCAAGAACGGCCTGCAGCTGCTCTCCATCCGCGCCACCCTCGAAGGCCACAAGCGCATGCAGTTCACCGTCGACCGCAAGACCCGGCGCTCCTACATCGAACTGGAAGAGCTCGCGAAGATGGACGGCGTGAGCTTCAATTCACACTACTGATACCGGGTGCGCCAGGGGCTTGCCGGCGAAAAACGCCCGCAGATCTGTCAAAAGCTTGCGGCTGCGCTCGTCGCGTATTTCACGCGTCGAAGTCCCCATGTGCGGCGCGAGCACGACGTTGTCCATTTTCAGTAGTGCTTCAGGCACGCGCGGCTCGTCCCGGAACACGTCGAGCGCCGCCCCCGCGAGTCGCCCGCCCGCGAGCGCCGAGACCAGCGCGTCTTCGTCGACGATGGCGCCGCGCGCCACGTTGACGAGAAACCCGTCCGCTCCCAGCGCCTCGAGGACGCGCGCATCCACCAGGTTGCGGGTCGCCGGCGTCAGCTTGCAGGTCACCACCAGCACGTCCGATTCGCGCGCCAGTCCCACGAGATCGGAAAAGTAAGGGTAAGCGACGCCGTCCTTCAGGCGCGGGCCGTGGTAGCAGACGTTCATGCCGAAGCCCGCCGCCCGCGCTGCAATCTCTCGCCCTATCCTGCCGAGCCCGACGATGCCGCAGGTCTTGCCGCGCACCTCGCGCCCGGCACCGAACACCGCGTTCGGCCATTTCCCGGCGCGCACGAAGCGGTCGGCTTCGCAAATCCGGCGCATGACCGCGACCATCATGCCCATCGCCAGGTCGGCGACGGGCTCGGCGGTGGAGTCCGGCGTGTGAGTCACGGTCACGCCGCGCTCCTTCGCCGCCGCCAGGTCCACCAGCTCGTAATAGGGACCGAAGCAGCCGAGGATCTCGAGCCGCGCCAATGCCTCGAAGTCGTTGCGGCTGAAGCCGATCGTGGTCGTAGTCACCGCAGCGCGCACGTTCCCGCAGGCCTGCCGGACATATGCGCCCGGGTCGGGCGCGGTCCACGGCTTGTGCAAGGTGAAGTCGCGCTCGAGCTCCGCCATGGCGGGCTCGTAGATCGGCCGAACCAACAACAATTCAGGTTTCATCGATGCGGTTATCCTGCTCTGCCCAATTTTCTGTATCGGATGGTAAAGTGCCGACGAGTGATATTGACGCAAAGGATACGCAAGTATGGGCGAGTCCACGATGCAGAATGCCTTCAACTATCTCACGCAGCCGGAGGTCGCGTTTCTCGACGCGGCCGCCGAGCGCCTGATACCCACCGACGAGCTCGGGCCGGGCGGGCGGGATGCCGGCGTTACCGTCTACATCGACCGCCAGTTGTTCAGCGCGTGGGGCACCCACGGCCGCAACTACCGCGGTGGCCCCTGGCTCGAAGGTACGCCCGAGCAGGGCTTCCAGTCGCGCCTCACGCCGCAGGAGATCTATCGCGTCGGCATTCGGGAAATCAACGACCACTGCCGTGCCGCGCACGGAAAGCCGTTCGACCAGCTCCCGCCCGAAAAGCAGGACGCGATTCTCAAGGCACTCGAGAAAGGCGAGATCGCGCTCCCTTCCCTTTCCTCGAAGCTCTTCTTCGATCTGCTCTGGCGCAATACGGAGGAAGGGTTCTTTGCCGACCCGATGTACGGCGGCAACCGCGGCAAGGCAGGCTGGAAGCTCATCGGATTCCCCGGCATGCCCTCCGGCGCCTACCGCGAGCACATCGACAATCCGCAGCTGTACCGCGCCGAGCCGGTGAGCATCCTCGACGTTGAGCTTGGACTCGCGCAGGTCGATGCGCAGGGCTTCGTCAAGCACGTCATGATCAAGCAGGACGGGAGGAAGTAACGTGACGCCGACGAAAATGAAACCGGTCGATGTGGTCGTCGTGGGCAGCGGCCTCGTGGGAACGATCATGGCCATGGAGCTTGCGAACGCCGGCCAGAGCGTGCTCTGTCTCGAGCGCGGGCGGATGATCGATCCGCAGACGGACTTCGTGAAACCGTACGTGCACGACGAGTTGAAGTTCGACCGTCACAGCGACATCTTCCAGAACCTCTCGCGCGAGACCATCACCTTCCGCAACAACGGCAGCCAGACCGCGCTCCCGATGCGCGAGATGGGATCGTTCAAGCCGGGCGAAATGGTCGGCGGCACCGCGGCGCACTGGGGCGGCAACGCGCGGCGCTTTCTGCCGCACGATTTCGAGCTTCGCACGAAGATCACCGAGCGTTACGGCAAGAGTTTCTTTCCCGAAGCCTCGACCATCCAGGACTGGGGCGTGACCTGGGACGAGATCGAGCCGTATTACGACCAGTTCGAAAACATATACGGCGTCGGCGGCAAGGCGGGCAACCTGGACGGCGAAATCCAGCCCGGCGGCAATCCGCATGAAGGCCCGCGTTCGCGCGAGTTTCCGAATCCCGCGACGCCCCGCACGCCGCAGGGCGATATCTTCGCGAAGGCCGTGAGCGAGCTCGGCTACGCGCCTTTCCAGGGGCCTGCCGCGGCCATGACCCGGGACTTCAACAACCTCTACAAGGTGACGATGCTGGAGTGCCAGCGCGGCGGCTTCTGCAGCAGCCACGTGTGCGCCCAGGGCGCCAAGGCGAACCCGCTCTCCGCGGTGCTTCCCGCCCTCTACAAACAGAAGAATTTCGAGCTGCGCCCGTTGTGCAACGTCATCAGGATCAACACCGACTCCACCGGCAAGCAGGCCACCGGCGTGACCTACATCGATGCGCGCGGGCGCGAGGTCGAGCAGCCGGCGAGCATCGTGATAGTGGCGAGTTACTGCTTCAACAACACGCGCCTGCTGCTGCTGTCCGGCATCGGCAAGCCGTACGATCCGCAGACCGGCCGCGGCGTCGTGGGCCGCAACTATTCATACCAGGTCGGCGGGCGCGTGCACGTCTTCTTCGATGACCGGGAGTTCAATCCGTTCATCGGCGGCGGGATGGTTAATACATCCATCGACGAGCTCAACGGCGACGTGATGGATCGCGCGAAACTCGGCTTTATCGGCGGCGCGTACGTGAACAACGCCAGCGCCGGCGCATCACCGATCAAGGGCAAGCCGCTGCCCCACGGCACGCCGCGCTGGGGCGCCGAGTGGAAAAAGGCGGTTGCGCACAATTACCGGCGCACGCTTGGCATCCACATTCATGGCTCGTGCATGAGCTACCAGCAGCATTACCTCGATCTCGACCCGACCTACAAGGATGCCAACGGCCTGCCGCTGCTGCGCATGACGTTCGACTGGCACGAGAACGAGAAAAAAATGCTGAAGTGGACGTACGAGAAGTGCATCGAGATCGCGAAAGCCATGAAGCCGGCGCACTACCACGCGGCGGCCATCCCGATGAACTACAGCATCGTTCCGTACCAGAGCACGCACAACGTCGGCGGCGCGGTGATGGGCACGGATCCGTCGACCAGCGTGGTCAACAAGTACCTGCAGTCCTGGGATGTCCCGAACCTGTTCGTCGTCGGCGGCAGCGCATTCCCGCAGAACGCCGCGCAGGGCCCGACCGCGACGATCGGCATGCTGGCGTGCTGGGCGGCGGACGGCATCAAGGAGCACTACCTGAAAAAGCCCGGACCGATGATGTGAAGCCGGGCGCTCGGCGACGCCGTGATGGAGTTTTACTTAACTGTTTGATTTAATTAAATAAATTATACAGCCGCCGAGAGAGCAGCGCAGTGACTGCAGCAGGCGGGAAGTCGATCCGCACCCCGCGACCCGCGAGTCACGCAACTAGAACTTGCTGGGATCGAGCGCGAGCACACTGTCCGCGCCACGCGTGACTTCGCGCGCGAGCGTGAACGACTTCGGCAATTCGTGTTCCGCGTAGAAACGCGCGGTCGCGAGCTTGCCTTCGAGGAAATCGCGATCAGCGTCGGGCTGTTTGAGTTTTTCCTGCGCGATCAGGGCGGCGCGCGCCATCATCCAGCCGCCGGCGACAGTGCCGAAGAGCTTGAGATACGGCACCGCCACGGCCGATGCGCCTTTCGGGTTCTTCGGGAAGGTCTCGACCAGCCAGCGCGTCGCCTCCTCGAGGCTATCCACCGACTCCTTGAAGTTGGTCCGCATCCCGGCGAGATCGCTTCCGCCTTTCGCGAGCAGCCCGTCGAGGCTGCGCATCACCCCGATCACGGCTAACGCGGTCGCGCCCTTCTCCATGCCGACCTTGCGGCCGACGAGATCGTTCGCCTGGATGCCGGTGGTGCCTTCGTAAATCGTGGTGATGCGCGCATCGCGCAGGTACTGCGTCGCGCCGGTCTCCTCGATGAAGCCCATGCCGCCGTGGACCTGGATGCCGGTGGAGGCGATGTCCACGCCCTGCTCCGTGCACCAGCCCTTCACCACGGGAGTCAGCAGGTCCAGCAGCGCCTGGTTGCGCCGCTTTTCCGCGGGATCGGGGTGGTGCTTGGACTTGTCGAGCGTCGCCGCCGCAAAGTAGGCGAGCGCGCGCATCGCCTCCGTCTGCGACTTCATGCTCATGAGCATCCGGCGCACGTCGGGATGGTGGATGATGGTGACGCGGTCGCCACCACGCTGGCCGATCTCGCGGCCCTGCACGCGCGTCTTCGCGTATTCCAGCGCGTGCTGGTAGGCGCGCTCGCCGACCGCCACGCCCTCCACGCCGACCGAGAGCCGCGCGTGGTTCATCATGGTGAACATGTACTCGAGCCCGCGGTTCTCCTCGCCCACCAGGTAGCCGATCGCGCCCTTCTGGTCGCCGTACGCGAGCACGCAGGTCGGGCTGCCGTGGATGCCCATCTTGTGCTCGATCGAGACCACCTTGACGTCGTTACGCTCGCCCGGCGTGCCGTCGGGCTTCGGAATGAACTTGGGGACGATGAAGAGCGAGATGCCTTTCACGCCCTCCGGCGCATCGGGCGTGCGCGCGAGCACGAGGTGGACGATATTGTCCGACATATCGTGCTCGCCCCAGGTGATGAAGATCTTGGTGCCCTTGATGCGGTAGTGACCGCCCTCGGGAACGGCGCGGGTGCGCACCGCGGAGAGGTCCGACCCCGCCTGCGGTTCGGTCAGGTTCATGGTGCCGGTCCAGGTGCCCCCGGTGAGCTTGCCGGCGTAGGTTTTCAGCTGCTCCGGCGAGCCGTGCGCCTTCAGCGCCTCGAGCACGCCCGAAGTGAGCATCGGGCACAGGCACAGCGCCATGTTCGCGCTCTTCCAGATTTCCTGGACGGAGGTGGAAACGAGATGAGGCAATCCCTGACCGCCGTACTCGGTCTGCCCGCCGATACCGTTCCAGCCCGCCTCGATGAACTTGCGGTAGGCCTCCTTGAAGCCTTTCGGCGCCGTGACTTTGCCGTCGGCGAGCTGCGCGCCCTGCTTGTCGCCGTCACGGTTGAGGGGATCGAGCACTTCCTGCGCGAACTTGCCCGCCTCCCCGAGGACTGCTTCCACCAGTTCGGCGTTGACCTCGGCGTGGCCCGGCAGCGCCGTGACCTCGGAGAGTCCCGCCAGTTCCTCGATCGCGAAGCGCATGTCCTTCAGGGGTGCGGTGTAGGTGGACATGCGTTTCTCCCGTGAGTCGTGAATCGTGAATCGTTAATCGATGAGGGCAATCTTGCGTAAGAGGTCGGTTGCCGAATAACGATTCACGGAAGTTAAGGAGCCGACTAACGATTAACGACTAACGAATAACGTATTTAGAGCTCGTTGGTGAGCTCCGGCACGGC
>Ga0134127_10004225_pt1 | contig 10356 bp, 4 predicted proteins | sample KB31753_FD_96459 | JGI IMG/M metagenome (GOLD analysis project Ga0134127, IMG submission 96459) | Terrestrial soil microbial communities with excess Nitrogen fertilizer from Kellogg Biological Station, Michigan, USA - KB3-175-3 | ecosystem: Environmental > Terrestrial > Soil > Unclassified ...
CGAAACTGCCGTTCTCCTTGGTCGTCCGGCCGAACTCCGACAGCGTCACGACCAAGGTGTCCTGCCAGATGGACGCGTAGGTGCGTTCCTGGCCGGGATCGTACGTCGCCGCCCCGGACAGGACGATACGCAGCGACTTGAGGCCGTACGCCAGCCACGACAGAAGATTGGCCTGCGTGCCGGTGACCTGCCCCTGGCCGGTGTGCGTGTCGAAGCTTCCGAGCTCGGTGCCGGCGAGGCGCGTGCCGTTGGGGCTCGCCGCGTCGCTCTCGAGAAACGACAGGGCGCAGACCTTGAGCGACTTGAAGAACGAGTACGAGTTGGTGCCGAAGCGCGGGCCGGTCGGCCCCGGCGGGTTGGTCGCGTCGGAGACCGGGAACAGGTAGAAGCCGGTGTTCGGGTCCTTCGGGTGCCAGTTCCTCTGGTCCCACGTTCGGTATTCGTCGAGGGTATCGACCAGCTTGATGCCGGTGTCGGTCAGGGCGGGACGGAACGGCTCGAGACCGGTCAGGCCGGTGAAGCGATTGAGCCAGGCATTCTTGATCTTCGTTTTCTTGGGCTCGGAAGGGAGGTAGTCGAAACTGTCGGGATTGGCGACGTTCACGAACTTCTCGTTCCCGCGCAGCAGGACGGGCGGCGTCCCCTGCACGCTGAGCGCCGGCAGATCGACCCCTTGCGCGACGGCGTTCTCGATGATGTAGCGGTACAGCCACCCCTCGAACATCTTGGGCTCCGTGGGGTCGCCGTTCTCCCAGACGCGCTGGTCGTCGAAGTGGGAGCGGCTGTTGTTCGGGAACCCGACGCGATGGACGACCGCCAGATCGCCGGCGTTGAACACGTCCATGGCGTCGGCCATGCTCGGGTGCAGCCGCGCGAACCCGTTCAGGAGATCGATCGAGCTCGCGGGAGGGATGTACAGGGTCGGGCGGTTGGCGATGCTGTACTGGGGGTCGCCGGCCGGGATGACCGTATTGAGCCCGTCATTGCCGCCGCGCATGAAGATGAACAGCAGCCGCTTGTTGCTGAAGGGACCGGCCGCCATGGCGTGGCGGATGAAGGCTCCGGGGAAGAGGGACGACAGGCCGAACCCCGCCAGGGTCAGTCCGGAGCCGCGCAGGAACGAACGGCGTGAGCAGTCGCAGGTCTGGTGGTCGCTCATGGTCCCCTCCTACTGCTCGAGGAACTGGGCGTAGCCCAGCAGGAAGCCGACGGTCTCGCGGATCCGGGAGTCGGTGTAGTTCGTGGTCACCCCGTTGTCGTCGGTGTTCAGGTAGTTGATCGCCGCCTGGCGCTCCGTGGAGGTCAGGGCGCCGCCGAACAGGATCCCCTTGTAGAAATCGACGATGGCCGCCGCGTTGTTGGGGACCGCCGCGGTCGAGACGCCGTTGGCGTTCAGGAGCCCGATGACGTCGGCTCCGAACGTCGCCGCCGTGCGGGTCGCCATGTCGTATCCGAAGTTCTGCCGATCGAGGAGGTTGTTCGTGTCGATCCAGTCGTTGCCGAGCTCGGAGTAGCCGGTCGGGACCGAGTTCAGGTGGAACTGCTCCTGCATCCGCTGCAGGTAGCCGCGGTACACGGTCGGGCCGTCGGTCTTGCCGCGCACCGCCCGCAGGCCGCTCACGACATGCTCGAAGGGGGTCTTGATCTTGTTCCCCACGGCGTCCGGATCGCGCAGGCGCGCCTGGGCGAGGACCGCCCGCAGGACCTCGCGCAGATCCCCTTTGCCGTGCGGGTTGCCCGCGTCGTTCCACTCGGCGACCACCGCGTCGATCATCGCCTGGGTCGGGTTCTCGTCCACGAAGCGCTGCAGCAGCTTCTTCGCGATGTACCGGGGCGTCGACGGGTGGGCGAGGATGGCGTCCAGGGCGAGGCCGACGTCGTTGATGCCGTTCGCCGGGTTGCCCGCCGTGCTGGGGATGGTCACCTGGTACGGGGTCCCCAGGAAGAGCACCTTCTGGCCGGTGTCGTGCTGGGTGGTCCGGAAGTTCCGCACCCACTGTCCCGCCGGCTCGGAGGGGGTGCAGTACGTGGCCGCGGAGATCACCAGGCAGGCGGCGAGGGGATCGGCGGCCGTGGCGTCGGTCTTCTTGCAGACGTTCCAGCCGGTGAAGACCCGGGCCAGCTCGACGATGTCCTGCTGCGTGTACCCGCCGTCCACGCTCATCGTATGCAGCTCCAGGAGCTCCCGTCCGAAGTTCTCGTTCGGCTGGGCCTTCACGTTCACGTTGGTGTTCAGGTAGATCATCATCGCGGGGCTGAGCGCCATCGCCTCGAGGATCTCCCGGAAGCTGCCGTTGAACGCCAGGTCGCGCAGCTCGTTCTGGAGGTCGTAGTGCAGCTTCGTTGCCTGGAGGTTCTGCGTATCCGGGCAGGCGGCGTAGAAGCCGAAGAACCCGCTGCTCTCCCGCCAGTCGGTGTTGAAGTGGTTGTCCCAGAACATCGTGGCCTGCTGCTCGAGCTGCCGCCGGGAGTAGACGGCGTTCACCACGTCGAGGCCGCCCAGCTCCTGCACGGTATCGGGCGGAACCAGGAGCGCTGTGCGCGAGCTCAGCTCGGTGTTGCTCGCCTCGTCGATCGTGGCGGGATTCAGCTGCTCGTCGATGTACCCCTGCACGCCGAGCGCCGTGATCCGGTCGCGCGACCATTCGTCCCAGCCGTAGCCGGTCCGATCGAGGATGTGGCCGCGCATGACCGGGTCGCACTGGCCCCGCAGCGCCCGCGGCGCGCCCGTCGACGACGTCCCGGCGGTTCCCTCGCCGTCCAGGTTCGACTCGGCGGTGACCAGGTAGAAGTACGCCTGCCCCAAGGGGGGCTGGGCCGGGCTCGGGAACGCCGTCCCGGCGATCTCGTCGCCGTGGCACTGCGCCCCCTCTCCGAGGGCCAGCCACGAGGTCAGGCCCCGGTAGACGTTGTAATCATCGGCCCCCGCGGTCGGAGTCCAGGTCAGGTTCGAGGCCTGGTCGATGTCGGGACCGGCCACTTCGGCCGGGGGAGCGGCGCGGACGCTCTCCGGGACAAGCAGGATGAAAAGGACCGAAAGGATGACTGCGGAAAGATGGGGAGCTGGCCTCGGCATGGGCGTCTCCTTGCGTTTCGCGTCCCGCGGTTCGACGTATGGGAGTCTTGTACCGCGGAAATGGTTTATCTGCCACATCGAAATCCGGTTCATTGCATTTTCCCATCCCGGAACCTAGACTCGGCTGGTGAGCGACGCGGCCCGGATCGAGGCGGAAATCCCCGAAGGGGGCGATGCGCGGCAGGCCGGGCCGGCGCGACGCTTCCTGTTCCATTCGGGCCTGTCGGTCCTTGCCTCGCCGCTTCCCGGAGGTCTCCTCGTCGCGTCACGCCAGCTCTCCGCGGGGCGGCCGCTCGGCGCGCTCCTGACCGTCCTTCTGACGCTGGCGGCGACCGGCGCCGGCCTCCTCGTCGCGTTCCTCCTGCCCGTCGCAGCACCCGTGGCCTGCCTCCTCCTCGTGCTGATGGCCGCGGCCGGAGGGTCCGCGATCGCCTGGCGCGAGACGCAGGCGGGGCTGGCCCCCTTCACGCGCGTCCCCGGCGACCGGCGGCTGGTCCTGCGCGCCGTGCTCTGGGGGCTGGTCGTCCCGGTCCTCTGGATCCCGCTCGCCTGGTTCATCGCCACGCTGAGCAGCCCGTGGGGGCCCGAGGCGATCTTCAAGCCGTCGATGCAGTGGCGCGTCCTGGCGGCGGCCGCCCTCTGCCTCGCGCCGCTCGGCGTCGCGATCGGAGTGGCGCGCGGGCTGCTCGAGCGGCGGTTCCGGATCGGCACGCCGCTGGCGTTCGCCGCCACGCTTCCGGCGCTGATCCTCGCCCTGCTTCCCGGCGTGACGACGATGGAGTTCGTCCACAAGAGCCTCCTGCTCCCGGACCTGAACGCCTGGCCACCCGCCTTTGGAGGGGGCTGGATGTTCTACGGGGAGCTCGTGCTCGCCGCGTTCCTTCTGCTGACGGCGGCCGATTACCTGAGCGACGGCCCGGGGATCCGCTCCTTCCTGCTGCGCCTGTCCATTCTCGCCGCCGTGCTCGTGGCCGCCCTCCTGCACGGCGACGTCCTGGACAGCTCGCTGCCGGTCGCGGCGCGCCAGCGGATGGCCTACGACCAGGCGGCGCGGGGCGACGATGCCGCGGCCTCCCGGTCCTGGCGCTGGATCCTGCGCCGTGCCCCCGTCGCCTCGGTGACCTGCCGCGCGGCCGAGCAGTGCGCCCTCGCGGCGATTCGCGCCGGCAGCCCGGACGAGGCGCGCGAGGCGCTCGAGCGTCTGGACGGGAGGCTCCTGGCGGAGTTCCCGTGCGCGGCGACCAGGCGGATCGCGGAGGCCCTTCTGCTCACGCCCCTCGACGGGGCCGGCGCGGCGACGGCCGCCGCCCCGCCGGTGCGGCCCGAGACCTACCTCGATCCGTCCTGGAGCGCCGTCCTCACCGCCGTCCGTGCCGCGCTCCCGGAAGTCAGCGAGGCGCAGGTCAAGGATCGCCTGCGCAAGCTCTCGACCGATTCCCGGGAGATCGAGCTGCCGCGCCTGGACGGGCTCGACGATCTGCGCATGATGGTGCGGCGGCTCGGATGCGAGGCCTACGTCGCCCCCGCCGCGAAGATGGGCGACCTGCTGGCCCGGGGCAGGCCGGTGCTCTTCCGCGATCCGCTGCGGCGGCAGTGGGGCGTCGTGATCTGGCGCGCCCCGGGGGCGGACGCCGTCGTCTGGCTCGACTACACGCGATGGGACACCGAGCGGGAGCGACCGCTCACCCGGAGGGAGGTCCGGCAGCTCCTGCGCGGCGACGATCGCCAGGATCCCGGGCGCGGGGAGGTGTTCGCCGAGGTCCGGGCGCTCGAGTCGGAGTCTCTCCTGCGCGCCCGGCTGGCGAGCGACGGGGACTGGGTCGCAGCGGTCGTCCCCGCGCCGGTCGGCGGCAGGAGCCCCGCGCCCGAAGGCTCCGACGCGGCCAGGGGAGATCTCCTCGTCCGGATCTGGGAAGGGCGGCACCGCATCGAGAGCGGGGCGTACCGGCTCGCGGCGGGCCTCGCCGCGCGGTTGCCGCCCGGGGCCGCGTCTGCCGAGATCCTCGAGATCGGCAGGGCGGGAGACGAGAGCCGGGAAGCGCCGCTGCCGGGTCGGGCCGTTCCCGCGGACCGGGCCTCGATGGCCGGTCCAAGGCTCACCCCCGCGGCCGTCGCGCGCCTCTCACCGTGGGCGCTGAGACAGGTCATCGATCTGGGGGAGAGGTTCTCCAGCCTGGCCTGCGAGGTCCGCCAGGCGGCGCTCGAGCGGCTGGTCCGCGACCTGCCCGACGACGCGCCCCTGCTCGAGAAGCTTCTCGACCAGACGCTGGAGAGCGGAGGCGAGCCGGCGATCGTGCGCACGGCGATCGACCTGGCGCGGGCGCGATCCTTCGATCAGCCTTCCGTCCTTCGGGCGCTGGAGGTCGTGGCACCCCTGGCGGCCGGGCGCCCCGAGGCGAAGGCGGCAGTGGCGGAGCTCCTGCGCCGCCTGCCGCACGCTTCCGGAAAGGGGGAGGAGGCGGGCCCCGACGAATCGGTGCCTCAGCGGCCGTGGAAGTCGATGGCGCCCTACTGCGCCGCGCGGGCGGCGCTCGCGGACAGGCCGCGTGAGGCGGTGCGCTGGTGGCGGCGGGCCGTGGACATCGACCCGCTGCGCGCCGCGTATCGCATCCGCCTGGCGGAATCGCTGGAGTCGACCGGGGACAAGGACGAGGCGGCCCGCCAGAGGCGCGCGGCACGGGACCTCGAGGAAGTCCCCTCGTGTCATCGGGTAGAGCGATGAGCGACACGCCGACTGTCCGCCCGGCCGGGCTGCGACGGATCGTCGCCATCGGGCTGTTCGCCTCGCCCGCCGCGGCGGCCTGGATCGTCGGAGGGCTCGTCGCGGGGCAGGGGAGGCGGCGGCTCGCCGCGTGCCTGCGCGTCGCAGGGATCGCGGCGACCCTCGTGATGGCCGTCGGCGTCCTCATCCTGCCGGTGCGCTGGGAGGCGGCCGCGGCGCTCTGGTCGGGGTTCTGCGTCGCCACGACCGCCGGCCTGGCCGGCTGGGCGCGCGCCACGGGCGCCATCCAGCCGGGGTCCCGGCCCGTGCACGAAGGGCGGGCCCGCGACGCCATAAGGGCCATCGCCGCGGTCGTCTTCGTGATGCCCCCCCTGGTGATGTTCGCGCACCTGGTCGGCGCCGCGTCGGCAGGGTGGCTCCTGGTCCGCTTCGACCCCTCGGTCGGCGATCCGAGCGCGATGTTCGGCTCGATCGCCTGGGGATTCCTCTTCGGCATCCCGATCGGCGTCGCCTTCGTGGTCCTGTCGCAGCGGCGCGGCCACCTGAAGACCCCGGCCGATCTCGGGCGGGCCGCCCTGTCGTTCGCCCTGGTCCTCATCCTCACCGAGATCTGCCTGTCGACGTCGGCGACGGCCCTGCGCACCATCATGATCGGGGCCGAGCTGGCCTCCGAGAGCAGCGCGATGCAGGACGCCGTCCTGCACGCGGTCCTCTATACCGCGTCGATCCCGCTGGCCCTCCGCCTGGCCTGGGGCGGAGGCCGGGGGGCCCGGCGGCTCCTCGGCACGATGGTCCTTCTGGTCGCGGGGCTGGCGAACCTCCTCCTGGTCCTGGGGTACACGGCCCGGGTGCAGTTCGTGCTGGGACGCCAGCTCGAGAAGTCCGGACGGATCGAGGCGGCCCTGAGGTGGTACGGGCGCAGCCTGTCGGCACGGTCCACGCCGCTCATCGAGAGCTACCTGCAGCACCGCATCGGCCTGATCGACTACAAGCTCGGCCGCCTGGACCAGGCCGCCGCCTCCTTCCGCCTCGTGCAGACGACGCGCAACGCCAACAAGGAGCTGGTGAGGCAGAGCGCCCACTACCTCGATCAGCTGGCCCGTCACCAGGAGGGGCGCCGCGTGGTGCTCGAGGGGGTGGAGGTGCGCACCGAGCTGCGCGAATCGTACTGCGCGCCGAACACCCTGGCGCTGGTGATGAACTACTGGGGGCACCCGCTGTCCCCCGCGGCGATCGGGGAGAAGGTCGCGCTCATCGGGGGAGGGACGCCGCTCTCGGGGATCCGGTTCCTGTGCGAGGAGAACGGCCTGGATCACTGGGTCGTCCCGTTCGCGACGATCGCCGACCTGCGCTGGCTCGTCGACCGCGGCCTGCCGGTGCTCGCGTACCTGCCGGGGCACGTGCTCGCCGTGTTCGGGTACGACACCCGCCTCGGCACGCTGGTCACCTACGACACGGCGACCTGGGACATCTGGGTGGACGAGCCCCAGCCCGATTTTCTGGAGCAGTGGGGGAGGACCCTGTTCCTGATGGGGGTCGTCCTGCCCCGCGACGGCGGGCCGCCGGCCGCCGAGGAGATCCGCCGTCGCTTCAGCGGGCGATCCTCCGAGGCCGCGTGGCACTGGTGGCTGTCCCGCGAGGTCCGCAGCGGGGACGAGGCCGCGGCGCACCTGCGCGCCGCGCTCGTGGCGGATCCCGCCTTTTTCCCGGCGGCGTTCGAGATCCTGACGCGGTCCCCGTCCGACCGCGCCTGGGTCCGCGACCACACCGACGGCCCGGCCATCGTGGCCGGCGCGAGAGCGCTCCTCAAGCGCGAGCACGCCTCTCTCTCCATCGCCGGGGGGCTGGCCCGCTGGCACTACCTCAACCAGGACTGGCAGGCGCTTCTCGATCTGGTCGACTGGCTCGATCAGCACCGGCGCCCCGGCCCCGGCCGCCTCGAGGCCGGCATCGCCGCCGCCCGGCTCGGGCGCTGGGCGCGCGCCGCCTACCTGCTGGGCGCCGCCGATCTCGAAGACGAGGGGGAGGCGGGGCTCTACGAGGCGCTCGCGCAGGAGACCACCGGCCGGAACGACGAAGCGGTCACCACCGCGGCGCAGGTCATCGCGGAAAACCGCGGCGACGTCCTCGAGCCCGCGCTCGACATCATCGAGAGGTTCGGCGCGGGGCGCGGCCCCGGCTTCCTCGCCGACGTCTACCACGACTACCTGCAGGACCGCCCGTTCGACATCGCGCGCCAGATCCGGATGGCCTCGCTGACCCTCGAGGCGATCTCCCGCGGCGGCAGCCGGAACACCCGGACACGCCTGCACCGCGCCCGACTCGCCGCGCACCTGGCGGAGGCCCTCGCCGAGCGACCGGAAGACCGCATCCGCGCCTCGAAGCTGGCCCGACGCCTGGACGATCTGCAGCTGCCGTCGGAGGACGATGCCGATGACGACGAGGGGTCGTACGAGGACGAGGAGCCTTGACCGGTCTCTACTTGCCGGGCGCCGCGTGCGGTTTGAGTATCTCCCCGAGCATGTCCGATTTCGCCGGGTCGCGTTCGAGCCGGGAATAGCGCGGCCCCGCCGTCCAGTCCAGGCTGTAGGTCTTGAAGAACTCGGCGTTCTCGGCCAGGATTTCGATCGGCCGCGCGCCCCCCTTCCCGAGACGCAGCGCATCCTGGAGGACCTGGCGTGAGTAGCGCCGTCCGTTGACGGCGACGAGCTTCATGCCCGGAGCGAGGCCGGCGCGGTCGGCCGGCGTGCCTCCGAGGACGTCCACCACCGAGCCGTCCTTGCCCACCTCGATGCCGAGCGAGAATCGCTCGTCGGTCAGGTTGTACGCCTCGGCGCTCTCCTGGGCCTTCAGACGGGGTCCCTTCTCCTCGCTCCAGCCGAGCCGCCACCCCGAGGCCTCGACGCCGCCGAGGGGCGCCTTCGGGCGGATCTGCTGGACGCGCTCGGTGAAGAATCCCTTCCAGTCGTGCGGGGCGATCTGGCCCAGGGCGGCGTAGACGTCGTCCGCGGCATAGGTCCTCACCGCCGGCGACGAGTCGGTCCCGCCCAGGAACAGCTTGCAGAAATCGTCGAGCGACCTGGCGCCGCGGCTCTTCTGCCGGATGACCGTGTCGGCCTCGAGCCAGATGAGCGTCCCCTCCTCGTAGAAATCGGTGCTGCGGCGCCGGCTCTCCCAGGCGTCCGAGGCGCCGTAGAGGAGCTGCGCCTCGGTGCCCGTGTCCTCGACCGGGCGCCAGGTCCGGCCGGGACGATTGTCGAGACCCGCGGCGATCGACGCGAGGTGATCGCGCGCCTGCTCGGGGGTCATCAGGCCGGAACGCGCCGCGAGGACGAACCCCAGGTAGTTGGTCAGCCCCTCGTACGCCCAGAGCATGCTGCCGTCCATGGGCTGCCGGTAGTCGGGCGTGGCGAGGCCGATCGGACGGCGGTACTTGCCGTTCCAGGAGTGCGTCATCTCGTGCGCCAGGAGGTCGGCGTGCAGGAGGTGGAGGTCGTCGTCGACGAGCGAGCGCTCGTGGATCCGATCGTCACTCGACTGGTGGTGCTCGAGACCGAAGTGGGCCGTGTGATCGCTGAGGGTCATGAGAAACCGGTAGCGGTCGTAATGGCGCGCGCCGTAGAGCCTGAGCGCCTCGGCAACGAGGCGGCGGAAGGCGTCCAGCACCTCCGGCTTCGCGGCCAGCGCGGCCTCGCTGTCGGCCGCCATGTCCAGGAAGGCCGGGCGTGCGTCGCCGGCCGGCGAGAGCGCCAGCGTGCGGAAGTGCGCCCCGGACAGGACCGGGGAGTCGACGAGCGTCGTGAGGCTGACCGGCTTGAAGCGCACGGTCACGGGCACGGCGCGGCCGTCCGGGGCGGCCGGTGCCGGCGCGCCCGGAGCGGGCCCGCCGACCGGCGGCCCCGACTCGGTCTCGAGAGACGTTCCGTAGGACCATCCGGCCGGAAGCCTCAACTCGGCCTGGATGCGGATGTCGTCGCTCTTCGGTCCGGCCGGATACAGGAGGACCTGGTTCCACGACACCATCGCGAGCTGGGCCGTCGCCGACGAGCCGGATGTGAAGCCGGCGGCCTCGGCCGGCGTGACGAAGTCGAGCTCGACGCCGATCGAGCCCCCGGCGTCCGCCGGCACGTCCAGGTTCAGGAGATACATGTCGGCGACGTCGCGCTTCCAGGCCAGCGGCTTTCCGCCCGCGCTGAACCGCATGCCGACCACGTCGACCAGCGGACCGGACGGGCCGTGCTCTCCCGGAATCCACTTGGGATAGACGAGCGTCAGGGGCCCCGGCGAGACCGGGATCGTCTCCCGGACGTGGAACAGGTGCCGCGGCGCCTCGGTCGCGTCGACTGCGAGGGCGATCGCCCCCGCAACGGGGCGCGGAGCCGCGGGCTGCTGCGCGGCCGCCGGGGCCAAGACCACGAGCGTTGCGACCAGCGCGGCCTGGATTCTCATCATGGCGGAAGCCTAGAGGAACGCATCGAGGTGTGTCAACGGCCCGGCCAGGTGAGTGGCGCAGGCATCTCTGGTGCCGGAGGTCGGACTCGAACCGACATGGGCTTGC
>Ga0134127_10004226_pt1 | contig 10355 bp, 9 predicted proteins | sample KB31753_FD_96459 | JGI IMG/M metagenome (GOLD analysis project Ga0134127, IMG submission 96459) | Terrestrial soil microbial communities with excess Nitrogen fertilizer from Kellogg Biological Station, Michigan, USA - KB3-175-3 | ecosystem: Environmental > Terrestrial > Soil > Unclassified ...
TCCACCCGCCGTGCCTGTACCTGGGCTACGTCGGGATGACGATCCCGTTCGGCCTCGCGTGCGCGGCGCTGCTCACCGGCCGGCTCGGCCACGATTTCCTGCGCCCGCTGCGGACGTGGCTGATGCTGCCGTGGACCTTCCTCACCGTCGCGATCGTGCTCGGCGGCTGGTGGGCCTACGAGGTGCTGGGCTGGGGCGGCTACTGGGCCTGGGACCCCGTCGAGAACGCGTCGTTCCTGCCGTGGCTCACGGCGACAGCGGCGTTGCACTCGGCGCTCCTGACCGAGCGCAAGGGCGTCCTCAAGGGCTGGACCGTCACGCTGGTGCTCGCCACCTTCCTGCTCACGATCCTCGGCACCTTCATGACGCGCTCCGGCGTCTTCAACTCCGTCCACTCGTTCACGCAGAGCGCGATCGGCCCGACGATCCTGGTCTTCCTGGTGCTGGCGCTCGTCTGGTCGGTGGCGCTGCTCGCGCTGCGCATCGACCGCCTCGCGCCCGAGGGCACGATCGAGCCCGTGCTCGGCCGCGACTCGCTCTTCCTCGTCAACAACCTGGTGTTCGTGCTGTTCACCTTCACGGTGCTGCTCGGCACCGTGTTCCCGCTGGTGGTGGAGGCGGCGCGCGGCGTGCAGATGAGCGTGGGGCGGCCGTACTTCGACCGCATGGCGGTGCCGCTCGGCGTCGTGCTGCTGCTGCTGATGGGCGTCGGGCCGGCGCTGCCCTGGGGGCGCGCCACGCCCGCGCAGGTCAAGCAGGCGCTGCTGCCCCCGCTCGCCGGCGCCTTCGTCTTCGTCCTGATCGGCCTGGCGCTCGGCGTGCGGCGGCCGTGGACGCTCACGGCGCTCGCCTTCGGCGGCTACACCGTGCAGGTGACGCTGCGCGAGCTGTGGCTGCCGCTCGCCCGCCGCCGGCGCGCGCACGGGGAGAGCCTCGGCCAGGCGATCGTGGAGACGAGCTTCCGCCGCGGCCGCCGCCGTTTCGGCTCGTACATCGTGCACGCCGGCGCGGCCACCGTGATCGTCGCGATCGCGGTCAGCAGCACGATGGGCGAGAGCCGCGAGGCCCAGCTCAAGGTCGGCGAGAAGACCACCGTCGGCGCCTACACGCTCACGTTCGTGGCGGTCGACCAGGAGAGCGAGCCGCACCGCGAGGCGGTGGTCGCGCGCGTCGCGGTGGCGCGCAACGGGCGCGAGCTCGGCGTGCTGAGCCCGCGCATGAACCAGTACGAGCGTCAGCGCGAGCCGATCGGCACGCCCGCGGTACGCAGCTCGCTCTTCGAGGACCTCTACCTGTCGGTGATGAACATCGATCCCGCGGCCGGCACGCTCGGCCTCGTCGCGATGGTCAACCCGATGGTCGGCTGGATCTGGGCGGCCACGGCGATCATGGCGCTCGGCAGCCTCGTCGCGCTCGTGCCCTCGCGGCCGGATCCGCGGCAGTGACGACCGAGACCGCCCGTCCGTTCAACCCGCGCGTGCTGGTCGCCGGCCTCGCGGTCGTCGCACCGCTCGTGGCGGTGCTGGTGATGAACCTGGGCCGCGACCCGCACGTGATCGGCTCGCCGCTCGTCGGACGCATAGCACCCGACTTCGCGCTCCAGCCGATGGGCGGAGGCGCGCCGGTGACGCTCGCGAGCCTGCGCGGCCGGCCGGCCGTCCTCAACTTCTGGGCCACCTGGTGCGTGCCCTGCTTCGAGGAGCACCCGGTGCTCGTGGGCGCGGCGCGGCGCCTGGGCGAGAAGGTGCGCTTCGTCGGCGTCGTCTACGAGGACAGCGAGGAGGGCGTCAGTAGCTTCCTGGCGCGGCAGGGCTCGTCCTACCCGTCGCTCCTCGACCCGGGCAGCCGCACGGCGATCGCGTTCGGGATCTTCGGCGTGCCGGAGACGTACTTCCTCGACGCCGAGGGCAGGATCGCTGCGAAGCACGTGGGGCCGCTCGACGAGCGCACGCTCGCGCTCAAGCTGGCGCAGGCCGGAGTGGCGCCGTGACGCGTCGCCACGCGTTCCTCGCCGCGGTCGTTCTGCTCGCCGCCTCCGCCGCGACGGCGCAGGAGAAAGCGGAAGGCGGCGATCCGCGCGGCGTGGTCGGCCCCCCCAAGGGACAGGCGCTCGCCGGCGAAGCGCTGTTGACGCGCACCGAGGACGTCGCGGGTCTGCTGCGCTGCCCGGTGTGCCAGGGCCTCTCGGTCGCCGACTCTCCCGCCACGATGGCCGTGAACATGAAGGCCCAGGTGCGCGAGATGCTCGCGGCTGGCTACGAGCAGGAGCAGATCCTCGCCTACTTCGAGCACTCGTACGGCGAGTTCGTGCGGCTGCAGCCGCCGCTGCGAGGCGTGAACTGGCTCGTCTGGCTCGGGCCGCTGCTCGCGCTCGCGGCCGGTGGCGTCTTCGTGACGCGCGCCCTCTCCGCGCGGCGCCCGGCGGCCGTGCCCGCGGAGCCCTCGGCGCTGCCCGGACCGGCCACGCTTCCCGACGATCCCGAGCTCGCGCGCTACGTGCGGCGCGTGCGCGAGCTGGCGTACGGCTGGCCGGGGGGCCGGCCGCCGGGCTCGGAGGCCTGATGCCCGAAGGCTCGGTCAACTGGGAGCCGGCGCTCGTCGTGCTGACGAGCGGCCTGGTGATCGGGCTCGTGCTCGTGCTCTGGGTGCGCCGGCGCGCAGCGGCGTCTCCGGCCCCGCCCGCGGGCGAGAGCACGCCGCTCGAGCTGCGGGACCTCGACGGCCGCGTGGCGGCGCTCGTGGTCCAGCTCCGCGAGCTCGAGGACGCGGCCGCGAAGCGCACGCCGGAGCAGCTCGCGCGCGAGCGCTACGCGCTCGAGCTGGAGGCGGCGCGCGCGCTCCAGTCGCGAGACGCCCTGCAAGCGCGGGTCGAGGCCGCGCCGGCGACCCCGGCGGCCGCCGCGCCTCCGAGCGCCGCGCGCGGCTTCGTCTGGGGAGCCGTGTCGAGCGCCGTCGTGGCCGTGATGCTGTTTCTCGTCTTCCAGGCCGCGCAGCAGCGGCCGGAGGGCGGCAGCGTCACCGGCAGCGTGGATAGCGGCCGCCCGCGCGGCGGGATGGCGCCGGGCGGCCCCGCGGACGCCGCGCCCGGCGGCGAAGCCGAGGTGCCCGCCGACGCGGAGACGCTCGAGCTGCGCGCGCGCCTCGCCAAGGCCCCCGACGACCACGACACGCGGCTCGCGCTGGCGCGCCACCTGCTGATGCAGCGCGACCTGATGGGCGTCTGGAACGAGACCCAGTACGTGCTCGAGCGCCAGCCCGGCCACGCGCGCGCGCTCACGTACCAGTCGCTCGTGCGGCTGGCGATGGGCCAGGGCGACGTGGCGGTCTCGATGCTGAAGCAGGCGATCGCGGCCGAGCCCGACCTGCTCGAGGCCCACCAGAACCTCGCGTTCGTCTACGCGAGCCTCGGGCGGGAGAAGGAGGCCGCGGCGGAGGTCGCCGAGATCGCCAAGCGCTCGCCGGCGGAGGCCCAGCGGCTCAAGCACGCGCTGGAGCAGCTCGCCCAGTCGCGCCAGGAGGCCCCGCCGACGGAGGCCCACGCCGACGTGCCGCCGCCGTCGGAGACCGCGAGCACCCGGGCTGCGGCTCCTTCGGCGCCAACGGCGTCGGCTCCGGGCGGCGGCGTCTTCGGCTGGATCGAGGCCGACGCCGCGGTCGCATCGCGCATCCCGCCCGGCACCGTGATCTTCCTGACGGTCCGGCCGGCCGGCGTTTCCTCCGGACCGCCCGCCGCGGTCAAGCGGCTCCAAAGCTCGGGCTTCCCGCTCCAGTTCGAGGTCGGCGCGGGCGACTCGATGATGGGTCAGCCGCTGCCCGACTCGATGCGCATCGACGTGCGCGCGGACTCCGACGGCGACCCGTTGACGCGCCCCGCCACGGACCCGGCGGGATTCGCCGACGGCATCGCGCTCGGGAAGACGGGCGTGCGGATCGCGCTGAAGTAGCGCTCAGCGATCGGCGAGCGCCGCGACCGGCACCGTGCCGGCCGTGCGCGCGTCGCCCGTCACCGCGCGCCGCAGGTAGCCGGCCTGGCCGAGGTGGAAGCCGAGGTGCACCGCGAGGTGCATCAGGAAACGGCCGCACGGCAGCTGCAGGTTCGCGATGGGCTCCGGGTACGTCCGCGCGAGCGCGTCCTGCGGCAGGCCCGCGAGCGCCGCGCGGACGACCGCCGCCGTCTCGCGCAGCCGGCGCGCGACGTCGTCGCGCGTGCCCGAGCGGGCCGCGAACTCGGCCTCGCGGTTGCGCACGTAGCCGGTCCCTCCGAGCACCGCGCCCACGAAGTGCTACAGGTTGCCGCACACGTGGAGCGCGAGGTTCCCCGCGGAGTTGGTGACGCCCGGCAGCGTCTTCCAGAGGCTCTCGTCGTCCGGGAACAGCTCCACCTCGCGGGCGAAGGTCTCGAGCTCGCGCACGAGCAGCCGGCTCAGGTCGTCGGTCATGAAAACGATTCTGTCCGTCGATGGCTGGAGCGGTCAACGAGGCCGGGCCGCCCAACGGCCGCTCGCGCGATGCTAGCATCGGGCTCGTGCGCAGCGCCCGGATTCTGTGCGTCGCGGCGGCCACGGCAAGCCTCGCCGCCGTGGAGAGCCGCGGTGCTCCGCCCGAGACCGCGGCGGCGCGCGAGCAGGCGCGGCTGTGCGAGCGGCTCGCCGGCGAGGACGGGGCGGCGGCCTGCCGGCAGGCGCTGGCGCTTGGGATCGCTCCGCCGCGCCGCGCCGCCGTCCGCGAGCAGCTCGCGCGGCACCTGGTCGCGCTCGAGGACTGGGACGCGCTCGCCGAGCTCTTCCGCGAGAGCGTGAAGCTCGCTCCGGACGACGGCGAGTCCTGGCGGCGGCTCGGCCTGACGCTGCTGTTCGCGCTCCACCTGCCGGCCGAGGCCGTGGGCGCGCTCGAGCAGGCGGTCCGCCTCGCCCCCGCGGACGCCGAGGCGCGCGTCGGGCTCGCGCAGGCGCTCGCCGCGAGCGGGCAGCTCCAGGCGGCCGTGGCGGCGTTCGACGAGGCGCTGCGGCTCGACGCAGCCGTGCTCGACGGGCGCCCGGCGGCGCGGGCGGCGCTCGACGCGGCCCGGCGCGGCGCGTCCTGGCCCTGAGCGCGAGCGAAGGCCCGTGAGCATGCGCAACCCGGCGATCGCGTCGCTCTTGGCTTCGCTCGACGAAGCCTACGACCGCCGCTCGTGGCACGGCACCAACCTGCGCGGCAGCCTGCGCGGGCTGAGCGCGGCGATCGCCGCCTGGCGGCCGGGACAAGGCCGCCACAACGCGTGGGAGATCACGCTGCACGCGGCCTACTGGAAGTACGCCGCCTGGCGGCGAATCACCGGCGAGAAGCGCGGCTCGTTCGCGCGGAGCGGCAGCAACTGGTTCGAGACGCCGTCGCCCGCCTCCGACACCGCGTGGCGCCGCGACGTGGCGATGCTCCAGAGCTACCACCGCCTGCTGCGCGCGGCGGTGTCACGCCTCTCGGACGAGGACCTCGAGCGGCGCGCGCCGGGCGGCCGCGAGCCGATCGGCCGACTGCTGCGCGGCATCGCCGCCCACGACCTCTACCACGCCGGCCAGATCCAGCTGATCAAGCGGCTCGCCTGAAGGAAGGGGGGCGCTGCGCCGCGCCCCCCTTCGACCCCCGCTCGCTACGCGGGAGTGAATCCCGCTCCGCTCGCCGCCCGTTGCTCGAATTGCAGTGTCCCGACCGTTCGCACCTGGAGCTGCTGCGTGAAGCAACTCGCCCCGGGGCGAGTTGGTCGATGGCCGCGAAGGCTCGACCTCGCCTAGTGCAAAGCCGAGGTCGCCACGGATAGCGGCGACCGGAGGGCTCTCAGGTCGGATCCCGGGTTGGCGCGATGGATCCGACATGGGATCCCCGCGCCGCGGAGGCTTCGACCTCGGCCCTTCCGCAGAGGCCTAGGTCGTCGTGCTCGCCTTGTCCGCGGCGGCGGCCGGCAGGTAGCAGCCGACCACGTAGTCGCGCACCATGCGGTGCGCGCTGAAGGGCGCGACCACGGACTCGATCGACGCCTTCATGGTGCGGATCCAGTCGACCGGCAGCCCGCCCTCGCCGCGCGCGAAGAAGCGCGGCACCACCTCGCTCTCGAGCACGCGGTAGAGCGACTCGGCGTCGGCGGCGTCCTGCGCGGCGTTGTCGGGGTTGATGTTCGCGTCGCCGATCGCCCAGCCGTTGTCGCCGCGGAAGCCCTCGGCCCACCAGCCGTCCAGGACGCTGAGGTTGACCCCGCCGTTGACCGGGACCTTCTGGCCGGAGGTTCCGCTCGCCTCCTGCGGACGCCGCGGCGTGTTGAGCCAGACGTCGCAGCCCTGCACGAGCGCGCGGCCGACCTCGATGTCGTAGTCCTCGAGGAAGACCAGCCGTCCGGTGAACTCCCCGTGCGTGAGCGCGAACAGCCGCCGCACCACCTCCTGGCCCTCGCGGTCGGCGGGATGCGCCTTGCCCGCGAAGATGAACTGCACCGGCCGGCTCTTGTCGCCGACGATCGCGCGCAGCCGGTCGAGGTCGGACATGATCAGGAACGCCCGCTTGTAGGTGGCGAAGCGGCGGGCGAAGCCGATCGTGAGCGCGTGCGGATCGAGCAGGCCCTCCACCATCCGCAGCTCGTCCGGCGAGAGGCCGTGGCGCGCCGATTGCACACGGACGCGCTCGCGCACGAAGCGCACCAGGCGCTCCTTCTGCGAGCGGTGCGCCGCCCAGAGCGCCGCGTCGGGAGCCTCGTGGACCCTGCGCCAGGCCTCGGGCTCGAGCAGCCGCGCCTCCCAGTCGGCGTCCACGTGCTGCTTGTAGAAGCTGCGCATCTCGGGCCCCACCCAGCTCGCCGTGTGGACGCCGTTCGTGACCGCGCCGACCGGATCGGAGGCGCCCTCCGGAAACAGATGCCGCCACATCGCCGAAGAGACGGCGCCGTGCAGCTTGCTGACGCCGTTCGTCGCCGCGGCCAGGCGGATCGAGAACGCGGTCATGTTGAAGTTGCCGTTGTCGGCCCCGAGCGCCAGCGCCTCGTCGGGCTCGCAGCCGACGTCGCGGATCCAGGGCTCCAGGTAGCGCTTCACGAGCTTGCGGTCGAAGGTCTCGTTGCCCGCGGGCACCGGCGTGTGTGTGGTGAAGACGGTCTTGCGCTTCACGCCCGCGAGCGCCTCGGCCAGGCTCTCGCCCGACTGCACCCGCTCCCGTGCGCGCTCGAGCGCCAGGAACGCGACGTGGCCCTCGTTCATGTGCCAGACCGCCGGGTGGATCCCGAGCGCGCGCAGCGCACGCACGCCGCCGATCCCGAGCACGATCTCCTGGCACAGCCGCATCTCGCGCCCGCGCACGTAGAGCGAGCCGGTGATCGGGCGGTCGGCGGGGTCGTTGAGCGGGATGTCGGTGTCGAGCATCAGCACCGGCACGAGCCCGACCTGCACCTTCCAGACCGCAGCCTGCACCACGCGCCCGGGCAGATCGACCGGCACAGTGAGCACGCCGCCGGCCGGCGCCTGGACCGGCAGCACGGGCAGCCGCGCGAAGTCGTAGTCGGGGTAGGTGTGCTGCTGGAAGCCGTCGGCGTCGACCGTCTGCCGGAAGTAGCCCGAGCGGTAGAGCAGCCCCACGCCGACGAGCGGGACGCCGAGGTCGCTCGCGGCCTTGCAGTGGTCGCCCGCGAGGACACCGAGGCCGCCCGAGTAGATGCCGAGCGACTCGTGGATCCCGAACTCCATCGAGAAGTAGGCGATCGGGCCGTTGAGCTCGTCGCCCTGCTGCGCGTACCAGCGCGGGCGCGCGCGGTACTCGTCGAGCGCCTGGATCACGTCGGTGTAGAGCCGGACGAACTCGGGGTCGGACAGGAGCCGCATCCACTGCTGCGGTTCCACGTTGATCAGCAGCTGGACCGGGTTGTGGTAGCGCCGCCAGGTTTCCGGGTCGATGCGAGCGAAGAGACGGGCGGCACGCGGCGACCAGCTCCACCAGTAGTCGTAGGCGAGGTCGCGCAGCCGCTCCACGCTGGGGGGCAGCTCGATGTCGGCCACGTGGAGCGTGCGAATCGTCAGGCGTTCCAGGAGTCCCTCTCTCTATTAGTGTTGGGGTTGCGCGTCGGGCGCCCGCCCGAAAGGCGGGATTATACCGCCTCGACGTAGCGCTTGATCCGCACGCGGCCATCCCCCGCCACGTGCGTCAGCTCGATCCCGAAGCGGTCGGCGTGCGCCTGGCGGACGACGGTGCCGTCCGCCTGGACGAGCCCGTGGCCCTGCGGCATGTCGAAGGCCAGCCGCACGTCCTCGCCCACCCGCAGCGGGTGCCGGCACTCGAGCAGCAGGCCGTGAACGCTCAGGTTGACGACGCGGGCGGCGAAGGCGACGCCCGAGCGCAGCCCGCCCTGCAGGCTCAGGTTGACCGGGAAGCGCGTGGTCTTTCGCACCGGCACGTGGATGAGGCGCATCAGCCGGTCGTCCCAGTCCTGGCCGGGGGGCAGCGGCAGGATGGCGTTGGCGCCCGCCTCGAGCAGCTCCAGGTGGTCGAAGCCGAACTCCGAGCGGCCGAGCGCCACGATCGCGGTCGCGCGCGTCGTGGGATCCTGCCGGATCGCCGAGACGAGGCCCGCGGCGTTCGGAAGCGCCGAGTCCACCACCACGACGTCGGCGCGCCCGCCGTCGGCGAGGTTGCGCACCTCGTCGATCGTGGAGGCCGCGACGCGGTCGACGTTCTGGCGGAACAGCACCGTGCCGCCCAGCTCGGAGACCAGGCTCGACGGCGACAGCAGCACCGCGCGGATCACGCGCGCTCTCCCTCCCCGAGCTCGCGCAGCCACGCCGCGGCGGTCGCGTCGCTCGGCATCCTCCAGTCGCCGCGCGGCGAGAGGCTGACGGAGCCGACCTTCGGCCCGTCGGGCATCACCGAGCGCTTCCACTGCTGCGCGAAGAAGCGGCGCAGGAACAGCGCCAGCCACTTGCGCAGCGTCGCCCCGTCGTAGCGTCCGTCGAACGCGTGGCCGGCGAGGAACAGGATCTTGCTCGGCCCCGCGCCGAAGCGCAGCAGCCAGTACAGGAAGAAGTCCACGAGCTCGTACGGGCCCACCACGTCCTCGGTCTTCTGGGGGGTCTCGCCGTCCTGGCCCACCGCGACGAGCTCCGGCGAGACCGGCGTGTCGAGGACGCCGCGCAGCACCTTGCGCTCGGCGTCGCTCGCGTGGTGCGCGGCCACCCACTCGACGAGCTGCCGCACCAGCGTCTTCGGGACGCTCGAGTTCACGCCGTACATCGCGATGTGGTCGCCCGCGAAGGTGGCGAAGCCGAGCGCCAGCTCCGAGAGGTCGCTCGTGCCGACCACGATGCCGGACTCCTTGTTCGCCAGGTCCATCAGCACCTGGGTGCGCTCGCGCGCCTGCACGTTCTGGAACGTGACGCTCTCGCGGTCCTTGGGATCGAGCCCGATGTCCTGGATGTGCCGCTCGCAAGCCGGCCGGATGTCGATCTCGCGCAGCTCGGCGCCCGCGCCTTTCGCCAGGCAGCGGGCGGCCTCGAGCGTGCGCGCGGTCGTGCCGAAGCCCGGCATCGTGACCGCCAGGATTCCGGCGCGCGGCAGGCCGAGCAGGTCGAAGGTGCGCGCGCACACCAGCAGCGCGAGCGTCGAATCGAGGCCTCCCGAGAGCCCGAGCACCACGCGCTTCGCGCCGACGTGCTCGAGCCGCCGCGCGAGGCCCGCGGTCTGGACGCGGAACACCTCGCGGCAGCGCTCGTCGAGCGTCTGCGGCTCGTCGGGCACGAAGGGGTGCGGCTCGATGCGCCGCACCAGCCGGTGCGGCGTCGCCGCCGGCATCGGCGCGAGCGGCACGGTCCGGTAGGCCGGGCCGCTGCCGTGCACCGCGTCGGCGAACGAGGTCTGCCGCGCGCGCTCGACGCGCAGGCGCTCGACGTCGACGTCGCTCGCCACGAGCTCGCCGTCGCGCTTGAAGCGCTCGCCCTCCGCGAGCAGCACGCCGTTCTCCGCGATCAGCAAGTGGCCGCCGAACACGAGGTCGGTCGTCGACTCGTGGACCCCGGTGTTGGCGTAGACGTAGGCCGCCAGCGTGCGCCCCGACTGCTGGATCACCAGCTCGCGCCGGTACTGGGCCTTCCCCACCAGGTCGTTCGAGGCCGACGGGTTCAGGATCACCGTCGCGCCCGCCACGGCGTGGCGCGAGCTCGGCGGGATCGGCGCCCAGAGGTCCTCGCAGATTTCGACGGCGAGCGTCACGGCCGGCTCGTCGCGCAGCTGGAACAGCAGGTCGGTCCCGAAGGGAGCCGTCTGTCCCGCGAGCCGCACCTCGCTCTCGCGCGCCTCGCGCGCTGTCGAGAACCAGCGCTTTTCGTAGTACTCCTTGTAGCCGGGCAGGA
>Ga0134127_10004227_pt1 | contig 10354 bp, 10 predicted proteins | sample KB31753_FD_96459 | JGI IMG/M metagenome (GOLD analysis project Ga0134127, IMG submission 96459) | Terrestrial soil microbial communities with excess Nitrogen fertilizer from Kellogg Biological Station, Michigan, USA - KB3-175-3 | ecosystem: Environmental > Terrestrial > Soil > Unclassified ...
GAAAATCTGGCGGCGGAGTTACGACGTGCACCCGCCGGGAGGGGAAAGCCTGAAAGATACCGCGGAACGTGTGTTGCCTTACTATGAACGGATCATCAAGCCACACCTCTTGAAAGGAGACACGATCCTCGTTGCGGCGCATGGAAACAGTCTGCGAGCGCTGATCATGGAGCTGGAACAGCTCTCACGAGAACAAGTGTTGGAGTTGAATATCCCAACTGGCGCGCCGTTGCTCTATGAATTGGACAAAACCGGGAAGGTCGTCAATCACCGCTATCTCTGAGAGGGCGTTCCAGGCAAGCAGTTTGTTAGCAAACGAGGTGCTGACGCCAGAAATGACACCACGCCTGAGATCGCTGACGGAAACTGAATGGCCTGCAGGCTGTTCAGAAAGACCGTCAGCAAGGCCGCAGCGAGCGAAGAGGCGAGGCGTATTCTTCGGTACGTTGAGCCTCTGAACGACGCGAGAACGATGCTGACGGACTTTATCAACAGCCTGCCAAGAAATTATCCGATATCTTCCAATAACTGCCCATAGGTATCGACCGGCACAAAATCGATCAGCAGGGTCAAGAGATTTCGCCGCTCTGCTTCTTGGACCCATCGGTTCTCCTCTATGAGGGCAGCGGCTTCCGCACTTACCGCAAGAGGACTCATCCCTTCTTCAACTAAACGACTATACCGACGTCGACGCTCCTGCCATTCGTTCAAATAGGTGGTCCAGGAAGCTGAACCGACTGGAATGGTCGTACCCCATCCTGCTTCCAGCGTATCCAGAATGAATTCCGACAGCGCGGACTGATATTTCTGAGGGATGTGCGCCTCGATGGCTGCGAAGATCCAAAACAGATTGAGCGAGAGCACTTCTTGCGTGATCGCGTACGCCTGCTCCGTCGTCGCCTCGACCCCATATTCCTCAAGCTGCTGAACAGACACGCCAACAGGCATCGCGGCCATCAGGGCTACCGCTGCTTGCTTCGGCGTCATCGAGTTGGCTGACATGTGTACACCCTCCTTCGCCCATGGTGGCAGAGAATACCTTATTGTTGTCAGCGCACTCAAACAACTTGTCCAAGCCCGCCCTCTGTGCTAGAGTCCGCCCCCATGATTCGCCGGACTGCTGCCGTATTCTCACGATTGACCTGCGCCGCCAGTCTGTTGGCTATCTTGATCTCGGGCGCCGTTGTATTTGCACCCAGGGCCCAAGCCGACGAAAATCGCTGGGGATTCGGGAGTGGGCTGGGATTCACATCCGGAACGGTCAATGGCACGGTATTCAACCTCGCATTCAGTGGCGATTATTTTCTCGATCGAAACTTCTCGGTTGGACCGATGATGCAGATCAGTCCGACAGGAGATCTTTTCCAGATCTCCTTTGCCGGAGTCGGCCGCTACTATTTTCGCCTCAATAACGGCATCAACCTGGTGCCCTTCACGGGAATCGGCCTGCTCCACGCAGACCTAGACCGAGGGAGCGGCCCTGGGCGCATCGACCGCAACGACACGAGCTGGTACATTCCTATCGGTGTCTCGCTCGAATACCAGGCTTCCTCTAATATCGCCTTGTCTTCGTCATTGATCGTGAATCTCCACGACATCAACCTCTCTCCTTCGCTACGGGAGAATGACACAACAAGCGTGGCCTTGCTGTTTGGTTTTCGCTTCAACCCGTAGCTCATACGAACGGCCACCTTGATTCATTCGTGATCTATATCTTTTCATCAGGGGCTGCAGTTTGCCCCTCTTCGGGCCATCTTCGAATGGCGCGTTGGGTAAATCTTCAGGTGGATTGTGTCTGTGTTTCGAATGCGCAATGGGGGAGGCACGAACAAATATATCTAGCAGAGGCCAGGGCTGATACCGTCTTGGGTCATGGCGCAGAAACAGCGCATTCCCTTCTCTGGATGGGAATACTGTAATAGGGTTCAAAGACTCCTAGACCCCGATCAAGTTGCAGAGTTTCTTCATAGCCATGTGCGGTGGGAGTCAGCACTTTTCGAGCGGCCACAGCGGCCACATGGTGGGGTACACGATCTGCAAACATCAAACGACTCTCCTCAATGACGATGTGAAACTCGTGAACCAGCCCCCCATCCGTGTAGGCACGGCTCACGAGTTCACCGGTCTCCTCATCTGGGCCGAGGATGATGAAGGCTTGATGCCGATCCCACGAGCCATTTGTCCGTCTATACGTGGCAGCCATCCGAAGGCTCAAAAACCGTCCGCCAGCCTCCCAACTTCCGATGACTTCCTTTTGGATGGATCGTTGCTCCAGGGGTAACTCCACTGTGCCTTCGAAATGTCCCAACAGGAATCGAACGGATTCCAGCGCGGCACTCGGCTTTCCCGGTTCATGGATGGGATCGTATCGGAATGGTTGGGCCGTCCCGGCATCGACGAGCAAGGTCTTGGCCCGAGCCGCTCGTTGAGCAAAACTCAACACGGTTTCCCACTCTCGATGGCGAACGAACTGGGCAAAGAATTCACAACTGTGGCCCACGCGAAGCAACGCGACCGGCGCTTGCTTGCAGGGCCCTTGGCAGGCTGTGGATGAAATCCGACAACCGATGCGCTCAGCCTCATACTGCAGCGCGTCCACGTTGGCTTCGAACCGTCTTCGTTGCTGGCAGGGCTCACCGTCACAGAGAAAGAGATGGGCGTCCTCTTTGGTAAAGTGTTGTTTCGCACGCTCCAGAGATGCGTCGAATTCCGTCGATGTGTGCGTCATGCCTTTGGACGCGACATACCGGCGAAGATCCGCAACCGCCTCGTCCGTATAGACACCCAGGCCACTGACGACCAGGGCAAGGGTAAGACGATCCAGTAACGACATGTCGGATTGATCTCGCGAATACTCCGGCATATGTCCTCCTCCTGAACCTAGAGTGTGCCTGCGCTATGGCTCATCACACAGCCTCGCATCATGCCACACAATTTGATCATGAGAATCCCGCGGCTATTCGTCTTGAGTGAAAGCGACCGTGAGTAGACGTTCTCGCGCTTTACTGACTTGCGTCGTTCAGGGTTATCTGTTGTGCCAGTTCACCCGATTGGAGAATTTCACAGTGCTCGAGTGTAGCAATGAGCGCCATGGTATAGCGTTCGTAATAGTCCCAGCTGGTTTTGCCATCACAGGCCTCGTGTTCCCACGCTGCGATATTGGCAATCAGGTTTTGCCTGAAGTCCTCCCACTCGAAATGGCCCTGCTTGGACAGCGCCAGCGCCATGCCAAACACGGTTCGTTGCCATGCTGCGTCAAATACGAGTTTGCCGTCCTTGCGCGGAGGCGAGTCAGGATGACCGAGCATCTGCGTCGCGGCATATTCTTCGAATCGAGTAAACATCGAATGCCTTATGGGGTTGACGGAGAAGGTACCAGAGCGACGCCCATCATGGCTTCCGGTGTGACCAATGCCGCGAGTTGCGCTTCATTCAGATGTTCAGAGTTTGCCGGCCGTTCTGGAATGACAAACCAGCGGATCTGCGCGCTGCTGTCCCATACCTTCACTTCCTTTTCTGCTGGAATCATCACCCCGAACTCCCGCAATACGGCATGCGGTTCACGCACCCCACGCGAGCGAAACACCGGATCTTTGTACCAGTAGGGAGGCAGACCCAACACCGGCCACGGATAGCACGAGCAGAGGGTGCAGATGATCAAGTTATGCACAGATTCGCTATTGGCCACGGCCTTCATATGCTCACCTTCTGCGCCGGTCATCCCCGGAAATTGGAGTTCGGCGATGGCAGTCGGCGTATCGTCCAGCAAACGTTGCTTATATGCTGGGTCCATCCACGCTCGGGCCACGATTCGAGCGCCATTAAACGGGCCGGCAACGGTTTCGAAATGCTTCAGCACCGCATCGACGGAGTCGCTCCCAAGCACCCCTTTTTTAATCAGCAATGCCTCCAATGCGCGAACCCTGGCTGCACTGGAAGCTTCTCGATTCTTGTCATAGTCAAATAGTTCAGCCATGGGCTGTCCTCACGGGAAGTTAGTGAGCCGGCTTCAGGTAGGCCTCAAACAGGTCTGCATAAATGACGGTATTGGGTTCGCTCTTGTCCTCCCCCCAAATGTCCGAGGCACGAAATGACACGCAATACACATGCTGGGGCCCGGATAACCCGTCAGCGCCCGTCGACACAAAGTATTCAAACGCGCCTGGATACTCTTCGGTGATGGTACCCTTTTTATTGCGTAAGAAGCCTGGGAGTCTGGTGTGATCGGCGGCCTTGGGATCGGCGACACAGACAGTGTCCCCGGCGGCAAAGCGAGCCGGAGCAACGGGTGTCCGTAGACCGGAGTCGCCATGATGGAGGTATCGCACCACCTGTGCTTTAAGTGGTGGATTAGGCCGCTCCGGTAGTGGCGCATCGGGATTCGCACGGTAGTGCTCGGTCAAGGCGGTCAACTCTTCGGCGGACACATAACCATGATCGATGAAAAATTGACTAATCCCCATGAGCCATTTTTCATAATAGCGATATTTGAAGTATTCAAACGGCTGCATGCCTTCCGCGCCGGTACGGAGCGAGGCCCAGGTCCACGTGTCTTTGAACGTCGTCGGAACGTCCGCAATCGGATATTTCGGTAACGCGTTGGCCAAATGTCTGCTTTCGGCCATCATCACGGTGTGAATGCCAAAGATACGTTTTTCCCACTCCGCCATGAACACTTTTTTTTCAAACAAATTCACTGGCCCGAGATTTTCCAGACCGCCGAGGTAATGTGCGAGTCTCACAATACGCTCCAATTAAGAAATAGGTTGAGCGACGTGGCTGCGATAGCTGTTGTGCACGCATTCGAGAAAGCCGTGTTGCAGCGCCTCGCGATCGAGATGGCGACCGATGAACACGAATCGGCTCTGGCGTGACTCGGCAGACTGCCAGGGTCGGCCTGGCTTGGCATCCATGAGCATGTGCACGCTGTGAAAATGGAATTGCCGCTCCTCGCCTGAGAAATTCAACACACCTTTCATACGCATGATGTGCTGGCCTTGTTGTTGAACTAACTGATTGACCCACCGATTAAAGCGATCCGGATCTAGTGCATGGCTGGTCTCCACTGCACAGGAAACGATCGAGGTGTCGTGTTCATGATCGTGCTCCTCTTGCAGGAGGCTTGGCTCGATCGCCAGCAGATTCGGCAACGAGAACCGATACACGCCCAGCAGGGCATCGGTTTCGACCTCGGAGTTCGTGGCTCGAATGATCGCTGCGGCAGGATTGATCGCGCGCAAATCCCGCTCCATCAGCGCGAGTTCATGAGGTTCCAGCAGATCGATTTTGTTCAGCACGATCAGATCGGCAAAGGCGATCTGCTCACGTGCAATTGCATCGTCAATCTGACGCCTGAAATTGGCTGCGTCGACCAGTGTCACAACGGATTCAAGCTCAAGGCGGGTCAACAGCTCGGTGTCGGCCAAAAACGTTTGCAATACCGGCGCCGGATCGGCCAGTCCCGACGTCTCAACGATCAGGCGATCCAGTTTGAGATCACTGCGTTCCAAAAGGAGTTTCACGCCTGCCACCAGGTCAGTGCGCACGGTGCAGCAGATACAGCCGTTCCGTATCTCTATCAGAGCGTCTTCGTCGACGACGATGAGGTCGCCATCGATCCCCACCTCACCGAATTCATTGACGATCACCCCGATGTTGACGTGCTTGTGATGCGTGAGTACATGATTGACCAGCGTCGTTTTGCCGGCGCCGAGGAATCCAGAGATGACGGTCACAGGTATTTTCTTTAACAACATGGTGGCTGAGCAACAACCGTTCAAGTTGGAACGTGACGGAAATATTTTGTGATAGCCGACCCATTACTGTCAACCCGTTGATGACCAGCCCCCAGTTGTTAAGCCACCGTTCATGGTCCTTCACGCAAACGCTGACCAGCTACTTTCTCATTGCTCCCGTCTCACCCAGACCAGCCTGTTCACCGATTCGTTCGCCAGGGTGGGCAGCGATACGCTCCTGTTTTTGCTGCTCGTATTCTCGCCCAGCTTGCCCGCCGTTACGTTCACCGGGGAGGGGCGCTGCTACACGCTCCTGTTTGACAGGCTCGAATCCTCGCCCAGCTTGCCCGCCGATACGTTCACCAGGGAGGGGCACTGCTACACGCTCCTGTTTTTGCTGCTCGTATTCTCGCCCAGCTTGCCCGCCGATACGTTCACCAGCGTGACCAGCAGTCATGTCGTCTGCAGCCGAAACCGCATGACCCGATAGGCCAAGGCACAATACAACACCACAACACATCACCCCGCTAATTTTAAGAATCGCAACCATGGTGGCCTCCTCGATTAAAGGTTTAGAACTCCGGCACATCACGTGATACCTCGGCTAACGAACGAGCGGCCTGCGTTACACAACCGCACGTTCCTTTCTCTGAATGGGAATACTGTAATAGGGTTCGAAGACTCCAAGGCCCCGGTCAAGTTCCAGCGTCTCCTCATAGCCCTGCGCGGTGGGAGTCAGCACTTTTCGAGCTGCCACCGCGGACACGTGGTGCGGCACACGATCCGCAAACATCAGCCGTCTCTCCTCAATGACGACATCAAACTCGTGGATCATCCCCCCATCCGTATACGCGCGGCTCACAAGGGCTCCGGTTTCTTCGTCTGGACCGAGGATAATAAAGGCCTGATGTCGATCCCATTCACTATTCGTCCTCCGATAGGTGGCTGCCATCCGGAGACTCAGAAAGCGCCCACCGGCCTCCCAAGATCCGACCACTTCCTTCTGGATGGATCGTTGCTCAAGAGGCAACTCCACTGTGCCTTCGAAATGTCCCAACAGGAATCGAACGGATTCCAGCGCGGCACTCGGCTTTTCCGGTTGATGAACGGGATCAAACCGAAACGCCTGCGCAGTCCCGGCATCGACGAGCAATGTCTTCGCCTGCGCCGCTCGCTGAGCAAAGCCCAATACCGCCTCCCACTCACGACGGCGCGCGAACTGAGCAAAGAGTTCACATCCGTGGCCCACACGAAACACCGCAAGTGGCGCTTGCTTGCAGGGCCCTTGGCAGGCAGTGGACGACATTCGACAGCCGAGGCGTTCCGCCTCAGACTGGAGCACCTGAGAAGTGGCGTCGAATCCTCTCCGTTGCTGACAGGGCTTTCCGTCGCAGAGAAAGAAGTGCGCGTCCCCTTCGGCAAAGCTCTGTTTCGCACGCGCCAACGAGGCATCGAATTCCACCTCGGTGTGCGAAATTGCTTTGGACGAGATCTGACGGCGAAGATCCGCAACCATCTCGTCCGTACAAGCACCCAGACTGCTCACGACTCTCGCAAGAGTGAGACGATCAAGCGCCGATGTGTCGGATTGACTGACTGATTGCTCTGACATACGTCCTCCTTCCAATCCGAGAATTCGCGTGTGCCCCTGTGCATGTCAAGGCCCGTACCTACAGGCCGGCACCCAACAACGAGCTCTCTAAGCTCGCGAAAATGAATTAGATCCTGGACAACGTTTCACCGACGACTTTGGAGGCACAGAGAGCAATGCCGAGGGAATACTGACGGCAGTTGGGCAGGTGCCAGCATGCTGGCACCTCGCGGACTTGCGAGAAGCACGTCGTGCCAGTCGACCAACTGTGAGGGGAGAGTTTGTCCTATACGGTGCCGAAAGATAGGCGCCGTATGGAACATTCATGGAGGCTGGGTAGAAACTTGGCTAAGAGCGAAATGATGGGCGAGAGATGCCCAGCTTCTGCATTCTGAATTGGAGGGTTGTTCGCTTCATCCCAAGCCGGGCAGCCGCACCCGCAGGACCACCGACGATCCATTCCGATTCGCGAAGCGCCTTGAGAATATGTTCGCGCTCGGCTTGTTCAAGAGTCGTCGGCTGCGGGTTCGTGACGTGACCTGGCGGCCGTTTTAATTCTGCGAGCGACACAAACAGATCCTGACCTTGGGTCAAAATCACCGCTCGCTCGATGAAGTTCTCTAGTTCTCGCACGTTTCCGGGCCAGTGGTAGGCTTGGAGCGCTTTCATGGCCTCAGACGGGATTGTCTCGATGCGCTTCTTCATTCGTAGGGCGAGTTTCTGTACAAAGTGTCGGACCAATAAAGGAATATCTTCAGGTCGATCGCGCAAGGGAGGGACGGTAATCGGAAAGACCTTCAGCCGGTAATACAAGTCACTGCGAAACTTCTGTTCCTCCACCATCCGAACAAGATCGCGATTGGTCGCGGCGAGGACCCGGACATTGACACGAATCGTCCTGGTGCTGCCTAAACGTTCAAATTCTTGCTCTTGAAGCACTCGAAGCAGCTTCACTTGTAATTCCAACGGAATTTCTCCCACCTCGTCTAGGAAGATCGTCCCACGGTCAGCCAACTCAAATCGGCCGATCTTGCTGGCAATCGCGCCGGTGAACGAACCCTTTTCATGTCCGAAGAGCTCGCTTTCCAGGAGCCCCGTCGGAATCGCGGCACAATTGAGCTTGACGAACGTTCGTTCCCGCCGATCGCTGCGATTGTGGAGCGCCCGTGCGACGAGTTCCTTCCCGCTCCCTGTTTCGCCCAAGATGAGGACTGTGGAGTCAGTCGCAGCTACGGTCTGAACCTCTTTGAGAAGAAGTTTGAGGGCTCGGCTCTCCCCGACGATTTCCTCGAAATTGTACTCTGTCTGAATTTCCTCCTCCAGGTATAGCTTTTCCTTCGCCAGCTTGTCCCTCAGCGATGAGATTTCCTGATAGGCCATGGAATTCCCGACAGCCAGCGCGACCTGGGTGCCGATCCAACTGAGCAATTTCTCGTCGTCGCCGGTGAACGCGTGCGCGCGCATACTCGCGACGCTCAGCGTTCCCAGCACGTTCCCGTGCGAGATCAGCGGGACGACGCAGTAGGATTTCAGGCCTTGAGCAACCCCTCGCTTGATGACCTCCGCAGGAAACTCAGTCAGATCGAGACGCTTGATATGGATGGTCTGCCGCATCGTGAAGGCCAGCCCTTCCGGCGTTCCTTCCAATGGGATTGGTTCCCCTTCTCCGACAAAGCCTTGATTGTGTGAGAACTCCATCGCATGAGCCCGCAACTGGTTCGTTGCGGGATCATAGAGGCAGACCCCTTCCAGATCGTGCGGGATCACACGACGAAGGCAGGCGGAGATCGAAATCAGGAGCTCCCGCAATTTTAGGTGAGACACGACGGCATTGTTGATTTCTAGCACCAAACTGAGCCGATCCCGTTCTCGAGCCAGAGAATGCTGCGCCGTCTCCGTACTCGAGAAATGGAGCACGTTATCTACAGCCACGGCCACCTGTTTGGCCACCTGTTCGAGCAACTCCAGATCCGTGTCCGCGAATGTATGCGGTTCAAGGCTCCCGAATCCGATTGCGCCAAGCCGGCGCATTGCCGTCGTCAAGGGAAACAAGCAGACGGACTGGATGCCGACGTCTTTGAGAGCCGCCATCCCCATCGTAAATCGAGTTTCCTCAGCGAGAGATGGAATGATCAAGGGTTGCTGATGGGTCCAGACCCAACCGCTGGAGGACTCCTCGATCGGGAGTTCCAGTCCGTCCAGTCGAGTGATGAGGCGGTGAGTGGCTGCCGTTTCTAAATCTACGTAGCCCTTCATCAGATTCGTTGTGGGATCGTGGAGGCTCATGCCTATGAAGTCGAACGGAGCGACTGTTGGGAGACGTTGTGCGAGATCCCGGAAGAGTTCGTGCAGGTCACGGTGCGAGGAAATAGCCCGTGTCACCTCCAGCAAGGCATGGTACCGCTCGGCAAGACTATCAGAGGGAGATGCGGATTGCCGATCCATAGAAAATTCAGTATGCGATATTGATTATCGCTGTTCAAGACCTCCCGCTGTACTTGTGATGGACAATGATACCCGTGAGCGGTCGACGCCCTGCAGCGATCGGCTGGGTATGCTGAGTTTGGTCAACAGAGCAACTCTTAATCAAACGGTCTTGCCCGACTCACACCACTGGGCCCAGACGCTCTTTCTAAGTTCCTCGAAGAGGGTTCATTCTCGCTAACTAAGGGCGTGTCCAAAGATATTGGAGAGTGAATGTAGAGTATTAGGCCGCTTTGGCGGGCCGCCAGCGAAGCCCGATGTTCAGCAGTTCTTGCAACAGATCTTTATACGAATAGCCGTCTTTTTCCGCTGAATCGGAAAAGTCTTCATCGTGTGCGATTTGTGGATTCGGATTGGCTTCCAGCACGTACACACTCCCCTTTGCATCCATTCTCACATCGATTCGGGCATAGCCACTCAGACCGAGCGCACGATACACACGCTTCGCGAGATGTTGAATCTCCTCGGCTTTCCCTTCGGAAAGATTCCTCGCTTCGCCGGACCGAATCCCATACTTGAGTTGATAGCCGCGACTCCATTTGAC
>Ga0134127_10004235_pt1 | contig 10346 bp, 8 predicted proteins | sample KB31753_FD_96459 | JGI IMG/M metagenome (GOLD analysis project Ga0134127, IMG submission 96459) | Terrestrial soil microbial communities with excess Nitrogen fertilizer from Kellogg Biological Station, Michigan, USA - KB3-175-3 | ecosystem: Environmental > Terrestrial > Soil > Unclassified ...
CGGCCAGGGCCAATCCGGCGCCGATCATCCATTGGTCGGTCCGCGCGGCGATGAAATCCATCCCGTACAGGAGCAAGGCCAACGCAAACCCGTTGAGGAGGAAACCGCGCCACCGCCGCCGCTGGAGACGGCCGAGGTCGTGTTCAGCTCGCCATACGAGGGCGAAATCGATGTGCCGATCTCGAATTCGGTACGAATCCAGTTTTCCCGCGGCATCGATCCGAAGACCATCGCAGGGAACCTCCGGGTCACGTATGTTGGCGTGGCGCCGACAGCGGCCGCCGAAGCGCCGACCGTTCAGTTCGAATCCAGCTACGATGCGGGCACACGAGCGATTCAGCTCAAATTCGCGCAGCCGCTCGCCGCGTTCCGGACGGTGCGGATCGAGGTTCTCGAGGGGTTGAAAGCGTTCGACGGTGCTCCGGTCGCACCCTGGATGTTGACGTTCTCGGTTGGTGGGTAGGACGGCTGCTTAGTTCCAGAGCGTGCCCAGCTCGAGCAGCCGTTCGACCTCTCGTTTGACCGTCTCAATCAGCACATCACGATCGTTCAGCGTGAGTCCCGCCGTCGGTATCGGTGTACCGACTCGTACGCTGACTCGGACAGGTCGGACAAACGCGCTGCCTTTCTTCATCGCCGCGCGGCCCCCCTGGATGGCCACCGGCACGATCGGCACCTGCGCCTGGATGGCCATGATGAAGCCGCCCTTTTTGAAAGGCAGCAGATGGCCGGTGCGGCTGCGGGTGCCCTCGGGAAAGATCAGGAAGGAGTGGCCGGCTCGCAGGGCTTCCGCTCCCTTCGCGATTGACGCCATCGCCTTGTCCCGATCGCCGCGATCGATCGGCACGAACCCGCCGACGTCGAACACTGTCCCCATGATCGGGAAGCGGTGCAGCTCCGCCTTGTAGAGAACGTGGAGCTGCGGGTGCAGCGCCTTGAACAGGACCGGGGGATCGACGTTGCTTTCGTGGTTCGAGCAGAACACGACGGCGGTCGTGGGCACATGCTCGAGGCCGGCAATGCGGTAGCGGATCCCCGCGCATGCGAGCGCCAGGCGGACGCCCCCATGGCCGAGGGCATACAGCCCGCGCTTCCACCTGAACACAATCGCAATCAGGAGCCCGGCCGGCCCCGCGACGAGGATATAGCCAAGGACCAGGAGGTAGGTCAGAACAGCGCGGAGAGGGATGAGAACGGCCAGCGGCTCAAATGTACAAAAAAACGCCCGGGAGACAAGCTCCCGGGCGTGTGAAGAAGGCTAAGGCAAGCGGGCGAAGCTTACGAGGCGCGCGCCGCCCGGCGCGGCGCCGCAACAATCACGGTGGCCTTGACCGGCTTGGCGATCTTCGCGCGGGCGACGCTCCGGGCCACGTTGCGCGCCTTGACCATGAAACACTTCTCGAGCGCGCGATCGACCTTCTGTTCGACCTCGAGCGCCTTCTCGCGCATCACCTCGGACACTTCCGAGATGATCAGCGCCTTGGCGCGATCGAGCATCCGCTTCTCGCGGAACGACAGGCTCTTCGACTTGCTCAGGAACGTCAGGCTCTTGAGCACGTCCGCCATGTCGTAAATGGAGCCGGTCCGCATCTTGTCGGAGTTGTCCTTGAAGCGCCCTTTCCAGTTCTGATGGTTGTCGATCCGGCCGTCGCTCAGAAGCCCGAACAGCCGCTCGACTTCCTCGTCGGTGATGGCCTTACGAAGACCGACGCCGTCAACGTTGGCAACGGGAACAAGCACCGTAGTGTCGTTGGAGACGATGCGCAGGTGGAAAAAACCGCAGGTAGTACCAAGAATCGTTTTCTCTTCAACGCGTTCGACGATCCCGAGACCGTGGTTCGGGTAGATGACCTTGTCGCCGACCTGGAATGTCACGTTTCCCCCGTTGCAGGTAGGTTGGTGGTAGGACCGGTTTCGTGCTTAGAACAGACTACGAGTATAGATCACGTTCTGCCCGATATCAACGAGAAATGGCCGAAAAACTGCCTTTTCTGGCAGTTCACCCCTGCCGTTTGACCGTTGGCTGCTGGGCGCGGCCGAAGCAGCCGTTTACCCGATCGGCCCGTAAATCACGGATTCGTCTGGATTTGACCGCCACCGCTTTAAGCCGATGCCTGTTGTCCCCTGCCGAGTACAGTCGAGGCTAGAATCGATTCGTGGCGCAACCGCTTCTGGCCCTGCTCCTTGTTCTGGCGGCAGCCCAGGTCCCCCGGGCGCCCTTTGTCGCCACTCCGCCCGACGTCGTGGACCGCATGCTGGCGCTCGCAGGCGTCACGAGCACCGACGTCGTGTATGACCTGGGATGCGGCGACGGCCGCATCGTCATTGCCGCGGCCCGGAAATTCGGGGCCCGCGGCGTGGGCATCGACATCGACCCGGTGAGGGTGGCTGAGGCCCAGCGCAATGCGGCAGCCGCGAAGGTCGATCACCTGGTGACCTTCCGGATCGAAGACGCGCTGGCGACCGACGTGTCGGGCGCGACCGTCGTGACGCTCTACCTGCTCGCGTCTCAAAACGTCGCGCTCAAGCCTGGGTTGATGAAGCAGCTTCGGCCTGACGCGCGGGTCGTGTCCCACAACTTTGCCATGGGCGACTGGGAGCCCGACGTGGTCGACACGTTCACCAGTGCCGACCGTCAGACACGCACTCTGTATCTGTGGAGGATCAGTTCCGGGTCGTCGCCAGCTCGATAATCTCCTCGACGAGCTGCGGGTAGGTCCGCCCTGACTTTCTTGCCGCCATCGCAAACTCCGCGCGGGAGCTGAGCCAGGGGTTTGGATTCACTTCGATGACGTGCACACGGCCGTCCGGCTGCAGCCGCATATCGACGCGGCCGTAGTCACGCAGCTCCAGCGCCTGGTAAGCGGCGACGGCGGTCTGCTGCAGCGTCTGAACGATCTCATCGGAGAGATCCGTCGCGATCGCCGACTTCGTGTCCTTGTAAGCCTTGGTGCCCTTGCCCCACTTCACTTCCGCTGCGGCGATCCGCGGCGTGCCATCAGGCAATTTCGACAGGTCCAGCTCGACGATCGGCAGCGCCTCGGCCTTGTCATTGCCGATAATGCCGACGTACATCTCCCGCCCGTCGATGTATTCCTCGATCAGCACCGGGGAGTCGAAGTTGGAGTGAAGCCAGTCAATCCGTTCCATCAGCTCGCGGATCGAGTTGACGACGGCGCTGAACTCGATGCCGATGGAGCCGTCCTCACGCGCGGGCTTGACGATGACCGGAAACTGGAGGTCGTGCGAAAAATCGAGCCGGCCGCGAAACGACTTCGCGAAGGTCGGAGTGTGGATGCCGTGGAAGGCGAAGATCTTCTTGGCAACCGCCTTGTCCTGCGCCAGCATCAGCCCGTGGGTGCCGGTGCCGGTGTACTTCTTCCCGAGCAGCTCCAGGAAGGCGGCGATCTTGAAATCCGCCGTGTCGTCGTCGGCGAACGACTCGGCGAGGTTGAAGACGAGATCGCATTCCACTTTCGCCAGACCGAGCAGGCTCTTCTGGGTGCCGTCGAGCTCGTACATCACCGGCTCGTGTCCGAGCTTGGTGATGACCTCCGCGACTTCCTCCTCGACCTCTTTCTTGTCGAGCGTACGCACCACGGGCGACTTGTCGCTGGCCGCCTGTTCCTCGCTCTCATCGACGAGGACGCGGTCATACAGCACGACGATCTTCAGCTTTCCCATCAGGTCTCAAACCGTCCGCGGGTCAGAAAGTTCATCGCCAGCGTCGTCGCCAGTGCCGTGAGCTCCACCAGATATCGTGCCTCCTCGCCCCGCTCGCCCCACAGCTTCATCCGCTCGCAGGTCCGGCAGATGGAATCGATCAGGGCGCTGACAATCGGCCGCTGTACCCCCGTCCAGTAGGTGATCTTTTCGACCAGCTCCGGACGGTACCTGCTAACAATATCGGCCGCAGGTTTGGATTCCTTTCGCTTCCGGGTCAAAAAGATCTGCGGGAGGTGGGCGTCCAGGGCAATGTCGATCCGTGTCAGCTTCTCCTGCGATGCCTGCTCGTAGAACTGCTCCACTGAGACGTCCATGTCAGCTGGCGTGATGTCCACCTCCCCGGTGTTCACAATCGGCTCGACGTCGGCCAGCGCTTTGGCGACCCGCTCCACGTAGCGAAGCTTCTGCATCGCCGGCCAGCCCTTGTAGCGGCGGCGCCACGCGCTCCTCGGCGTCAGCCAGACGGCGAAAGTTTCGGCGAAGTCCTCGTCCGGATGTTTCTGCGCGTACCACCCTTCGATGTGCCGAACGAAATTGCGGCTGAAGGGAACAGGGCGGTACTCATCGCGGTAGGCGCGAAAAAAAGGGCCGAAGAGCCGCCTCCATTCGGGCGTGGTGTAGAGACGGTAGGCGTAATTGAACACATGCCCCGCTTCGTGGCGCATGTACATCATCACCTGACGATCCGTTTCGAGCGCGTCGACCGCCTTTTCCAGCTTCCTCAGCTTCGGATCGGCGAGGTAAAACGGAATACCCAGGACCGGCTGCTGGTCGGGACAGCCCCATTCGTCGGTCAGGTAACAGACGGGGCGAAACTTCTTCAGTCCGCGGCGCTCGAGCTCGACGTAGAGCTGGCGTACATAGCCTTCGACCGGCGATCCTTCGACGCGAAGACCGAGTTCGCTGACCTTCTTCCCGAGGACGCCGCGAATTTCGGGGTCGAGCGACTCGAACTTGACCACACTCGCGATTATAGGTGGGATAGAACGGAGGGTCTGATGATAGAGGCGCCCCCGAAACCGTCTCCGCCGAAGCCGCCGACCTCAACCGATCCGCCGAAGCCGCCGGCGCCGGAGCGGGAAGACGAGAAGCGCATCGAGCGCTTTCCGGAACGCTACGATGCGCACTCCCCGTCCATCACGATAGTCTCGAACGCCTGGGTCTCGCCGAGATCGATGAAGTCGTCCGGGATCGTCTCGCCGGGCTGAAGCTCGGCCAGATCGCGCAGAGCGGAGGTGGCCACCGCTGGCGGAAGCCTGCGGAAGAAGGCTCCGAGCGATTCCGCGGGCTCGCGGCGCTCCTGATACAGGGTCAGAAGCCGATCGATCGCGGTCGTCAGCCGCCGCACCGGAACCTTGGACACGACCCGGCCGAACTTCGCGCCTTCCTCCGTGCTGCCACCGCCGACCAGCACGAAATACTGCGGCAGCGCCTTGTCTCCGACCTTGCGAACGCTGCCCTGGAATCCAATCGCGGCAATGTGATGCTGGCCGCACCCGTTCGGACAGCCGCTGATCTTGATGTCACCGTCGTTCACGAGCGTCACGAATTCCGGATGCACGTCCAGGTATTCGGTAAGCTCGCGGCCGAGACCTCGCGACTGCGTGACCGCCAGCCGGCAGCTCTCGGCCCCCGGGCAGCTCACGACGTCGGCGATGGTGTTCGCGCCCGCCGTCCCGAGACCGGCGGCCTGCAGACGCTGATAGAGGTCCGGCAGCGATCCGACTTTCACCCACCGGAAGAGGACGTTCTGCCCGATCGTCAGTCGGGCGTTGCCGTCGGCATACGCCTCCGCGAGGTCCGCGAGCACGTGCATCTGACCCGCCGTCATGTCGCCGAGCGTCAGGCGCACCGTCACGTGCACGAACCCGGCCTGGCGCTGCAGGCCGACGTTGGTGTGCAGCCACGTCAGGTACGAATCGGAGTAGGTCTGCAGCCTCACCGATCCCGGCATGATGCCAGGGCCGTGAACTTCGACGCTGGCCGCGGTGCGCTTGACCTCGTCGATCGATGGCGCCGGCGGCTGAGTCCACGTCGGCGCCTGTTCGACGAGGCCACCCGTCGCGCCCGCGTCAAACGGCACGCCTCCCCCTTTGCGCACCTCGGCGAGCGCCTCTTCATACTTCTGGCGCCAGCCCTCCCACCCAAGGTCCTTGATCAGGAACTTCATCCGGTTACGGTGGGGATGTTTGTAGTCGCCGAACCGGTGATAGACGCGCACGATCGCTTCCGCCGCTTCGAGCATCTGCTCGACTGGCAGGAAGTCGTAGAGCAGGTACCCGGAGGTCGGAAGAATGGAGGTGCCGCCGCCGATGGTCAGGCGGAAGCCGCGCGTTCCGTCGACGATGCGGGCAAACCACCCGAGGTCGTGAATCGAGGCGAGCGCGTGGTCGTTCGGGCAGCCTTCGAACGCAATCTTGAACTTGCGGGGAAGGACGCCCGCCAGGGGATGGCCGAGGAAATAGCGCGTCATCGCTTCAGCGTAGGGCGTCACGTCGAAGACTTCGTCATGAGCGACGCCCGCGTACGGGCACGCGGTGATGTTGCGGACGGAGTTGCCGCACGCCTCGCGCGTGGTCATGCCCACCTCGGCGAGGTCGCGCATCGCCAGCTCCGCGTCCTTCAGCAGCACGAAGTGATACTGGATGTTCTGCCGGGTGGTGATGTGGCTGAACCCGCGCGAATACCTGGTCGCGACGTCGGCCAGCGCGCGCATCTGCGGCCCGGTGACGATCCCCTGCGGGATCTTGATGCGCATCATCTGCACGCCGTCCTGCCGCTGGCCGTAGGTGCCTCGCAGCAGGCGGAAACGCCTCCAGTCGTCGGGCGAGATTTCGCCATTTTCGTAACGGCCCAGCGTCTCGACGAACTCGTCGATGTCGCGCTGCCTCGCGAACGACCCGCGGTCGCGCCCGACGGTCCGCTGTGCTTCACCTGCTACGGCCATAACCCACCTCGTTAAGCCTGACTTCGTAGTGTCCGGCTTCAGCCGGACCGTGCTGGTCCGCCTGAAGGCGGACACTACGCGCGTGCGTCGCAAGGACCTCGCGTACGCGCACGACTTCTCCAACAACCAGTACCCCGGCCGCGCCGGCGGGAGGCGACGCCTCACCCATCTGCGCCAGCGAACCGGTCCACGTCCACGCCTCGGGCGTGGAGGCCGAGCACACGATCGCCGCCGGCGTCTCCGCCGACCAGCCGTGCGCCATCAGCCTCGACGCGAGATCGGCGCGCGCGCCAACACCCATCAGAATCACCATCGAGATCGTGTTCGGGCGGACCGCCTGCAGCGTGTGGTCCACCGCCTCTGACGTATGCCCCGCCAGCACCAGGAACCCCGATGCGATACCGCGATGCGTCACCGGGATGCCGGCGAGCTCCGGCGCGGCCACCGCAGTTGTCACGCCAGGAACAACCTCAAAGGATACGCCCGCCATCGCCAGCGCGAGCGCCTCTTCGCCGCCGCGGCCGAAGACGAACGGATCGCCGCCTTTCAGCCGAACGACGCGCTTACCCTGCTTCGCGGCGCGGATCATCAGGCGGTGAATTGTCTCTTGCGGCACGCTGTCCCGGCGCGCTCGCTTCCCCACGCTGAAGCACCTGGCCCGGGTCACGCGGCGGAGCGCCCCGACATCCACGAGAGCGTCGTAGAGCACGAGGTCCGCTTCCTTCACACGCTGAACTGCGCGCAGCGTCCAGAGCTCAGGATCGCCAGGTCCGGCACCGACCAGCGATACCAGGGGGACCTGGCCCGGGTGCCCCGCCGGTTCGGTCTTTTCATACAACCGATTCAGCGCCTCGAGGAGCTGGGGCCGCCGCCGCTCCATCGGGACGCCCTGCGCTTTCCACGTGCGCCGCGCCTCGTCCGCTGCGGCCATCCAGCGACCGAGGTCGCCCGGAAGCAGGGCGTCGAGCGCCTCGCGCAGCAGCCCGGCCAGCGCGGGGGCGCGCCCGTTGGTCGAAATCGCCACCGTCACGCCGTCGCGTCGAACGACGCCGCCCAGGTATGCCGTTGCGTGTTCAGGATCGTCCACGGCGTTGACGAAGACGCGGCGCGCGTCGGCCGCCGCCAGCACCTGCCTGTTGACCTCCCGAGGCGCCGCTGCGACCACCCACCACGCGCCATCGAGGTCTGCGTCTTCAAACGCCCGGCGCACGACGGTGACGCCCATCTGCTCAATTTCCGGCCGCACCTCCGGCGCAACGACGGTCACGTCGGCGCCCGCCGCGAGCAGCGCCTCGAGCTTGCTGGCCGCGACAGGTCCGCCGCCGACGACCACGACACGGCGCGAGCGAAGGTGCAGGAAGGCTGGAAACATCTTTACCGGTGCAAACAAAAAGGCCCCGGGGTTACCGGTGCAAACAAAAAAAGCCCGGGGGTTCCTCCCGGGCTTTCAGGTCGCTTGCGTGTTCTGGGTCTCGTCTATTCGCGACCCACGCGGCAGACCGGAAGCGCCGGGACCCTACGGGTCCTCATACAACAACACGCGCACGGCCGGCCGCAAGAGAAGAACACGATGTCAGGGATCTTAGCGCCCGCCCCAGAGAACGTCAAATTTCGGCCCAATTCATGCACGGGCGGCTGCCGCCTCGCCGATCCGCGCCCCGATCGCCCGATCGAAGTCGGCCAGGCTGCGGCCGATCTGCGTCGGACGCGCCACCCGGTCGAACATGACCTCCGCCGTCTTGAAGCCGTTGCCGGTAATGCAAACGACGACCGACTCCCCCGGCTTGATCACGCCGCGCTTCACCAGCACGCGCGTCGCGGCGAGAGTGGTGCCGCCCGCGGCCTCGGTGAAGATGCCTTCGGTCCGCGCCAGCAGCTGCACCGCGTCGAGAATTTCCTCGTCACTCACCATCGCTGCCGACGCCCCGGTTTCCTTGACCACGCGGACGACCTGGAACCCGTCAGCCGGATTGCCAATGGCCAGCGACTTGGCAATGGTGTTCGGCTTTACCGGATCCGGGAACTCCTGCCCGGCTTCGATCGCTCGCACGACCGGAGCCGACCCGGACGGCTGCGCGGCATGGATCTTCGGCAGCCGGCCGCTGACGAGCCCGACCTCCCGAAGCTCGCGCATCCCTTTGTAAATTCGCGGCAGAAGGGTTCCACCCGCGACCGGCGAGACGACATGGTCCGGGAATCGCCAGCCCAGTTGCTCGGCAATCTCGAAGCCCATGGTCTTGGCGCCTTCTGCGTAGTAAGCGCGCAGATTGATGTTGGCAAAGCCCCACCCGTAGCGATCGGCGATCTGCGTGCACAGGCGGTTCACGTCGTCGTAGTTGCCTTCAACGGCCACGACGTGCGGTTCGTAGATCGCGGCGCCGAGAATCTTGGCGGGCTCGAGGTCGTTTGGAATGAAGACGTAGCACGGCAGTCCGAGTCGTGCGGCGTGCGCCGCGACGCTGCCTGCCAGGTTGCCGGTCGATGCGCAGCCGAAGACCTGGAACTCGAGCTCGACCGCCCGCGTGGCTGCGACAGAGACCACCCGGTCCTTGTACGAGAAGGTCGGGTGGTTCACCGAGTCGTCCTTGAGATACAGCTCGGCGAGGCCAAGCTCGCGGGCCAGCCGCGTGGCGCGCACGAGCGGCGTGAAGCCGGAGTTGAAGCCGGTACGCGGTTCCTTGACGGGCAGCAACTCCAGGTACCGCCACAGCGAACGAGGCCGCGACTCGACCAGGCTGCGAGTCATGACGCTCCGCACGGCGTCGTAGTCGTACGACACCTCGAGCGGGCCCAGACATTCAGCGCAAACCCAGAGCGCTTCAGCCGGATAGGTCTTTCCGCACAGGTGACACGTCAGCCCGGCGACGAATCTCATAGGGCTCTCTCGCAGCCCGAAGCAGCTGTTATCTCGTTAAGTGACACGAACTCAAGAACATATCACGTCCGTTGGTCGTCGCCCAACAGCATCGGCAGCGCCAGCGGGGGCTCGGCATGATAGTCCGCGCCGCCGATTTCCTTCATCGCGGCCCCGAGCGCGGGTTCCTCGCACGGTTCGACGGTAATCACGAAAGGCAGCGCGTCCTTTGGATAGCCCGGCTCCTGCAGCACGGCGTCGAGGTTGATCCCTTGCCCGGCCAGCGCGGCCGCGATCGACGCGAGGATGCCCGGCCGGTCCTGCACGACGAAGCGCAGGTAATAGGGGCGGGCTGGAGGCGGCACGACGCGAGCCGGAGTCCACTCTTCCCCATGGTCCCGGTCCCGCTGCGTCAACGACAGAAGGTCCGAGACGACGGCGACTGCTGTGGCCGGCCCGCCGGCGCCCGCACCGCTGAAGCTGTTCTCGCCGCCGTAATGGCCGGTAATTGCCACGACGTTGTTGGCGCCCATGTTGAGCCCGAAGTTCGAGCCGCGCAGCACGAGTGCCGGCCCGACGAACGCGTGAAAGCCGTCGCCCTTCGTTTCCACCATCGCAATCTGCCGGATGGTGCATCCCAGCCTCCGCGCGTATCGGAAGTCGGCAGCCGAGATCGGACGGATTGAGCGCCGCGGAATGTCAGGCAGCTTGACGTGACGGCGAAACGCGATTCCTGCCAGGACGACCAGCTTCGCGCCCGCGTCGTCGCCGTCGATGTCGGCGCTCGGATCGGCCTCTGCGTAGCCGAGGCGCCGGGCC